>Ga0209347_1000057_pt1 | contig 319076 bp, 310 predicted proteins | sample AutmiccommuBRH23_FD_187382 | JGI IMG/M metagenome (GOLD analysis project Ga0209347, IMG submission 187382) | Deep subsurface microbial communities from Mt. Terri, Switzerland - Autotrophic microbial communities BRH/23 (SPAdes) (version 2) | ecosystem: Environmental > Aquatic > Deep subsurface... | reverse complement strand
TCATCCGCGGCTTGATCGACCAGCCGATCACCTCGCGATTGAACAGATCGATCACGACGGCCAGGTACAGCCAGCCCTCGGCAGTGGCGATGTACGTGATGTCGCCGGTCCAGACGCGGTTCGGGGCATCCGGCACGAACTGACGATCCAGGACGTTGTCGGCCACCGGCAGGCGATGCTTGGAGTCCGTCGTCGCCTTGTAGCGCCGCTTGTGCCGCGCCCTGATGCCGTTCTCACGCATCAGACGCTCGATACGCGGCAGGCCGATCCGGTAGCCACGGCCTCGCAGTTCGGCGTGGATGCGTCGTGCGCCGTACGCCTGCCGAACCTCCTGATGGATCGTGCGGATCAGCACCAATGCCTGCGCATCGGTCAGTCGCTTGCGGTCCGGCGTGCCGCCCGCCTGCCACGCCCGAAAGCCGCTTTGGCTCACCGACAGGGCGTCGCACAGGACGGGCAGAGGGAAGGACCTGCGCTGCTTCTCGATCCAGGCATATTTCACAGCAGCTCCTTCGCGAAATATGCCGCTGCTTTTTTTGTGATCTCCAGCTCCATCTCGAGGCGTGCCACCTGGGCGCGCAGCCGGGACAGTTCCATCTGCTCAGCGGTGATCTGCTTGGCGCCGGCCGCATTGAGCTTGCCTGCCTGCGCCGCCTTCACCCAGTTGCGCAGCGTCTGCTCGACCAGCCCCAGTTCTTCGGCCACGCGGGCGATGCTGCCGACCTCGTCGGCGCGCTTGACGGCCTGCTCCTTGAACTCGGCCGTGTATTCCTGCTTCGGGATGCGTTTCACGTCGTTCTTCCTCTCGTTGCGTCGATCGTACGACGACTACGTTGGAAGACGAAATTCGGGGGGCAGCTCAGTGATGTGAAGTACCGACGCTTGGGCGGGGACTGGCACAAGCCGGACTTTAACCAGATCGTGACGTTTGCGACTGGCTTTCGCTCGCAGCACGCTGCGTTAATAGGATTTACCGACAGTGAGGCCGCACCGCTTCCCAAGGCGGTAAGAATCGGTGCAATTCAGACTAAAGCGTTCGGTTGGGTTGCTTGCGCCCAAACAACTCCGGAATCGAGCGGTCTCCGGTTGGTGACGCAAGTTCGAGCATGGCTTGAAGGGTTGGTGCAGGAGCATGTCCACCAGAATCATCCTGATGATACACGTGTTTCCCTTCAAGTCACGGTCTGTGTTAAGGCTTGATTGGCCGTCGCCGCGCGAGTCTAAAACGACACCCGCCCACAAAGTATGCCATACCTGTAATTGGCCGCAGCGTGAAGAAGGTCTCTAGCGGCAATGAAATGTCTGGCGCCACAGGAGCGCTGCCACGAGCGCCGGGGGCAAAGAGCTCGGCAGCGAACAACCGCAATCAACACGTAACGAGGTCAACGAGCGTCAGCCAGAACCTCGGCTTGCTACTCCTCCTGGTGCCAACCGCTCGGTTATCATCATGTCATTGCTCGCCAGCGAGACTGCACCGATGAAGTTTGACCTTCCGTCGTTCGCCCTCCTGATCGACGCGGACAACGTTCGCCAGGACAGCATTTCCCTGATCCTCGAGGAAATCACCCGGCACGCCCGCGTTACGGTTCGACGTATCTATGGAGATTTCACCAGCCAGAACCTTTCCTGCTGGAAAGCCAAACTTGCTGAGCACGCAATTCATCCAATTCAGCAGTACCGCAACACTGTTGGCAAGAACGCTAGCGACAGCGCATTGATCATCGACGCGATGGATCTGTTGCACTCCCGACGCTTTGAGGGCTTCTGCCTCGTGAGCAGTGACAGCGACTTCACACGACTCGCGACCCGCATTCGCGAAGACGGACTCGTCGTATACGGCTTTGGCGAGAAGAAGGCGCCGAAAGCGTTCGTCAACGCCTGCGACCGCTACATCTACGTCGAGAATCTGCTTGCGGAGCCAAGAACCGATGCGTTGAACAGTGAAGCGCGGGCCAACTGCACCTCGCCGGAGCCGGTGCCCTTGGACATCTCGCCAAGCAATGAGCCTCTGCAACGCGCAGACTCGGTTGTCCCGGCGACCGCTCCCAGTGAAGCCGTCACGCCAGTTTTTAAGCCTCCTGCACTCGCGGTTAGCCTGCTCATGAGGGCTTACACCAACGTCGCTGATGAACTCGGTTGGGTACTCCTCGGACAATTGTCGTCATACATTCACGCCAATCACTCCGACTTCGATCCTCGCACCTACGGCTGCGCGAAGTTCATCGACCTGATCCAGAAGACCGCCGCGTTCGAACTGGTCCAGCGTCCCTACAAGAACGGTCACAGCTACTTCTGCCGACCATCCAACGGATCGTTGCGAGCGTTGGACAAAGCCGTGCCGATACAGCCGGACGGAACTGCGCAGTCTTTCCGCGCTGCACTGATCGAAGCGGTGGCTCAGGCAGCAGCCGCCAATGGCTGGGCGCTCGTCAGCGCCGTCGGACAAAAGCTCAAAGCGCTTGGCCATCGCGTTGACGGATCTGGGAGACCAAATCTCACGGAGGCGTTGCGAGCGACCGGATTGTTCGAAATGAAAGGCGCTGGGGCCGGGAGATATTTTCGGATGAATCACTCTTCCCCCGCCGGCCGCCGTAACGGTAGCCAGTAGCACGTGCTGAAAACCAGGCGGAGGACCGTTCCCGAAGCTCGAGCCAACCGCCTTCGATTAGGGACAAATGCGAAGCTCGCTCCGGCCTGCGGCAGGGCAAGACCACTTGAGGTATGAGCGGCAGCCCGTGTATGGGAAGGGGGCGGCTCCACGTCCGCGAATCGGCCTCAACGGTCGTTCGAACGGTAGCCTGCACCAGTCACCAATCCATCGGTAACCTGCCGCTCAACCACGGACTACAACGAGCTGCAGCTTTTCGATCCGGTGAACGCGAACTCCGACCCGTTGCCGCGTGTCGTGCGTGCTGGCATTCTTCGGTAGCTTTCTGGGCTGAACGCGGGAGGTCTTCCAACGGCACCTCGGCGAATTCCGTCGCATTGATTGCGCGCAGATGAATTACGCAAGTATGCTTAACAACTCGTCAAATTTGCACCACCCATGTCCAAGCACAAGAAGCAACACTTCGTGCCAGCCTGCTACCTCAAAGCGTGGTGTGATCCGGAGGCTCCCCCAATGCATAAGCCATATGTATGGGTTTTCGACAGAAATGGTCAAAATGTCCGGAGAAAAGCCCCAGAGAATATCTTTCACGAGTCAGATATGTACACCACTTTCGGCAAGAACGGAGAGCGTGATCTCATACTGGAACAAGGTCTCAGCCAACTTGAGATGGAATTCACAAGAATTCGCAACAGCAAAATCAACTACGGCCGCGATCTAACTCCTGACGAACATATCCTACTCTGTGCATTTACTGCGGCAGCGCAAGCTCGCACACCAGCTAACCGAGAGCATCAAAGAAAACAGTGGGAACGTCCGCTAAGAATGATGGAGCGGATGACGGAGGCTGTTGCGAACATGACGCCAGATACGAAGGAAAGATTCATCGCCAGCCAACCGCCTCGCTCCGTCAATTCGAAGGGAAGTATCGGCTACGAGGAAGTCAAGCAAATGCACGAGAACCCTTTGCAAACATTGTTGTATCCGATGATCCAAGCGACAACGCCGTTGCTATGCAAGCTCGACATGGCATTTCTCGTTTCCAACGACGAGATCGGCTTTATCACGTCAGACCATCCGTGCGTGTGGTTCGACCCAGATTCCTGTCGGCGCCCTCCGATGTATCGTGGTCCGGCGCTGATGTACGAGACGATAGAAATTACCGTTCCACTATCGCCAACACACTGTCTATTGCTCAATCGGCAAGGGATGAATGGCTACATTCAAGTCCAACCCAACGTCGTACATGAAGTAAATCGTAGAACGAGATTCGAAGCCGACGAATATTTTGTCGTCCAGAGAAATGTCAAGCTGGATCATTGGTTTGATCGTGGGAGAGAGCCTGAAGACTCATGGGATCGGATGCATACGCGTTCAGGAGGATAGACCGTGTCCGATGCGGGAGAACACCAAATCGTACCGGACACAACTGCCAGCCATTCCGTCTTCGCGCAACTAGCAAATATTGATTGAGGGAATATTGGGAACTCAAAACGTCGCGATAGTTGAGAAGGAAAGCGGCCGCAAAGTTGCGGGACAGCCGGTTTTCCCACGGCCAGTTCGTTTGATTCGAGAACTGATAGCTGCCTTCGTCTGGCTCCTGGTTGTCGGTCAGCTATTGCTTTTCGACATCGCTAGCTATCTCTCAGTACGATTCGCGTATCTGGAACTGCTTCTTCGCTTCCGGCTGCTTACGTTATTGGTCGTCGTAGCCCTCCTCTGGGGGCTGCTCGGAAACCGCAGGTTCCTGCTATTTTGTGGTTACATATTCGCCTATCCGTTTGTTCTCGTTTGCTGGCACATTCCGAGGATCCTGTTCAAGAACTGGGCTGTTGTCCTCGCATTCTCTCCAGCTGTGCATTCAATCTTAGGCCGCTTCAAAGCCAGCTTCATTACGTTTGTGGTTGTTCTCCTTGCGGCTTCCTTGGCCTCACTCGCTACCTATAAGCCTCTAATCGCCGGATCAATGAGTGTTCTTGGCGTCTATCTCATTCATCACTTCATCCGACGGTTTCGGGTTGCCTTCTCTCCCTCAACTGTCTTCGCCGATGCGGCAAATGTCATCCGCAACATCTGGAGCACGATTAAGGATTCAGAATTCTTCAAGCGACCGGAGAATATTGCCCCCGATTCGAGCGAGTATAGGCAGAAACTCGGGCAGAACCTACTTAGCCTCTACGTATTGACGGCCGGCTTACACTTCCTTGGAGAACGCCTTAAGGTGGTGGCGAGAAGTCGGAAGCTAGATTTATATTTTCTCTCTTCTCTGCTATACACCTTCATACTTACTACGGTTCTCTTTGCCTTCGTATACTTTGGCTTGGAACGCTTGCTACCGGGAAGCTTTACAGGTGAATCAAGCCCAGGTTTGTTTGACTTTCTGGGCCTGAGCTTCGGCACCCTGATGACCGCAGATATATCCCCCTTGAAGCCCGTCAGCGGCATAGCGCAGGCGTTCATGTATGTTCAGTTGTTTGCATCGCTCCTAATAATCGTCCTCTTGGTCTTTGTTGTCCTTACAAGCATCAGAGAGCGCCACAGACAGGATCTTGATGCAGTCATTGTTGAAATTAGCGAAGCTTGTGACCGTATAGGCAGTGCGCTCGAATCGAACTACGAACTGACTATCGCCGGGGTCGAGGCATTGCTTCTAGAATTTAGCCCTAGTGTGATGAAGTGGTGTTTGAAGCTTAGACATGGTGAGGAACGGGCTAGAACGATTCAGGCGGAACGTGAAGCGCGCGGTAAACTGGGGCGTGAAGGTGGACGAGAGTAGGGTGATTTCGATCCGAAGGATCGTCGCCCCCTGCCGTTCGACCATATTGAGGCGCTGCACGGCAGGTTTAGGCCGCGTTGCCGCCACTCATTTGGCTCAGGCTGGCCGGCAGCTCAGGCCGAACATGCGTCACTCGTCTCTACTCCAGCCTCTCTCGCCGCCCGCAGTCTAAGTAGCGATAAAGTCATAAATCTGCGCTTCGTCGGGGGCATCCTTGGCGCCGGCCGGGAGGAAAATCATCTCCCCGTTGCTTGGATCACCACCGGCCGATCGATTCACTCGGATGGCTCGTCCGCCTCCGGCGTCGCTCGCGCTCGATCTCCCAGAGGGATCCTGGGGCGATCTCGAAGCTGCGCACCACGATCAGACGCAACCAGTAGGCGAGGGCCACAAGCGACCCATTAACTTCGCGGGGGCGGCTGCACAGACGTTGAGGCGGAGGGAATGCTGAAGGCGGCGCTGCCCCGGCAATGGGAGGCGCAGTTAACAACCGCGTATTTGGCGTAAAGGACTGGGCCGGACGGAAGAAGGCAAGGCCCGCAGCGGAGGAAGCCGCGCCCTTTCGACAAGGGGCTGCCTCATCGGTGAGCAACATGCGAAACCGCAACCCCGACAGGGGTTGTCATCAGTTATCCACAACGCGATACACAGCCCTGTCCACGCCAGATGGGGACAATCTTGCCTCTGCCCACGCCAGCCTTCTCACGGATGAAGCTTGCCGTTCTCATGCAACTGTACAAAAATACACTGTTAAGAGGATGTTACCGTGAAACCCACCGCCCCTACCCATCTGACTTATCCCCACAGCCAGACCCCGGTTACCGCATCGCGCTACGCGTACGCCGGGCTCACCGCGGCGGAAACGCTGACTCCGGTGTTGAGGGCGCATGACGACTCCCCGGTAGCCCAGCCTCTCGAGGCTAAGCTCGCCTTAAGCCGGCGCCCATCATGACTGCCGTTCCCCTCATCGCCCTCGTCGACTGCAACAACTTCTACGCCTCCTGCGAGAAGCTCTTCGAGCCTACGCTCGCCGCTCGTCCGGTTGTCGTGCTATCGAACAACGACGGATGCGTTGTCGCGCGCTCGGCCGAAGCCAAGGCGCTCGGGGTCGGCATGGGCGTGCCTTGGTTCAAGATCGCCGCCCAGGCCGAAACGCAAGGCGTGGTTGCGCTCTCCTCGAATTACGCGCTGTACGCCGACATGAGCAACCGGGTCGTAGAAGTCCTGAGCGACTTCACACCCGACCTCGAGGTCTACAGCATCGACGAGTCCTTTCTCGACGTGAGCGTTTTCGCGCATCTCGACCTGGTGGCCTACGGTCAGCGCATCCGCCAGCGCGTCGCCCGCTGGGTGGGCCTGCCGGTGTGCGTCGGCATCGGCCCGACGAAAACCCTCGCCAAGCTGGCCAACCATTTCGCAAAAAAGCGCCCGTTCTTCGATGGCGTCTGCCACCTCGACACGCTGGACGAACCCACTCGCAGGCGCCTATTCAGTGAAACGCCGGTGAACGAAGTCTGGGGCGTCGGCGGCCGCATCGCTACCAAGCTGGCCGAACTGGGCATCGAAACGGTCGAAGGCCTGCGTGCTGCCGATCCTGACTGGATACGCCAGCATTTTTCGGTCGTGCTCGCCCGCACCGTGCGCGAGCTCAACGGCACCACCTGCCTGAATCTGGAAACCGTAGCGCCACCTAAGCAGCAAATCATGGCCAGTCGCTCATTCGGCAGCGCCGTGTTTCACCTGATCGAACTGCGCGAGGCGGTCGCCCACCACATCAGCCGCGCAGCGGAAAAGCTCCGCGCCCAGGGCGGCGAAGCCGGCGCAGTGACGGTGATGATCCGCACCAACCCGTTCAAGCCCACCGACCCGCAATACCAGCGCACGGTCACCGTGCCACTGGTCAGCCCCACGGCCGACACGCTCGACCTCGTTGCGGGTGCGACGAACGTGCTCGAACAGATTTACCGTCCAGGCTTCGCCTATCACAAGGCAGGCGTAATGCTCTCCGAGCTGCGAGCCGCCGGCGCCCGCCAGTCCAACCTGTTCGACGACCCAGCGCAGGACCAGCGCCGCCTGGCTGCAATGCACGCAATGGATGCGATCAATCGGAAATGGGGACGGGGCACGCTCCGAGCTGCGGCCGCCGGCCGCAAGCAAGGCTGGCAGATGCGGCGCGAACGGCTGAGCCCCGCCTACACCACATCCTGGACCGACCTGCCGGTCGCCCTGGCACAGTGATACCGATGTCCGCACGCCCCTCGGCCGAATCCCTACTTGCCCAGCACGATCTGCGCTGGGCCGCCCTCGAGCCGCCCCCGGTGCTGATCCCGCTGGGCATCACCCCCGTCTCGGCGGGCTTTCCTTCCCCGGCCGAGGACTACGCTGACAAACGTCTCGACATAAACGACTACCTGGTTCGCAACAGCGCCTCGACTTTCTTTTTCACGGTCAAAGGCGATTCGATGCAGGAAGCAGACATCGTTGATGGCGACATCCTGGTCGTCGATCGCAGTATCGAGCCCGCCCACGGCCACATCGTGGTCGCCTTTGTGAATGGCGAGCGCCTGGTCAAGCGCCTGTACTGCAGTTGCGGCAAGGTCGCGCTCCTGGCGGCGAACCCGGCCTACCCCCCGCTGGAGTTGCGCGACGGCAACGCGATGGAAGTCTGGGGCGTGGTGGTAGGGAAGTTCAAGCGGATACCGGCTTGACCATGAAGACCTCTCCCGATCCGTTGTGAGACATGAAAGAACACTTGGCAAAAGCAGATCCTGCTTAATGTGGTCTTCAAGACCGATGGGGAGCGGGCAGACCGTTCGCCCACTTTTCTTAATACCATGTAGATAATCCAGAGCTTCTAACTGGTTGCCTGTGGCATACTTCCGCTGAGCATCTTCCGCCACTATCGCAAGCTCGTCACAGCATGCCTGAACAGACACAAAATAAGCCGCGTAAGCGCCCAGCGCTGTGTTTTAAATCCGGCGACGACATCCGCGCCTACCGCCGCAAGCATGGGTTGAACCAGTCGGAGTTCTGGAGCCGGGTGGGAGTCACCCAGAGCGGAGGCTCCCGATATGAGTCCGGGCGCAACATTCCGAGGCCTGTGCAAATCCTGCTGCACCTGACATACGGGAAGGACAAGCAGTCCGCCGATATGTACGCGTGGCTTCGTGCCCAGGGTTGAGTGGTGAGACATAGCAGCGTCCTTTTCGCGCTCTCGTTTGCACTCGTTGCGCAGGCGGGAATGGCGGCAGACCTGCAAGGCAAGGTGGTCGGTATCGCCGATGGAGACACCTTGACGCTTCTGGACGCGGGGAAACGACAGCACAAAATCCGCCTTGCCCAGATCGACGCGCCTGAGAAAGATCAGGCGTTTGGCAGTCGGGCTAAACAAGCGCTTTCCAACCTGTGTTTCGGCAAGCGGGCGCAGGTCAGAAGCAGCACGTCGGATCGCTACGGGCGGATCGTCGGCACCGTGCATTGCGATGGCGTCGATGCGAACGCTGAGCTCGTTCGCCAGGGCATGACTTGGGTGTATGTGCAGTACGCGCAGCGCGGATCGCCGTTGTTCGATCTGGAGAAGAACGCCAGAGCGACTCGGCGTGGACTCTGGGCGGATCCCAATCCGGTGCCACCCTGGCAGTGGCGGAGGAATGGGCGCAGCAGCAGCGCGATGCCCAAGGCCACCGCGGCCAGCAGCACGGGAGAAGTCCGCGGCAACCATCGCTCGAACATCTACCATCTGCCCCACTGCCCGAACTACGGGGACGTCGGCGGGGGAAACCGGGTTGAGTTCGAATCGGAACGCGAGGCTACCGCGGCCGGTTATCGACGAGCGAAGAACTGCACTTGATTTGCGACGGAATTCGGCCCACGAACGGCCGGTGGCAATTTTTCTCGAAAGTCGAGGTTGAATTGAACCACGCACGCATGAGCGGGAGCTAAAGTCAATTCTGGTGTATGGACCCGTCCGGCATGGCTGATCAGGCGGCGAGCCGCTGCTGTTCCTGCCCTTGCTCCTTCACGGGTTCGCCGTCCTTGAAGACGACGCCGCCCATCAGTTCGGCAATGCGCTCAACGCCGCGAATCCGCCGCCAGGATTTCTCGGCTTCCTGCACGAGCTTGAAAGCGTGACCGAGGAAGATCGAGCGCGACACGCAGTTCTTCGTGCGGGTAGTGCGGTGACGCACGGTGGCGAAGGTCGACTCGATCGGGTTGGTCGTGCGCAGGTGAATGCAGTGCTCGGCCGGGAAGTCGTAGAAGGCGAGCAACGCGTTGCGATCCCTGACGAGCCTGTCGGCCGCCTTCGGGTACTTCGCCTGGTAGCTCTCGACGAAGCGATCGAAGGCGCTCACCGCGGCTGCGCGCGTCGGGGCCATCCAGATCTCGTGGAGCTGCGCCTTCGCCTTGGCCTGCAGACTTTTGGGCAGCGCGTTGAGCACGTTGGCCGTCTTGTGCACCCAGCAGCGCTGCCGGCGGGTTTCGGGGTAGAGCTCATCGAGCGCCCCCCAGAAGCCCAGCGCCCCGTCGCCTACTGCCAGGCGCGGACCGACTTCGAGGCCACGAGCCCTCAGGTCGCGCAGCAACTCGAGCCAGGACGCCTTCGATTCGCGGTGCCCGTCGCCGACCGTGACCAGTTCCTTGGTGCCGTCGAGCCGCACGCCGATGACGACCAGCAGACACTGGCGGGCATCGTCCTCGCCGCGCAGGCGGGTGTGCACGCCGTCGGCCCACCAATAGACGTAGCGGCTGCCGGACAAATCCCGCTTCATCCAGCCGGCGTAGTCGCTCGCCCACTCGGTCTTCAGGCGGCTCACCACGTTGGGGGAGAGGCCCTTGGCCTCATCGCCGAGCAGCACGGTGAGCGCCTCGCGCAGGTCGCCCGTCGAGATGCCCTTCAGGTACAGCCACGGCAACGCCGCCGACACCCGCGTCGAGCGGCGCACATACGGCGGCACCAAGGCAGAATTGAACTTCACCCCAGCGCCCGAGCGGTCACGCACCTTGGGTACCCGCACCTCGACGTTGCCCACCGCCGTGAGCACCTCGCGTGCCGGCAGGTAGCCATTTCTGACCACCGCTCGGCTCCCGCCCAGCATCCGCACGTTCTCGTACTCGGCCAACAACTGCTGCACCTCCACTTCCATCGCCCGCTCGATGAGATCCCGCGCGCCGCGCCGGATCAGCTCCTCCAGCGACAGCCCCACTTCCGATTGCTCAACCGACTGCTCACTCGTATCCTTCTTCAAGGAGCGCCTCCGTGGTTGCTGGAAATTTGGTCTCGACAACTCAATTCTCAGCAGAGGCACGCCGCCTCATCAAGCCCTTCTATCAGGATCTGGTCATACACCAGTCTTGACTATATCTCGCGACAGCGCGTCCCGACACCAAAGGAGAGACCATGGAAACCTGCGTGTTCTGCCGCATCGCCAAAGGCGAGCTGCCGGCGTCGAAGATATTCGAAGACGACTCGACGCTCGCCTTCATGGACCTGCAGTCGGTGAATCCCGGCCATGCGCTGGTCGTCGTGAAGCCGCATCGCGCGAACATCTACGAACTCGATGACGATCTGGCGTCGGCGGTTTTCCGCACCGCGGCGCGGGTCGCGCGGGCGGTCAAGAAGGCGTATGGCTGCGAGGGCGTGACGCTGTTCCAGGCGAACGAGCCGGCCGGGGCGCAGACGGTGTTCCATTTCCACATCCACGTGCTGCCGCGCTGGGAAGGCGACGGGCTCGCGCTGGCGTGGCCGGCGAAGAATCCGCCGCGCGAGGCGCTCGAGGAGATGGCGGCGAAGCTGCGCGCGGTGATCTGAGCGTTCGCTGTTTGGCGTGCGCCTGCGCCTGCGGGTCGGCCCGCGGGGCGCAGGAGTTCTATAATGGCCGCCTTTTCCGTCCGGCAGGTGCGCCATGTCCATTCTCGTCTGCGGCTCCGTCGCCTACGACACGATCATGGTCTTTCATGATCGCTTCAAGAGCCACATTCTTCCCCAACAGATCCATATCCTGAACGTGTCGTTCCTCGTGCCCGACATGCGGCGGGAGTTCGGCGGCTGCGCGGGCAACATCGCCTACAACCTCAAGCTGCTCGGCGCCGATGCGCTGATCATGGCGACGGTCGGGGACGACGCCGGAGCGTACCGGGAGCGGCTGCGCGAGCTCGGCCTGCGCGATGACCACGTGACGCGCGTGCCCGACACGTTCACCGCACAGGCTTTCATCACGACGGATCTGGACGACAACCAGATCACCGCGTTCCACCCGGGAGCGATGAATCATTCGCACCTGAACCGCGTGCAGGACGCCGCGGGCGTGAAGCTCGGCATCGTGTCGCCGGACGGGCGCGACGGCATGCTGAACCACGCGTCGCAATTCGCCGAGGCCGGAATTCCGTTCGTGTTCGACCCGGGGCAGGGGATGCCGCTGTTTTCCGGCGGCGAGCTGCTCGAATGCCTGAAACTGGCCCGTTACTGCACGGTCAACGACTATGAGGCGAAGCTGCTGAGCGAGAAGACCGGGCGCACGCTCGCCGAACTCGCCGAAGAGGTGGAAGCGCTGGTCGTGACGCTCGGGCCGGAAGGCTCGCAGATCTACGCGGAAGGCCGGTGCATCGCGATTCCCTGTGTCCCGCCCGACCAGCTGGCCGATCCGACTGGCTGCGGCGACGCGTATCGCGCCGGGTTCCTTTACGGCATTGCGAACGGCTACGACTGGCAGCGGACGGGGCGGCTCGCGTCGGTGATGGGGGCGATCAAGATTGGATACCGCGGCGGGCAGAACCATGCGCCTGCGCGCAACGACATTGCCGAACGGTATGCGGCAGCATTTGGAGAGGCGTTATGGTGAGCGGGATGAAGGTGCACGGCAGCAAGACTGGCAGGAAAACGCAGCGGCTCGCGCTGGTCGCGGCTCTGGTCGCGGCGCTCGGCGTGACCGGTTGCGCGTCGGGTCTCGGCGGGGGCGCGTACCAGCGCGGCGAGGCGCGGCGCACGATGGTCGTGCAGTACGGCACTGTCGAAGCGGTGCGCGCGGTGAGGCTCGAAGGCACGAAGACGCCAGTCGGGCCAGTAGCGGGTGCGGCAGTCGGCGGGATCGCAGGCAGCGGCGTCGGCGGCGGGCGCGGACAGGCGATCGCGACGGTGATCGGTGCGGTGGCCGGCGGTCTGGCCGGTGCTGCGGTCGAGGAAGGCGCGACGCGTCAGGCGGGCGTCGAAGTCACGGTGCGGCTCGAGAACGGCCAGGTGCTCGCGGTGGTGCAGGAAGACGGCGGCGAGAACTTCCGCCTCGGCGAACGCGTTCGCCTGGTGCGGGATGCCGGCACGACGCGCGTCACGCGCTGAGATTGTGCTCCCGGCCGGCCGGAAGCCGGTCGGGAGCGGCTTCAACCGAAGATCACCAATCCCCACACCATCACGAGATTGACCAGCGCGAGCAGCACTGCCGCGCTGCCGATGTCCTTGGCACGCTTGGCCAACAGGTGATGTTCCAGCGAGACGCGATCGACGGTCGCTTCGATCGCGGAGTTCACGAGTTCGACGATCAGCAGCAGCAGCACGCTGCCGACGAGCAGCGCTTTGCCTGTACCGGCGACCGGCATGAAGAGCGCGAGCGGGACCAGCACGGCGGCCAGCACGCATTCCTGGCGAAACGCGTCTTCATGCTCGAGCGCGGCGCGCAGGCCGGCGAACGAATAGCGAAAGGCGTTCCAGATCCGCATCAGGCCCGTCTTGCCTTTGAACGGGCTTTTGCGGGTGTCCGGCGAGAAATGTTGCATCGGGATTCCAGATTGTCGAAGACCGGCCCGGCAGCCGCCCGGGCTCGAGCGGTCACGCCGGTTCACGGATAGAAAGCATAGACCCGGTAACCGGTCGCTTCGACCTCCGGTGCCTCGAACGGCAACTGCACGACGATGTCGCGTCCGGCGTCGAATCTTTGTTCGGCGCTTCCCTGTTCGAGGAGGCCGACGGGGAGCCACTGCGCCGGCCCGAGCACGCGGCGCACGAGCGGCTGGTCCTGAACGTCGGTCAGCGTCAGTTCGAGATGCGGATAAGCCTGAGGGTGAGGAGCGCGGTTGCGGATCGTCGCGTTCAGCACGAAGCGCGCGGCATGCCCGGGCTCCGACTGCAGTTCGGAAGCTTCGATGCTGATCGCGCCGGCGAGGCGCGGCAGCGGGAGCGTGCATTTCAGGTGCGCGCACGCGGAGAGATAGACCGGGCGCACCTGCGGCCACTTGCGGGTGATGCCGTCACGGAAGACAAAAGCGCTCTGCACCGCCAGCGCGCCAAGCAGGACGCCGATTCCCAGCCCGTACAGCCAGCGCCTGCCGGGCGAAGCCGGCGGGCCATAGGTTGCGTCGAGATGCTCGCGGTCGTTCGCCGCATCGGCTGCCACGGTGCCGAAGGAAGCGGATCCGGGCGGCGGTTCGTCATCCTGGCGCTCGGCTGATGTCGCGCTTTCGCGAGCAGCGGTGTCGCCGAGCGGTGTTGGCGCAAGGCCGCCGATGCGCGCGCGCCGCATCGGCGGCAGGGAGGCATCGTCGACAGCCGTGCTGCCCGTTGCGCCGGGAAAATGCCCGTCGTGTGGCAGGACGGGTTCGCGGGGATCACATGCTTCGAACGGCTCCGGGATGAAGGTCGCAGCGGCTTCGGGCTCGCCACGATCTCCGTCGCCGGTGGCGTCAATCTGGGGCTGCGCGCGGTCGACGAATTCGTCAGACGGGTCGTAACCGTGCTGCCAAGCCCACGACTGCGCGGAAGGTAGGGGCGGCTGCGCTGCGCCGGGGCGCGAGGTCAGGAAAGTTTCCGGGATCTCGAAATCCAGCCTGTCGCTGAAATTGTCGAGCTGCGGGATTCCGGTTTCGTCGTCCTGCCCCGTCCCTGTTCCTGTTCCTGTCCGGTCATCAGCACCCTGTCGGGTCACTTCCGGGGCCGAAGGCAGGTCGTCGAGGATGAAGAAGCGGTCGTTGCGCTCTGGAACCGGTTCGGCAGGGCGGGGCGCTGTGGCAGCAGCCGGTGGGGACACCGGCGTGGCGGGTACCGATGGCGCGGATGCGACATGCAGCACGCGATCGAGCGCGTTGAACGACGCATAGCAGCGTCCGCAGCGGACTTCGCCGTGATGCGCGCGCAGCTGCTCCGGCTGCACCCGGAATACCGTCTGGCAGGCCGGGCAGCGCGCGAACATCACTGGCTCCCGGTTTGCCGCGGAGAGCCGCCCTCGAGCCGCGCCCAGCCTTCGTGTATCGCACCGACGCGCAGCGGCAGGAACGGCGCGTACGCCGCGATCACCTGCTCGGTTTGCGTCTCGAGCACCCCGGACAGGGCGATCCTGCCGCCGGGAGCGACGCGGGCGGCAAGCAGCGGCGCCAGCACGCACAGCGGATTCGTCAGGATGTTGGCGACGACGACGTCGAAGCGCGCGTCGAGCGGCTGGCGGGAGTGCTGCAGCCGCAGCGCGACGTGGTTGCGCGCTGCGTTGTCGCGCGCTGCGTCGAGTGCCTTGTCGTCGATGTCGACGCCGAGCACCTCATTGGCGCCGAGGCGCGCGGCAGCGATGCCGAGGATGCCGGAGCCGCAGCCGTAGTCGAGCACGCTATCGCCCGGTTGCACCGCATCGCACAGCCACTCCAGGCACAGCCGCGTCGTCGGATGCGAGCCGGTACCGAAAGCCATGCCGGGATCGAGCTCGATGTTGATCGCCGCCGGGTCGGGCGCAGCGTGCCACGACGGCACGATCCACATCCGATCGCTGACGCGGATCGGCTCGAACTGGCTCTGCGTGAGCTGCACCCAGTTCTGCTCGGCGATCTCTTCGAGCGTGAAAGGCGGCACCGCGTCGAAGCCGGCGTCGGCCGCCGCGCGAGCGAGCGCGACGGTGAGGTCGGCGTCCGCGTCGAACAGCGCGATGACGCGGCTGTGATCCCACAGCCCGACCGGATGATGCCCCGGCTCGCCGAACTGCGGCTTCTCGGCCTCGGTGCCGGCGTCGGCGTCCTCGATGCTGACCGACAATGCGCCGGCGTCCATCAGCGCCTCGGACAGCGCTTCGGCCTTGTGCGCTTCAGCCTGCAGGGTTACCGAGATCCACATGTTGTGCGCGTCCGCGGCCTTCTCAGGCAAGGTTCTTGACTTCGTTGCGTTCGGCGAGCTTGTGCTCCAGGTAATGGATGCTCGTGCCGCCCTCGACGAAACGCGCATCGAGCATCAGCTCCTGGTGCAGCGGCACGTTCGTCTTGATGCCTTCGACCGCCATCTCCGACAGCGCGATCCGCATCCGCCGGATCGCCTGCTCGCGCGTGTCGCCGTATGCGATCAGCTTGCCGATCATCGAGTCGTAATGCGACGGGATCGTGTAGCCGTTATAGACGTGCGAATCGACGCGAATGCCGGGACCGCCGGGCATGTGCCAGTTCGTGATCTTCCCCGGGCAGGGAGTGAATTTGAACGGGTCCTCGGCGTTGATGCGGCACTCGATCGCGTGGCCGCGGAACTCGATGTGGCGCTGGCGGAACCACAGCTTTTCGCCGGTCGCGATGCGGATCTGCGCCTGCACGATGTCGATGCCGGTGATCATCTCGGTGACCGGATGTTCGACCTGCACGCGCGTGTTCATCTCGATGAAGTAGAACTCGCCGTTTTCGTACAGGAACTCGAACGTGCCCGCGCCGCGGTAACCGATCGTGCGGCAGGCTTCGGCGCAGCGCTCGCCGACTTTCGCGATGGCCTTGCGGTCGATGCCCGGCGCCGGCGCTTCCTCGATGACTTTCTGGTGGCGGCGCTGCATCGAGCAGTCGCGTTCACCGAGATAGACCGCGTTGCCGTGCTCGTCGGCGAGCACCTGGATCTCGACGTGGCGCGGGTTCTCGAGGAATTTTTCCATGTAGACGACCGGGTTGCCGAACGCCGCGTCGGCTTCGGCGCGGGTCGTCGCGACCGCGTTGAGCAGCGCCGCCTCGGTGTGGACGACGCGCATCCCGCGCCCACCGCCACCGCCGGCCGCCTTGATGATGACGGGGTAGCCGACCGCGCGGGCGATCTTGACGATCTCCTTCGGTTCTTCGGGCAGCGCGCCTTCCGAACCCGGCACGCACGGCACTCCGGCGGCCTTCATCGCATCCTTGGCGCTGACCTTGTCGCCCATCAGCCGGATCGTGTCGGAGCGCGGGCCGATGAAGACGAAGCCGGACTGCTCGACGCGTTCGGCGAAGTCGGCGTTCTCGGACAGGAAACCGTAGCCCGGATGGATCGCTTCGGCGTCGGTGACTTCGGCTGCCGAGATGATCGCGGGGACGTTCAGGTAGCTCAGCGCCGATTGCGCCGGGCCGATGCACACGGATTCGTCGGCGAGCTTGACGTACTTCGCTTCGGTGTCCGCGACCGAGTGCACCGCGACGGTGCGGATGCCCAGCTCGCGACAGGCGCGCAGCACGCGCAGCGCAATTTCGCCCCGGTTGGCGATCAAGATCTTTTCAAACATGAGGGCGTTCAGGCGATGATGAACAGCGGCTGGCCGTATTCGACCGGCTGGCCGTTTTCGACGAGGACCGCCTTAACCGTGCCGGCGAACTCGGATTCGATCTCGTTCATCAGCTTCATCGCTTCGATGATGCACAGGCGGTCGCCGATCGCCACGGCCTGGCCGACATCGACGAGGGGTTTGGCGCCCGGCGCCGAGGCGCGGTAGAACGTGCCGACCATCGGCGATTTCACGACCAGGCCTTCGGGGACGTCATCGACGGGCGGGGTCAGCACGACCGCCGGAGCCGGTGCCGCCGCCGCAAATTGCGGCACGCTCGCCGGCATCTGCGTGAGGTAATTTGAAATGGGCGCGGTGCTGTGCTTGGCGATACGGACTTTTTCTTCGCCCTCGGTGACTTCCAGTTCGGAAATGCCCGACTCCTGGACGAGGTCGATCAACTTCTTCAGCTTGCGCAAATCCATGCTGTTCTCCGAGCGGGGCGCCGCCGAACGGGGCGCCCGGGGGTTTGTGTCAGGGTTTCCGCAGCTGCGACAGCGCGTATTCGAGCGCCGCGAGGTAGCCGTAGGGCCCCAGTCCGCAGATCACGCCGGCTGCACAGTCGGAAAAATAGGAGTGATGCCGGAACGCGTCGCGGGCATGAATGTTGGACAGATGCACCTCGACGTACGGGATCGCGACCGCGAGGAGGGCGTCGCGCAGCGCGACGCTGGTATGAGCGTAAGCGGCGGGATTGAGGATGATGAAGCTGACCTCTTCCAGCGGCGATGCCTGCACCCGGTCGATCAGCTCGCCTTCGTGGTTGCTCTGGAACGACTCGACGAGGACCCCTTCGGCGCGCCCGCGGGCTTCCATCGCGGAGTGGATGTCGGCAAGCGTCGTGCGGCCATAGACGTCGGGCTCCCGGGTGCCGAGAAGGTTGAGGTTCGGTCCGTGCAGGACCAGGATCCGGGGCTGCGGCGGAGGCGCGGCATCTGGGTTTTTACTGCGTTTTTGGCGCGTCATGCCGGCAAGTTTGCCGCAATTAGCCGCATTTTGTCCAGTGCCCCGCGGCGCGGCGTCGTGAATTACTCATCGACGAGTGCGCGGATTTTGCCTTCTAGTTCAGTGCGATTCAAGGTGCCGAGCTTGATGTGCGCGATCTTTCCCACGCGGTCGAAAATGATCGTGTAGGGCAACGCCTGCACGGTGTTTCCGAGCGCGGAGGTCAGCTCCAGCGTTTGCGGGGTGCCGATCAGGAGCGGATACGGGACGTCGTGTTCTTCGCCGAACTTTCGCACGCTCTCGGCCTTGTCGATGCCGAGGCCGACGAACTGCACCGGGGAATCGGCGAAACTGCGGCTGACCGCAGCGAAATCCGGAATCTCGGTCAGGCACGGCGGACACCATGTCGCCCAGAAATTGACCACCAGCACGCGGCCGCGCCATTGCTGCAGCGCCTGGGGTTCGCCATGCGAATCGGGCAGCGTCAGCGCGAGAATCGCGTTCCCAGCCGCCGGATCGACCTGCACAGCCGGGGCCGGATCGGACGTGCTGCGGGAAACCAGGAAACCGGCCAGCGCGGCGAGCACCGCGACGGCGACGATGATGAGGTGGCGCCCGCTGATCGCTTTCATGCGCTCCGGCCTTCGCTGGCCTGAACGAGCGCTTCGACCGCCGGCAGGCGTGCGCGCTCGATGTTGCGCCGGCTGACGCGCTCGGCGTGGGCGATGTACAGCGAAAGCCTGATCGGCACGTGGTTCCAGTCGAAGCTCAGGATGGCTTCCGGAGCGTTCTGGGCACCGCGTCGGGGTTCGCGGTGTTCGTAGCCGATGTCGTGGTTGAGGAAGAAGATCTCGACGTCCTTGGCGCTTTCGGGATACAGCTCGATGTCGACTTCGGTGTAGCGCCCTGCAGTGCCGTCGAGCGCCCCGCCTGTGAGGTAGGGTCGGAACTCGCTCAGCAGGCGCATCACGTCGATCGCCGCGCGGCGCATTTCGAGCAGCCGCTCGGGCTGCTCTTCGTCCTGGTACAGGGCCTGCCACGCGCGCAGCTCGGCTTCGATCTCGGCGTTGTTGGGCAGCGCCTCGGACTCGGAAATGCCGAGCTGGCGCGCTGCCTTGCGTTTCGCGAAGCCGAAGTCGCTGATGCCGTCCTCGGCCATCATGCGGGCGGCGAGCGCGGCAACTCCGCGCCGCAGGTTGCCGCTTCGGGAAGCATTCGCGCGGGAAGTCATGGTCGCGAGTCCGGCAGACGGTCGATGTAGAATGCCGCCCATTCTACACGGGTGGGTTTCATTCACCTTGAGACGCTGCCCGGCTCCCGGAGTTTTCATGCACATCCACATTCTCGGCATCTGCGGCACCTTCATGGGAGGCGTCGCGCTGCTGGCTCGCAGCGCGGGTCACACCGTCACCGGCTGCGACGCGAACGTCTACCCGCCGATGAGCACGCAGCTCGAAGCCCAAGGCATCGGCCTGACGGAAGGCTACGACGCGGCGCAGCTCGATCTCGCGCCGGACGTCTACGTCATCGGCAACGCGGTGTCGCGCGGCAATCCGCTGCTCGAGGCGATTCTCGATCGCGGCCTGTCGTACGTGTCGGGGCCGCAGTGGCTGGCCGAGAACGTGCTGCAGGGGCGGTGGGTGCTTGCGGTCGCCGGGACGCATGGCAAGACGACGACGACGTCGATGCTCGCATGGATGCTCGAGGACGCCGGGCTCGAGCCCGGTTTCCTCGTCGGCGGCGTGCCGGGGAACTTCGGCGTTTCGGCGCGCCTGACCGATTCGCCGTTTTTCGTCATCGAGGCCGACGAATACGACACGGCCTTCTGCGACAAGCGGTCGAAGTTCGTCCATTACCGGCCGCGCACCGCGATCCTGAACAATCTCGAGTTCGATCATGCGGATATCTTCGGTGATCTGGCCGCGATCGAGACGCAATTTCATCATCTCGTCCGCACGATCCCGGCGTCGGGGCGGATCATTGCGAACGCTGACGAGGAGAGCCTGAAGCGCGTGATGGCGCGGGGTTGCTGGTCCGAGCTCGAATGGTTCGGCGACGGGGCGCAATGGTCGGCGGCTGCGGGCGACGATGACAGCGCGGCGGTATTCCGTCTGCGCGACGAAATCGTCGGCAGCGTGGCCATGCCGATGAGCGGCAGCCACAACCGCAGCAATGCGCTCGCGGCGATTGCCGCAGCCCGTCATGTCGGCGTGACGCCCGCGCAGGCGATCGCGAGCCTGGCCATCTTCCGGGGCATCAAGCGTCGCATGGAAGTGCGCGGAACGGTCCGCGGCATCGCCGTGTACGACGACTTCGCCCACCACCCGACTGCGATCGCGCTGACCGTCGAAGGCCTGCGCCGCCGCGAACCGGCAGGGCGCATCCTCGCGGTGCTCGAGCCGCGCTCCAACACGATGAAGCTGGGCGTCATGAAGGACCGGCTGCCGGAGAGCCTCGCGCAGGCGGATCGCGTCTATTGCTACGCGAACGGCTTGGAGTGGGACGTCGCCGGCGCGCTCGCGCCGCTCGGCGAGCGGGGTGCGACGTACGCCGATCTCGAGCGGCTCGTCGCCGACGTCGCGGCGGCGGCGCGGCCGGGGGACCATGTGCTGGTGATGAGCAACGGGGGTTTCGGCGGCGTCCATGACAAACTGCTCGCCGCGTTCGCGCGCCCGGGAAGCTATTAAGGCGGGCAATCAAATACAACCGTTGCAACCGTTCGCCCTGAGCTTGTCGAAGGGCGCTGCCAAGGCTTCGACAAGCCTGTTCTGAGCGAAGCCGAAGGGCTCAGCCCGAACGGTATAGGTTTGCCGCGTCAATAGGCGCCGGCCGCAGCGCGGCCTCCGCCGATCCGCAAAACGCCTGTTACGTGCCGGCGCTGCGCTGGCCGTCGAGCCGGCGGGCTTCCTGGTCGGTGATGTATTCGAACACTCGCACGACCTTGCGCACACCGGACGTCGTGCGCGCGACGTCGGTCGCGGCATCGGCTTCGCGGCGCGTGACCAGGCCGAGCAGATAGACGGTGCTGGCTTCGGTGACGACTTTGACGTGGTGCGCGCCGAAGGTTGCGGCATCGACGAAACGGGCCTTGACCTTCGACGTGATGACCGAGTCGTTGCTGCGCGACGTCAGCGATGCGATGCCGGCAACCTGCACTTCGTTCGTGATGCCGCGCACGTTCGACACGCCGCTGACGACGCGTTCGATTTCGGCGCGGTGCGCTTCGCTCGGCGCTTCGCCGGTAAGGAGAACGTTGCGGTTGAACGAAGTGATGTTGACGTGCACGGCGTCGCCCATCCGGTCGCGCAGCGCACTTGCGGCGCGCCATTCGATCCCTTCGTCCTCGACGTAGGCTCCCGACGTGCGCCGGTCGGCCACCATCGCCGCTCCGGCTCCGACGCCGCCGGCGACGAGCGGGAAGCAACCTTGCAGGACCGGCAGCGCAGCGGCGGCGGTCAGGCCGAGGAGGAAGGTGCGGCGGGTGACTTGCGGGCGTGATTCGCTCATTGGTCTTCTACTCCGAGTAACAGACAATCGATGCCGTCGCACAGGCAGTGCAGGGTCAGCAGGTGAACTTCCTGGATGCGGGCGGTGCGCTGCGCCGGAACGCACAGATGGACGTCGCCGTCGCCGAGCAGCGCGCCGATGTGTCCGCCGCCGTTGCCGGTCAGCGCGATGACGCGCATTTCGCGTTCGTGCGCGGCCGCGATCGCCTCGATGACGTTGGGCGAGTTTCCGCTCGTCGAGATCGCGAGCAGCACGTCGCCGGGATGTCCGAGCGCGCGCACCTGTTTGGAGAATACTTGTGTGAAGTCGTAGTCGTTGGCGATCGACGTCAGCGTCGAGGTGTCGGTCGTCAGCGCGATCGCCGCGAGCGGAGGGCGTTCCATCTCGAAGCGATTGACCAGTTCGGCCGCGAAATGCTGCGCGTCCGCGGCCGAGCCGCCGTTGCCGCACGCGAGGATCTTGCCGTTGTTCAACAGGCTGCCGATCATGATTTCCACAGCCCCGGCAATCGGCGCGGCGAGCGCTTCGAGCGCTTCGAGCTTGATGCGCGCGCTGTCTTCGAACTGTCTGGAGATGCGATGGATGAGGTCCATGGATGGCCTTCGGGTCACTTCGTCGGGGGCAAAAGTCTAGCATGGGGGCGCGCGGACGCCGTGTCGCACGGGCGAGCGGTGAAGCGGCGGGCGTCGTGCTTACGATCCATCGGCGTCGAAAGCGGCTTTCAGCCATTCGACCCTGTCCTCGTCGAGGTCGGCGAGCAGCGCCGCGTCGAAACGGCATGGCCGTCCGGCATGACGACGGCCGGCCCCGGCCAGCCACCACCGCGCGGCGAGGATGACGCGCCGCTGCTTGGCCGGCGTGATGCTGGCTGCGGCGCCGCCGAAGCGAGCGTTCGTGCGCAGCCGCACTTCGACGAACACGACGATGCCATGGTCGAGGCACACGAGATCGATCTCGCCGCCGCGGCAGCGCACGTTGCGCGCCAGCACGATGAGCCCCCGACGCGCGAGGAAGCGTTCGGCGAGCGCTTCGGCCGCCGCTCCCGACGCTTGCTTCCGGGTCGTGGAGGCGCCGACAATGGCGCCTTCCTTCACATTCCGGTCACCCTTCATGGCTCACGGCTCCTCGCCCCTTTCCAGTACGCCGTCATTGTATGTGGTGGCGACGCCGCTCGGGAACCTGCAGGACATCAGCGCGCGTGCGCAAGCCGTGCTGGCGGGCGTGGAGGTCATCGCGGCTGAGGATACGCGCCACAGCCAGCGCCTGCTCGATGCGCTCGGCATCGCAACGCGGCTCGTCGCGCTGCACGAGCACAACGAGCAGGCGGCCGCCGGACAGGTGATCCGCATGCTGCAGGCGGGGCAGCACGTCGCGCTGATCAGCGACGCCGGCACGCCCGCGATCTCCGACCCCGGGGCGCGCGCAGTCGCGCGAGTGCGCGAGGCGGGGTTCCCGGTGGTGCCCATTCCCGGCCCGTGTGCCGCGATCGCCGCGCTGTCGGCAGCCGGCTTTGTCGATAACGGCTTCCATTTCGTCGGCTTCCTGCCGCCGAAGTCCGCTGCGCGCCGCGCCGACATCGACGCGCTGCGCGCCGTCGCGGTGCCGCTGGTGTTCTACGAGTCGCCGCACCGCATCGCCGAGTGCGTCGCGGACCTCGCGGCAGTGCTCGAAGCGGAGCGCGAGATCGTCATCGCGCGCGAACTGACGAAGCTGTTCGAGCAGATCGTGCGGGTGCCGCTCGGAGACGCGGCGGCATGGCTGGTCGAGGACGCGAACCGCATGCGCGGCGAATTCGTGCTGGTGGTGTCTGGTGCGCCGGCGCGTGAAGGGCTGGACCCGCAGGCCGAGCGCGTGCTGGCGCTGCTGATCGCGGAGCTGCCGGTCAAGACCGCCGTACGGCTCGCAGCGGACATCACCGGCGCGCCGAAGAATGCGCTCTATGCGCGGGCGCTGGAACTCAGGGGAGATTGAAGCGCGCCTATAATTGCCGGCGCCGCATCCCGAACCGCGTTCCAGTTTCCCGACTCCGAAGTTCCGCTATCCGGGCTTCTCTTTCGAATCGAAGATCATGCAGACGATTTCCCTGATCCGCCCCGACGACTGGCATTTGCACGTGCGCGACGGCGCAGCGCTGGCGACGGTCGTGCCGCATACCGCGCGCCGCTTCGGTCGCGCGCTGATCATGCCGAACCTGCGCCCGCCGGTGACGACGGCCGCGCAGGCGCTCGAATACCGCGCCCGCATCCTCGCCGCAGTGCCGCCCGGCGTGCGCTTCGAGCCGTTGATGAGCCTGTATCTCACCGACAACACATCGCCCGATGAAATCGACCGCGCCAAGGCGAGCGGCGCGGTCGTCGCCATCAAGCTGTATCCGGCCGGCGCGACGACGAACTCCGACGCAGGCGTGACCGGCATCGAAAAAGTTCATGGCGTGCTCGAGCGCATGGAAAAGCTCGGCATGGTGCTGTGCGTGCATGGCGAAGTCACGTACGGCGACGTGGATGTGTTCGACCGCGAGCAGGTATTCATCGAGCAGGTCTTGGCGCCGCTGGTGGCACGCTTTCCGGCCCTGCGCGTCGTCTTCGAGCACATCACGACCGCCGAGGCCGCGCGCTTCGTGCAGAACGCCGGGCCGAACGTCGGCGCGACCGTGACGGCCCATCACCTGCTGCTCAACCGCAACGCGATTTTTGCCGGCGGCATCCGCCCGCATCATTACTGTCTGCCGGTGCTCAAGCGCGAAACCCACCGCCGGGCGCTGGTCGAAGCGGCGACGTCGGGCAACGCGAAGTTTTTCCTCGGCACCGACTCCGCGCCGCATTCGCGCGCCGCGAAAGAGGCCGCCTGCGGCTGCGCAGGCTGCTACACCGCACACGCCGCGATCGAGCTGTACGCCGAGGCCTTCGAGCAGGCCGGAGCGCTCGACCGGCTCGAGGCTTTCGCGAGCCTGAACGGGCCCGCGTTCTACGGCCTTGCGCCGAACGCCGAGCGGATCACGCTGGCGAAAGACGCGTGGGAAGTGCCGAGTGCCTACGAATACCTGCACGACGATCCGCTGGTGCCGCTGCGTGCCGGCGAAACAGTCGCCTGGCGCGTGCTCTGACAGGACATCGTGATGAGCCCATCCGTCGTGCTGCGTGCCCTCGTTGCCGTCGCGATGCTGCCGGCGCTGGCCGCTTGCGAGAACAGCGCCACCGCCTACGTCATCGACGGCAGCCAGCACGCGTTGATCCTGGTGCGCGAAAAGCCGTATTTCTGGCGCAGCACGGTGAATCAGGCAGTCATCGCGTCGCGTCTGCCGCAGTGCCAGCGGCGCGTCGCGATCCATCCTGACAGCACCGAGCTGACACGCCTCGAAGTGTTCGAGGCCGGCGACCGGCTGTGGGCGCTGCATCAGGGGGATCGCTGGTATCTCGTCAGCACGGCCGGATGCCAGGTGCAGGACTGGGAGAACGCCGCCGGTACGCCGCCCGGGCCGCTCGTCGGCACGTTCGAGCTGCAGGAAGGTGCTGCCGCTTTTATCCCCGCGGCGCAGTGAGCGCGCGCGTATAATCGCTGCGGGAAGTTCGCCAGGCAGTCGCTGCGTGCATTCGTGCGCGTGGAGGAAAGTCCGGGCCCCGCAGAGCAGGATGCCGGCTAACGGCCGGGCGTCGTGAGGCGACGGAAAGTGCAACAGAAAGCAAACCGCCGATGGCTCCGCAAGGAGATCAGGCAAGGGTGAAATGGTGCGCAGCGCGCGTTGAGCGTCGTTGCGGACGGGGTGCAAGCTTCGTCGGGTAAGAGCCCACCGCAGGACTGGCGACAGGACTGGCACGGCAAACCCCATCCGGGGCAAGGCCAAATAGGGGAGCAATGGCGTGGCTCGCGCTGCTCCCGGGTAGGCTGCTTGAGCGCCGTGGCAACGCGGCGCCCAGAGGAATGACTGCCCGGTGCCTGTGATGCGAGTCGCAGGCGCTCGACAGAACCCGGCTTATCGGCGAACTTCCCATCCCTTCGGGCAAGTACCGTGTCATCCCCGTTAATGGGTGGCCCCACATCGGGTAATTCCTACCTGCATTTTATCCATTATTCATTGAAATCCGTTATAGGCCTTGATTTTTCAGGGTTTATACGGAGTCTTCATATTTTACATAAGTCATTGTGCCGCAACGGAAAAGTCCGTTCCTGCGGCTTGACCGGGGTTTACCTTTCCTCTAGAGTGGGAACCGGTGGGGATTGGTGGGTCAAAGTGTCATACGACGTTTCACTCGAAGAAGAATTGCGGGGGATGAATGTTCCAGGGAGCCATTGCGCTCAGTCTCGATGCGAAGGGTCGCCTCGCGATTCCGGCTCGGCACCGTGACGCACTCGTCCCCGAGGGCGCGCCTCTGGTGATCACCGCCCACCCCCACAAGTGCCTGCTCGTTTATCCGCTGTCGGTATGGGAACCGATTCGCGACCGGATTGCGGCGATGCCCGGCTTCGATCCGCGCACCTCTGCATTCAAGCGCTTGCTGGTCGGTTTTGCCCAGGAGGAAGTCCTCGATGCCGCCGGGCGGGTGCTGCTCGCCGGATCGCTGCGGCAGTGGGCACAATTCGAAAAGCAGGTCTGGCTGGTCGGTCAGGGGGCCCATTTCGAGCTTTGGTCCGATGCGGGCTGGCAGGCCCAGCAGGAGACGATGCTGGCGCTCACGGGCGACGCGCTCCCCCCCGGATTCGAGAGCCTGGCGCTGTGAGGGCCGCTCCGCAACACGTCACCGTGCTGCTCGCGGAGGCCGTCGAGGCATTGGCGATCAGGCCGGGCGGAGTCTATGTCGATGGCACGTTCGGCCGCGGCGGCCACAGCAGGGCCGTCCTCGCGAAGCTCGACGCCGGAGGGCGGCTGATCGCGTTCGATCGCGATCCCCGCGCGATCGAGGTCGCCCGCGCGTTGCCCGATCCGCGGCTGACCGTCGTCCACGCGCCGTTCAGCGCGTTCGCCGAGGAGCTCGACCGGCTCGGGCTGGAACATGTCGACGGCGTACTGCTCGATCTGGGCGTGTCGTCGCCGCAGCTCGACGAGGCGGCGCGGGGCATGAGTTTTCGTTTCGACGCGCCGCTGGACATGCGGATGGATACGAGCCGCGGGCAGACCGTGGCGCAATGGCTGGCCGATGCGTCGGTCGCGCAAATCACCGAGGTGCTCAGGGACTATGGGGAAGAACGGTTTGCTTATGCGATTGCAAAGGCGATTGCAGCTGCTCGGGCAGGGGGGGCTGTCGCAACCACTCGACAGCTTGCCGAGATCGTGGAAAAAACGGTCCGTACACGCGAGCCGGGGCAGCACCCGGCGACGCGCAGCTTTCAAGCTCTACGGATTTTCATCAATCAGGAGCTCGAAGAGCTGTCGCTAGTGCTGCCGGCTGCGGTCGAGCGGCTCAAGCCCGGCGGCCGGCTGGTGGTCATCAGTTTTCATTCGCTCGAAGACCGCATCGTCAAGCGCTTCATGCGTGACGAATCGCGTCCGCCGCAGCTGCCGTCGCGGCTGCCGCTGCGGGCGGCCGAACTGCCGCAGCCGCGCCTGCAGCTTGTCGGCAAGAGCCAGCGGCCGGGGCCGGCCGAAGTCGCCGCCAACCCCCGCTCGCGCAGCGCAGTGATGCGCGTCGCCGAACGGGCAGGGGGCGCGGCATGATCCGCGCCGACGCGTTTCTGGTCGCGCTCGTCGTGAGCAGCGCGCTCGGGGTGGTCGCAGCCCAGCATCAGGCCCGCAAGCTGTTCTCGGAGCTCGAGCGGGAACAGGCGCGCGCCCAGGGCCTGGAAGTCGAGTGGGGGCAGCTGCAGCTCGAACAAAGCACGTGGGCCGCGCATGCGCGGGTCGAGAAGATTGCGCGCGAACGAATCGGCATGCGTCCTCCTGCGCCGGGGCAGGTGCTCACGGTGGAGGGAGGGCACGAGTCCGCCGAACCAGGGCTGCCGAAGTGAGGACGTGCGCATGAGAAAACAGCGCCCGTTGCCCTTCAACCACAACCCGCTGCTGAAGAACGGCCTTCCGGCGTGGCGTTCGCGGCTGGTGATGTCCGCCCTTCTTGCATGCCTGCTGGCGCTGGTCGGACGCGCGCTGTATCTGCAGGGGTTCAACAACCAGTTCCTGCAGGCGAAGGGCGAATCGCGCTACGCCCGCGCGATCGAGGTGCCGGCAACGCGGGGCCGTGTCATCGACCGGCACGGCGACGTGCTGGCGATCAGCACGCCGGTGCGGTCGATCTGGGCGATTCCGTCGGATGCGCGGCTGTCGCCGGCGGACGCGCGCAAGCTCGCCGAGCTGCTTGAAACGAGTGTCGAGGAGCTGAACGGACGGCTCGCGACCAGTCACGATTTCGTCTATCTGAAGCGTCAGCTGTCGCCCGAACTGGCGCAGGAAATCGCCGCGCTGAAGCTTCCCGGCATCCATCAGCAGCAGGAATACCGGCGCTACTACCCGGGCGGCGAAGTGATGGCGCACGTGCTCGGTTTCACCGGCGTCGACGACAAGGGCCAGGAAGGTGTCGAGCTCGCGTTCGACAAGCTGCTGACCGGCACGCCCGGCGCCCGCCGGGTCATCCGCGACCGGCGCGGCCAGGTCGTCGAGGACGTCGAAGCGATCCGTCCGCCGCACGACGGCCAGGATCTCGTGCTGGCGATGGACGCCAAGATCCAGTATCTCGCGTACTCCGCGCTGAACCAGGCGATGCAGACGCACAAGGCCAAGGCGGGCGCGGTGGTGGTGCTCGACGTGCGCACCGGCGAAGTGCTGGCGCTGGTCAACGCGCCCACCTACAACCCGAACAACCGTACCAACCTCAGCGGCGCGCAATTGCGCAACCGCGTGTTCACGGACACGTACGAGCCCGGCTCGACGATGAAGCCTTTCATCGTCGGACTGGCGCTCGATCGCGGCAAGGTCGAGCCGACCACCGTCATCGACACGGCGCCGGGGCGGGTGTCGATCGGGCGGGCGACGATTTCCGACTCGCACCGGCACGGCCCGCTGACCGTTGCCGAAGTGATCCAGAAATCGTCGAACGTCGGCACCGTCAAAATGGCGATGAACCTCGCGCCGGAGGAGATGTGGCGGATGTTCAGCGAGCTCGGTTTCGGCACCCCGCTCGATCTCGGATTTCCCGGCCAAGCGAGCGGTCGGCTGCGTCCCGTGAAGACGTGGAAGCCGATCGAGCAGGCGACGATGTCGTTCGGCCACGGCATTTCCGTGAGCCTCATCCAGATGGCGCACGCCTATCTCGCGTTCGCGCGCGACGGCGAACTGCTGCCGCTTTCGCTGACGCGCGTCGACACTCCTTTGCTTGCCGGCAAGCGCGTGTATTCGGTCGAGACCGCGCGCGAGATGCGGTACATGCTCGAGCTCGCGGCCGGCCCCGGCGGCACCGCGCCGCGCGCGCAGATCCGCGGCTACCGCGTGGCCGGCAAGACCGGCACGGCGCACAAGCTCGAAGGCGGGCGATACGCGAACAAATATGTATCGTCCTTTGTCGGTTTCGCCCCGGCGTCCGATCCGCGACTTATCGTAGCGGTGATGATCGATGAACCTTCTGCCGGTCAATATTTTGGCGGGACGGTCGCGGCGCCGGTTTTCGCGCAGATCACCGAAGGGGCGCTGCGGGCCTTGGGCGTAGCGCCGGATGCACCGCTTGTTCCGCTGCAGGTCGCCGGCAAGGCGGAACAGGCACGAACTGCACGGGGGGGCAGGTGAGCGCCGCCCGCGCCCGTGAAATCCTCGAACGGCTGCGTCTGGCCGGTGTCGCCCCGCACGGCATCACCGCCGACTCGCGTCGCCTGCAACCCGGCGAGCTGTTTGCCGCGTGGCCCGGATTCGCGACCGACGGTCGCCGCTACGTTACCGCCGCGATCGAGCGCGGCGCCGTCGCGGTGCTGTGGGACGACAGCGACGGCATGCGGCTCGAAGCGCTGCCGGTGCCGGCCGTGGCGGTGCCCGGTTTGCGCAGCGTCGGCGGCTTTCTCGCGCACGAGATCCACGCCCGTCCGTCGGACAAGCTGTGGGTCGCCGGCGTGACGGGGACCAACGGCAAGACGACGGTGAGCCAGTGGCTCGCCGCCGCACTCGCCGGGCTTGGCCTGCGCTGCGGCGTCATTGGCACGCTGGGCTGCGGTTTCCCCGGCGAGCTCGTCGATAGCGGCAACACGACGCCCGACGCGCTCGAGGTGCACCGCATGCTCGCCGCGTTCGTCGCCGAGGGTGCCGGCGCGGCGGCGATGGAAGTCTCGTCGATCGGGCTCGACCAGGAGCGCGTCAATGGCGTCGAGTTCGACGTCGCGGTGTTTACGAACCTGACCCGCGATCATCTCGATTACCACGGCAGCATGGAAACCTATGCCGCGGCCAAGGCGCGCCTGTTCGACCTGCCGGCCATCGGCGCCGCGGTCGTTAACTTCGACGACGACTTCGGCCTCGCCCAGGCGCGACGGCTCGCGGCGGGCGGCATGCCGGTGATCGGCTATACGCGCTTCGCGGACCGCGTCGGCGCGGTGCCGGGCGCGCGTGTGCTGGTCGCTGCGGGGGAGCAGAACGTTCCGTCGGGCCTGCGCTTCGTGCTCGGCTGGGACGGCGGGCACCACACCGTGCAGGTGCGCATGGTCGCGCCATTCAATGTCTCGAACCTGATGGCGGTGATCGGATCGCTGCTGGTCCGCGATGTGCCGATCGACGACATCCTGCGGAGCGTGTCGCGGCTGACGCCGCCAGCCGGGCGCATGCAGCTGGTCGGCGGCGTCGGCGAGCCGCTGGTGGTCATCGACTACGCGCACTCGCCCGACGCGCTCGCCCAGGTGCTCGAAGCGGTGCGCAGCACGGCGCAGGGGCGGGGCGGGCGCGTGGTGTGCGTGTTCGGCTGCGGCGGCGACCGCGACGCGGGCAAGCGGCCGATGATGGGAGATGTCGCGCGCGCGCTTGCGGACCGCGTCATCGTCACCAGCGACAATCCGCGCAGCGAGGATCCGCTGAAAATCATCGACGCGATCGTGCAGGGCGCCGGTCCGGAGGCCGAACGGGTCGTCGATCGCGCCCAGGCGATTCGCATCGCGGTCGGCGAAGCGGGGGCCAACGACGTGATCGTGCTCGCCGGCAAGGGGCATGAGCCTTACCAGGAGGTGCTGGGCGTGCGCTTGCCGTTTTCCGACGTCGAGCAGGCGCGACTTGCGGTGCACGCATGGAATCGAAGCCAGGGAGCAGACCAATGATGACGCTGCACGAAGCGGCGCAAGCTCTGGGTGTCGTCGCGACGACACCGGGACAGTTCAGCTCGGTGGGAACCGACAGCCGGAAGATCACGGCCGGGCAGCTTTTTGTCGCGCTGCGCGGCGAACGTTTCGACGGCCATGAATTCGTCGCTCACGCGGCGGCCGAAGGGGCGGCTGCGGCGCTCGTCGATGCGCAGTGGGCGGGCGCGCAACCCGAGCCGTCGCCGTTGCCGCTGCTCGTCGTCGAAGACACGCGGCTGGCCTTGGGACGGCTCGCCGCGCACTGGCGGGCGCGCTTCGAACTGCCCGTGATCGGAGTCACCGGCAGCAACGGCAAGACCACGGTCAAGGAAATGTGCACCGCGATCCTGCGGGAGCAGGCCCGGCGCGACGGCCACGCGGCGGAAGCGGTGCTGGCGACTGCCGGCAACCTGAACAACGACATCGGCCTGCCGCAGACGCTGCTCGAACTGCGCAGCAGTCACCGCGCGGCGGTCGTCGAGATGGGGATGAACCGCCCCGGCGAAATCGCCTACCTCGCCGGCCTCGCGCGGCCGACCGTCGCGGTCGTGACGAACGCGCAGCGCGCGCATCTGCAGGGGATGGGCACGGTCATCGAGATCGCCCGCGAAAAGGGCGCGATCTACGAGGCGCTCGGGCCGGACGGTGTCGCAGTCATCAACGTCGACGATTTGCAGGCGCGGTACTGGCGGGAGCTCAATGCGGCGCGTCGCACGCTCACCTTTTCGCTCACTCCGCAAGCCGATGTCGCCGGCGAATGCACGCTGCGCGGCCTCGGCTCCCACCTCGACCTGACGACTCCGGCGGGGCGTATCGTCGTCGACCTGCAGGTGCCGGGCGAACACAACGCCCGGAACGCGGCCGGAGCCGCTGCAGCGTGCCTGGCCGCCGGAGCGAGTCTTGATGCGATCGCCGCAGGGCTCGCGGCCTACGCCGGCACGCGAGGACGGCTGCAGCGGCGTACCGGGCCCAACGGCGCGGTGATCCTCGACGACAGCTACAACGCGAATCCCGATTCGCTGCGCGCCGGAATCGACGTGCTCGCGGCCACGCCGGGACAGAAAATTCTGGTCCTCGGCGACATGGGCGAAGTCGGCTGGACCAGCGCGCAGGTGCACGACGAGATCGGCGGCTATGCCAAGAGCAAGGGTGTGGACGCGCTGTTCGCGCTCGGCGAAATGAGCGCGGTCGCGGCGAGCAACTTCGGCGACGGCGGGCGCCATTTCGCGAGCGTCGAAGCGCTGGTCGCGGCGCTGACGAGAAAGCTCGATGCCGACACCGTGGTGCTCGTCAAAGGCTCCCGCTTCATGCGCATGGAACGGGTGGCGGACGCCCTTGTGGCGGTGCACAATGGCGCCCCCTCAACGGAAACAAAGTAACCGATGCTGCTCGAATTCGCCCTCTGGCTGGGCCAGGATATCCGCGCTTTCAATGTGTTCGGCTACATCACGTTGCGCACGGTCATGGCCGCGATGACCGCGCTGCTGATTTCGTTCGCCTTCGGCCCGGCGCTGATCCGCTGGCTCGCGGCGAAGAAGATCGGCCAGGCAGTGCGCGACGACGGGCCGAAGTCCCATCTGACCAAAGCCGGGACGCCGACGATGGGCGGGGCGCTGATCCTCATCGCGATCGCCGTCACGACGCTGCTGTGGGGCGATCTGCGCAACCAGTACGTGTGGGTGACGCTGCTCGTGACGCTCGGCTTCGGCGCGGTCGGCTGGGTCGACGACTGGCGCAAGGTCGTGCATCGCGATCCGAAAGGGCTCGCGAGCCGCTGGAAATACCTGTGGACGTCGCTGATCGCGCTCGCCGCGGCGCTGTTCCTCGGCCTGACGGCGAACGAACCGGCGCAGACCGAGCTGATCGTGCCGTTCTTCAAGGCCGTGTCCTACCCGCTAGGGATGCTGGGGTTCGTCGCGCTGTCGTACTTCGTCATCAACGGCACGAGCCACTCGGTGAACCTCACCGACGGCCTCGACGGCCTCGCGATCATGCCGACGGTGATGGTCGCAGGCGCCCTGGCGATCTTCGCCTATGTCGCCGGCCATGCCGGGTTCTCGAAATATCTCGGCGTGCCGTATATCGCCGGCGCCGGCGAGCTCGCGGTGTTCTGCGGCGCGCTCGCCGGCGCCGGGCTCGGCTTCCTGTGGTTCAACGCGTATCCGGCCGAAGTGTTCATGGGCGACGTCGGCGCGCTCGCGCTGGGGGCGGCGCTCGGCACGGTCGCGGTCGTCGTGCGCCAGGAGATCGTGCTGTTCATCATGGGCGGGCTGTTCGTCGCCGAGACGCTGTCGGTGATGGTCCAGGTGCTGTATTTCAAGGCCAGCGGCGGCAAGCGCATCTTCCGCATGGCGCCGCTTCATCACCACTACGAGCTGGGCGGCTGGAAGGAAACCCAGGTGGTGGTCCGCTTCTGGATCATCACGATCATGCTGGTCCTGTTCGGCCTGTCGACGCTGAAGCTGAGATGAGCGCACTGACCGGAAAACACGTTCTGGTTCTCGGGCTGGGCGAGTCCGGGCTCGCGATGGCGCGCTGGTGTGCGCTGCGCGGCGCGCGCCTGCGCGTTGCCGACAGCCGGCAGACGCCGCCCGGGCTCGACGCGCTGCATGTCGATGCGCCGCTTGCCGAAGTCGTCGTCGGCAGCTTCGGCGCGGAAGTGCTGAGCGGTATCGACCTCGTCGCGCTCAGCCCGGGGCTCGACCCGCGCGTCGGCGTCGCCGCCGAAGCGCGCCGCCGCGGATTGCCGCTGACCGGCGAGATGAGCCTGCTCGCCGAGGCGCTCGACGAACTCGGGGTGCGGGCGCAGACCCGCATTCTTGCGGTCACCGGCACCAACGGCAAGACGACCACCACCGCGCTCGCCGCAGCCCTTGCGCAATCGGCAGGGCTGGATGCGGTGGCGGCAGGCAACATCAGCCCGGCCGCCCTCGACGTGCTGATGGACCGGCTGGCACAGGGCGCACCGCTGCCCGAGTGCTGGGTGCTCGAGCTGTCCAGCTTCCAGATCGAGACGATGCGCGCGCTCGACCCCGAGGCCGCGACCGTGCTCAACGTCACCGATGACCACCTCGATCGCTATGCCGACCTCGACGAATACGCTGCCACCAAGGCCGCAATCTTCGAAGGCGGCGGCGTGCAGGTGCTCAACCGCGACGACGCACGGGTGGCGGCGATGGCCTTGCCCGGACGCCCGCTGATCCGGTTCGGCACTTCGGCGCCGGCGGCGACGGACGACTACGGCATCGCGGAGGTCGCCGGCGAAGCGTGGCTCGTGCGCGGATCGCAGCGCCTGCTCGCGCTGGCCGACCTGCCTCTTGCGGGCCGGCACAACGCGGCCAATGCGCTCGCCGCGCTCGCGTTGTGCGAAGGCGGCCTGGGCATCGCGCCGCAGCGCCTGACAGGCGCTGTCGTCGCATTTCGCGGCCTGCCGCATCGGGTCGAGCTGGTCGCCGAGCGCCGCGATGGCGTGCGCTTTTATGACGACTCCAAAGGTACCAACGTCGGCGCTACCGTCGCTGCGCTCGACGGGATGGACTGCCCGGTCGTGCTGATCGCCGGCGGCGACGGCAAGGGGCAGGACTTTTCGCCGCTGCGCGAAGCCGTTGCGCGCCGCGCGCGGGCGGTGGTGCTGATCGGGCGGGATGCCGCGCGCATCGAGTCCGCGCTGCAGGGGTCGGCGGTCGCGATCGAGCATGCGCCGGACCTCGACGTCGCGGTCGTTCGCGCCAACGAGCTGGCCCGGCCCGGCGACGCGGTATTGCTGTCGCCGGCCTGCGCGAGCCTCGACATGTTCCGCAACTACGCGCATCGCGCCGAAGTGTTCGTCGCTGCGGCGCGGCGACTGCCGGAGGTGCGCGCGTCATGAAGTTCACCAGCGCGTTCGCCGGTTTCCTTGCCACACGCCATGAAAACGGCGGCACGCAGACGAGCCGCGCCGTCGACCGCCTGATGCGCCCGGCCGATTCGCAGCGCGAACTCGATCCGCTGCTGATCTGGCCGGCGGCGGCGCTCCTGCTGATCGGCCTGGTGATGGTTTATTCGTCGTCGATCGCCACTGCCGAAGGCAGCCGCTTCACCGGTCATCAGTCGCATTACTTCCTGTTGCGGCACGCGATGTTCCTGGCGGTCGGGGTCGGCGCCGGGCTCGCCGCGTTCCAGCTGTCGATGCGCCAGTGGCAGCGCCTCGCGCCGTGGCTGTTCCTCGCTGGCCTCCTGCTCCTCATCATCGTGCTGATCCCGGGCGTCGGTCGCGAGGTCAACGGCGCACAGCGCTGGCTGCCGCTCGGTCCGCTGAACCTGCAGCCGTCCGAGCTGATGAAGCTGTTCGTCGCGCTGTATGCGGCCGACTACACGGTGCGCAAGTTGCCCGACATGGGCAGTTTTCGTCGCGGCTTCCTGCCGATGGCAGCGATGATTCTGCTGGTCGGCTTCCTGCTGCTCGGCGAGCCCGATTTCGGCGCTTTCGTCGTCATCACCGCGATCGCGTTCGGCGTGCTGTTCCTCGGCGGCATCAACGTGCGGGTGTTCGCGCTGCTCGCGCTCGTCGCGGTGATCGGCTTCATGCTGCTGATCTGGCTGTCGCCGTATCGCCGCGACCGCATTTTCGGCTTCATGGACCCTTGGCAGGACGCGTTCGGCAAGGGCTACCAGCTGTCGCACGCGCTGATCGCGTTCGGCCGCGGGGAATGGTTCGGCGTGGGGCTCGGCGCGAGCGTCGAGAAGCTTTTCTATCTGCCCGAGGCGCACACGGATTTCCTGCTCGCGGTGATCGCCGAGGAGCTCGGTTTCGCCGGAGTGCTGACGGTGATCGCGCTGTTCGCGATCCTTATTCATCGCGCGCTGGTCCTCGGGCGCGAGGCGGTCAAGCTCGAGCGCTATTTTTCCGGCCTCGTCGCGATGGGCATCGGACTGTGGTTCGGCGTCCAGTCGTTCATCAACATGGGCGTCAACATGGGTTTGCTGCCGACCAAGGGACTGACGCTGCCGCTGATGAGTTTCGGCGGTTCGGGCATCGTCGCGAACTGCCTCGCGCTGGCGATCCTGCTGCGCGTCGACTGGGAAGTGCGCCAGTTGAAGCGGGGGACGGGAGCATGAGCACTTCGCCCGGCTGCCCCAGGAAGTGCTCAGTCCCGCTTGGCGGTACCGTGCGCAGCGCGAGGGTGCCCCAATGAAGACGCTGCTGGTGATGGCCGGCGGCACGGGTGGCCACATCTTCCCCGGCGTCGCCGTCGCCGAGCAGTTGCGCGGGCGCGGCTGGCGCATCGTCTGGATGGGCAATCCCGACGGCATGGAGGCGCGGATCGTGCCGCAGCACGGCTATGAGACTGTGTGGGTGCGCTTTGGCGCGTTGCGCGGCAAAGGCCTGCTGCGCAAGCTGCTGCTGCCGCTGAACCTGCTGCGCGGCTTCTGGCAGGCGCAGGGCGAACTGCGGCGCATCCGGCCCGACGTCGTGCTTGGCATGGGGGGTTACATCACGTTCCCCGGCGGCATGATGGCGGCGCTGCTCGGCCGTCCGCTGGTGCTGCACGAACAGAATTCGGTCGCCGGCCTCGCCAACCGCGTGCTCGCCGGCGTCGCCGACCGCGTGCTGTCGGGCTTTCCGCACGCACTGAAGAAAGCCGGCTGGGTCGGCAATCCCGTGCGCGCCGACATCGCCGCCGTGCCACCGCCCGACGAACGTTTTGCCGGGCGCAGCGGGCCGCTGAAATTGCTCGTCGTCGGCGGCAGCCTCGGGGCCGCGGTGCTGAACGACACCGTGCCGAAAGCCCTCGCGCGGATCGACAAGGCGCAACGCCCGATCGTCACGCACCAGGCCGGCGCGAAGCAGCTCGAAGCGCTGCGCGCAGCGTACGCGGCGGCCGGCGTCGAGGGCGAACTGCTGCCGTTCATCGACGACATGGCGTCCAGATATGCCGAAGCCGATCTCGTCGTCTGCCGTGCCGGGGCGCTGACGGTCGCAGAACTCGCGGCGGTCGGGGCGGCAAGTCTGCTGGTGCCGTTCCCGCACGCCGTCGACGATCACCAGACGGGAAACGCACGTTTTCTCGCCGATCGCGGCGCCGCCTACCTGCTGCCGCAGCCGGAGTTCGATGCCGAACGGCTGGCAGGCATCATCGGGAGCCTTGCGCGCGACCGCCTGCTCGACATGGCGATGAAAGCGCGGGCGCTCGCAAAGCCGCGCGCGGCCGACGCGGTTGCACAGGCCTGCGAGGAACTCGCGGCAGGGAGAAAAAAGAAATGAAGCACAAGGTCAAGCGCATCCACTTCGTCGGCATCGGCGGCGCCGGCATGAGCGGGATCGCGGAAGTGCTGGCGAACCTCGGCTACATGGTCAGCGGCTCGGATCTGGGGGAGAACGCCGCGACGCGGCGGCTCGCCGCGCTCGGCGTGCGGGTGAGGTTCGGCCATGCTGCGGAGAACGTCGCGGACGCCGACGCGGTCGTGATTTCGACGGCCGTGCGCAACGACAATCCGGAAGTCGTCGCGGCGCGATCGCGCCATGTCCCTATCGTGCCGCGCGCACAGATGCTCGCCGAACTGATGCGCCTGAAGCACGGCATCGCGATCGCCGGCACGCACGGCAAGACGACGACCACTTCGCTGGTCGCGAGCATCCTCGCCGAAGGCGGCATGGACCCGACGTTCGTCATCGGCGGCAAGCTCAATGCGGCCGGCGCGAACGCGCGGCTCGGCAAGGGCGATTTCCTCGTCGCCGAAGCGGACGAGTCCGATGCGTCGTTCCTGCTGCTGACGCCGGTGATTTCGGTCATCACGAACATCGACGCGGACCACATGGACACCTACGGGCATGACTTCGCGCGGCTCAAGCAGGCGTTCGTCGACTTCCTGCAGCACCTGCCGTTCTACGGCGTCGCGGTGCTGTGCGAGGACGACCCGCACGTCCGTTCGATCATGCCGCTGGTGTCGAAGCAGGTCGTGCGCTACGGCCTGTCGGAGACTGCCGGCATCCGCGCCGAGAACGTCCGGGCCGATGGCGGGCGGATGCTGTTCGACGTCGTGCGCACCAACGGCTCGGTGACCCGGCTGCCGATCGAACTGAACCTGCCCGGCGTGCATAACGTGCTGAACGCGCTGGCGGCGATCGCCGTGGCGACCGAAGTGCAGGTGCCGGACGCGGCGATCATCAAGGCGCTGGCCGAATTCCGCGGCGTCGGCCGGCGCTTTCAGCGCTATGGCGAGGTGGCGCTGCGCGACGCCGAAGGCACGCCGCAAGGCAGCTGCACGCTGATCGACGACTACGGCCACCACCCGGTCGAGATGGCGGCGACGCTTGCCGCGGCGCGCGGCGCGTTCCCGGGCCGGCGGCTGGTGCTGGCGTTCCAGCCGCACCGCTTCACGCGCACGCGCGACTGTTTCGAGGATTTCGTCAAGGTGCTGTCGACCGTCGATGCGCTGCTGCTCGCCGAAGTCTATGCCGCCGGCGAGGCGCCGGTCGTCGCTGCCGACGGCCGCTCGCTGGCGCGGGCGATCCGCGTCGCAGGCAAGGTCGAGCCGGTGTTCGTCGAAGACATCGACGAGATGCCGGCGACGATCCTCGCGGCGGCGCGCGACGGCGATGTGGTGATCACGATGGGCGCCGGCTCGATCGGCGCGGTGCCCGGCAAACTGGCTAGCAGCGAGGAACTGGTGTGAGAGGCAACGGCGTGAGCGTAAATTTCGGGAAAGTCGCAGTGCTGCTCGGCGGCACGTCCGCGGAGCGGGAAGTCTCGCTGATGTCCGGCGGCGCGGTGCTCGCGGCGTTGCAGGCGGCCGGCGTGGATGCACACGGCTTCGACCCGGCGCAGCAGGATCTGCACATCCTCAAGGAGCAGGGTTTCGACCGCGCGTTCATCGCACTGCATGGCCGCGGCGGCGAGGACGGCACGGTGCAGGGGCTGCTGGAACTGCTGAAGATCCCTTACACCGGCAGCGGCGTGATGGCCTCCGCGCTGGCGATGGACAAATGGCGCACGAAGATGGTGTGGGCCGCGTGCGGCCTGCCGACGCCGCGCTACGCGATCCTCGCCGCGGACACCGACTGGGACGCCGTCGTCGCCGAACTGGGGCTGCCGATTTTCGTCAAGCCGGTGCATGAAGGCTCGAGCATGGGCGCGACGAAAGTCACCGCGGCGGGCCAGCTCAAGGCGGCGTGGGAGCTCGCGGCGCGCTTCGACGACCTCGTGCTGGCCGAGGAATTCATCGTCGGCGCCGAGCTGACGGTGCCTTTCCTCGGCGAGCGTGCGCTGCCGGTGATCCGCATCGAGGCGCCGGGCGGGAAGTACGACTACCAGAACAAGTATTTCACCGACGAAACCCGCTACCTGTGCCCGAGCGGCCTGCCCGCCGAACAGGAGCAGGCGCTGCAGGCGCTGGTGATGAAGAGCGCGCGGGTGCTCGGCTGCCGCGGCTGGGGCCGCGCCGACCTGATGCTGACCGCGGAGGGCCGGCCGTACCTCCTCGAGATGAACACGTCGCCCGGCATGACCGGCCATTCGCTGGTGCCGATGGCGGCGAAAGCCGTCGGGCTGGACTTCACCGCGCTGTGCCTGGCGATCCTCGAGGACGCGCGCCTTGGCTGACTTCCGTCCCCGCGACGCGTTGCACCACGGCGGCCTCGGCGGCAGCCGGGCGCCGGGACGCGCGCGCGAAAAGGAAGGACTTTGGGACAAGCCGGCGACGCTGAACCTGATTTCGGAGGTGCTGATGCTGTTCGCCGCGGTCGCGCTCGGCTACGCGCTCGTGGTGTGGTTCCTGTCGCGGCCGCTTTTCCCGCTGCGCGAAGTCGTCGTGCTGACGCCGCCGGCGCAGGTCACGACGGCGCAGCTCGAATACGTCGCGCGCACCGCGATCCGCGGCAATTTTTTCTCGGTCGACCTCGAGCAGGTGCGCGGGGTGTTCGAAAAGCTGCCGTGGGTGCGCCGCGCCGAAGTGCGGCGGCGCTGGCCGGACGTCCTCGAACTGCGGCTCGAGGAGCACCAGGCGGCAGCGTACTGGACGGTGTCGGAGAGCGGCGAATCGCAGCTCGTGAATCGCTACGGCGAAGTGTTCATCGCTGCGAGCAACGCCGACATCCCCGCTTTCTCGGGCCCGCAAGGCTCGGCCGCATACATCCAGGCGCGGCATCGCGAGTTCGAGCGCGTGCTCGAGCCGCTCGGCCGCCGTCTCGTCGGCCTCGCGCTGTCGGCGCGCCAGGCGTGGCAGCTGCGCCTCGATGACGGCCTGGTGATCGTGCTCGGCCGGGACCATGAAAAGGCCCCGACCGATCAGCGGCTGGCGCGCTTCGTTCATGCGTGGCCGAACGCGCGCGACGGCGTTGGAGTACAGGTTGCGGTAGCAGATCTCCGCTATCCGAGCGGATTCGCCCTCACTCCGGTGGGCGACTTGAAAGCAACGAAAGGCAAGCAATGAGCAAGGAATACAAGGACTTGGTCGTCGGCCTCGATATCGGTACCGCCAAGGTCACCTGCATGGTGGCCGAGTCGCGCCCGGATGGGCGCCTCAATGTCATCGGGCTCGCGACGCAGCCGACGAGCGGCCTCAAACGCGGCGTGGTCGTGAACATCGAGGCCACCGTCGATGCGATCGCGCGCGTGATCCAGGAAGTCGAGCAGATGGCCGACTGCAAGATTCGCGACGTCTATACCGGGATCGCCGGCAGCCACATCAAGAGCTTCAATTCCAACGGGATGGTCGCGATCAAGGACAAGGAGGTCACGCCGCTCGACGTCGAGCGGGTGATCGAGGTCGCGCGCGCGATGCCAATCCCGGCCGAACAGCAGATCCTGCACATCTTGACGCAGGAGTTCATCATCGACGGCCAAGGCGGCGTGCGCGAGCCGATCGGCATGAGCGGCGTCAAGCTCGAGGTCAAGGTGCATATCGTCACCGGCGCGGTGTCGGCGGCGCAGAACGTCATCAAGTGCGTGCGCCGCTGCGGCCTCGAAGTCATGGACCTGATCCTGCAGCCGCTCGCGTCGAGCTACGCGGTGCTGACCGACGACGAAAAGGACCTCGGTGTGTGCCTCGTCGATATCGGCGGCGGCACGACCGACATCGCCGTCTTCACTCATGGCGCGATCCGTCACACCGCGGTGCTGCCGATCGCCGGCGACCAGGTCACCAACGACATCGCGATGGCATTGCGCACGCCGACTTCCGAAGCCGAGGAGATCAAGATCCGTCATGGCGTCGCGATGCACACGCTCGCCGACCCCGACGAGATGATCGAAGTGCCCGGCGTCGGCGACCGGCCGCCGCGGCCGCTGTCGCGCCAGCGTCTCGCCGACGTCATCGAGCCGCGGGTCTCCGAACTGTTCGAACTGGTGCAAGCCGAATTGCGCCGCAGCGGCTACGAGGAGCTGCTGTCGTCGGGAGTCGTGCTGACCGGCGGTTCTTCGGTGATGCTGGGCATGGTCGAACTCGGTGAGGAAGTGTTCCACATGCCGGTGCGCATCGGCTCGCCGCAGTATGGCGGGGGGCTTGCCGACGTGGTGTGCCAGCCGCGCTACGCGAACGCGATGGGGCTGGTGATGGAAGGGTCCACGCAGCGCCGACGCGGCATGCTGGCGCGTGAAACACGCAGTGTCCGCCAGGTGTTCGGGCGGATGAAATCATGGTTCGAGAAGAATTTCTGAGCGGATGGGGAGCCGTCCGTCGAATTTGAAGGTGCGCCCGCGTTGACCGGCTATTTAGTTATAGAGTTTTAGTTTGATACTAAATCCGGTGGCCGGGGGCACAGTGCGCAAACGGTTGATATTCAGGAGACGACGCAAATGATCGAAATCGTTGAAAAGGAACAGACCGGCACGGTGATCAAGGTGATCGGCGTCGGCGGGGCGGGCGGTAACGCTGTCGACCACATGATCCGCGAGAATGTGCAGGGCGTGGAGTTCATCGTCGCCAACACCGACGCCCAGGCGCTGAGCCGTTGCCTCGCGCCGAACAAGATCCAGCTCGGCAGCTCCGGGCTCGGCGCCGGATCGAAGCCCGAAGCCGGCCGCGCTGCCGCGCAGGATTCGCGCGACGCGATCGCTGCGGCGCTCGACGGCGCGCACATGTGCTTCATCACCGGCGGCATGGGCGGCGGCACCGGCACCGGGGCGGGACCCGTGGTTGCCGAGATCGCGAAGGAGATGGGCATCCTGACCGTAGCGGTCGTCACCAAACCGTTCGATTTCGAGAACCGCCTGCGGGTCGCCGAGAGCGGGGTCGAGGAACTGACCCGCTACGTCGATTCGCTGATCATCGTGCTCAATGACAAGTTGCTCGAAGTGTACGGCGACGACGCCGGCTTCGAGGACTGCTTCCGTTCGGCCGACAACGTGCTGAGGAGCGCCGTCGGCGGCATCGCCGAGATCATCAATGTCCCCGGCCTCGTCAACGTCGACTTCCAGGACGTGCGCACGGCGATGGGCGAGATGGGCCGCGCGATGATGGGCTCGGCCGAAGCGGGCGGCCTCGATCGCGCGCGCATCGCTGCCGAGCAGGCCGCAGTCAGCCCGCTGCTCGAAGGCACCGAACTGTCGGGCGCGCGCTGCGTGTTGATCAACATCACCGCCAGCCGTTCGCTGAAGATGTCGGAAGTGCGCGATGCGGTGAAGACGGTGCAGGCGTTCGCCGCTCCCGAAGCGTTCGTGAAATACGGCACCGTGTTCGACGAGGCGATGGAAGACCGCGTACGCGTGACCGTCGTCGCGACCGGTCTGGGCACGCTGCGCACCGGACGCCAGCCGGTGATGCAGGTCGTGCAGGGCACGGGCACTTACGGCCCGCTCGGCGGCAACGGCAACATGGGCAACCTCGACGTCCCCGCCGTGATTCGCCACACCCGGCGCACCACCGTCGAGGCGATGAGCGCAAACGGCATGGGCACGTACGACATTCCGGCGTTCCTGCGCAAGCAGGCCGACTGACGCGGCGGGCATCTCGTCCCGTTCGACGGGCGCCCTGACGCGAACCGCTGCCTCCGGTCCGCGTCGGGCGCCTGCGGTCGTCCTGCGTTCCTGCCTCGTCTCCCGCGGTCCCGCCTCGTCATTTCCGCGGAGCGAAACGCTCCTGCCGCGGTCCAACGGACTGTTACCGGCAGTGACGCCCGTGAGCCCTGCCCGGTGCGGGCTTCGGGGCGGGGCCGGCTGCCGTGTTAAACTGCTGGCCGGAAACAGGAATAATTCAAAATGATCAGGCAGCGCACCCTCAAATCGATCGTCAAGGCCACTGGGGTAGGGCTGCACGGGGGACGCAAGGTCCAGCTCGTGCTGCGGCCGGCGGCGCCCGGCACGGGGGTCGTCTTTCACCGCGTCGATCTCGATCCGCCGCGCGACCTGCCTGCCGATCCGTATTCCGTCTGCGACACGCGGATGTGTTCCGGGCTGGAGCGCGACGGGGCGAAAGTGGGCACCGTCGAGCACCTGATGTCCGCAGTGGCGGGCCTTGGCATCGACAACCTTCACGTCGACGTCGATGCTCCAGAGATTCCGATCCTCGACGGCAGCGCCGGCCCGTTCGTGTTCCTGCTGCAGTCGGCAGGCATCGAGGAGCAGAAGGCGCCGAAGCGCTTCCTGCGCGTGAAGAAGGCGGTCGAATACCGCGAGGACGACAAGTGGGTGCGGCTCGAGCCGCACGACGGCTTCCGGCTGACATTCTCGATCGTCTTCAACCACCCCGCGATCGACAAGACCTCGACCAGCGTGACGATCGACTTCGCCGAGCATTCCTACGTGCGTGACGTCGCCCGTGCCCGTACCTTCGGTTTCATGCAGGATGTCGATTCGATGCGCGCCCACGGACTGGCCCTCGGCGGCAGTCTCGACAATGCGATCGTCATGGACGAATACCGCGTGCTCAATTCCGACGGCTTGCGCTACGTCGATGAGTTCGTCAAGCACAAGGTGCTCGACGCGATCGGCGACCTGTATCTGTGCGGCCACCCGCTGCTCGCGGCCTACAGCGCGCACAAGGCGGGGCACGCGCTGAACAACCAGATCCTGCGGGTCCTGCTCGAGGACCGCTCGGCGTGGGAAATCGTCACGTTCGAACAGCCGGGGCTGACTCCCGCCGCGGTGAGTCATCAGTTCGAATTCGCGCCGGCGACCTGATCCCGACGATGCTGGTCATTCGTCTTCTCGCCGTCCTCGCGGCGATCGGCATCGGCGCCTCGCTGATCGCGTGGATGCTGACCGGCAATTCCCGTTATCGGCGCTGGGCGTGGAATTTCCTTCGCGCCGGCCTCGTCGTCGTCTTCGTGTTCCTCGCGCTGCTCGCACTCGAGCGGGTGTTCCTGCCGCTGGGGTGAGCGTTTCGCCGCGCCGTCCCAAGAAGCGCTCAGTCCCGCACCGCGGGGTGGAGCGGGGGCTTCGCGGAGCACTGCTCCGCGCCTGCGGAACGGGCCGGCTGTGCAAGGCCGTCCCTCTTGCGCGTAGCGCGAGGGTGCTCCAACGAGCGCTTCAGCCGGCCCGGCTGCGATCTATCAGTCGCTCCAGCGATTCGCGCAGCGGCGAATCGGCCGGCAGGCTCGATGAAAAATCGGCGAGGCTGCGCCGCCCCGCATCCGACAGCGTGCGGCCCGGGGCCGGCCGCGGCGCTTCGCGCTCCTCGATTACCTGGACTTTGACCTGGATCGTGCGGATCGGCACGCCGGCCGCGCCGAACTGCTCCGCGAGGGTCGGTGCCATCTGCTTGAGCCGCGCGGCGACCGCTCCACCATGTGCCAATAGCACGAGAGTGTCGTTCTTGACATTGGCCACTGCGCACGCGGACGCCAGCGCCGGCGGAAGATGCTGTTCCAGCACCGCCTGCAGCTTGCGCAGGCGCGCAGCGTGGTCGCGCAACCGCGCCAGCGCGTCGCCGCTGCCGAGAAATCGCTGGATAAGCTGGGTCATGGAAGGGCGCTCGCAGTCATTCCCCATGGTAGGTTTCGCGCTGCGCGCCTGCAAGCGCCGCAAGGGCGGTAGGCTCTCGCGTCCGTGCGGCGCAGCGTGACTTGCAATGCGGGTCGATTCCACCCACATGCTAAACTTGCGCTTTTGCCGAATCGTCCGACCCCACCATCCATGATCTCCGGCCTACTCAAGAAAATCTTCGGCAGTCGCAACGACCGCCTGATCCGCCAGTATTCCCAGACCGTACGTGCGATCAATGCGCTCGAGCCGGAAACCTCCGCGCTGTCGGACGAAGCCTTGCAGGCGAAAACTGCCGATTTCAAGCAGCGGGTCGCCAGCGGAGAGGCGTTAGACAGCATTCTGCCGGAAGCGTTCGCCGTCGTGCGCGAAGCCGGCAAGCGGGTCCACGGCATGCGGCACTTCGACGTGCAGCTGATCGGCGGCATGGTGCTGCACAACGGCAAGATTTCGGAAATGCGCACCGGCGAAGGCAAGACGCTCGTCGCGACGCTGCCCGCGTATCTCAACGCGCTCACCGGCAAGGGCGTGCATGTCATCACCGTCAACGACTACCTCGCGAGCCGTGACGCGGACTGGATGGGGCGGATCTACGGTTTTCTCGGCCTCACGACCGGCTGCAACCTGTCGCGCATGGGGCACGAGGCGAAGCAGGCCGCCTACGCTGCCGACATCACCTACGGCACGAACAACGAGTTCGGCTTCGACTACCTGCGCGACAACATGGTCTATTCGACCGGCGAGCGGGTGCAGCGCGGGCTGAATTTCGCGATTGTCGACGAGGTCGATTCGATTCTCATCGACGAGGCGCGCACGCCGCTGATCATCTCGGGGCAGGCCGAGGACCACACCGACCTCTACCTCAAGCTCAACCAGGTCGCACCGATGCTGGCCGAGCAGGAAGGCGAAGGTGACAACGTCACCAAGCCGGGCGACTACACGCTCGACCTGAAGGCGCGCCAGGTGCTGCTGACCGAGCAGGGCCACGAGAACGCCGAGCAGATCCTGACCCGGATGGGCCTGCTTGCCGAAGGCACCAGCCTCTACGACCCGGGCAACATCCTGCTCGTGCATCACCTGTACGCGGCACTGCGCGCGCATTCGCTGTACCACAAGGACCAGCATTACGTGGTGCAGAACAACGAAGTCGTCATCGTCGACGAGTTCACCGGTCGCCTGATGGCGGGCCGGCGCTGGTCCGACGGCCTGCACCAGGCGGTCGAGGCGAAGGAAGGCGTGCGCATCCAAGCCGAAAACCAGACGCTCGCGTCGATCACCTTCCAGAACTATTTCCGCATGTACGGCAAGCTCGCCGGCATGACCGGCACGGCCGACACCGAAGCGTTCGAGTTCCACTCGATCTACGGGCTGGAAACCGTCGTCGTGCCGACGAACCGTCCGATGATCCGCAAGGACGAGAACGACAAGGTCTATCGCACCGCGAAGGAAAAGTGGGACGCGGTGATCGCCGACATCCGCGGCTGTGTCGAGCGCGGCCAGCCGGTGCTGGTCGGCACGACGTCGATCGAGATCAACGAATTCCTGTCGGACGAGCTCAATCGCGTCAATCTGCCGCACCAGGTGCTGAATGCGAAGCAGCACGAGCACGAAGCGGAGATCGTCGCGCAGGCGGGGCGCCCCGGCGTCATCACGATCGCGACGAACATGGCCGGCCGCGGCACCGACATCGTGCTCGGCGGCAGCATCGAGCGGCAGCTCGCGGCCGTACGCGACGACGAGACGCTGACGCCCGAGCAGAAGGAGGCGCGCACCGCCGCGCTGCGCGAGGAGTGGAAGCCGGTGCACGAGCAGGTGCTCGTCAACGGCGGCCTGCACATCATCGGCACCGAGCGGCACGAGTCGCGCCGCATCGACAACCAGCTGCGGGGCCGCGCCGGACGCCAGGGCGACCCGGGCAGTTCGCGCTTTTACCTGTCGCTCGAAGACCCGCTGATGAAGATCTTCGCCGGCGAGCGCCTCAACGCGATCATGGTGCGCCTGAAAATGCCCGAAGGCGAAGCGATCGAGCACGCGATGGTGACGCGCTCGCTCGAATCGGCGCAGCGCAAGGTCGAGCAGCGCAACTTCGACATCCGCAAGCAGCTGCTCGAATACGACGACGTCGCGAACGACCAGCGCAAGGTCATCTACCAGCAGCGCAACGAACTGCTCGAAGCCGACGACATCTCGGAGACGGTCCGCGCAATGCGCCAGGGCGTGCTGCACGACAGTTTCCGCATCCACGTGCCGGTCGACAGCGTCGAGGAGCAATGGGACATCGCCGCGCTCGAACAGGCGCTCGCGTCCGAGTTCCAGCTCCGGCTGCCGATCGGCGAATGGCTCAAGGCGGAACCCAACCTCGACGACGACGCGATCCTCCAGCGCCTCCTCGCCGCGGCCGAGGAGGCGTACGCGGCGAAGACTGCGCAGGTCGATCCGGTCGCATGGCACCAGTTCGAGCGCAATGTGATGCTGCAGAGCCTCGACACGCACTGGCGCGAGCACCTGGCGGCGCTCGATCACCTGCGGCAGGGCATCCACCTGCGCGGCTATGCGCAGAAGAATCCGAAGCAGGAATACAAGCGCGAGGCCTTCGAGCTGTTCGAGACCCTGCTCGATACCGTGCGCAACGATGTCTCGAAGCTCCTGATGACGGTCCAGGTGCGCACCGAAGCGCAGCTCGAGGAGGCGGAGGTGCCGCCCGAACTCGAGAACGTCCAGTACCAGCATGCCGCTTTCGACGAGGCGCTCGGTGTCGGCGCCGCTCCGGAGGACGCGCAGGCAGCAGCGCCTGCCGGGCCGAAAGTCGGGCGCAACGATCCGTGCCCGTGCGGATCGGGCAAGAAATACAAGCATTGCCACGGCAAACTGAGCTGAGGCGCGATGCGCGGGGAGCGGCCGGGATCTTGCCCCCGGAGGTTCTCGTGATCGCCTGTCGCGACCCGGATTTCGGTTGTTCCGGGCATGGCTGCCACGGGTGACCGGCGCGGTCGGCGACTTTCCACCTCGTATCCTGTTCCACGGAGAAAACCATGCCTGTGAATCTGACCGCTGCGCAGCCGTCCGATCTCATCCCGGTGCCCGGCGTTCGCGTCGGCGTTGCGGAGGCCGGGATCCGCAAGGCCAACCGGCGTGACCTGACGCTGATCGAACTTGCGCCCGGCAGCCGCGTCGCCGGGGTCTTCACCCTCAACCGCTTCTGTGCGGCGCCGGTGCAGCTGTGCAAGCAGCATATCGCCGGCGGCGACGTGCGCGCGCTGGTCATCAATACCGGCGTCGCGAACGCCGGCACCGGCGAACAGGGGCTCGCGGACGCCCATGCGACCTGCGTCGCGGTCGGGCGTGCGCTGGGCGTCGCACCCGAGCAGGTGCTGCCGTTCTCGACCGGCGTGATTCTCGAAGCGCTGCCCGTCGACCGGCTTATCGCCGGCCTGCCCGCCGCGCACGCGGATCTGCGCGAGGATGGCTGGTTCGACGCGGCGCACGCGATCATGACGACCGACACGCTGGCGAAGGCGGTGTCGCGGCAGGTCGAGATCGGCGGTCGCACCGTCACCTTGACCGGCATCAGCAAGGGCGCCGGCATGATCAAGCCGAACATGGCGACGATGCTCGGCTTTGTCGCCTGCGACGCCGCCGTCTCGCAGCCCCTGCTCGATGCGCTGACGAAGGAGGCCGCAGACCTGTCGTTCAACAGCATCACGGTCGATGGCGACACTTCGACGAACGACTCGTTCATCGTCGTCGCCACCGGCCAAGCCGGCAACGCCGAGATCGCCGACCCGCTCGACCCGGACTTCCACGCGCTGCGCGACGCGGTCATCGATGTGTCGATCCGGCTCGCGCAGGCGATCGTCCGCGACGGCGAGGGCGCGACGAAATTCATGACGATCGCGGTTGAAGGCGGTCTGGACATCGTCGAATGCCGCAAAGTGGCGTACGCGATCGGCCAGTCGCCGCTCGTCAAGACCGCGTTCTTCGCATCGGACCCGAACCTCGGCCGCATCCTCGCCGCGATCGGCTATGCCGGCATCCAGGACCTGGACGTCGGACGCCTGCGCGTGTGGCTCGGCACCGCTGCCGAAGAGGTGCTTGTCGCCGAACTCGGCGGCCGCGCCCCGACCTACCGCGAGGAAGACGGCGCCCGGGTCATGAAGGAAGCCGAGATCACCGTGCGCGTCGACCTCGGGCGGGGCCGTGCACGGGCAACCGTGTGGACATGCGATTTTTCGTACGAATACGTGAAGATCAACGCCGACTACCGCAGCTGATTGCGGGGCAGTTCCCCGCGCCCGACAATCCGGCTCCCCCGGCGAGTCCCGGCGCGAACTGCCGGATGCCGCTCGCGGCGCCTCCCGGCGCCCACCAATCATCACTCGGGTGTTGATTTGTGCACGTGATTCGGTCAGCGGCGAAGCCATAATGACGCTTCTCATGCCATCGGCGTGATGCTGGTGGCGTGGGAAATGACGCATGTCCCTCGGGTCAGTCGCGGTTCGGGCGGTCGAATGGCTTAGATGAAAGCATGAACCTGCAATCGAAAATATGGCTGGGCGTTGCTGCCGTGATCGTTACGATCATGAGCGCCGACCTGTACCTCGGCTATCGCGGCATCGAAAAGCAGGTGCGCGCCGAACTCGACGAGCACGCGCGCGTTGTGCGGGCGCTGCTGATGGCGACGCGGCGGGTTTATCACGAGCAGTTCCTCGCCAGCGGCCTGCCCGTTGACGAAAGAACCATCGGTTTTCTGCCGGCGCATGCGCTGTCCCGCATCTCGGGGGAATTTCCTCGGTGGATCGAGACCGGCTTGTGGTTCAACAACGTCTCGGACCGTCCGCGCAATCCCGACAACCGGGCCGATGCGCACGAAGTCGCGGCGATGGACTGGTTCCGTGAGCATCCGGCAGCCAACGAGCGCATCGCCGAAATCCGCGACGAGGGCGGCCGGGATGTCTATCACTTCACCGCGCCGATCTGGCTCGAACCCTATTGCCTGCGCTGCCACGGCGAGCGCGGCGCGGCGCCCGCGACGATTCGCGACACCTATGAGGCGGCCTACGGTTACAAGGTCGGTGAGCTGCGTGGCCTCATGAGCATCAAGCTGCCGATGGACGAGGTGCGGGCTCGCGCGGCGGAAGTCTGGTGGCAACAGTTCGGCCTGCGCAGCGGAGGCTATGCACTGCTCCTGGTCCTGCTCGGCGGGCTGCTGCAGCGGCTCGTGGTGCGGCCGTTGCGCGAGTTGCGCACGGCGACGCAGCAACTCGCGCGAGGCGAGCTGTCGGTCCGCGCCGCGGTGTCCGGGCGCGACGAGGTCGCGGAACTGGCGACCAGTTTCAACGACATGGCGTCAGCGCTCACATGCCACGACGCGCAATACGCCCGGCTGAACCGGATCTACGCGGCCCTCTCGGCGACGAACCAGATGATCGTGCGGGTCGAGAGCGAACCCGAGCTGCTGCGGCGCATCTGCGAAATTGCAGTGGAGCTTGGCGGGGTGGCGATGGCATGGATCGGGCGCCGCGATCCGGACAGCGGCAACCTCGTCCCGGTGGCGCGTTTTGGCGAGGGTGTCGGGTATGTCGATGGGCTGGTGATTCCGCTCGAGCCGTGCGGTCCCCGATCAGCGGGGCCGACGGCCACTGCGTGGCGCAGCAACCGGCCGGTGATCGTCGAGGATTATCTCGCCGAGAGTACGACACGGCCGTGGCATGCGCAGGCGCGTAAATTCGGATGGCGCTCGGCCGCAGCGTTTCCGATCCTGCGCGGGGGACAGGTGCATCTCGTGCTCAACCTCTACGACACGACCGTCCAGGGGTTCGATGTGAAGATGCGGGATCTGATCGCCGAGATGGTGACCGACATCGGCTACGCGCTCGACCGCATCGACCTGGTCGCCGAGCAGGTGCGAACGAGCGCTGCGCTGCGCGAGAGCGAAGTGAAATACCGCAAGGTGCTCGAAACGTCGCAGGACGGGTTCTGGCTGCTCGACCGCGACGGGCTGCTGACTGAAGTCAACGACGCCTACGTCGAGTTCTCGGGCTATCGCCGTGAAGAGCTGGTCGGCATGCACGTCACGCAGCTCGATGCCTCCGACGTTGCGGAAGTGGCGCGGCATATCGAATCCATCGTCGAGGACGGCAGCGCCACGTTCGAGACCCGGCACCGCACGAAGTCGGGCGAACTCAAGCCGGTCGAGGTCAGCGTCACGTTCGATGCCGGGCGCGCAGCATGTTTTTCGCTGTTCGTGCGCGACCTGTCGCGGCGCGACGAGGCGCAGGAGCATATCCGGCGCCTGTCCCATTTCGACACGCTCACCGGGCTGCCCAACAGCAGCCTGTTCGGGGACCTGTTGCGCCAGGCGATCGGGACCGCGCAGCGCAGCGGCGAGTCGCTGAGCGTGATGTACGTCGATATCGATCACTTCCAGCACATTAACGACACGCTCGGTCATCGCATCGGCGACAGGCTGCTGGTCGAGATCGCCGAACGTTTCCGGAATGCGCTGTGCGCGGAAAACACGCTGGCACGTCTCGGCGGAGACGAGTTCCTGATCCTGCTGCCGCACGCGCAGGTCGAGAGCGCCGCCCATGTGGCCGAGAAACTGATCGTCGCCGCCGCCAACCCGATGCTGATCGAAGGTCACGAGATGCTGGTGACACCGTCGATCGGCATCGCGATGTATCCGGCCGATGGCGAGGACTTCGAGACGTTGCTGCAGAGGGCGGATACCGCGACGAACCGGGCGAAGAGCGACGGGCGCAACACTTACCGGTTCTTCACCGCGGAGATGCAGCAGCGCTCGGCGCGCACGCTGCGGCTCGAGGCTGCGCTGCGGCGCGCGCTGGAGCGCAACGAACTGATGCTGCACTATCAGCCGCAGATCGATCTCGTCGATTTCGGGCGGGTGGTCGGCGTCGAGGCGCTGATCCGCTGGCAACATCCAGAGCTCGGGCTGGTGTCGCCGGCGGAGTTCATTCCGATTGCGGAGAGCAGCGGGCTGATCGTGCCGATCGGGGAGTGGGTCATGCAGACCGCGCTCCTGCAGCTCAAGGCGTGGCAGCTCGCCGGACTGCCGCTGGGACAGGTGGCGGTCAACCTGTCCGCGCACCAGTTCCGCCAGCAGAACCTGCCTGCCACCGTGGCGCGCATTCTCGCCGCAGCGGGCCTGCCCGCCAGTTGCCTGGAACTCGAGCTGACCGAAAGCGCGATGATGGATGATCCTGTCGCGGCGGGGGCGATGATGGACGCGCTGCACTGCGATGGCGTGCGCATGTCGATCGATGATTTCGGCACCGGGTATTCGTCGCTCAATTACCTCAAGCGCTTCCGCATCGACAAGCTCAAGATCGACCAGTCGTTCGTGCGCGACCTGACCCAGGATCCGGAAGGCGAAGCCATCGTCGAGGCGATCGTCAGCCTCGCCCGCACGCTGAGGTTCCGCACGATCGCGGAAGGCGTGGAAAAACCGGAACAGCTCGCCTTCCTGCGCGCGAGCGGCTGCCAGGAGGTGCAGGGCTACCTGTTCAGCCGGCCGCTGCCGCCCGACGAACTGGCCGTGTGGCTGCGCGCGTGGCGTCCGGAACTGGCAGGGAAATGAATTCCCGGATTCCGTCCCGCCGCGGGCAGCGGGATGCTCCGGTCAGTGCAGCACGCGCGGCATCGCCAGCATGAAGGCCGGAATCTCGGCGTCGAAACGGTGGCCGTCCTCGGCCGCCATCTGGTAGCTGCCCTGCATCGTGCCGACCGGGGTTTCGAGGACGGACCCGCTCGAATAGCTGAACTGCTGTCCCGGCGCGAGCATCGGCTGTTCGCCGATCACCCCGAGGCCGCGCACTTCCTGAACCTTGCCAGCGCCGTCGGTGATGACCCAGTGCCGGCTGATCAGCTGCGCAGGCACCTGGCCGGTGTTCGTCAGCGTGATGTGGTAGGCAAAAACGTAACGATTTTCGTCCGGGTCGGATTGGCCCGGTACAAACTCGGCGATGGCTTCCACCTTGATGCGATATTTTTCGGATTCGCTCATAGTCTGGTCTCTCGGCTGGGGCGGGTTTGATGGTTCGACAAGTTGTTCGGACGAGCGGCGAACATCGTCGCCGGCGAACGCTCGCCAGGGGCCCGGAAGGGTAAAATAGCACTTTTGCCCGGAAATTCCCTTATGTCCGTTTCGCCCCTGACTGCTCTTTCTCCGCTCGACGGCCGTTACCACGACAAGGTTGCGGGCCTGCGCGAACACTTCTCCGAGCATGGCCTGATCCGCAACCGGGTGAAAGTCGAAGTCGCCTGGCTGAAGGCGCTTGCCGCCGAGCCGGGCCTCGCCGAGATTGCGCCGTTCTCCGCTGTGACCGTCGCCGAACTCGATGGCCTGGTCGCCGATTTCTCGCCCGTCGACGGCGAAGCGGTCAAGGCGATCGAGGCGACCACGAACCACGACGTCAAGGCGATGGAGTACTGGCTGAAGGAACGCCTCGGGCATAACGCCGAAGTCACGAAAGTCTCCGAGTTCATCCATTTCGCATGCACGTCGGAAGACATCAACAACACCTCGCACGCGCTGATGCTCCGCGAGGGGCGCGACGCGGTGCTGCTGCCGGCGCTCGATCGCGTCATCGCCCGGGTGCGCGAGCTCGCGCACCAGCACGCCGACCTGGCGATGCTGTCCCGCACGCACGGTCAGCCGGCGAGCCCGACGACGCTCGGCAAGGAGATGGCGAACATCGCTGCGCGCCTGATCCGCGCGCGCGCGGCGATCGCCCGCGTGTCGCTGACGGCGAAGTTCAACGGTGCCGTCGGCAACTACAATGCCCACCTGTCGGCATGGGACGAATTCGACTGGGAAAGCTTCAATCGCGGCTTCATCGAATCCCTCGGCCTCGAATTCAATCCGTACACGATCCAGATCGAGCCACACGATGCGATGGCCGAACTCTTCGATGCGATGGCGCGCACGAACACGATCCTGATCGATGCCTGCCGCGACTTCTGGATGTATATCTCGCTGGGTTATTTCAAGCAGAAGCTCAAGGAAGGCGAAGTCGGTTCGTCGACGATGCCGCACAAGGTCAATCCGATCGATTTCGAGAACGCCGAAGGCAACCTCGGCATCGCGAACAGTGTGCTGCGTCATTTCTCGGAAAAACTGCCGGTGTCGCGGATGCAGCGTGACCTGACGGATTCGACGGTGCTGCGCAACATGGGTGTCGGTTTCGGCCACATGGTGCTGGCGCTCGATTCGTGCCTGCGCGGGCTGAACAAGCTCGAAGCCGAGCCGGCGCGACTGGCTGCGGACCTCGACGGCGCGTGGGAAGTGCTTGCCGAACCGGTGCAGACGGTGATGCGGCGCTTCGGCATCGAGAACCCGTACGAACAGCTCAAGGCGATGACGCGCGGCAAAGGCATCACGCGCGAGGCGCTGCACGAGTTCATCCGCGGGCTGGCGATTCCAGAAGCCGACCGGGTGCGGCTGCTCGCAATGACGCCGGCAAGCTACGTCGGCAAGGCGGCGGCGCTGGCGAAACGCATCTGACCGCCGTCACGCAACATACACCGACGAGCGCCACCTGCGGGTGGCGTTCTGCCGCCATCGCAATCGACCGGAGTTCCAATGGCTTTTGCCGACAACCTCAAGCAGTTGCCGAAAATCTCGCACCTGGCCGCGCTGGACCTCATCGATGCGGACGATTCGATCGTCGCCACGATCGAGAACAAGGCCGGGCAGGCCGGCTCGCTGGCAGTCTATAACCACCTCGCGCAGCTTTACGGCGCGATCGGTGCCGAAGCGGCGCGGAAAGGGCTCGAGCTGTACGCCGAGCACAGCGAGGACGCCCGCGCGAATCCCGGCAAGCATCCGAACATCGACCGCCTGATCGGGCTGATCGAGCGCGGCGAGACGCTGCGGGTGAAGCAGGTTTTCGCGGTATGACGTCCGCGCGCTGAAAGTGCTTCGGGCGGGGCAGCGTCGAGGCGCGCCCCCGGGGGGTATTGCGTCGCGGGGGACCGACGTCGCCCCGCGCGGCGATCAGACGACCGCTTCTTCCTTTTCCCGCTTCGGCTTGACGAACTGCTCGCGCGACACGCCGAGCCACATCACGAGCGGGCTCGCGACGAGCACCGACGAGTAGATGCCGAACAGGATGCCGATCGTCAGCGCCATCGCGAAGTAGTGCAGCGTCGCGCCGCCGAACAGCAGCATCGACAGCACCATCATCTGCGTGCTGCCGTGCGTGATCACGGTGCGGGAGATCGTCGAGGTGATCGCGTGATCGAGTACCTGGGGTGTCGAGAGGTTGCGGCGCTTTTTGAAGGTTTCGCGCACGCGGTCGAACACGACGACGGACTCGTTCACCGAGTAGCCGAGCACCGCCAGCACGGCAGCGAGCACCGGCAGCGAGAACTCCCACTGGAAGAACGCGAAGAAGCCCAGGATGATGATGACGTCGTGGAGGTTGGCGATGATCGCGGCCACCGCGAAACGCCATTCGAAGCGGATCGCCAGGTACACGACGATGCCGAAGATCACCAGCAGCAGCGCCATTGCGCCGTCGGTTGCGAGCTCCTTGCCGACCTGCGGGCCGACGAATTCGACGCGCCGCAACTCGGGCGCCGGGCCGGCGATCGACTGCAACGTCGCCATCGCCTGCTCGGAAACGCGCGCGGTGTCGAGATCGTCGCGGTTCGGCAGACGGATCAGCACGTCGCGGGCGCTGCCGAAATTCTGCACCTGGGCGTCACGGTAGCCGCTCTCGGCGAGGGCTTCGCGGATCGTTTCGAGCTTGGGCGCCTCCGGGTAGGTCACTTCGACAAGCGTGCCGCCCGTGAATTCGACCGACAGGTGCAGGCCGCTGGTCGCGAGGAAGAACACCGCGAGCAGGAAAGTGATGAGCGAGATGATATTGAACGTCAGCGCATGGCGCATGAACGGGATATCTTTCTTGATGCGGAAGAATTCCATTTCTCAAGCCTTTGGTTGCGTCAGGGGCGGCGCCGGGCGCCGCATTCCTTGCGTGGTCGCCCGGTTGTCAGCTCAATCAGCTCAGTTTGCTGCCTTGCCCGGCTTCCAGATCTGGCCGATCGCCAGGCTCTCGACTTTGCGGCGGCGGCCGTAGATCAGGTTCACGAGCATGCGCGAGATCAGGATCGCGCTGAACATCGACGTCAGGATGCCGAGGCAGTGCACGACCGCGAAACCGCGCACCGGGCCGGAGCCGAACACCAGCAGCGCGATGCCGGCGATCAGCGTCGTGATGTTCGAGTCGAGAATGGTGTCGAACGCGCGATCGTAGCCGGTGTGGATCGCCGCCTGGGGCGACACGCCGTTGCGCAGTTCCTCGCGAATCCGTTCGTTGATCAGCACGTTCGCGTCGATCGCCATGCCGAGTGTCAGTGCCATCGCCGCGATGCCGGGCAGGGTCAGCGTCGCCTGCAGGAGTGACAGCAGTGCCACCAGCAGCAGCAGGTTCGCCGCCAGCGCGATCACCGACACCACGCCGAACAGCATGTAATACGCGCTCATGAACACCGCGATCGCGATGAAACCCCACAGCGTCGAATTGAAACCCTTGGCGATGTTGTCGGCGCCGAGGCTCGGGCCGACGGTGCGTTCCTCAATGATCTCCATTGGCGCGGCGAGGCTGCCGGCGCGCAGCAGCAACGCGACGTCGTTCGCCTCGGTGGTTGTCATGCTGCCGGAGATCTGCACGCGCCCGCCGCCGATTTCGCTGCGGATCACCGGCGCGGTGACGACTTCGCCCTTGCCTTTCTCGATCAGCAGGATCGCCATGCGCTTGCCGACGTTCTCGCGCGTGACATCGCGGAAAATGCGGCTGCCGGGAGCGTCGAGCGTCAGGTGCACGGCCGGCTCGTTGGTCTGCCCGTCGAAGCCGGGCTGCGCATCGGTGAGGCGATCGCCGGTCAGCACGACCTGCGAGCGCACCAGCAGCGGCGAGCCGCCGCGCTCGGTGTAGAGCTCGGTGCCGAACGGCACGTTGCCGGCAAGCGCGGCTTCGAGTGCGCCCGGACTGTCGTCGACCATGCGCACTTCGAGCGTTGCGGTGCGCCCGAGGATGTCCTTCGCCTTCGCGACGTCCTGCACGCCCGGCAGCTGCACGACGATGCGATCGGCGCCCTGCTGCTGGATCACCGGTTCGGCGACGCCGAGCTCGTTGATGCGGTTGTGCAGTGTCGTGATGTTCTGCTTGATCGCGAAGTCGCGGATCGTCTGCTGGGCGACCGGTGTCAGCGTCGCGATCAGCTTCAGGTCGGTCGAGCCGTCGTCGCGGTCGACGAGCTGAAGGTCACGCGTGCTTTCGAGGATCGCGTTGCGCGCCGCGTCGCGTTGGGCGGCGTCGCGAAAGCGCAGCTGGATGGCGTTGCCTTCGCGCACGATGCCGGCGTGACGCACGTTCTTGTCGCGCAACAGCGTGCGCAGGTCGCCGGCAGTCGCGTCGAGGCGCTTCGTGAGCGCGCCCGGCATGTCCACTTCGAGCAGGAAATGCACGCCGCCGCGCAGATCCAGGCCGAGGTACATCGGCAGCGCGTGAATGGCAGTGAGCCACGTCGGCGAGGCCGACAGCAGGTTCAGCGCGACGATATAGGAAGGATCGCTGGAGTCGGGATTGAGCCGTTTCTCGATCGCGTCCTTCGCACGCAACTGGTCCTCGGTGCTCCCGAGCCGCACGCGGATGCTGTTGGCGTCGACGAACAGCCCGTCGTAGGGGATCTGGGCGTCGCGCAGTGTCTGTTCGATCGGAGCGGCCAGCGCCGAATCGAGCTTGAGCGTCGCTTTGCCGCTGGAGACCTGAACTGCGGGGACTTCACCATAGAAGTTGGGAAGGGTGTAGATCAGGCCGAAGAACAGGACCAGACCAATGAGGATGTTCTTCCAGAGCGGGTAGCGGTTCATGACTTGAATGAAGTGGGGTGGGGAGGCGCCAAGTGCGTGCACGACGGCGGAGCGGGACGCTCCGTGCCGCCGCGCGGGCCTTACAGGGTCTTCAGCGTGCCTTTGGGCAGCACATTGGTGACCGCTTGGGCCTGGACGACGATATTGACGTTGTCGGCCACTTCGACGTGCAGGAAATTTTCGCCCACCTGGGTCACGCGACCGGCGATGCCACCCTGGGTGACGACTTCGTCGCCTTTCGCGATCGCAGCGACCATCGCCTTGTGTTCCTTGGCGCGCTTCATCTGCGGGCGGATCATCAGGAACCACAGCACGATGAACATCAGGATCAGCGGCAGCATGCCCATCAGGCCGCCGGTCGGATCGCCCGCGGGCGCGGCCTGGGCGTAAGCGTTGGAAATGAACACGTGGGACTCCGGGTGGTTGCGTAAAGCGGCCGATTATAGCAGCAGGATAAGTCGCGACTCGTCGCGACGCCCCGCCGGGCGCCACGACCGTTGGCTTGTCAATGAATGCCGGTCGAACGATCGGAGTGGAAGCGCGCGACGTGGCTATCGAAGTCGCCGGCGACGATCGCCGCGCGCAGTTCCGCCGTCAGCGTCTGGTAATAGCGCAGGTTGTGGATGGTGTTCAGCATGCTGCCGAGGATTTCGCCGGCGCGGTGCAGGTGGTGCAGATAGGCGCGGCTGAAGTTGCGGCAGGTGTAGCAGTCGCACGACGGATCGAGCGGGCGGGTGTCTTGCTTGTGCGTCGCGTTCTTGATCTTGATGTTGCCGTAGCGGGTGAAGAGCCAGCCGTTTCGCGCGTTGCGGGTCGGCATCACGCAGTCGAACATGTCGATGCCGGCCGCGACGCCGGCGACGATGTCCTCCGGCGTGCCGACGCCCATCAGGTAGCGCGGCCGGTCGGCGGGCAGGCGCGGCGCAGTGTGGGCGAGGATGCGCGCCATGTCTTCCTTCGGTTCGCCGACCGACAGGCCGCCGATCGCGTAGCCGGAAAAGCCGATCGCGTCGAGCGCGGCCAGCGATTCGTCGCGCAGGTCTTCGAACATGCCGCCCTGGACGATGCCGAACAGCGCGTTCGGGTTCGCCAGCCGGTCGAACTCGTCGCGCGAGCGGCGCGCCCAGCGCAGGCTCAGCTGCATCGACTTCGCCGTCTCGTCGTGCGTCGCCGGGTGCGGCGTGCATTCGTCGAAAATCATCGCGATGTCCGAGTTCAGCACCGTCTGGATGCGCATCGACTCTTCCGGCGTCAGGAAAAGCTTCGCGCCGTCGATCGGCGACGCGAACTTCACGCCTTCCTCGGTGATCTTGCGCAGCGCGCCGAGGCTGAACACCTGGAAGCCGCCGGAATCGGTGAGGATCGGCCGGTCCCAGTTCATGAAACGGTGCAGCCCGCCGTGCGCCCCGACGACGTCGAGCCCGGGGCGCAGCCAGAGGTGGAACGTGTTGCCGAGACAGATCTGCGCGCCCGTGTCGGCGAGCGCGGCAGGGGTCATCGCCTTGACCGTGCCGTAGGTGCCGACCGGCATGAACGCCGGAGTGTCGACGGTGCCGTGGGCGAGCGTCAGGCGAGCGCGGCGCGCGGCGCCGTGCTGCGCGAGAAGTTCAAATTGCATCGTTGCGGTGGGTGATGAACATGGCATCGCCGTAGCTGAAGAATCGGTAGGAGTGGTCGACCGCGTGCGCGTACGCGCGGCGCATCGGCTCGAGGCCCGCGAACGCCGACACCAGCATCAGCAGCGTCGATTTCGGCAGGTGGAAGTTCGTGATCAACGCGTCGACGACCTGGAAGCGGTAGCCCGGCAGGATGAAGAGTTCGGTCTCGCCGGTGCCCGCTTCGAGCGGTCCGTCCTGTGCCGCACCTTCGAGCGCGCGCAGGCTGGTCGTGCCGACGGCGATGACGCGACGCCCCGCGGCGCGCGTCGCGGCGATCGCGTCCACGGTTTCCTGCGGTATCACGTAGCGTTCGCGGTGCATGCGGTGCTCGCCGAGGTCGTTGACGCGTACCGGCTGGAACGTGCCGGCGCCGACGTGCAGCGTCAGCCACGCACCGCGCACGCCTTTCTTCGTCAGCTCGGCGAGCATCGGCTGGTCGAAATGCAGGCCGGCGGTCGGCGCCGCGACCGAGCCGCGCTCTCGCGCATACACGGTTTGGTAGCGCGATTCATCGTGCTCGTCGGCGCTGCGGTCGATGTAAGGCGGCAGCGGCAGCTTGCCGTGCTGTTCGAGCAGATCGAGGAGGTCGTCGCTGTCGGGGAAGCGCAGATGGAAGAACTCGCCGACGCGGCCGAGCACGGTGACATCGAACGCGTCGGCCAGGCGCAGCCGGCTGCCGGGGCGCGGCGACTTGCTCGCGCGGATCTGGGCGAGCGCTTCGTGCGGGCCGACCGCCCGTTCGATGAGGACTTCGATGTGGCCGCCGGTTTCCTTCGTGCCATACAGGCGCGCGTGGATGACCCGCGTGTCATTGAATACCAGCAGATCGCCGGGCTGCACCAGTTCGGGCAGGTCGCAAAAACCGTGATCGTCCAGGCGCTCGCCGTCGAGCACCAGCAGACGGCTCGCGCAGCGCTCGGCAAGCGGTGCCTGGGCGATCAGTTCGGGCGGGAGTAAGTAGTCGAAATCGTCGAGAGTCAGTGACATGCGCTTGCTGGTCGGGGGCAGTTTCGTGGATAATGCGGCGCTTCCCAGCCGGGATGGCGGAATCGGTAGACGCAGCGGACTCAAAATCCGCCGGTGGTGACACTGTGAGGGTTCGAGTCCCTCTCCCGGCACCAGTCAAGGCATGATTCTAATTGTAGAATCAATGGCTTGCAACTGAAGCTTGGCTGTCGCCGGCGGCAATTTCACAGCAGCGTGCCCTCAATGACCGGGGGTGGCTGTACGAAACGCCGGGCGCCATTTTCAGCCTACCTCGGCGCGGCCGGGCGGGCGTTGAGTCGGGTCGTGGCGGCATTCCATTCGCCGCGCGCGATCAGCGGCCACGCCGCCAGCGCACGGTCGAGCGCTTCGTCGATCTGCGCCTGTTCTTCGCGACGCGCGGATTTCAACACGTAATTAACGACTTCGTTGCGGTCGCCGGGATGGCCGATGCCGATGCGCAGCCGCCAATAATCGTTGGTGGCAAGGTGGGCCGACGTGTCTTTGAGGCCATTGTGGCCGCCGAGTCCGCCGCCGAATTTCAGCCGCAACTGGCCCGGCGGGATGTCCAGTTCGTCATGCACGACGAGGATCTCGGCCGGCGCGATGCGGTAGAAGCGCGACAACGCACCGACTGCCTGGCCCGAGCGGTTCATGTAGGTCTGCGGCATCAGCAGCCATACGCCGGCATCGCGTGCATGCGCGACGAAGCCATGAAAGCGCGACTCGTGGCTGAAACGCACGCCGAGCTCGGCGGCGAGCCGCTCACAAAACCAAAACCCGGCGTTGTGCCGGGTTTCGGTGTATTCGGCGCCGGGATTGCCGAGGCCGACGACGAGGCGCGGGGCTGCGGCGCTCATCGAATCGATGTCTCCAGTCCCGGCGGGCTGCGAACGAGAAGTCGCAGCCTCAGGCCGCGGCTTCGCCTTCGGCGGCCTCGGCTGCACCGCCCTTGACGGTCAGCGCGGTCGCGACGACCGGGTCGCCTTCGCCGTGGTGGACGACTTCGACGCCTTCGGGCAGCTTGAGCTGCGAGACGTGGATCGACTGGCCGGCTTCGAGCGTCTGCAGGTCGACTTCGATGAATTCAGGCAGGTTCGCCGGCATGCACGCGACGTCGAGTTCGGTCATCGTGTGCGAGATCATGCAGCCGCCGAGCTTGACCGCCGGGTTGGTGTCGTTGTTGATGAAGTGCAGCGGCACCTTCAGGTGGAGCTTGTGGCTCGCATCGACGCGCTGGAAGTCGAGGTGCAGCACTTGCTGCTTGTACGGATGCCACTGGACGTCGCGCAGCACGACGGTCTGCTTGGCGCCCTCGACCTCGATCCCGAGCACCGAAGCGTGGAAAGCTTCCTTCTTCAGCAGGTGGTAAAGCTCGTTGTGGTCGAGCGTGATCGCTTGCGCGTCGGCGCCGGCACCGTAGATGATGCCGGGGATCTGGGCAGCGCGACGCAGGCGGCGGCTCGCACCCGTGCCCTGTTCCACGCGCTGGGTGGCCTTGAATACGATTTGCATTGTGTGACTCCTGGTTGAAACGATCCGCCCGCGACCAGGCGGATGGGGTGGGCCGTCGGCTCGTGCCGGCGGCGAAGATTCATTCCATGAACAGCGAGCTGACCGATTCCTCGTTGCTGATTCGCAGCACGGTGTCGGCGAGCAGCGAGGCGACCGAGATCTGGCGGATGCGCGAACACGCTTTCGCGTCGTCGCGCAGCGGGATGGTGTCGGTGACAACCAGTTCGTCGAGATCGGAATCGGCGATGCGCGCCGCCGCCGACCCCGACAGCACCGCGTGGGTGCAGTACGACAGGACGCGGCGGGCGCCGTTTTCCTTCAGTGCCGTCGCGGCCTTGCACAGCGTGCCGGCGGTATCGACGATGTCGTCCATGATCACGCAGGTGCGATCCTTGACTTCGCCGATGATGTTCATGACTTCGGACACGTTCGCTTTCGGGCGGCGTTTGTCGATGATCGCCAGATCGCATTCCATGCGCTTCGCGAACGCGCGGGCGCGCACGACGCCGCCGACGTCGGGCGACACGACCAGCAGGTCATCGTATTTCTGCTTGTCGAGGTCCGCGAGCAGCACCGGGGCCGCATACACGTTGTCGACCGCGATGTCGAAGAAACCCTGGATCTGGTCGGCATGCAGGTCCATCGTCAGGAGGCGCTGGACACCGACGGCCTGCAGCATGTTGGCGACGACTTTCGCGGTGATCGGCACGCGCGCCGAGCGCGGGCGGCGGTCCTGGCGGGCATAGCCGAAGTAGGGGATCGCGGCAGTGATGCGGCCGGCGGACGCGCGCTTGAGCGCATCGACGAGGACCAGCAGTTCCATCAGGTTCTCGTTCGTCGGCGAGCAGGTCGGTTGCAGGACGAAGATGTCCTTGCCGCGGACGTTCTCGAGCAGTTCGATATTGACTTCACCGTCGGAGAACCGGCCCACCGTGGCCGCCCCGATCGAAATGCCCAGTCTGCGCACGACGTCCGAGGCAAGCTTGGGGTTGGCGTTGCCGGTGAAGACCATCAGGCTGCCGTAGGCCATGTCCGAAACTCCGATGCCGATAGAATGGTGGCGATAAAAACGATACGGGCAGGCGCGCGGCCTGCCCGTAATTTACTGGCTGGGGAAGAAGGATTCGAACCTTCGAATGCCGGAATCAAAATCCGGTGCCTTGACCAACTTGGCGACTCCCCAGTAAAACCTTTTCGCCCGCTCAATCGACCCAGTCACGAAGCGGATGCTGCATCACGCTGCGCGCTTTCCATGCCCTGAACGACCCGGGACAGCTCGCGATGATGCGTTCGGCATCGTTCTCGCTTGCCACCTGCGCAAATATGCAGGCGCCCGAACCGGTCATTCGCGCCGGCGCAAACTGCGCCAGCCAGTCGATTGCTGCACCGATCTCGGGATAACGCCTGCATGCAACTGCTTGCAGATCGTTACGAGTGGTGCTCGCTGCGAAGTCCGTAATTTTGATGGGTTCGGTATTCCGCGTCAACTCCTGCGCTGCAAAAATTTCCACGGTGGGTACTGTGACCGGTGGCGCGACGACGACGTACCAGGCTGGCGGGAGGTCGAGCGGGCGCAGTTTGTCGCCGACCCCTTCGGCAAACGCGTCGCGGCCGAAGATAAAAAACGGGACGTCGGCGCCGAGCCGCAACCCGAGCGCAGCAAGCTCTTCGCCGCGGACGCCGGTGCGCCACAGACGGTTCAGCGCGATCAGCGTCGTCGCGGCGTCCGAACTGCCGCCGCCGAGACCGCCGCCCATCGGCAGCCGCTTATCCACGCAGATGTCGGCGCCGAGCCGGCAGCCGGTGTATGACTGCAGCAGCCGCGCGGCGCGCACGACGAGGTCATGCTCGGCGGAAACGCCGGGAAGGTCGGTGACGCGCGCGACGACGCCGTCATGGCGCAGTTCGAACGACAGCGCATCGCCCCAGTCGAGCAGGCGAAACGCGGTTTGCAGCAGGTGGTAGCCGTCCGGACGGCGCCCGATGACATGCAGGAAGAGGTTCAGCTTCGCCGGCGCCGGGCAATCGGCGAGACGGGTCAATTCAGCGGTGTCCATTGGTCGATGATAAGCCGGATACGGGCGTCGCCCCAGTGCGCATCGATCCGGCGCGGCAACGCGTCGACCGCAGCGCCGGCATATTCGACGTAGTCGATCGTCCAGCCGGCATCGGTGATGCGGGCCGGCCGGCCCCGCTCGTCGGTGCCGAGCACGCGGGCGCCGGGGCGTGCCGTCGCCTGCACCCAATACGCGAGCCCGTCGAGCGGTGCGGCGACGCCGAGCAATCGGTGCAGCATTGCGGCGGCGTCGTCGCTGTGCTCGACGCGGCCGTCCGCGGTGCGCAGTCGGGCGCCTTCGGCGGACGTGACGAGTTGGCCGACGATCTGGCCGAGCGGGCTCAGGACGGTCCATTCGTCCACCGCTGGCGAGTGAAACCATTGCAATCCGCCGTTCGCGGCGCGCTCGCCGTCGGTCGCCGAAATGCGGCCTTCGAGTTCGAACGACGATGCGATCGGCCGCGCCGCGACTGCCGTTGCCGGCGGGGCGGGCTGGATCGCGCAGCCGGACAGCGCGGCGGTCGTCAACACCGCGATCGCCGCGAATCCTGCAAGACGCCGGCTCATCGCTGGCCGAAACGCTGCATGATGTTCTTCAACACCGTGCTGTCCGGGTGAGCCTGCAAGGCTTCGTTCCATATCCGCGTGGCGTCGCCCTGGCGGTTCAGGCTCCACAACACTTCGCCCAAGTGGGCGGCGATTTCGGGGTCGGGACGCAGCCCGTAGGCTTTTTCGAGATGTGCGAGCGCCGTGGTCGTGTCGCCCTTGCGGAAGTTGACCCAGCCCATGCTGTCGAGGATGAAGGGATCGCCGGGCGTCAGTTCCAGCGCGCGCGCGATCAGCGCTTCGGCTTCGTCGAGGCGCAGTCCGCGGTCGGCCAGCGAATACCCGAGCGCGTTGTAGGCGTGGGCGTGGTCGGGTTGCAGCGCGATGAGCTTGCGCAGGCGCCCTTCCATGACGTCGAGCTGGCCGAGCTGTTCGGCGAGCATCGACGACTCGTAGAGCAGGTCCGGGTCTTCAGGTGCCTTGCGCAGTTCGCCGTCGAGGAGCTCGAGCGCTTCGGCTTCGCGCCCTTCGGCCCGCAGCAGTTGCGATTCGGCGAGCCGCAGCCGCTTGATCGTGTCGGGTCCGGCCTGCACCGACTGCAGATGTTCGCGCGCCTGCTGCAGTTTTCCCTGGTGCGCGAGCAGCGCCGCGATGCGGATCTGGGCATCGGTGTGGTGGCGTCCGGGCTCGACGGTGCGGTACCAGCGCATCGCGCTTTCGCTGTCCTCGCGGCGTTCGGCGATCTGGCCGAGATTGAGGCGGATTCCGTCCGCTTCCGGGTGGCCGGCGTTCAGCGCCTGCTCGAGCAGCGGCGCTGCGGTGTCGAAATCGTCGAGCTGGGCCGACAGCAGGCCGACTGCGTACATCAGGTCGCGCTCGTTCGGCGCGTTGTCGAGGAGCTTGCGGAACTCATCGCGTGCCGCCTCGAAACGGCGCGCCGAAACCAGGCCCCGCGCATAGGCGACACGCGCGTTCTGGCTCTCCGGGTGACGGTCGATATGCTCCTTGATGAGCTGCAGCGCGGCGTCGGGCGAGTCGGACTGCGCCAGCAGCTGCGCCTTGAACAGGATCGCAAGCTCCCAGTCCGGGCGAAGCCCGAGCGCGAGGTCGATCGCGGCGAGCGATGCGCTCGCGTCGTCGGCGGCGATCGCGGCCTGCGCGCGGGCGAACTGCGCCTCGGGGAGGTCGAGGTACGGTTCGGTCAGGCGGTCGACGATGCCTTTCACCGCCTGCTTGTCGCCGATGCGCGCGAACGCGCGGTTGAGTCCCATCAGGTGGTTTTCGATCTGGTCCGGCGACTCTGCGAGCAGGCGGGCGAGCTGGATCTGCACCTGCTCGAGCTGCCCGCTGCCGCCGGAGAGAATTCCGGCCATCACGCGCCGCGCTTCGGCGGACTCGGGCTCGACCTCGACCCAGATCCTGGCTGCTTCGGTGGCGGCGGAGAGGTCGCGCGCGAACAGCGCGATTTCGACTGCGCGTCGCGCGATGCGCGGGTCGCGCGTGCGTTGCGCCAGATCGAGGTAGGCTTGCACCGAGACGCCGATTTCGCCGCGGGCCCCGGCGATCTCGGCCAGCAGGAATGTGTACAGCATCTGCGCGGTCAGTGACTGCCCGGGAACGTCGGCCGCCTCCGTCGAGGGGGCGTCGGCGTCGGGGGCGACCGTCTGGGCGAATGCCGGGAACGCAAACGCGATCGCCAGCCCGAGGCCGGCAGTGAGCAGGGAAAGAGTGCGATTCATGGTTGATGCCCGAGGGGGATTCCGTAAAGCCGCGGACGCTGCAAGCCGCCGTATCCGGCTGTATGCTGGGGTCCGCCAACGAGGTGGTGGTGGATTAGAAGGGCCGGAGGCGATTCCGTTCGCCCCATGTTATGCAGTTTCACGTCGCATGAGCAAGCACGCCGCTTGTGTGCCGCGCTTGTGTGACGAATTCGAACAAGGATTGCCGATGCCGGAATTGCCGGAGGTGGAAATCACGTGCCGCGGCATTCGCCCGTGCGTCGCCGGGCGGACAGTGACTGCGCTTGAAGTGCGCAATCCGCGGCTGCGTCAGCCGGTGCCCGCGGATCTCGCGCAGACGCTCGTCGGCGAGCGACTGCAGGGCGTGCGGCGCCGCGCGAAATACCTGCTGCTGGATTTTCCGCACGGTAGCGTCCTCGTGCATCTCGGCATGTCCGGCAGTCTCAGGGTGGTGTCGGCCGACGAGCCCGCCGGCGTGCACGATCATGTCGACCTGGTGTTCGGCGCCGAGGCGCTGCGGCTGCGCGATCCGCGCCGGTTCGGTCTCGTGCTGTGGCACGCGGGCGACGGCTTGTCCCATCCGCTGCTCGCGGCGCTCGGGCGCGAGCCGCTCGAGAGCGGTTTTACCGGGGCCTGGCTGCATGAGGCGACGCGAGGAGTGCGGGTGTCGATCAAGCAGGCGCTGATGGATGCGCATCGTGTCGTCGGAGTCGGCAACATCTACGCGTCCGAGAGCCTGTTCCGCGCCCGCATCCATCCGCTCGAACCGGCCGGCGCGATCGGGCCGCAGCGCCTCGCACGTCTTGTCGCGTCGGTACGCGAAACGCTGCTCGCGGCGATCGACGCGGGCGGCAGCACGTTGCGGGACTTCGTCGGCGGGGACGGGCGCGCCGGGTATTTCCAGCAGCAGTACTTCGTGTACGGGCGCGAAGGCCTGGCGTGCCGGGTATGTGCCACGCCGGTTCGTCGCGTCGTGATCGGCCAGCGCTCGACTTTTTTCTGCCCGCGCTGCCAGCGTCGCTGAGCGGTCCCGGGAAAACCTCTCCCCCGGCTGAGCGATACCGGCGGGATGCCGCCATCACATTGCGTCCCTCCCAAATTGGATGGCACTGGAAACGGAGTTATGCTGGCGCCGTGTGTAATTTTTGCGCGGGCGAACCTCCGCGTGCGAGCGAGACGACATGAGCCTGGTTGACCAATTCTCGGCTTACAGCCAGTGGCGGGCCGCCGCCTCGTCGGCGGTCGGCCGTTTGCGCCAATGGCTGTCGCACAACGAGATCGGCGACGCGCAGGGCGATTTGCGGCTGCAGTGTGTGCTCGAACGCCTGCGCGACGACAAGCTCACGGTCGCTTTCGTCGCGGAGTTCTCGCGCGGCAAGTCGGAACTGATCAACGCGCTCTTTTTCTCCGGCTATGGCGACCGCGTGCTGCCGTCGAGCGCCGGCCGCACGACCATGTGTCCGACCGAACTGCAATGGAGCGCGGAGGCGCGCCCCGAGATCCGTCTGCTGCCGATCCGCACTCGCGCGACGTACGCGAGCGTCAGCGAGCTCAAGCGCTTCCCGCAGGAATGGCTCGTGCTGCCGCTCGACGTCGGCTCGGTCGGCAGTCTGCAGCAGGGATTCTCGCGGGTCGGCGACACCGAGCGGGTGTCGCCCGCCGAGGCGCGGCAGCTCGGTTTCGCAGTCGATCCGGACAGCCCGGACGCGCTCAAGGCCGGCGCCGACGGCCTCGTCGAAATCCCGAGCTGGCGGCACGTCGTGGTCCAGTTTCCGCACCCGCTGCTCGAACAGGGACTGGTCGTGCTCGACACGCCGGGACTCAACGCGATCGGCGCGGAGCCCGAACTGACGCTGTCGCTGCTACCGAATGCGCATGCGGTGCTGTTCGTCCTCGCCGCCGATACCGGCGTCACGCACAGCGACCTCGCGGTGTGGCGCGAATACGTGCGCGGCGGCCCGGGCGGAGGGAGAAGAGGCGGGCTCGTCGTCTTGAACAAGATCGACGGCCTGTGGGACGGCCTGCGCGATGAGGCCCGCATCGACGAGGAAATTGACCGGCAGCTGCGCTCGGTCGCGCAGGTGCTGGACGTGCCTGCGGAAAGCGTCTTCCCCGTGTCCGCGCAGAAAGGGCTGGTCGCGCGGATCCAACATGACGAAGCGCTGCTCGAGCGCAGCCGCCTCGGCGCGCTGGAGCGCGCGCTCAGCGAGGAGCTGCTGCCGACGAAGCAGGAAATCGTCCGCGACGGGGCGCTCGGCGAAACCGGCGACCTGATCCAGCAGGCGCGCGAACTCCTCGGTGCGCGGCTTTCCGGGCTGCGCGAGCAATTGCACGAGCTCACCGACCTGCGGGGCAAGAACCAGAGCGTCATCGAGTACATGATGCGCAAGATCCGCTCGGAAAAGACCGAGTTCGAGGAAGGGCTGCAGAAGTACTACGCGGTGCGCAGCGTGTTCTCGAACCTGACGAACAACTTGCTCGCCCACCTGGGCATGGACATGTTGCGCGACGAGACGCGCCGTACCCGCGAAGCGATGCTCGAATCGACGTTCTCGAAAGGCCTGAGCGCGGCGATGGAAGGTTTCTTCGACAACCTGCGTGGCAGCCTCGCGCGATCGGCTGGCGAGATCGCCGAGATCACGCGCATGCTCGACAGCATGTACAAGCGCTTCAGCGTCGAGCACGGACTGAAGCTCGCCGCGCCCGAAGCGTTCTCGACCTTGCGCTACGAGCGCGAGCTCGAACGGCTCGAAGCCGCATTCAATCGCCAGATCAACACGGCGCTCACGCTCGTGACGACGGAAAAGCACACGCTGACGCAACGCTTCTTCGAAACGGTCGCGGTCCAGGCGCGGCGCACGTTCGAAGTCGCGAACCGGGACGTGGAGCGCTGGCTGCGCGCAGTGATGTCGCCGCTCGAGACGCAGGTGCGGGAATACCAGTTCCAGCTCAAGCGCCGGCTCGAGAGCGTCAAGCGCATCCACCAGGCAACCGACACGCTCGAAGAGCGGATCGCCGAGCTCGAACAGGCCGAAGTCGCGATGCTCGCGCAACTCGACGAACTGGCCGGGCTCGAGCGAGCGATCCACGCGGTGCTCGGCGCCTCGGTATTGACGGTCGCTGCCCGCTCCGGCGCGCCGGTCCCCTGCGCCGCCTAAACGCCCGTCCGGAAAAAAGAAAGCGCACCCCGGAGGGTGCGCTTCGCCTGTCCGACCCCCGCAGGGCGGAGGGCCGCTCAGACCTTCTGGGTGGTCAGGCGGACGAACTTCTCCATCAGTTGTTCCTTCGTTTCGACCACATCCGGGTTCATCGGGATGCAGTCGACCGGACAGACCTGCTGGCACTGCGGTTCGTCGAAATGGCCGACGCACTCAGTGCATTTGTCCGGATCGATCTCGTAAATCTCATCCCCCTGGTAGATCGCGCCATTGGGGCATTCCGGTTCGCACACATCGCAGTTGATGCATTCGTCCGTAATCATCAGAGCCATCTTCTACTTCCTCACTATCGCTTCAAAGACACTTTCTGCAGCAGCCGCTGATTCACGGCAGGCTGCACGAACTTGCTGACATCGCCGCCCAGGCGGGCGATTTCACGCACCATCGTCGCCGAAATGAACATGTATTCTTCGGCCGGCGTCAGGAACACCGTTTCGACGTCGGGAAACAGCTTTCGGTTCATCCCGGCCATCTGGAATTCGTATTCGAAGTCCGACACCGCGCGTAGCCCGCGCAGGATCAGTCGCGCGTCGCGCTGCCGCAGGAAATCCATCAGCAGCCCGTCGAAACCCGTGACTTCGACGTTCGGAAACGGCGCGAGCACGTCGCGGGCGATCTCGACACGTTCGTCGAGCGTGAAGATCGGTGCCTTCCCGTGGCTCTCGGCGACCGCGACGACGACCTTGTTGAACAGCAGCGACGCGCGGCGCACCAGATCCTCGTGGCCCCGGGTGAACGGATCGAACGTCCCCGGATAAATCGCGACCCCTTCCTTCATTCTTGCCTCCCTTGCAAGAGATGGAAATGGACCTGGCCGGCGCGACCCTGCTTCGTCGTCCGCCAGGCGCCAAGTCCGCCTACCGGCGTTTCCGACTCCGCATAGAGCCAGCCGTCCGGCTTCAGAACCCGGTCGAGCCAGGGTTCCAACCGCTCAAGCCAGCCTTGATTGTAGGGTGGATCGAGGAAGACCACGTCGAACCGTTCCGACGCCGTTTGCGCGAATCTTACCGCATCGCCGCGTATCACCTCTACCTGCTCCGCGTCCAGCGCCCTGGCCGCCTGTCGCAATGCGGCAAATGCGCGAGCGTCGTGCTCGACGATCGTCACGCGGGACGCCCCGCGCGAAGCCGCCTCGAGGCCGAGGATGCCCGAGCCGCCGAAGAGGTCGAGGCACGTCAGGCCCGTGAGGTCCTGGCCGAGCCAGTTGAACAGCGTCTCGCGCACAAGGTCGGGCGTCGGCCGCAATCCCGGGACTTTCGCGACGTCGATGAGGCGCGAGCGCCACGCGCCGCCGACGATGCGCACCCGGCTCAATTGGAAGGTTCCGCCCTGGCCGCCGGCACACGTTCACCGTTCGCGACCACGTCGCCGTCGCCGCCGGCGACCACCGTCACGAGGTGCTCGTCGCGAATGCGGCGCGAGAAAGCGTCGCGCACCGCGTCGACGGTGACTTCGGCGACGCGCTTCGGATAGGTGTCGAGCCAGTCCAGCGGCAGGCCGTAGAAGCCGATCATCGACACGTAGTCGAGGATCTTGCGGTTCGAGTCGAGGCGCAGCCCGAAGCCGTTGATGAAGTTGTCCTTGGCCGCTTGCAGTTCGTCGGCGGTCGGGCCGGCGGCGACGAATTCGTCGAGCACCGCCTGCGTCACCTGCCGCGCCTCCTTGGCCTGGCTGCCGCGCGTCTGCAGGCCGATTTCGAACGGTCCGGCGACGCGCAGCGGCTGGAACGAGCTGAAGACGCTGTACGCGAAGCCGCGTTTTTCGCGCACTTCCTTCGTCAGCCGCGACACGAAACCGCCTCCGCCGAGGACGTAGTTGCCGACGACCAGCGGGAAATAATCCGGGTCGTCGCGCGAGATTCCCGGCATTCCCATGAGGATGTGGGCCTGCGCAGAAGGGTGTTCGATATGTTCGACCAGGCGGGGCGGAAGCTGCGGCGGGGACAGCGGGGCGGGCGGCGTCCCGGGGGGCAGGGCTTCGGTGAGGCGGACCGCGATCCGTTCGGCCTGGTCGCGGCTGACGTCGCCGACGATCGCGACACTGGCGGCGAGCGCGGTGTAGTGCGCCTCGTGAAACGCTTCGATCTGGTCGCGCGTGATCCCTCGCAGCGATTCGACGGTGACGAGCCGGCCGTATGGATGATCGCCGTAGATCGCGCTGGTGAAGCTGCGCGCGGCGAGCGTGTCGGGGCGCGTCAGCGCGTCGCGCAGGCCGGCGATGCTGCGCGCGCGCTCGCGTTCGAGGATCTCCGCCGGGAAGGTCGGCTTCGCGAGCAGCCGCGCGGCAAGCCCGATCGCCGCTTCGCGCTCGGCCTCGCTCGACAGCGTGCGTACCGACAGCGTCGCCATGTCCTTGTCGGTGCCGCCGCCGATGCGCGCGCCGGTGTCGGCGATCCGTTCGGCGATCTCTTGTTCGTTCAGGCTTTCCGTTCCCGCATCGAGCAGGCTGCGCGTCAGGCTCGCGACGCCGGCCGCGCCCGCCGGGTCGAGTGCGCCGCCGGCAGCAAACGTGACCTGCACGTCGACGAGCGGCAGCGCGTGGCTTTCGACGAAAAACACGCGTGCGCCGGTCGGGGCGGTCCAGTGCTGGATGTCCGGGCCGGCGATCGCCGTGCCGAAGCTTGCGAAGGCCGCCAGCGCGAGCAGCGTCGCGCGGGCAGGGACGATCTTCCGGATCAGGGTGGTCGGATTCATGCTAGTGCCTCGTTGCCGGCGCCGCGGGGCGAGGCTGTCCGGCAGGAACGGGCAGCGGGTCGAGCTGTGCCCGGGTCAGCGTGGTGTCGGTGAAATATTTGCGTGCGACCGCCTGAACCTCCGCCGCGGTGACCCGGCGGACGCCTTCGAGCAGCGCGGCCTCGTCGCGCCACGACAGGCCGCTCGCCTCGAGGAAACCGATCTCCATCGCCTGCCCCATCAGGGAATCGCGCTTGTAGACTTCGCCGGCGATGGTCTGCGTCTTGACCCGCTCGAGCTCGTCCTCGGCGATCCCTTCGTTCTGGATGCGCGCGATCTCGTCGCGCAGCGCCGCGGCGACGTCGGCCACGGTCTTGCCCGCTGCGGGCGCGGCGTCGAGCGTAAACAGCGACGGGCCGCGTGCCGTGCCGTCGTAGCCGGCGCCGACCGACACCGCGACGCGCGTCTCGCGCACCAGCCGGCGCGGCAGGCGCGCGCCGTCATAGCCGTCGAGCACCGCCGCGAGCACCTGCAGCGCATACACGTCGCGGTCGTTCGCCGGATCGCGCAGCGTCGGCGCGCGCCAGGCGAGCGCGACGTAGGGCAGTTCGGCAGGCGCCCTGACGACGCTCTGGCGCGGGCCGAGCTGCTCCGGTTCGGGCGTGATGCGGCGCTTCGGCAGGTCGCGCGCGGCCACCGCGCCGTAGTGGCGGCGGGCGAGGTCGAACACCGCCTCGTGGTCGACGTCGCCGACGACGACGAGGCGCGCGTTGTTCGGCGCGTACCAGTTCCGGTGCCAGGTGCGCGCGTCCTCGGCCGTCATCGAGGCGAGGTCGGTCATCCAGCCGATGACCGGACGCCCATACGGGTGGGCCTGGAACGTCGTGGCCATCAGCTGCTCATGCACCAGCGCGCGCGGCTCGTCTTCGGTGCGCAGGCGCCGTTCTTCCCGCACGACGTCGAGCTCCGGCGCAAACAGCGATGGGGTGATCTTCAGGTTCGCCATCCGGTCGGCTTCGAGCATCATCATGTCGCCCAGCTCGGCCGGCGGGATCTGCTGGAAATAAGCCGTGTAGTCGCGTGACGTGAACGCGTTGTCGCGCCCGCCGATCGCGGCGACGCGCTTGTTGAACTCGCCCGGACCGATTTTTTCCGTGCCTTTGAACATCATGTGTTCGAGCAGATGCGCGATGCCCGAGACGCCTGCCGGTTCGTCCATTGCGCCGACGTCGTACCACACCATATGAACCACCGACGGGGCGCGGCGGTCTTCCTTGACGATGACCTGCATGCCATTGTCGAGGGTCGTCTCGAACGGATTCGCGTGAAGCGGCCCGGTTGCGGCGAACAGCGCGGCGGCAAGCAGGGGGATGCGGGGAAAGTTCTGGCGAAACATGGAGATGTCCTGCATCTGGTAGAATTCGCGGCTCGCGGCCCGGACGAAATCCGGCGCCGCTCGAACGTGCAGCCGCATCTTAGCGTTATTGGGACTTCGGCGCCGCCGAAGTTCAAACGTCACAACAGACTCGAATACCCATGTTTGGTTTCCTGAGAAAAAAGCCCGCGAAGCCCGATGCGGTGGAAGACAAGACGCAGCCGGGCGAGATCCCGGCCGCGGAGCCCGCGCTCGATCAGGCCGAACCGATCGCCGAAGCGGTGCAGCCGATGCCACCCGCCGACGTCGGTCCCGATTTTGAAACTTCGTCTGAAGTTCCTTTTGAAGCTCCCGTCCCGCTCGCTGCGGAAACCGCCCCGCCGGCGGCGAAACGTTCGTGGTCCGAGCGGCTCAAGGCGGGACTCAGCCGCACTCGGCAGCAGCTCGGCGGCGGGCTCGCGAGCCTCTTCGGCCGGCGCAAGATCGACGAGGAACTGCTCGAGGAGCTCGAAGCGACGCTGCTGATGGCCGACTGCGGCGTCGAGGCGACGCAGCACCTGCTCGGCGAACTGCGCAAGCGCTGGAAGCGGGACCGCCTCGAGACTGCCGACCAGCTGCAGAAGGCGCTCGCCGACGAGTTGCACGCGATCCTGCTGCCGCTCGAGGAGCCGCTCGACGTGTCCGGCCACAGCCCCTACATCATCATGATTGCCGGCGTGAATGGTTCGGGCAAGACGACCTCGATCGGCAAGCTCGCGAAATATTTCCAGGCGCAGGGCAGGAGCGTGCTGCTCGCCGCCGGCGACACGTTCCGCGCCGCGGCGCGCGAACAGCTGATGACGTGGGGTCAGCGCAACAACGTCACTGTCATCGCGCAGGACGGTGGCGACTCGGCGGCGGTGATCTTCGACGCGATCAACGCGGCCAAGGCACGCCGCATCGATGTCGTGCTCGCCGATACCGCGGGCCGGCTGCCGACGCAGCTGCACCTGATGGACGAGATCGCGAAAGTCAAACGGGTCATCGCGAAAGCTTCCCCGAGCGGGCCGCACGAAGTGCTGCTCGTTCTCGACGCCAACATCGGCCAGAACGCGCTGGCGCAGGTGAAGGCTTTCGACAGCGCGATCGGCGTCACCGGCCTCGTCGTCACGAAGCTCGACGGCACCGCGAAAGGCGGTGTCGTCGCGGCGATCGCCCGCCAGTACCCGCGGCCGCTGCGCTTCATCGGCGTCGGCGAAGGAATCGACGACCTGCAGCCGTTCAAGGCGCGGGAGTTCGTCGACGCGCTGTTCGACACGAACGGAGCCGGCAGCGCGGCATGATCGTTTTCGAAGAGGTCGTGAAGCGTTATCCCGGCGGCTACACCGCACTCGCCGGCGTGAGCTTCGAGATCCCTGCCGGCGAACTCACGGTGCTGTCGGGGCATTCCGGCGCGGGCAAGAGCACGCTGCTGAAACTGATCGCCGCGATCGAGCGCCCGACTTCGGGCACGGTACGCATCAGCGGCCAGGACGTGTCCGGCCTGCGGCGGCGCGCGATTCCGTACCTGCGCCGCAATCTCGGGCTGGTGCTGCAGGAAAGCCGGCTGCTGTACGACCGCAACGTGTTCGACAACGTGATGCTGCCGCTGGTGATCACCGGCCATCCGCCGCGTGATGCGGCAAAGCGCGTCGCCGCGGCGCTCGACCGCGTCGGCCTCGCCGGGCGCGAGCGCGAAATGCCGGCCGGGCTGTCCGGCGGCGAGCAGCAGCGGGTCGCGATCGCGCGGGCGATCGTCAACCGGCCTTCGATCCTGATCGCCGACGAGCCGACCGCGCACCTCGACACCGCCTACGCCGCCGAGATCGCGACCCTCTTCAAGTCCTTCAACGCGGCGGGCGTCACGGTGCTGGTGTCGACCCATGACGACCGCCTGTTCGCCAGGCACCAGCCACGCCGGATCGTGCTCGGCAAAGGCCTGCTGATCGAGGCCGCGGCATGATCAACTGGTTCTCGCTGCATCTGCGCGCGTTCGCGCTGGCGCTGCGGCGCCTCGTCGCGCAACCGCTCGGAACGCTGCTGTCGGCGCTCGTCGTCGGCATCGCGCTGTCGTTGCCGGCAGCCGGCTATCTGCTTCTCGACAACGTCGCGTCGCTCGCACGCGGCGTTTCCGGCACGCCTGAAATCAGCGTGTTCATGGCGCAGGACGCGTCGGCCACCGACATCGACTCGATCGAAAAGCGGCTGCGCGCCGACGGCGAGCTCGCCGGCTACCGCCACGTCCCCAAGGACGAAGCGCTGCGGCAGCTAGAGCACAGCGGCCTCGGCGACGTGCTCGGCGGTCTGACGTCGAACCCGCTGCCCGATGCGTTCATCGTCACGCCGGGCAGCGACGATCCGGCTGCGTACGAGCGGCTCCACGCGCGCTTCGCGGCGTGGCCGGGCGTCGCCCACGTGCAGCTCGATTCGGCGTGGGTCAAGCGCCTGCATGCGCTGCTCGGGCTCGGGCAGTCCGCAGTGCTGCTGTTCGCCGGGCTGCTCGGCTTCGCGCTCGTCATCGTCACGTTCAACACGATCCGGCTGCAGATCCTCACGCAGCGCCACGAGATCGACGTCAGCCGCCTGCTCGGCGCGACCGATCCGTTCATCCGCCGCCCGTTCTACTGGTTCGGCACGTTGCAGGGCCTGCTCGGCGGAGGCGTCGCGCTGGCGACGGTGTGGGCGACCGTGCAGGCGCTGCGCGGGCCGGTCGCGAGTCTCGCCGAGACTTACGGCGCAGTGTTCACGCTGAGCGGGCCGGGCCTGCACGAGAGCGCGGCGATCCTCGGCTTCGCCGCGTCCCTCGGCTGGCTCGGCAGCGCGATCTCGGTACGCCGTCATCTTGCCGAACGCTTGACGTAAGGCTCCCGGGCGGCGGGCTGCGGCTATAATCCGCGCCCGCTGCGGAAACATTTCTTCCAGCTCACGCACGACAAATCATGAATGCACCCGAACTGCGCTCGCCGATCGTCGGCAACCGCGTCGAACTCAACATCTTCACGACGCTCGCCTGCAACCTGAAGTGCTCGTACTGCTCGATCGCGGTCGGCGACGTGCTCGGCTCGCAGGGCAAGGTCGCGTATTCGCTCGACACGCTCGACACCTTCATCGCGACGCATCTCGCCGACAAGGAGATCTACGTCACGTTCTACGGTGGCGAGCCGACGCTGAACATCCCGTTCATGGCGGCGCTGATGGAGCGCCACCCGACGTTCCGCTTCCAGCTGCAGACGAACGGCACGCTGCTGCACCGGCTGCCCGATGCGGTGCTGGCGAAGCTGTCGAACGTGCTCGTGTCGGTCGATGGCGCCGAGCACACCACCGACCATTACCGCGGCCGCGGCGTGTACCGCAAAGTGACGGCGAACATCGAAAAGATCCGGCCGAAGCTCGGCGGCAAGCTCACCGCGCGCGTGACCTGGGGACACCCGAACATCAGCTTCGACGAACTCGACAGCCTGCTGCCGGCGTTCGACTACGTGTATTGGCAGTTCACGCAGGCCGAAGGCTTCTACGACGCCGAAGCCATGGCCGGCAAGAAGGAAGCGCTGACGCTGCTGATCGACCGGTTCTTCGCTTCGCCGGCGCTGTACCCGTTCATTCCGCTGATGGGCACGGTGCGCAACAAGGTGCTGCCGTCGCGCGCCCGCGAAGCCTGTGGCGGGCTGTCGCAATGCCGCGCGTCGACGCATATCCTCAACATCCTGCCGGACGGGCGCATCTTCCCGTGCCCGGACCTGACACATCGCCCGGAAATGCAGCAGGGCGACCTCGTCGCGAACTGGCTCAAGCCGAGCCCGCTTCAGCCGACGCCGGCGATGCCGTGCGAATCGTGCGAAGCGCTGGCGTTCTGCCGCCGCAACTGCATGAAGAACCTCTACGTCGGTTACGTGCTCGACGAGGCGCCGTACCGCGAGCAGGTCGTCGAGCCGATCTGCGAGCTGGTGAAATTCATGGGCCGCGAAATCGATCGGCACGACCCGCACGCATGGTTCGCGAACGCGCCGCTCGCAGTACGGCGCGAGATCACCGACTGCGAGATCTACGACTACGTCGAAGTGATGCCGTAGCGTAGAACGCCGCATCGAAGGCCGGCACGCTGCCCGCGGCTTCGCGCCTTTCGACGGCTTTCAGCACCAGCAGCAGCACGACGCCGACGACCATCGCCGCGGCCGCGAGATACAGGCCGGCCGCATAGCCGCCGAGCGAGGCCGCGAGCCAGCCGGTCAGCGCGGGGGCGGCGATCTGCGCGATGCCGTACGAGATCGTCATCTTGCCCATCATTTTCGCCGGTCGCGTCGGGTAGTAGCGGCCGGCCATCGTCAGCACGAGGCTGACCATGCCGATGAACGTGCCGCCGAACAGCAGCGCGCCGGCGAGCGCCGCGGCGAGGCCGCCGGCGAGCGGCAGCAGGATGCCGCCGATCTGCAGCACCGCCGCGAGGATCAGCGCATTGAGGTCCCCGGTGCGGCGCGCGACGAAGTCCCAGACGATGCAGGCCGGCGCCGCGGCGACGCCGATCGCGAGGAACACCAGCGTGCCGCGCCCGGCGAGTCCCGGCAACTGGTCGACGATCGCGACGATGAAAGTCGCGCTGACGACGTAGCCGATCCCTGCGCAGAAGTACGCGATCAGGAAAAGGCGCATGAAAAGCGCCGTCGGCGGCCGGTCGGCCATGACTTCGCCGGTTTTCGTCACCGCGCTGCGATCGGGCGGCGGCAGCCAGCGCAGCGCCGGCACCAGGAGCACGCAGCCGAACGCGGTGAATGCGAACCACTGCTCGCGCCAGTCGAGCCACGAACTCATCAGTGCGACCGCTGCCGCGCAGCCGGCGATGCCGAGGCCGATTCCCGAGAAGTGGATGCCGAGTTCGCTGCGGTGGTTGTGACGGATCAGCCAGTTGAGGATCAGCCCGGTACCGAACAGCATGCCCGCGGCACTGCTCAGCCCGGCGATGAAACGCGACACCGCCCACACCGTGGAGTCGGTCGTCAGCCCCATCATCGCGGTGCTCAGGACCGCGACGACCATCCCGATCCGGTACAGGCGGTCCTTGAGCACGAGGTCGCTGATCATCGCCGCGAGCACCGCGCCGGACAGATAACCGGCGTAGTTGACGGCCGCGAGCCAGCCGGCTTCGGCGATCCCGAGCCCCGCCTGCTGCTGCATCAGCGGCAGCAGCGGGGTATACGCGAAACGCGCGACACCGAGCACGAGAATCAGGCTGAAGATACCTGCGCTCAAAATCTTGATGCGTTCTTTCTGTTCGTTCATCAGAGGCTCGTCAGTTCTTCCGATCGGACACGATAGACAGGATAATCTATCGAAACAAACGATTTGTTCTGAACGAGAAATTCTGTTTTGGAGATGGGTGATGGAACTCGTCGCGCTGCGGACTTTCCAGGCCGTCGTTGAAGAGGGCGGCATCCTCGCTGCGTCGCGCAAGCTCAACACCGTGCAGTCGAATGTCACGAGCCGGATCCGTCGGCTCGAGGAAGAGCTGGGAACGGAACTCTTTTTCCGCAAGGGGCGCGGGATCGAGCTCGCGCCGTCCGGGCGGGTGCTGCTCGAATACGCGCGCCGGATGTTGCTGCTCGAACGCCAGACGACCGCAGCGATGCGGCAGGTCGGCGAGAGCGCAGGGGAACTGCGCATCGGCACGATGGAGACTTTCGCCGCGCTGCACCTGCCCGCAGCGCTGAAGGTCGTGCGCGCTGCGCATCCGGCGCTGGAACTGCGGGTGCAGGCGGACACCAGTGCCGCGCTGGCTGAGAAGGTGCTCGACCACAAGCTCGACTGCGCGTTTGTTGCCGGGCCGGTGAAGCACCCCGATCTTCAGTTCGACGAGCTTGTCGTCGAGGAACTCGTGCAAGTGTGCGCCGACGGCGCGGGCCCGCAGGCGCTGCCGCTGATCATTTTCCGGGAAGGCTGCGCATACCGCGCCCGGGCGCTTGCGTGGCAGCGTGCGAGCGGGCAGGCGTGCGCCGACGTGATGGAGTTCGGCACGCTCGAAGGAATCCTCGGCTGCGTGTCGGTCGGGCTCGGCTGGACGCTGATGCCGCGGCGCGTCGTCGAACGCTCGCCGCTTGCCGCCGAACTCGTCGTCGAGGCGTTGCCGGCGGACGTCGGCCGCGTGCCGACCGGGATGGTCCGCCTGCGCGACGCGCGACCGATAGCAGCATTGAAGACGCTTGCCGACGCGGTGACGACCGGCGCGTGATGAGCATCGCTGCGAGGCACCGGGAGGCGGCGAGTCAGGCGCCGGGAGCGGCCGCGTGCGTATCTCCAGGCCTGTACGGCACCGGTGCTCAGGCTGTCGGCGGCGGCGCGTCGGGTTGTTTTGCCGGCGCAGCGCGACAGAATGCGTCGAGCTGTCCGCACGCTGCGTCGACTGCGAGAAGGTTCGGGTACGGTGACAGATCGACGTTGAACCGGCGCGCGCTCTCCACCTGCGGGATCAGATAGACGTCGGCGAGCGTCGGCCCGTTGCCGAAGCAGAACTGGCCGCGCGACTTGTCGGCCGCGAGCAGCGCTTCGAGCGCGTCGAAACCGGCCTTGATCCACGTGCCGCACCACGCGAGCACTGCCGCCTCGTCGCAGCCGAGGGTCTTCCGCAGGTATTCCAGGATGCGGCGGTTGTTGATCGGGTGGATGTCGCAGCCGACGATCGCGGCGAGCGCGCGCACGCGGGCGCGATCCTCGGCGCGGGCGGGCAGCAGCGCCGGCGTCGGGTAGCGTTCCTCGAGCCACTCGATGATCGCCGGCGACTGGATCAGTGTCAGGTCGCCCTCAGTGGACTCCGACACGAGTGCCGGCACCAGCGCCTGCGGATTCACCGCCTTGAAGGCGGCGCCGAAGTGTTCCTCGGTGCGCAGGTCGACCGCGACGTACTCGTAGTCGAGCCCTTTGAGGTTCAGCGCGATGCGCAGACGATGCGACGTGCCGCTGCGGAAGAAGTTGTAGAGCTGCATCGCTCGCTCCCTCAGGCCGTCGCCGCGAGGCAGTTGTCGATGTTCCAGCCGTACAGCCACTCCATCGCGTCGTAGAAGCGCTCCGGCGTGCGGCCTTTCCACAGGTCGTTCCTGACGAGACGCTCGACGCCCTTGGCGTGGTAGATGCGACCCATCTCGCGCGACGACAGCACGATACGCGCGGTGCGGGCGACGCGCGAACGCTGGTACAGGTCGAAAGCGCGGACGAAGTCGTTGTCATGGACGCGCAGCGCTTCGCCGAGCGTCACGGCGTCTTCGAGCGCCATGCACGCGCCCTGGGCCATGTATTGCGTCGTCGGGTGCGCGGCATCGCCGAGCAGGGTCACGCGGCCGAACGACCACTGGCCGATCGGCTCGCGGTCGGCAGTCGCCCAGCGCTTCCAGCTCTTCGGCAGGTCGATCAGCTGACGCGCTTTCGGGCAGATGCCCTGGAAGTAGCTCTGCACCTCTTCGCGGCTGCCTTCGGTGACGCCCCATTCTTCCTGTTGGCGGCTGTGGAAAGTCACGACGACGTTGTACTGCTCGCCGCCGCGCAGCGGGTAATGCACGAGATGGCAGTTCGGCCCGACCCAGATGCTCGCGGCGTTCCACTGCAGGTTCTCGGGAAAATCCTTCTTGTCGATCACCGCGCGGTAGACGACGTGGCCGGTGACGCGCGGCGGGTCATTGACGTACTGCGCGCGCACTGCCGACTTCACGCCGTCGGCGCCGATCAGCGCGATGCCGCGGTGCGCGTTCCCATGCTGGTCGAACACCGTCACGCCGTGCTCGTCCTGCTCGACGCGCTCGGCGCGGGTCGACGTCAGAAACTCGACGCGCCCGGTTTCCTGCGCGCCTGCGAGCAGCGACAGGTGCACATCGACGCGATGGATGACCGCGTAAGGGTTGCCGAAGCGCTTGCGGAACGCTTCCCCGGTCGGGATGCGGCCGACGAGGCTCTCGTCGAGCGCGTCGTGCATCACCATCTCGTCCGTATAGACCGCACGGGCGCGCGCCTTGTCGCCGACGCCGAGCGCGTCGAACGCGTGGAAGGCGTTGGGGCCGAGCTGGATGCCGGCGCCGATCTCGCCGATCTCGGCCGCCTGCTCCAGCACCTTGACCGAAAATCCCTGGCGTACCAGTGCCAGCGCCGCAGCCAGGCCGCCGATGCCGCCGCCGGCGACGATTACGGGAAGTGTCTCGCTCATGTCCGTCTCCTCTGTGTCGATGCGCGGGCCGTTCTCTGCGGTCCGCGGGTTCCGGCCCGGCTGTTCCCGGTCCGGAAGCGGTTCTCGGTTGTCTTTCTCTCTTTGTCTTATTCCGGCTGGCCGATCACGAGGCTGATCTCGCCGATGCCGTCGATCCGCCCGGTGAGCCGGTCGCCCGGGTTGACGGCGCCGACGCCTTCGGGCGTGCCGGTGTAGATCAGGTCGCCCGGCTGCAGGTGATAGAACTGCGACAGGTCGGCGATGATCTCGGGGATGCTCCAGATCAGCAGCGACACGTCCGACGACTGCTTCGTCTGGCCATTGACGGCGAGGGTCAGCGCGCCCTGCGACACGACGCCCGGTTCGCCTTTCGGCACGATCTCGGACGCGACCGACGACTGCTCGACATCCTTGCCCAGATCCCAGGGCCGGCCGGCTTCGCGGGCGACGAGCTGCAGGTCGCGACGCGTCATGTCGAGGCCGCAGGCGTAGCCGTAGATGAGCTTTTCCGCATCCGCTTCGGCGACGCGAAAACCCGGCGCGCCGATCGCGACGACGAGCTCCATCTCATAATGGAAGTTCTTCGTCCCCGGCGGATAGGCGACAGTCGCGTCGGATTCGGTCAGCGTCGAAGGCGCCTTGGTGAAATAGAACGGCCGCGAAGTCGCCTTGTCGACCGGGCGCTCCATCTCGATCGCGTGCGCATAATAGTTCCGTCCGACGAAGAACAGGCGGTTGATCGGAAAACGGGCGTCAGTGTCGCGAATCGGCAGTGACCGGACCGGCGGCGGGGTGAATACGTATTTGGCTTGGCTCATCGTGATCTCTCCAGGAGAAGGGCATTCAGGCGCGGACTTCGTAGAGTCCCAGCTTGCGGTGCAGCGGGGACTCGTCGGCGATGAAGATGAACGCCGGTTCGGTCGTCGAGCGGTTCTTCAGCGTGACGCGCGCGAACCCGGGGACGCAGCACGTGTCGGCCTCGGCGAGCGTGAACGCGGTGTCGCCGGCGGAAACGAGCGCACCGCCTTCGATGACGTGGAACACCATCGCCGGGGAGCGCGCCGGCAGCGCGAGCGTCTCCCCCGGACGCAGCATCAGCGCCGAGAAACCGAGGATATTCTGACAGTTGCTGCCGTCTTCGGGGTTCACGTAGGCGACCTGCACCGCGTCGCTGCCGGGACGGTCGGCGGCGAGCGCTTCGAGCGCCGCGCGCACGTCGGACCACGGGTAGCGCAGCATCGGATAGGCCGACGTGTCGCGGGTGAACACCGGGCTCGGCACGACGCCGCCGCGCAGGTATTCGCGGTCGCCGCGGCGCGGGACGACGTCCTGCTTCTCGCCTTCGACGGCGTACGACGCTTCCATGTAGTAGACCAGCGGCAGGTCGAGCACGTCGAGCCACACGACCGCTTCGTCGCCGTCATGACCGTGCTCGTGCCACAGCCCGGTGGGGGTAAGGATCAGGTCGCCGCGCTGCATCGGGCATTTTTCGCCATTGACCGTCGTGTAGGCGCCGGTCCCTTCGACGATCATGCGCACTGCGTTCGGCGTGTGCCGGTGCGCGGGTGCCCATTCGCCCGGCAGCAGCAACTGCATGCCGAGGTACATGCTCGAACTCGCCTGCATCTTCTCGAGGCCGTGGCCGGGGTTCGCGAGCACGAGGACGCGGCGCTCGGCCTTCTCGATCGGCGTCAGCTCGCCGGCCTGCATCAGCAGCGGCCGCAGGCTTTCGTACGACCACATCGTCGCGCGGGTGCGAGGGCCGGGCTGGCCGTGCGGCAGGACCGCGCGCAGGCTCGGCCACAGCGGCACGAGATTCTGCGCGCTCAGCGCCTGGCGGTAATCGGCCGGCAGATCTTCAAGGGTTCCGAGTTCCGACATGACTGCATTTCTCCTTTGGTATTGATTTTCGATCAATTCTTTTGATCTGGATCAACAAAATTGTTATCGATGGGCGAAATGTACTGAACAGCAGACATTCAATCCATTCTTTTCATCGAATGCGGTTTATTCGAAAAAAGAATAGAGTAACGCGATGGAAACTCTCGAAATCCGCCAGTTGAGCGTCTTCGACGAAATCTACAAGACGCGCAGCGTCAGCCGCGCAGCCGAGAACCTCGGGCTCGGCCAGCCGGCGGTGAGCATCGCGCTCGGCAAGCTGCGTGAACATTTCGGCGACCCGCTGTTCGTGCGCACGTCGGCGGGCATGGAGCCGACGCCGCTCGGCGAGGAACTGGCCGAGCCGATTCGGGTTGCCGTGGCGGCGGTCGCGGCCGCTTCGGGCCATCGCGCCGAATTCGATCCGACGCGGGCTCGCCGCACGTTCCGTCTCGCGATGACCGACATCAGCCAGCTCGTGCTGCTGCCCCGGCTGTGGGAACGCCTGCGCACCGTCGCGCCCGGCATCCATATCGACATCGCCAATCTCTCGGCGAACACCGCCGGCATGCTCGAGTCGGGCGAGGTCGACGTCGCGCTCGGCTTCATGCCGCAGCTCGAAGCCGGCTTCTACCAGCAGGCGCTGTTCCGCCAGCACTACGTGTGCATGGCGAGCGCGACGCACCCGCGGATTCGCGGCGGGCTGACGCTCGCGCAGTTCGAAGCCGAAGAGCATGCCGTCGTCAGCACTTCCGGCACCGGCCACCTGATCATCGACCGCGAGATCGCGCGCCAGGACATCAAGCGCCGCGTCGTGCTGCGTATCCCGAGCTTCGTCGGCATCGCCTACGTCGTCGAGCGCACCGCGCTGCTCGTGACGATCCCGCAGCGCCTGGGCGAACTGCTCGCCGACGAGGAGCGGCTGCGCGTGTACCCGGTGCCTTTCCCGCTGCCCGAATACGCCGTCAAGCAGCACTGGCACGAGCGCTACAACAACGATCCCGGCAATCGCTGGCTGCGCGCGCTGATTCAGGAACTGTTATCGACGTCGCTCGCGCCGTGAGAAAACGGCGGCGTGGAGCAACGATTCGCGGCCGCAGTTCCGCCACAAGCGCTGGATTTCCCGGCTCCGCGTGCTTGAATTGAATTGCCTTTTCATGCGCGACCCGAACGCATTCACTCACGCGTTGCATTGCACCCTTCAGGGTCGGGTTGGAGCGAAAGGCGAGAGGGCCGGGAGCTCATCGTCGGCAGTCGGTCGGCAGGGTGCCGAGCGCGGTCGAACAGTTCCGATGATCGTCCCCGCCACGCAACAGCCAGTCATAGTGAGGCAGATCATGCGCAGCCTTAAATTCGTTACGATGTCATCGGCATTCATTCTGGGCGGACTCGTCACGCCTGCGGCGATGGCAGCGGAGGCCGGCACCGAGGGCCACATTTCCGTTGTCCCGTCGGAAATCAAATGGGCCGATGCGCCATCGGTCGGCCCGGGCGCCAAGATCGCGGTGCTGGAAGGCGACCTGAAGCAGGCGGTGCCGATCACTTTCCGCCTGAAGCTCCCGCCCAACTTCACGATTCCACTGCACACGCACCCGTTGTTCGAACGCGTCACGGTGCTGTCCGGCACTTTCCATCTGGGTGTCGGGGAGACGGTCGACAAAACGAAAGCGAGAGCCTATCCGCCTGGCGGCGTGACGATCATTCCGGCGGGCATGCCGATGTTTGCGTATACGAGCGACGAGGAGACGATCGTCCAGATTCACGGGACCGGTCCGTGGGGCATCTCTTACCTCGACTCCGCGGCGGGAGGGAAGAAGTAAATTTCCGGCCGGCCAGCCGCGAGTCCAGCGCGCCTCCGGACATGAAAAAGCCGTTGAACCTTGCGGCTCAACGGCTTTCGAAAACGTGGTGGTGATGGGCGGAATCGAACCGCCGACCTATGGGTTATGAATCCATCGCTCTAACCGTCTGAGCTACATCACCACGCGAGCCTGCTAATATATAGGTTTGAGAAACGAGGCGTCAAGACGCGCTGATGAAGAAACTCTACATCCGCACCTTCGGGTGCCAGATGAACGAGTACGATTCCGACAAAATGGCGGACGTGCTCGGCGCCAGCGAAGAGCTGGTGAAGACCGACAACCCGGAAGAGGCGGACGTAATCCTCTTCAACACTTGCTCGGTGCGGGAGAAGGCGCAGGAGCGCGTGTTCCACGACCTCGGTCGCGTCAAGCATCTGAAACAGTCGAACCCGAACCTCATCATCGGCGTCGGCGGTTGCGTCGCGAGCCAGGAAGGCGATGCGATCGTTGCGCGTGCGCCGTACGTCGACGTCGTGTTCGGCCCGCAGACGCTGCACCGCCTGCCGCAACTGATCGCCGAACGGCGCCACAGCGGGCGGTCGCAGGTCGATATCTCGTTCCCGGAGATCGAGAAGTTCGACAACATGCCGCCGGCGCGCGTCGAAGGCGCGAGCGCTTTCGTGTCGATCATGGAAGGCTGTTCGAAGTACTGCACGTTCTGCGTCGTGCCCTACACGCGCGGCGAGGAAGTGTCGCGGCCGCTCGACGACGTGCTCGCCGAAGTCGCGGGACTTGCCCAGCAGGGCGTCAGGGAAGTCACGCTGCTCGGCCAGAACGTCAACGCGTGGCGCGGCGAGATCACGCGCGACGGTGGCGAGCAGGGCGACTTCGCGTTCCTGCTCGAATGCGTCGCCGAGATTCCCGGCATCGAGCGGCTGCGGTTCACGACCTCGCACCCGCGCGAAATGACGCAGGGAGTGTTCGACGCCTACGCGAAGATCCCGAAGCTCGTCAGCCACCTGCATCTGCCGGTGCAGTCCGGATCGGACCGCATCCTCGCGGCGATGAAGCGCGGCTATTCGGTGCTGGAGTTCAAGTCGGTCGTCAGGAAGCTGCGTGCGGCCCGCCCGGACCTGTCGCTGTCGTCCGACTTCATCGTCGGCTTCCCCGGCGAGACCGAGGAGGATTTCGAGAAGACGATGAAGCTCATCGACGAAGTCGGTTTCGATGCGTCGTTCAGCTTCGTCTATAGCCCGCGGCCCGGCACGCCGGCCTCCGACCTGGCAGACCCGGTGCCGCAGGAAACCAAGCTGCGCTGGCTCGCGCGGCTGCAAAAGCGCATCGACGAGCAGGCGCAGGCGATCAGCCAGGCGATGGTCGGTCGGGTCGAGCGCGCGCTCGTCGAAGGACTGTCGCGCAAGGATGCGAGTGAACTGGCGGCGCGCACCGGCAACAACCGCGTCGTCAATTTCGTCGGCAATCCGCGCCTCATCGGGCAGTTCGTCGACCTGACGATCACTGCCGCTCTGCCGCACAGCCTGCGCGGCGAAATCGTCACAACGGAGAGTTGAATGGGGCGTCCGACGGAAGTGGTCCTCGAGCCGGTCGACAACGAGCGGCTTGCCAACCTGTGCGGCGCGCTCGACGAGAACCTGCGCCAGATCGAGACGGCGTACGACGTGACGATCGCGCGTCGCGGCGAATGTTTCACGCTGCAGGGCAGTCCCGCGCAGATGCAGCTCGCGGCGAAGGCGCTCGGCGAGTTCTACGAGCAGGCCGACGAGCATCTCTCGGTCGACGACATCCAGCTCGGGCTGATCGAGCTCGCGAACCGCCGCCAGTCCGACCAGCCGGCCCCGGCGCTCCTGACGCGCAAGACCGAACTGCACGGGCGCACGCCGCGCCAGATCGACTACCTGCGCAACATCCAGGCGCACGACATCACGTTCGGCATCGGCCCGGCCGGCACCGGCAAGACGTATCTCGCGGTCGCGAGCGCGGTCGATGCGTTCGAGCGCCAGCTCGTCGAGCGCATCATCCTGACGCGCCCGGCGGTCGAAGCGGGCGAGCGCCTCGGCTTCCTGCCGGGCGACCTCGCGCAGAAAGTCGACCCATACCTGCGCCCGTTGTATGACGCCCTCTACGACCTGATGGGCTTCGATCGCGTCGCGAAGCTGTTCGAGCGCGGCAGCATCGAGATCGCACCGCTCGCGTTCATGCGCGGGCGCACGCTGAACCACGCGTTCATCATCCTCGACGAAGCGCAGAACACGACGCCCGAGCAGATGAAGATGTTCCTGACGCGGATCGGCATCGGCGCGAAGGCCGTCGTCACCGGTGACCTCACGCAGATCGACCTGCCGCGCGGCAACCGCAGCGGGCTGCTCGAGGCGCGCGAAGTGCTCGCGACGGTGCGCGGCATCGCCTTCACCGAGTTCCAGAAGGAAGACGTCGTGCGCCACCCGCTCGTTGCGCGCATTGTCGAGGCTTACGACAACCAGACCGCGCGCGACGCCCAGGCTGCGCTCGCCCGCAAGTCGTGAGCGTGGACACCGAAACTGCGCCGCCTCGCCTCGCGCTGACGGTGCAACGGGCGATCGGGGCCGAGAACCGCGCCCGTTCCCCGGCCAGCGCGCTCGTGCGGCGCTGGGCGCTCGCCGCGCTGCGCGGCGACGCCGAATTGACCGTCCGCCTCGTCGGCGAAGCCGAAGGGCGACGCCTCAACCGGGACTATCGCGGCAAGGATTACGCGACCAACGTGCTGACGTTCGTCTACGACGAAAGCGAGCGGCTGGCCGGCGACCTGGTGCTGTGCGTTCCCGTCGTCGCGCGCGAGGCGGCCGAGCAGGGCAAGCCGCTCGAGGCCCATTTCGCGCACCTGATCGTGCACGGCATGCTCCATCTGCAGGGGTTCGACCACGAAGCGCCCGACGAGGCCGAGGAAATGGAAGCCCTCGAAACCCGCGTGCTCGCCACGCTCGGCTACCCGGACCCTTACGCCTGAGGCGTGCCATCCTTACGCCTGAGCGTGCCTTCTCGACAATACCGACTCCATGGACAGTCTCCCCGGTAAACCCCTTTCATTGCTTGAGCGGCTTTCGGCGTTGCTGTCGCGCGAGCCCGAAGACCGTGACGAACTCATGGCGCTGCTGCACTCGGCGTTCGAACGCAACCTGCTCGATGCCGACGCGCTCTCGATCATCGAAGGCACGCTGCAGATGTCCGACCTGCAGGTCAGCGACGTGATGGTCCCGCGTTCGCAGATGGAGGTGATCGGGGTCGACGACCCGATGGACAAGATCGCGAGCTTCGTCATCGAGACCGGCCATTCGCGCTTCCCCACCGTCGGCGAAAGCAAGGACGACGTCGTCGGCATCTTTCTCGCGAAGGACCTGCTGCGTTATTTCGTCGGGCAGGAGTTCGAGTTGCGCGAGGCGTTGCGACCGGCGGTGTTCGTGCCGGAGACCAAGCGCCTCAACGTGCTGCTGCGCGACTTCCGCGTCAGCCGCAACCACATGGCGATCGTCGTCGACGAGTACGGCGGGGTCGCGGGGCTCGTGACGATCGAGGACGTGCTCGAGCAGATCGTCGGGGAAATCGAGGACGAACACGACAGCGATCTCGCCGGGGACAACATCCGGCTCATGCAGGACGGACGTTACCGGGTCAAGGCGACGACCGAGATCGCCGACTTCAACACCGCTTTCGCGACGAATTTCAGCGACGCCGACGTCGACACGATCGGCGGCCTGGTGATCCGCGCGCTCGGCCGGCTGCCGCAGCGCGGCGACACCGTGAGCCTCGGAGACATGAAGTTCCAGGTGCTGCGCGCGGACAGCCGACGGGTGTATACGCTGCTCGTCGAGCACGCGGTGCCCGTCGCGGACGCGAGACAGGCGTGATGCGCGTGCTTCGCACGAAACGCGCAGTGGCCGAGCGCTGATGGTCCGGCTCGTGGTGCTCGCGGCGCTGGCAGGCGGCGCGTCGGTGTTCGCGTTCGCGCCGTTCGGGATTTTCCCGCTGGCTTTCGCGAGCCTGGCGGTGCTCGCGGGATCCCTGCAGCGCGTGCCGGGCGCTCGCGGCGGTTTCCTGACGGGATTCGCGTGGGGCTTCGGCGCCTTTCTCGCCGGCGTGTCGTGGCTCTATGTCGCGCTCCACCGCTACGGCGGCATGCCGATGCCGCTGGCCGGGTTCGCGATCGCGCTGTTCTGCGCCTATCTCGCGCTCTTCCCCGCGCTGGTCGGGGGACTGTTCGTGCGCTGGCGGCGCGGCGGCCCTTTCCGGCAGGCTGCGCTGTTCGCGGGCCTGTGGGTCGGCGCCGAAGCGCTGCGCGGCTGGCTGTTCACCGGCTTCCCGTGGCTGTCGATCGGCTATTCGCAGACGCCGCCGAGCCCGCTCGCCGGGTTCGCTCCGTTGATCGGCGTGTATGGCGTGGGCGGACTGCTCGCTTTTGCCGCCGCGCTCGCCGCCGTGGCGCCTTGGCGGCGCCTGCGTGGGGCGGCTGCGGCGGGGCTCGCGATCGTCGGCCTCGGCGTCGCGGGCTTCGGCCTCGCCCAGGTCGCGTGGACCCGACCCGTCGGCGAGCCCGTCGAAGTCGCGCTGATCCAGACGAACATCGAGCAGGGGTTGAAGTGGCGCCCGGAACGTCTTGCCGACTGGCTGCAGACCAACGTCCGGCTCGCCCGAGAACACAAGGCCGATCTCGTCGTGCTGCCCGAAACGACGCTGCCGCTGCTGGCCGACCGCCTGCCGGAGGGCTATTTGGACGAGCTCGCCCGCGACGTCCGGGCGGCCGGCGGCAATCTCGTGCTCGGCGTCTTTCTGCGCGACGCGCAGGGCGGTATCTACAACGCGGCGCTGAGCCTCGGCGCATCCCCGAGCCAGACTTACGCGAAGCGTCACCTCGTGCCGTTCGGCGAATATTCGCCACCGCTGTTCGAGTGGTTCTACGACCTCGTCGACATTCCGATGGCCGATCAGACGCGCGGCGCGCCGGACCAGGCGCCGATGAAGCTCGGGGAGCAGCGCGTCGCCGTCAACGTGTGCTACGAGGACCTCTTCGGTCGTGAGCTGATCCGCAGCCTGCCGGACGCGACGCTGATGCTGAACATCTCGAACCTCGCGTGGTACGGCGATTCGTTCGCGCAGCCGCAGCACCTGCAGATCGCCCGTATGCGAGCACTCGAAACCGGGCGGCCGATGCTGCGCTCGACGAACACCGGCATGACCGCGGTGGTTCGACCCGATGGCAGCGTTTCGGGCGTGCTCCCGCCGTTCACGCAAGGGGCGCTGCGCGTCCCGGTGCAGGGCTACGAAGGGCTGACGCCGTATGCGCGCTGGGGCGACCGCGCGGCGATGCTGCTGGCGCTCGTCGCGGCAGGTGCGGGCATCTTGGGGACGCGGGGGCAAACGGCCGGCAGGCTGAAAACAGTGTCCAGCTAGGCTGCGCGGCAACAATTCCCGTGCAAGCGCGAGACTAAACGTCGCCCCTGCCGGCGAATGCCAGTAAAATCCGCTTCTTTGCGTTCGCAGCGCGGCCCGCGCGCCGCCTCCCCAGCCGTCCGAGACCATGTCCCCGCACAAACCCACGTTCCAGCAAGTCATCCTGACGCTCCAGCAATACTGGGGCGAGCGCGGCTGCGTGCTGCTGCAGCCGTACGACCTCGAAGTCGGCGCCGGCACTTCGCATACCGCGACTTTCCTGCGCGCGATCGGCCCGGAGCCGTGGAACGCCGCGTACGTGCAGCCGTCGCGCCGGCCGAAGGATGGCCGCTACGGCGAGAACCCGAACCGGCTGCAGCATTACTACCAGTTCCAGGTCGTGCTGAAGCCGTCGCCGCTCGACATCCAGGAGCTGTACCTCGACTCGCTGCGCGCGCTCGGCATCGACACCAACGCGCACGACATCCGCTTCGTCGAGGACGACTGGGAGAACCCGACGCTCGGCGCGTGGGGGCTCGGCTGGGAAGTGTGGCTCGACGGCATGGAAGTCACGCAATTCACGTATTTCCAGCAGGTCGGCGGGCTCGACTGCAAGCCGGTGCTCGGCGAGATCACGTACGGCCTCGAGCGGCTCGCGATGTACCTGCAAGGCGTCGAGAACGTCTATGACCTCGTCTGGGCAGTGTATCCGGACGGCTCGAAAGTGACTTACGGCGACGTCTTCCACCAGAACGAGGTCGAGCAGTCGACGTACAACTTCGAGCATTCGAATGTCGACTTTCTCTTTTCGCTGTTCGGCAACTACGAGGCCGAGGCGAAGCGCCTGATGGAAGCGGGCCTCGCGCTGCCCGCCTACGAGATGGTGCTGAAGGCCGCGCACAGCTTCAACATGCTCGACGCGCGCGGCGCGATCTCGGTCACCGAACGCGCGGCGTATATCGGCCGCATCCGCACCCTGTCGCGCGCGGTCGCGCAAGCCTATTTCGCGTCCCGCGAGAGTCTGGGTTTCCCGATGCTGAATCAGAATCCTTCGCAGGAGGCCGCGTGATGACCACCGCGACCCTGCTCGTCGAACTGCTGACCGAAGAGCTGCCGCCGAAGGCGCTGCCGCGTCTCGGCGAGACTTTCGCCGCGCGCATCCACGAGGGGCTGAAGGCGTGCAGTCTCGTCGCGGAAGACCAGCCGTTCCGCTGGTTCGCCGCGCCCCGCCGGCTCGCGATCACGGTGCCGGCCGTGCGCGCCGCCGCGCCATCCCGCGAAGTCACCGAAAAGATCATGCCGGTGCAGGTCGCGCTCGACGCCGACGGCCGGCCGACGCCGGCGCTGCTGAAGAAACTCCAGGCGAAAGGCATCGCGCCGGAAGCGGTCGCGCGCTTCGAGCGGCGCGTCGACGGCAAGGCCGAGGCGCTGTTCTATACGCGCGTCGAACCGGGTGCCGCGCTCGACGACGTGCTCGCGGCGATCGTCCAGGAGGCCGTGAAGGCGCTGCCGATTCCGAAGCTGATGCGCTGGGGCGCGGGCAACGCGCAGTTCGTCCGGCCGGTGCACAAGCTCGCGATGCTGCACGGCACGCGCGTCGTGCCGGGCCGCGTGCTCGACCTCGACGCCGGCCGCGTGACGATGGGGCACCGTTTCATGAGCCGCGGCGAGATCGAGCTTGCGACTGCAGAAGCGTACGAACCGACGCTGCTCGCCGAAGGGAAGGTGATCCCGGACTTCGCCGAACGTCGCGCCGACATCGAGCGCCAGCTCGTCGCGACCGCGCGGGAGCAGGGCGCGAGCCTCGGCGAATATGCGGACCTCCTCGACGAAGTCGCCGCGCTCGTCGAACACCCGACGGTCTATGTCGGCGAGTTCGAGGCCGAGTTCCTCGCCGTGCCGCAGGAATGCCTGATCCTGACGATGCGCGCGAACCAGAAGTACTTCCCGCTGCTCGACGCCGCCGGCCGGCTCCTGAACCGCTTTCTGATCGTTTCGAACATGCGTCTCGCCGACCCGTCGAACATCGTCGCCGGCAACCAGCGCGTCGTGCGCCCGCGCCTGTCGGATGCCCGCTTCTTCTTCGAGCAGGACCGCAAGCACACGCTCGACAGCCGCCTGCCCCGGCTGGCGCCGGTCGTCTACCACAACAAGCTCGGCAGTCAGCTCGAGCGCGTCGAACGTCTCGAACGCCTCGCCGGGCGGATCGCCGGTCGGTTGCACGGCGACGTCACTGCCGCCTCGCGCGCGGCGCGGCTCGCCAAAGCGGATCTCGTCACCGACATGGTCGGGGAGTTTCCCGAGCTGCAGGGCATCATGGGGCGCTATTACGCGCTCAACGACGGCGAAGGCGAAGTCATTGCCGACGCTGTCCAGTCGCACTACCAGCCGCGCTTCGCCGGCGATACGTTGCCCACAGGCAACACCGCATGCGCGGTCGCGCTCGCCGACAAGCTCGATGCGCTGGTCGGTTTCTTCGGCATCGGCCAGTTGCCGACCGGCGACAAGGACCCGTTCGGGCTGCGCCGCGCGGCGCTCGGCGTGCTTCGCATCCTGATCGAGACGCCGCTGCCGCTCGACCTCGCGGCACTGGTCGGCGATGCGGGGGAAGGCTTCGGGCCGGGTCTGCTGACCGCTGCGGATGTCGAGTCGCAATTGCTGGACTTCATGTTCGAGCGCCTGAAGAACCTGCTGCGCGACGCGGGCCACGCCGTGGACGTCGTCGACGCGGTGCTCGCGCTGCGCCCGACGCGCATCGACCTCGTCCCGGCAAAACTCGACGCGGTGCGCGTGTTCCGCGGACTGCCGGAAGCCGAGGCGCTCGCCGCGGCGAACAAGCGGATCGTCAATATCCTGAAAAAAGCCGACCACGAGCTGCCGGAACCGGACGTCGCGCTGCTGCAGGAAGAGGCCGAGAAGGCGCTGTTCCATGCTGTCGTCGAAGTCGCGCCGTTGGTGCGGTCGCACGTCGCGAACGAGGACTATACCGATGCGCTGTGCGCCCTTGCCGGCCTGCGGGCAGCGGTCGACACTTTCTTCGACGAGGTCATGGTGATGGTCGAGGAGCCGCTGACGCGCCAGAACCGCCTCGCGCTGCTGCGCCAGCTCGCCGGCCTGATGAACCAGGTCGCGGACCTGTCGCGGCTGTCCGCGTAAAGGCGCCCGACTGCGATGAAACTGATCATTCTCGACCGCGACGGCGTCATCAACTACGACTCCGACCAGTTCATCAAGTCGCCCGACGAGTGGAAGCCGATCCCGGGTTCGCTCGAGGCGATCGCGCGGCTCAACCAGTGGGGCTGGCGCGTCATCGTCGCGTCGAACCAGTCGGGCATCGGCCGCGGGCTGTTCGGCATGGACACGCTCAACGCGATCAACGAAAAAATGGTCAGGAGCCTGGCGCAGGTCGGCGGCCGGCTCGACGCGATCTTCTTCTGCCCGCATGCGGCGAATTCCACGTGCAACTGCCGCAAGCCGAAGCCCGGCCTGTTCCTGCAGATCGCCGAGCGCTTCAACGTGTCGCTGGCGGGCGTCCCGTCGGTCGGCGACAGCCTGCGCGACCTGCAGGCCGGCGTGGAGGTCGGCTGCAAGCCCTACCTCGTGCTGACAGGCAAGGGGCTCAAGACGCGCGACGATCCTGCGCTGCCCGAAGGAACGCTGATCTATCCCGATCTCGCCACGGTCGTCGCCGACCTCACTGCCTGAAGAAAACCGTGATCGTCCTGCGCTCCCTGTTGTTTGCGATCGTCCTCGCGATCGTCACCCCGCCTTACGCGATCTTCGGAATGCTGACGTTCCCGCTTCCGCCGCACATGCGCCATCGCATCATCACTTCGTGGGCGCCGCTCGTGATGTGGTTCGTGCGGCACCTGCTCGGCATTCGCTACCGCGTGCTCGGGCGCGACAACATTCCTGCCGGACCGGCGGTGATCTTGGCGAAGCATCAGTCGGCGTGGGAAACGATGGCGCTGCAGGTGATCTTCCCGCCGCTGTGTTTCGTGCTCAAGCGCGAGTTGCTGAAAGTGCCGTTCTTCGGCTGGGGGCTCGCGCAGATTCCGGGAATCGCGATCGACCGGGCAGCCGGCAAGGACGCGCTGACGCAAGTCGTCGAGCAGGGCCGGGCGCGCCTGGCAGAAGGCTTCTGGGTCGTCGTGTTCCCCGAAGGGACGCGGGTCGCGCCGGGCACGACGCGGCGCTACAAGCCGGGCGGAGCGTGGCTCGCGCAGAAAGCGGGCGTACCGGTGGTGCCGGTGGCCCACAACGCCGGCGAGTTCTGGCGGCGCAACGCATTCCTGAAATATCCCGGCGAGATCACCGTCAGCATCGGGCCGACGATCGGACCCGAAGGGCTCGACGCGAACGAGGTCAACGCCCGCGCCCAGCTGTGGATCGAGGCGGAGATGCACCGGCTGTTCCCGCATCACTACAGGGCGGGCGCGAAACGCGGCAGCGAGCCGGGCAACGGCGTCGTCGCGGCAGCGCCGCCGGGCTCGGGCGAGAGCTGAGCGCTCTTCCTCCAGCGTCCGCTTCGACACGTCGTGCCCGCTGCCGACAGCCGTCAGTCGGGCACGAATTCCGTCCGGCAGCCTGCCCATTGTCGGGCCCGGTCGCAACGATCTCATTGAATCCACTCGGGAGGCTCCATGGCATCCGCGCTCGGCCCTGAAGAAGCACGCAATTACATGCACAAGCTGCTGAAGGCGATGCACCAGATGGGAGGTTCGGACCTTTTCATCTCGGCCGATTTCCCGCCGAGCATCAAGTCGCACGGCGGCATGAAACCGCTGAGCCAGCAGCGGCTCGCGGCCGAAGTGACCCGGTCGCTCGCGCTGAGCCTGATGAACGAGCGCCAGCGGCGCGAATTCGAAGCCGAAATGGAGTGCAATTTCGCCATCTCGCTGCCCGACGTGTGCCGCTTTCGCGTCAACGTGTTCATCCAGCAACAGCAGGTCGGCATGGTGATCCGGACGATCGCGTCGGAAATTCCGAATCTCGACAAGCTCGGCCTGCCCGCCGTGCTCGAGGACGTCATCATGACGAAGCGCGGTCTGGTGCTGGTCGTGGGGGGCACCGGCTCGGGCAAGTCGACGACGCTCGCGGCGATGATCGACCACCGCAACACGAATTCGGCGGGCCATATCATCACCGTCGAGGATCCGGTCGAGTACGTGCACAAGAACAAGGGCTGCCTCATCACGCACCGCGAAGTCGGCGTCGATACGCATTCGTGGGAGCACGCACTGAAGAACACGCTGCGCCAGGCACCGGACGTGATCCTGATCGGCGAGATCCGCGACCGCGAGACGATGGAGCACGCCATCGCCTTTGCCGAAACCGGGCACCTCTGTCTCGGGACGCTGCACGCGAACAATTCGAATCAGACGCTCGACCGGATCATCAACTTCTTCCCCGAAGAGCGGCGGAATCAGCTCCTGATGGACCTTTCGTCGAACCTGCGGGCGATTGTCTCGCAGCGCCTGGTCCGGACCGAGGACGGCGCCGGGCGCAAGGCCGCGATCGAAATCCTGCTGAACACTCCGACGGTCGCCGAAATGATCTTCAAGGGGCAGTTTCATTCGATCAAGGAGATCATGGCGAAGTCGCGCGAACTGGGGATGTGCACGTTCGATCAGGCACTGTTCGCGCTGTATGACGCGCACCACATCAGTTACGAAGAGGCGATCCGCAATGCCGATTCGGCGAACGAGCTGCGCCTGCAGATCAAGCTGAAGGCCGGCCGCGGGCAGCCGCCGTCGGGTGTTGGCAGTGAATTCAGCCTGTCGATCGAGGAATCCGGCGAGGACGATTCTGACGAGGCGGAAAAAGCGGACCTGCTGCCCGCAGCCGGCGCCTCGACGACTCGTCCGCACTGATTCGAAACGGCGTCGATCCGAGTTCCGGCCGTGGCCTGCCGGTGAAATGAAAAAAAGCCCCGCAAGCGGGGCTTTTTGATTCTCAGCGAGCTGAAGCGTATCAGGCGGCCTTGGCTTTCTGGGCACCAGCCTTTGCGGAGGCGCCGACAGCCTTGACCGTGGCGTTGGTCGCGGCAGCCACGTTGGCTTCGGCGATCTCGGCGACTTGCTTCGCAGCCTTGCTGACGCTGTCATACGCGCTGTTGGCGGCGGCGATCGCCGACTTGACGGCGGCAACGGCAACGTCGGAGCCGGCCGGAGCGGACTTCACAGCCTTGTCGAGGGCCGACGACAGGTTCTTGTTCAGTTCGGCGATCTGGGTTTCGACCAGCTTCGAGATTTCTTCCTGGCCCTGCGACGCGATCTCGTAGACGCTGCGGTTGTAGGCGACGGCCTTCTCGACCAGCGGCTGGGCCAAGGCGGCCTGCAGGCTTGCCAGCTCCTGCACATCCTTCGCGCCGAGCAGGGCCTTCGAGTTGGCGATGCTGTCTTCGAGGATCGAACGGGCGGTGTTCAGGTTCAGGGCGGCAAAGCGCTCGGCGCTGGCGAAAACGTTGTTCGCCAGGGTCAGCAGGGTTTCGACGTTGGCTTTGTTGGTTGCTGCAAACTGCTCGGGGGTAGCAAACATTTCTTCATCTCCTGATGGTGGTGCTTCAATGATTTGCTCCGCAACTCTTTCGGTCTGCTTGGTGCGTCGCAACATGAACTGGATTATAGGGATGGCAGGGCTCTTGTCAAGCGTTTTTTTGTGCGCTGCACAATACTTGCGGAATATCGCTTAGTGCTGTCCGGACCCGGTTGGAAAAGCGCTGCAAGACACGGTTTTTCAATAGTGTTTCAAACTGCAGGGGATGAGTTCCAGAACGGAAAACAGGTATTCGAATTACCGTGATGCTGCAATTGCAACATCACGGTAAAAATGACATTTGAATGACGAGGGTTGGGTGTGCCGCCGCCCGGATGCGGCGGTGCGTCAACGTCAGCGGTGCTTGAAGTTGGGCTTGCGCTTCTCGACGAAGGCCGCCATGCCTTCCTTCTGGTCGTCGAGGCCGAACGCGGCATGGAAAACGCGGCGCTCGAACAGCAGGCCTTCGTTGAGGCTGCCTTCGAAGGCGCGATTGACCGATTCCTTGATCATCATCACGACCGGCAGCGAGAAGTTGGCGACCTCGGCGGCCACCGCAAGCGCTTCGTCGAGCAGTCTGTCGGCCGGCACCACCCGCGCAACGAGTCCCGCACGTTCCGCCTCCTCGGCCCCCATCAGCCGCGCAGTGAGGCACATGTCCATCGTTTTCGCTTTGCCGATCGCGCGCGGCAGGCGCTGCGTCCCGCCCGAGCCGGGCAGGATGCCGAGCTTGATTTCGGGCTGGCCGAACTTCGCGTTGTCGGCAGCGATGATCATGTCGCACATCATCGCCAGTTCGCAGCCGCCGCCGAGCGCGAAGCCGGCGACCGCTGCAATGACCGGCTTGCGGCAGGTCTTGACGCGTTCCCAATTGCGCGTGATGTAGTCGCCCTTGTAGGCGTCCATGTGGGAAAAGTTCGCCATTGCGCCAATATCGGCGCCCGCGGCGAAAGCTTTCTCGCTGCCGGTGATGACGATGGCGCCGATTCCCTCGTCGGCCTCGAAGTGGTCGAGTGCCTCCCACATTTCATCGACGACCTGATCGTTGAGCGCGTTCATCGCCTTTGGGCGATTAAGGGTGATCAGGCCGACCCGGCCACGCGTTTCAACGAGAATGTTCTGGAAACTCATGCGTCTCATCTCCTGGTAATTGAGGCTTTGCTGGGGGGTGTTGTCGCGATGTTATTGGGGCTTTTTCGGTGCTTCGCTGCCCGGTTCCGCGGCCGAGCCTTTCGGCTGGATGACGGCGCGCACGCGTGAGTCGTCGGCCGTTGCCGAACTCGTGCCCGGCTGGTTCGTGACGAAGTATTTCTCGCTCAGGGCATCGTATTCGATGTAGTGCCCGCGCACTTCGTCGCCGCCGGATTCGACGCGCGCCTGATTGAAAAGGCGCGCCCGCTCCGCCCGGCTGTCGTATTCGATCCGTTCGGCCTCGCCTTCGACGAACTCGTTGCTGCCTTCGCGTTTCTGACGGAACGTTGCGGGCCGTTTGTCGCTGCCGGTGGCCACACCCGTCTGGAAACCGTCCGGGCCCTGCGTCACGACGAGCCGATCGCCCTTGATGACGAGAGAGCCTTGCGTGAGGACGACATTGCCTTCGAAGACGTGCACCTTGTTGCGGTCATCGACGGTCAGGCGGTTCGCCTCGATGTTGACCGGTTTTTCTCGGTCGGCAAGTTCCGCCAGCGCCGGCAGCGGCTGCAGTGCAGCAACGAGCACGAGCGCGAGGAAGGCGAGTGCAGGGACATGCTTCATGGTTGGGTCCGCGAGGTGCGTGGCATGAGAACGGTGACTCCGTCGAGCAGGTCGAGGGTGCCGAAGATGTTGTCCGACTTGAGCCCGCCGGCGTGCGCAGTCGTCCTGCCTTGCGTGAGGATGACGGGGTCGCTGGTTTCGGCGCGCTCGTCGTCGGGCCAGACTTTCAGGGTCTCGGAAGCGAAGCTCATTGCCGGACTGCCGGCAGCTGCCGCGCGGTTTACGCGCACGTCGCCGCTCAGGAGCACTTCGCTTCCGCCTTCGTGAATCTCGCCGGACTGGGCCGTGATGCGCACTTCGCGGCCTTCGGAATCGTAGCGCAGCCGCGGACGATCGAGCGCGGTGATGCCGGACAGGGGGTAGTTCGTGATCCGGTCGGCGAGCAGCTCGTAGCGTTGCTGCCCGTCGGCGCCGAAGCTGACCAACCGGGTCTGCTCGGCGATGAAGTCCGGAGCGCGTCGCTGTTCGGTGCGGACCGCGCCGTCCTCGTCGCGCGTGATCCGCTCGAGCCATAGCGTGGCACCGGCCAGTACGATGAGTGCGACGACCGGATAGAGTTGCAGGATCGACGGGCGCATCGCCGGCTTCAGACGAGATAGGCCGAGAGCATCGCTTCGAGCCTGCCCTGTGCGGCCAGCAGGTAGTCACACACTTCGCGCACCGCCCCGCGCCCGCCCGGCTTGCTTGCGACGTAGCCGACATGCTGTCGGACGAATTCGTGGCCGTCGGACGGGGTCGCCGAAAATCCGCACGCGCGCAGGATCGGCAGGTCGACGACGTCGTCGCCCATGTAGCCGGCTTCGCGGGCGGGGAGGCTCCGGCGCGCGAGCAGCGCGTCGAGACAGGCGCGCTTGTCCTCGACCCCCATGTGCAGCTCGCCGATGCCGAGATTCGCCGCCCGCAGCTCAAGCGCGCGCGAGCTGCGCCCGCTGATGATCGCGACTTCGATGCCGGCGCTCTGCAGCATCTTCAGTCCGTGTCCGTCGAGGCTGGAGAAGACTTTCAGCTCTTCGCCGTTGGGGGTGAAATACAGGCTCCCGTCCGTCATCACGCCGTCGACGTCGAAGCCCATCAGGCGGATGCGCGAGGCGTTTTCGCGAGCCGGCATCAGATCACCTTCGCGAGCATCAGGTCGTGGGTCGTCAGCGCGCCGGCGAGCGTGCCCTCGGCGCCGACGACGAGCAGCTGGCTGATGCGCAGCCGTTCCATGATCTCGGCTGCTTCGACGGCGAGCGCGTCCGGATTGATGCTGCGCGGTGCGTGTGTCATGACTTCGGCAAGCGTGGCGGTGCGGGCGTCACAGCCGCGCTCGAGCGCCCGGCGCAGGTCGCCGTCGGTGAAGATGCCGATCGGTGCGCCGCGGGCGTCGACGACCGCCGTCATGCCCATGCCGCCGCGCGTCATTTCGAGCAGGGCCGAGGTCATCGGGACGGTTTGCGGGACCTGCGGAACGCGGTCCGCACCGCGCATCACGTCGCTGACATGCGTGAGAAGGCGCCTGCCGAGGCTGCCGCCTGGATGCGAGCGGGCAAAATCGTCGGCGCCGAAGCCGCGCGCATCGAGCAGCGCGACTGCCAGCGCGTCGCCAAGCGCGAGCGCCGCAGTGGTGCTGGCGGTCGGCGCGAGGTTCAGCGGACAGGCTTCCTCGCTGACCGCGGCGTCGAGATGGACATCGGCCTCGCGCGCGAGCGGCGAATCCGGCTTGCCGGTCATCGAGATCAGCTTCGCGCCCTGGCGCTTGACGAGCGGCACGATCGTCAGCAGCTCCTCGCTCGCGCCGGAGTTCGACAGCGCGATGACGACGTCTTCGGCGGTGATCATGCCGAGGTCGCCGTGCGCCGCTTCCGCCGCATGCACGAAATAGGCGGGGGTGCCGGTGCTCGCGAGCGTCGCGGCGAGCTTGCGCGCGATGTGGCCGGATTTCCCGATCCCGGTGACGATGACGCGGCCGTGGCGCTGCAGGATCAGCTGCACGGCGCGCTCGAAATCGGCGCCGAGACGTTCGGCCAGCGCCGCGACGGCGGCGGCTTCGATGTGCAGCACGCGGCGGGCGAGGGCGACGCAGCGGGTTTCATCGGGGAGCGCGGGCGGGACTGGGTTCATAGGGTTCGAAGCGGTTACACTCTGACGCACGAGACAGCCGGAAAACCGGCGGCGAAAAGCAGGCCCGGCGGTGCAAATCGAAGCTGCGAAGTATAGCAGACGGGTCGAGCGGCCCCGCATCGTGCACATTCCACCCATCACCCTCATTCATGCACAACACGCTCGAGCTGGTCCTGTTGCTCCTGGCGGCCTGCGTCGTCGTGGTGGCGGTTTTCCGCAGCCTGAGCCTGCCGCCGGTGCTCGGATACCTGCTCGTCGGCGCGGGAGTCGGCCCGCATGCGCTCGACCTGGTCGAAGCTTCGGACGGCGCGAGCCATCTGGCCGAGTTCGGGGTGGTGTTCCTGATGTTCTCTATCGGACTCGAGTTTTCGCTGCCGCGGCTGTTCGCGATGAAACGCATCGTGTTCGGGCTCGGCGCGGCGCAGGTGCTCGGGTCGCTGCTGTTCACGATGCTGGCGGGGTCGATGTTCGGGCTCGGCTGGGGGGCGAGCTTCGCGCTCGGCGCGACGCTCGCGATGTCGTCGACGGCAATTCTGTCGAAGCTGCTGTCCGACCGCCTCGAGCTCGACCGGCCCCACGGCAGGGAAACGATCGGGGTGCTGCTGTTCCAGGACATCGCCGTCGTGCCGCTGCTGATCCTCATCCCTGCGCTGTCGCAGCCGGCCGGGGAGCTCGCCGGGACGCTCGGCATCGCTGCGCTCAAGGCCGCGGTGCTGCTCGCGCTGGTGCTCGTGGCCGGCCAGCGCGTGATGCGCTGGTGGTTCACCGTCGTCGCGCAGCGGCGCTCGGGCGAACTGTTCATGCTCAACGTGCTGCTGATCACGCTCGGCCTGGCGTGGCTTTCCGCCGCGGTGGGATTGTCGCTGGCGCTGGGGGCGTTCCTGGCGGGCATGCTGATTTCGGAAACCGAGTACCGCTACCAGGTCGAGGAGGACATCAAGCCGTTTCGCGACGTGCTGCTGGGCCTGTTTTTCGTCACCGTCGGGATGTTCCTCGACGTCGGGCTGATCGTGGCGAACTTTGCGGCGGTGCTGGGCCTGCTGGTGGGGCTGCTGGTATTCAAGGGGGCGATCGTCTTCGCCGCATCGCGCGCCTTCGGTTCGTCGAGCGGCACCGCGCTGCGCACCGCGCTGTGGTTGTGCGCCGGCGGTGAGTTCGGCTTCGTGCTGATCTCGCACATCGACGATGTCAGCCTGATGCCGGCGGCGCTGCTGCAGGTCACGGTCGCCGCGCTGGTGCTGTCGATGCTCGTCGCGCCGCTGATCGTGCAGCTGAGCGACAGGCTGGTGCTGCGTTTCGTCGCGTCCGAATGGCTGCAGCGGTCGATGGAGCTGACGCGCGTCGCCGCGCAGACGATGAACACCAGCAAGCACATCATCGTCTGCGGCTACGGGCGCAGCGGGCAGTACATGGCGCGCTTCATGGAGCAGGAAAACGTCAGCTACGTCGCGCTCGACCTCGATCCGGAGCGCGTGCGCGAAGCGGGTGCGGCCGGAGACACGGTCGTGTATGGCGATGCGGCGCGTCACGAAACATTGATGGCCGCGGGCATCATGCGGGCGAGCGCGCTGGTGATTTCGTTCGGCGAAGTCGAAGCGGCGCTGCGGGTCATGCATCGCGCCCACCTGCTGCGGCCCGACCTGCCGATCGTCGTGCGCGCGAGCGACGAGAAGGACATGGCGCGGCTGTCGCAAGGCGGCGCGACCGAAGTGGTGCCGGAGGCTTTCGAAGGCAGCATCATCCTCGCCTCGCACGCGCTGGCGCTGATCGGCGTGCCGCTCAACCGCATCGTGCGGCGCATCCGCGACATCCGCAACCAGCGCTATGCGCTGATGCGCGGCTTCTTCCACGGCGCCAGCGACGCGGCGGACGGGCCCGACGCGAACCAGGCGCGCCTGCGCTCGGTGACGCTGCCGGGCGGCGCACGCGCAGTGGGCATGACGATCGGCGCGATCGGGCTCGGCGAGATCGGCGTCGGCGTGTCGGCAGTGCGCCGGCGGAACATCCGGGGGCTGTCGCCGGGGCCGGAAACGCAGCTCGAGGAAGGCGATGTCGTCGTCCTGATCGGCGTCCAGGCCGACCTCGAACGGGCCGAGCGCCGCCTGCTCAGCGGGGCCTGAGCGCCTCTCGAACGCCACTGCGGCCGTCCGCGCTCTGCTAGACTTCGCTGTTTGACCGACGCACCCGGTGATGGGCTGAAGCACTTGATCTTCGTGAAGTGCCGCTCGTCCCTGATGCGTTAGCCTACGCTTCCAAAGATTTTCGGATTGCCTCGCTTGTCATCCAACTCCTCCGCCACCCTCGTGCAGTTGCAGGACGTTCGCTTCGCATACGGCGAACGGGTCATCCTGCGCGGCATCGATCTCGACATCCCGCGCGGGAAGGTCGTGGCGATCATGGGCGGGAGCGGCTGTGGCAAGACGACTTTGCTGCGCCTGATCGGCGGGCAGCTGCGGGCCAGCGGCGGGACCGTGAACGTCGCGGGCCAGGACCTGGCGCGCTTGTCGACGCGCGAGCTTTATGCGTTGCGTCGACGCATGGGGATGCTGTTCCAGTTCGGCGCGCTCTTCACCGACATGTCGGTGTTCGACAACGTCGCGTTTCCGCTGCGCGAACATACCGACCTGCAGCCTGAACTGATTCGCGACCTCGTGCTGATGAAGCTCAATGCCGTCGGCTTGCGCGGGGCGGCGACGCTGAAGCCCGCGGAACTCTCGGGCGGGATGGCGCGCCGTGTTGCGCTGGCGCGCGCGATTGCGCTCGATCCGATGCTGATCATGTACGACGAGCCGTTCGCCGGCCTCGACCCGATCTCGCTGGGAGTCATCGGGCAGCTGATCCGCCGGCTCAACGATGCGCTCGGGGCGAGCACGATCATGGTCACTCACGACATCCTCGAATCGCTGCAGATCGTCGATTACGTCTATTTCATCTCGGAAGGACGCATCGTCGCGCACGGCACGCCCGACGAGATCCGCGCCTCGACCGATCCGTTCGTGCAGCAGTTCATCCATGCCGAAGCCGACGGCCCGGTGCCGTTCCATTATCCGGCCGAGCCTCTTGCGCACAGCCTGCTGGGGCGGGGCGCGGCATGAACGGCCTGCTCGCTCTCGTGCGCCGGCTCGGCCGTGCCGTCACCGACGCGGTGTGGCGGCTCGGTTTCGCGGCGCGCTTCTTCGGCTTGCTGCTGCTGTATTCCGGGCAGTCGCTGCTGCGCGTGCACCTGACGATCCGCGAAGTCTATTTCAGCGGCGTGCTGTCGCTGCTGATCATCGTCGTGTCCGGGCTTTTCGTCGGCATGGTGCTCGGCCTGCAGGGTTACGAGACGCTGCAGCGTTTCGGCTCCGGCGATGCGCTCGGCGTGCTCGTGGCCCTGTCGCTGACGCGCGAACTGGGGCCGGTCGTCGCCGCGCTGCTGTTCGCGAGCCGCGCCGGCTCGGCCGTGACGGCCGAGATCGGCCTGATGAAAGCGACCGAGCAACTCAAGGCAATGGACATGATGGCGGTCAATCCGATCGCCCGCGTCGTCGCACCGCGCTTCTGGGGCGGCGTGATCTCGATGCCGCTGCTCGCCGCGCTTTTTTCCGCGATGGGCGTGTTCGGCGGCTGGCTGATCGGGGTCGTGCTGATCGGCGTCGATGAAGGCGCTTTCTGGTCGCAGATGCAGGCGGCGGTCGATTTTCGCTTCGATGTCGTCAACGGCGTGATCAAGAGCGTGGTGTTCGGTGCCGCGGTGTCGCTGATCGCGGTGTTCGAAGGCTACGATTGCACGCCCACCGCCGAAGGCGTCTCGCGTGCGATCACCCGCACCGTCGTCAGTTCAGCGCTGGCGATCCTCGCGCTCGACTTCGTGCTTACTTCCTTCATGTTCAGGGGCCAGTCATGAGCCGTACAACGCTCGACCTGTGGGTCGGTTTCTTCGTCGTCATCGGCATGGCTGCGCTGCTGTTCCTTTCGCTGAAGGTCGGCAATCTCGCGAGCGCCAATTTCAGCGAGTCCTACGTCATCAAGGCGCAGTTCGACAACATCGGCGGCCTGAAGGTCAGGGCGCCGGTGAAGAGCGCAGGGGTCGTCGTCGGGCGCGTCACCGACATCGCCTTCGATACCGGCAGCTATCGCGCCGAAGTGACTTTCGTCGTCGATACCCAGTTTCAATTCCCCCGCGACACGATCGCGACGATCCTGACTTCCGGGCTGCTCGGCGAGCAATACCTCGGGCTCGAGCCGGGCGGCGACGTCGAGATGCTGAAGAGCGGGGAGGCCGTGCAGATCACGCAGTCAGCCGTGGTGCTTGAAAAGCTGATCGGACAATTCCTGTTCAACAAGGCAGCGGAGACGCCCGCGAACTGACCCTGCCGCATCGCATCGAACAAAAATGAATAACAATCCCTCTCCCCGACACACGACGCTCGCAGCGATCGCGCTCTGCGTGATGCTCGCCGCCGGCTGCACGACGCGCATCGCGAATCCGGACGATCCGCTCGAGCGCTACAACCGCGCGATGTTCGGTTTCAACGAAACCGTCGACCGCGCCGCGATCCGGCCGGTCGCCGAAGCCTACGATGCGACGATGCCACCCCCCGTGCGCACCGGCGTCGGCAACTTCTTCGGCAACGTCGGCGACGTCTGGAACGGCGTCAATAACCTGCTGCAGGGCAAATTCAGGGAAGGCCTGTCCGACGGCGCCCGGTTCGGACTGAACTCGACGCTCGGCATCTTCGGCGTCTTCGATGTCGCCTCCGAGTTCGGACTGCCGAAGAGCGACGAGGATTTCGGCCAGACGCTCGGGCGCTGGGGAGTCGGCGAAGGCGCCTATTTCGTCGTGCCGTTCTTCGGTCCGCGCACGGTGCGCGACGCCGCGGTGCTGCCGATCGACATGTACGGCGACAATGTCTGGGGCGTGAGCGACGTCGCGACGCGCAACAGCCTCACGGCGCTGCGTCTCGTGCATGGCCGGGCGAACCTGCTCGGCATCGACAAGACGCTCGAAGAAGGCACTCTCGACAAGTATTCCTACGCGCGCGACTTCTACCTGCAGCAGCGTCGCTACCGGGTCCATGACGGGAGCCCGCCGCAGGAATACGAGGATTTCAACGGCGGTGACGGCGCCATATCGCCGCCTGCGCCTGCCAGCGGTGGCGCGGCAGCGACGGATGCCGACGAATTTCAGCAGGGGAGCGGCGGATCCGGTGATGACCGCCCGGCCACAAGGTAATACAAGATGAAAAAACTCTTCCTTTCTCTGTGTCTGCTCCTGGCGATCGGCGCGAGTGCCGCAGCCGATCCCGCCGCGGCGCCCGGTGCCGGAGCGACGGCTACGCTGATGGCTCCCGACGCGCTGGTTCGCGACGTGAGCAGCGACGTGCTGGCGATCGTCCGCGACGACCACGCGATCCGTGCGGGCGATACCGGTCGCGTCGTCGATCTCGTCGAGGAAAAAGTGCTGCCGCACTTCAACTTCCGTCGCATGACGATGCTCGCCGTCGGCAAGGATTGGCGCCAGGCGACGCCCGAGCAGCAGAACGAGCTGGTCGATGCGTTCCGCACGCTGCTGGTCCGCACCTATTCCAATGCGCTGACGCAGTACCGCAACCAGGTCATCGAATACAAGCCGGCGCGCTTCGGCGCTGCCGATACCACGGTGCGCGTGCAGACCGAGGTTCGCCAGGCCGGAGCGCAGCCGATCAACATCGACTACGTGCTCGAAAAGACCGATCGCGGCTGGAAAGTGTTCGACGTCGTCGTCGCCGGCGTCAGCCTGGTGACGAATTATCGCGGCACGTTCGCGCAGGAAATCCGCGCTGGCGGCATCGACGGGCTGATCCGTTCCCTGCATGTCAAGACGCAGGACCTGAGCGGCTCCCCCGCGCGTTCATGAACGGCAACGTCACTGCAGTGCTGCGGCTCGACGGACCGCTGACGATGACGACCGTGAGCGGGTTCGTGCAGGCCGGGCGCGCAAAGGCCGCGGCCGGCGATCTGACGGTCGACCTGTCCGGCGTCACCGCAGCCGATTCCGCGGCGCTGGCGCTGCTGTTCGACTGGCTGCGAACGGCCAGTGGTGCGAGCCACCGGATGACGCTGAGTGGCGTCCCCGAGGGATTGCGCAGCCTCGCCGCGCTATATGGCGTCGACGAGCTGTTGCCGACGCAAGCCCCGGCCGCATCGACTCAATGAGCCTGCCGGCAATCCGCATTGCTTCGGTGACGAAGCGGTATGGTTCGGTGCAGGCGCTTGCCGGCGTCGACCTCGAGGTCGACCGCGGCGAATTCTTCGGTCTGCTCGGCCCGAACGGCGCCGGCAAGACGACGCTGATCTCGTCCCTGTCGGGGCTCGTTCGCGCCGACAGCGGCACGCTCGAAGTGATGGGCCACGACGTCGTGTCCGATTACCGCAATGCGCGCCGCAAGCTCGGCGTGGTGCCGCAGGAGCTGGTATTCGACCCGTTTTTCACGGTGCGCGAACTGCTGCGCATCCAGTCCGGCTATTTCGGCATCCGTCACAACGACGACTGGATCGACGAGATCCTCGCGAGCCTCGACCTGACCGCGAAGGCGAGTGCGAACATGCGCATGCTGTCGGGGGGCATGAAGCGCCGCGTGCTGGTCGCGCAGGCGCTGGTGCACCGGCCGCCGGTGATCGTGCTCGACGAGCCGACCGCCGGCGTCGACGTCGAGCTGCGCCAGGGCCTGTGGCAGTTCATCCGCAAGCTCAACCGTGACGGCCACACGATCGTGCTGACGACGCACTACCTCGAAGAGGCCGAGGCGCTGTGCGGCCGCATCGCGATGCTGAAAGCGGGGCGCGTCGTCGCGCTCGACACGACCGACAACCTGCTGCGGCGTTTCGCGACGCATTCGCTGCGCGTGCGCCTCGACCGTCCCGAAATCGCCGGCCGTCTCGGCGCGACGCTCGCCGAAGGCGGTTGGGCGGAGTTCGCGCTCGACACCTACGACGAGGTCGAACCGACGCTCGCGCGCCTGCGCGAAGCGGGCGGGCGGATCGTCGAGATGCAACTCGGCGAAGCCGATCTCGAGCGGGTCTTCGTCGAGGTCATGCACCATGCCTGAGTCGCGCCTCGCGGGTTTTCGCACGCTGCTGTACAAGGAAGTGCTGCGATTCTGGAAAGTTGCGTTCCAGACCGTTCTCGCGCCGGTGATCAACGCGATGCTGTTCCTGCTGATCTTCTCGCACGTGCTCGACCGCCACGTCACCGGCTATGGCGAAGTCGCCTACACGGCGTTTCTCGTCCCGGGGCTGGTGATGATGTCGCTGCTGCAGAACGCGTTCGCGAACAGCTCGTCGTCGCTGATCCAGAGCAAGATCACCGGCAACATCATTTTCGTCCTGTTGCCGCCGCTGTCGTACCGCGAGTTCTATGCCGCGTACGTGATCGCGTCGATGCTGCGCGGGTTGTTCGTCGGCGCCGGCGTGCTGCTGGTGTCGATCCCGTTCGTCGACCTGTCGCTCGCGGCGCCGGGCTGGGCGCTGACGTTCGCCCTGATGGGCAGCGCGATCCTCGCGTCGCTCGGCGTCATCGCCGGCATCTGGGCCGACAAGTTCGACCAGCTCGCCGGGTTCCAGAACTTCCTGATCATGCCGCTGACGATGCTGTCCGGCGTGTTCTATTCGCTGCATTCCCTGCCGCAGCTGTGGCAGGACGTGTCGCACGCCAACCCGTTCTTCTTCATGATCGACGGTTTCCGCTACGGTTTCTTCGGCCAGTCCGACGTGTCGCCGTGGCTGAGTCTGGGTGTCGTTAGTGTCTGTTTGATGTTACTTGCGGCTCTGACCCTGGCGATGCTCGCCCGGGGCTACAAGCTGCGTGCCTGAGGAATCAAAATGTTCGAAGCAAGCGAAATCAAGAGACTGATCGAGCAGGGGCTGCCCTGCGAATTCGTCGAAATCCAGGGCGACGACGGCGTCCACTTCACCGGCATCGTCGTCAGCGCCGAATTCGAGGGCAAGCTGAAAGTCCGTCAGCACCAGGCCGTGTATGCGACGCTGGGCAAGCTGATGGGCAACGAGATCCACGCGCTGCAGCTGCAGACCTTCACGCCCGAGAAGTGGGCGGAAGTGCGCGGCGGACTCGGGTTCTGAGCGACGCGATGGACAAGCTACTGATCGAAGGCGGCGTGCGCCTGGCCGGAGAAGCTGCGATTTCCGGCGCGAAGAACGCGGCCTTGCCGATCCTGTGCGCCGCGCTGCTGACCCGCGAGCCGATGACGTTCACGAACGTGCCGCAGCTGAACGACATCGACACCCTGCTGAACCTGCTCGGGCAGATGGGCGTCAAGGTCTGCCGCGACAATGCCATGGTCACGCTCGATGCGTCGGCGATCGACAATCCGGTCGCGCCGTACGAGATGGTCAAGACGATGCGCGCATCGATCCTCGTGCTCGGGCCGCTCGTCGCGCGCTGCGGCGAAGCGCGGGTGAGCCTGCCCGGCGGCTGCGCAATCGGCGCGCGCCCCGTGGACCAGCACATCAAGGGTCTTCAGGCGATGGGCGCGCAGGTCACGGTCGAGCACGGCTACGTGCACGCGGTCGTGCCGCGCCTGCGCGGCGCCCGCCTCTTCACCGACATGGTGACGGTCACCGGCACCGAGAACCTGATGATGGCGGCGTGTCTCGCCGACGGCGAAACGGTGATCGAGAACGCTGCGCGCGAGCCCGAAATCGTCGATCTGGCGAACTGCCTCGTCGCGATGGGGGCGCGCATCTCGGGTGCCGGCACCGACGTCATCCGCATCCGCGGCGTCGACCGCCTCAACGGCGCGACGCACCGCATCATGCCGGATCGCATCGAAACCGGCACCTACCTGTGCGCGGCAGCGGCGACCGGCGGCGAGATCCGGCTGACCCGCACGTCGACCGCGTATCTCGACGCCGTCGTCGACAAGCTGATGGATGCCGGCTGCGATGTCGTCGCCGAGCGCGACGCGATCCGCCTGAAAGCACCGGCGCGCCTGACGTCGGTGAATATTCGCACGTCGCCGTATCCGGCGTTTCCGACCGACATGCAGGCGCAGTTCATGGCGATCAACGCGGTCGCCAACGGAGCGGCGATGATCCGCGAGACGATCTTCGAGAACCGCTTCATGCACGCGGTCGAGTTGCAGCGCCTCGGCGCCGACATCCGCATCGACGGCAACACCGCCGTCGTGCAGGGGGTCGAGCGGCTACAGGGAGCGACGGTGATGGCGACCGACCTGCGCGCCTCGGCGAGTCTCGTCATCGCCGGCCTCGTCGCCGACGGCGAGACGGTCATCGAGCGCATCTACCACCTCGACCGCGGCTACGAGCGGCTCGAGGAAAAGCTCGCCGCGCTCGGCGCCCACGTGCGACGCGTCGCCTGAGCGGCAGGCGCGGCGCAGGTCAGTGTCCGGCGGCTTCCGGCTGCCGGACTTCGAGCACTTCGAGGTGGATCGAACGCCCGTCGTCGGTCTTCCAGTCGATCGCCTGCCCGACCGACAGGCCGAGCAGCGCGCTGCCAGCCGGCGAGAATACGGACACCTTGGCGGAACCCTGCTCGACATCGCCCGGATAGACGAGAGTCAGCTCGTATTCCCGGCCGCTGGGTTGTTCGCGAAAGCGCGCCCGGCTGTTCATCGTGATCACGTCGACCGGCATCTCGTCCGGTTCGCGCACCACGGCGCGCTCCAGTTCATCGCGCAGGCCGTTCAGGTCGCTGCGGTTGCGAGCGGCGGGCGAGAACAGCAGGCCTTCCAGGCGCTCCAGGTCGCGTGAAGAGATCACGATCTCGGGTTTCATCTCATCTCACCTCAAATCTTTGCTGGAAAAGTAAAAATGGCTGAACCGCCATGCGGTTCAGCCAACCGCTGCAGGCTAACAGAAGGCGTGCCGGGTTACAATGTCGGCCCGATTTCTTCCGAGGCGCCGTCCGTGCCCAGCATCACCCTCGCCCTCTCGAAGGGCCGCATCTTCGAGGAAACGCTGCCGCTGCTCGCGGCGGCCGGCATCGTGCCCGCCGACAATCCCGAAACCTCGCGCAAGCTGATCATCGACACGAATCGTCCGGACGTGCGCCTCGTCATCGTACGCGCAACCGACACGCCGACTTATGTGCAGTATGGCGCTGCCGACCTCGGTATCGCCGGCAAGGACGTCCTCCTCGAGCACGGCGGCGCGGGACTGTACCAGCCGCTCGACCTCGCTATCGCGAAATGCCGGCTGTGCGTCGCGACGCGCAAGGGCTTCGATTACGCCGCGGCGTCGCGGCCGGGAGGGCGCGTCCGCGTCGCAACGAAATACATCAACAGCGCGAAGACGCATTTCGCCGCGAAAGGCGTGCATGTCGACCTGATCAAGCTGTACGGCTCGATGGAGCTTGCGCCGCTCGTCGGCCTCGCCGACGCGATCGTCGACCTCGTGTCGAGCGGCAGCACCTTGCGCGCGAACAATCTCGAGGAAGTCGAGGAGATCATGCCGATCAGCTCGCGGCTGATCGTCAACCAGGCTTCGCTCAAGCTCAAGCGCGAACTCCTCCAGCCGCTGCTGGAGGCCTTTGCAGGAGCCGTGAAATGACTGCCCCGGCTGTGGCGATCCGCCGCCTCGACGCGCGCGAACCCGAATTCCTGGCGACACTCGACGCGCTGCTCGCGTTCGAAGGCGGCGCGGACGCGCGCATCGACGCCGCGGTCAGCGAGATCCTGCGCGCGGTGCGCACCACCGGCGACGCAGCGGTGCTCGAATACACGCGGCGTTTCGATCATCTCGACGTGAAGTCGATGGCGCAGCTGGAGCTGCCGAAGTCGGAGCTGAAGGCGGCGCTCGACAGCCTCACCGCCGAGCAGCGCGAGGCGCTGCGCGTCGCGGCCGACCGCGTGCGCGTCTATCACGAACGCCAGCGCGCCGAATCCTGGGACTACGTCGAAGCCGACGGCACGCGCCTCGGCCAGAAAGTCACGCCGCTCGATCGGGTCGGCCTGTACGTGCCGGGCGGACGCGCGTCGTACCCGAGTTCCGTGCTGATGAACGCGATTCCGGCCAAGGTCGCCGGGGTTGGCGAGCTGATCATGGTCGTGCCGACACCGCACGGCGAGAAGAACCCGCTGGTGCTGGCCGCGGCCGCGATCACCGGCGTCGACCGCGTGTTCACGATCGGCGGCGCGCAGGCGGTGGCCGCACTCGCGCACGGGACGCAGACCCTGCCGCAGGTCGACAAGATCGTCGGCCCCGGCAATGCCTATGTCGCCGAAGCGAAGCGCCGCGTGTTCGGCACCGTCGGTATCGACATGGTCGCCGGTCCGTCGGAAGTGCTGATCATCTCGGATGGCAGCGGACACGCCGACTGGGTCGCGATGGATCTCTTCGCGCAGGCCGAGCACGACGAGCTCGCGCAGTCGATCCTGCTGTGCACGGACGCGGATTTCATCGACGCGGTCGCCGCGTCGATCGAGCGCCTGTTGCCGACGATGCCGCGTCGCGAGACGATCGCCGCGTCGCTCGCAAACCGCGGCGCACTGATCCACGTCGACAGCCTCGAGCAGGCCTGCGCGATCGCGAACCGCATCGCCCCCGAACACCTCGAACTGTCACTGGACGATGCCGAGCCGTGGATCGGCCGCATTCGCCATGCCGGCGCGATCTTCGTCGGGCACTGGTCGGTCGAGGCGCTCGGCGATTACTGCGCCGGGCCGAACCACGTTCTGCCGACGATGCGCAGTGCGCGCTTTTCGTCGCCGCTCGGGGTGTACGACTTCCAGAAGCGCACCAGCATCGTGCAGATCTCGGAAGCCGGTGCGCAGACGCTCGGGCGCGTCGCGTCGATCCTCGCCCGCGGCGAGGGCCTGCAGGCGCACGCACGCTCGGCCGAAATGCGGCTGCGCGACCGATAGCCGCTTGGCGGGCGGGCAGAGGCGAGGGGTGCCCGCCGCGCTGCTGCTTTACCGCAGAATGTCGCGCAGCGCTTCGACGAGGGCGGCGCACTGCGCGTCGGTGCCGACCGTGATGCGCAGGAACTGTTCGATTCGCGGCTGACGGAAGTGGCGCACGATGATCGCGCGCTGGCGCAGCAGCGCGGCGAGCTCTCCCGCATCGCGGTGCGGATGCTGCGTGAACACGAAGTTCGCGGCCGACGGCAGCACGTCGAAGCCGAGCGACGCGAGATCCGCCGAAAGGCGCTCGCGGGTCGCGATCACCGCGGTGCGAGTGCGCTGGAAGTGCTCCTCGTCCTCGATCGCGGCCACACCGCCGGCGATCGCGAGGCGGTCGAGCGGATACGAGTTGAAGCTGTCCTTGACGCGGTCGAGCGCTTCGATCAGCTCCGGGTTGCCCACGGCGAAGCCGACGCGCAGGCCGGCGAGCGAACGCGATTTCGACAACGTCTGGACGACGAGCAGGTTCGGATGGTGGCGCACCAGCGGAATCGCCGATTCGCCGCCGAAGTCGACATACGCTTCGTCGATGACGACGACGCACTGCGGATTGCCCGCGACGATGCGTTCGACGTCGCTCAGCGGCATCAGCCGGCCGGTCGGTGCGTTCGGGTTCGGGAAGATGATCCCGCCGGCGGGAGTCGGGCCGTGCGGCAGGTAGTCGGCCGGGCGGATCGTGAAGTCGTCGTCGAGCGGCACCGTCTCGAACGCGATGCCGTACAGGCCGCAGTAGACCGGGTAGAAGCTGTACGAGATGTCCGGAAAGCGCAGCGGGCGCTCGTGCTTCAGGAGCGCCATGAATGCATGCGCGAGCACTTCGTCCGAACCGTTGCCGACGAACACCTCGCGCCGCTCGACGCCGAAGCGCCCCGCGATTGCCCCTTTGAGCCGGTCGGCGCGCGGGTCGGGGTAAAGCCGCAACGCGTCAGACGCTTCGCTGCGGATCGCCGCGAGCGCGCGGGGCGACGGTCCGTACGGATGCTCGTTGGTGTTGAGCTTGACCAGGTTGGCGAGCTTGGGCTGTTCGCCCGGGACATAAGGGGTCAGGCCGTGGACGACGGCGCTCCAGTATTGGCTCATCGGCGGATCAGGGTGTGTCGGACCGGAAAGGGAAAGGGACAGGGATCGCTGCTGCGCCCCGCATGTCGCGCGTCCGCGCAGGTACCGCAACGGCAGCATTGCGGCGCAACTCGCGGGCGATGGTATCATGGCGCGAGAACGATGCCTGCCGGCGTCCGGCCCTTCTCATTTTTGTTCCCACTTCCATGCGGCAAGCCGAAGTTACTCGCGACACCCTCGAAACCCGGATCACCGCGCGCGTCGACCTCGATGGCAGTGGCAAAGCCGCTTTCGCCACCGGAGTGCCGTTCCTCGATCACATGCTCGACCAGATCGCCCGCCACGGTGCGTTCGACCTCGATGTCCGGGCCGAGGGCGATACGCACATCGACGACCACCATACCGTCGAGGATGTCGGCATCACGTTCGGGCAGGCTTTTGCCAAGGCGCTGGGCGACAAGCGGGGCATCCGCCGCTATGGTCACGCCTACGTGCCGCTCGACGAGGCGCTGTCGCGCGTCGTCGTCGATTTTTCTGGACGTCCGGGGCTGCACTATTTCGTCAGCTACACGCGGGCGCGGATCGGCACTTTTGATGTCGATCTCGCGCGCGAATTCTTCCAGGGCTTCGTCAATCACGCCGGCGTGACGCTGCACATCGACAACCTGCGCGGCGACAATGCCCACCACCAGTGCGAAACGATTTTCAAGGCTTTCGGCCGCGCGTTGCGGATGGCGGCCGAACGCGACGAGCGCGCGGCGGGAGCGATCCCCTCGACCAAGGGCGCCCTCTGATTCCTTCCCGATTCATCTGATTACGATACGAGCGATTCCGCGATGAGCGATGTAGCCATCATCGACTATGGCATGGGCAATCTGCGCTCGGTTGCCAAGGCGATCGAACATGTGGCGCCCGGCAAGCGGGTGGCCGTGACCTCCGATCCGGCCGTCGTGGCCGCCGCCGCACGAGTGGTGTTCCCCGGGCAGGGCGCGATGCCCGATTGCATGCGCGAACTCGACCTGCGCGGCCTGCGCGACGTCGTCAAAGCCGCCGCAGCGTCGAAGCCTTTCCTCGGCATCTGCATCGGCCAGCAGATGCTGTTCGAGCACAGCGAGGAAGGCAATGTACCCGGACTCGGAATCCTGCCGGGGGGCGTGGTCCGCTTCCCCGACGCGAAGATGGTCGCGGCCGACGGCAGCCGGCTGAAAGTGCCGCACATGGGCTGGAACGAAGTGTGCCAGCGCAAGCCTCATCCGATGTGGGAGGGGATCCCGGACAACGAGCGCTTCTATTTCGTCCATAGCTATTTCGTCGCGCCAGCCGACGCGGCGCTGGTTGCCGCCGAAAGCGACTACGGGACAAGGTTTACCAGTGCAGTCGCCCGGGCTAACATCTTCGCGGTTCAGTTCCATCCGGAAAAGAGCGCCCAGGCGGGCCTGAAAATGCTTGCGAATTTCATTTCCTGGGCGCCCTGACCCGTTGGGCCATTGCCGTTTCCCATCCACTCCTGATATTGACCCCATCCCCCGTATGCTGCTGATTCCCGCTATCGATCTCAAGGACGGCCATTGTGTACGCCTCAAGCAGGGCGAAATGGACGATGCGACCGTATTTTCCGAGGATCCGGCCGCGATGGCGCGGCACTGGATCGAACAGGGGGCGAGACGCCTGCACCTGGTCGATCTGAACGGTGCGTTCGCCGGCAAGCCGAAGAACGGCGCCGCGATCCGCTCGATCGTCGACGAGGTCGGCGACGACATTCCGGTGCAGCTCGGCGGAGGCGTCCGCGACCTCGACACGATCGAGCATTATCTCGACAACGGCATTTCGTACATCATCATCGGCACTGCCGCGGTCAAGAACCCGGGCTTCCTGCATGACGCATGCGGCGCGTTTCCGGGTCACATCATCGTCGGCCTGGATGCCAAGGACGGCAAGGTCGCCGTCGACGGCTGGTCGAAGATGACCGGCCACGACGTCGTCGACCTGGCGAAGAAATACGAGGACTACGGCGTCGAAGCGGTGATTTACACCGACATCGGCCGCGACGGCATGCTGTCGGGCGTCAATGTCGACGCGACCGTCCGCCTTGCCCAGGCGCTGCGCATTCCGGTCATCGCGAGCGGCGGCATCGCCAGCATCGCGGACATCGATGCGCTGTGCGCGGTCGAAGCCGAAGGGGTCATGGGCGCGATCACGGGGCGCGCCATCTACGAAGGGACGCTGGATTTCGCGGCCGCACAGGCGCGCGCCGACGAACTCAACGGCGGCGAAGCCTGATGCTTGCCAAACGCATCATCCCCTGTCTCGATGTGAGTGCCGGGCGGGTCGTCAAGGGGGTGAATTTCGTCGAATTGCGCGACGCCGGCGATCCGGTCGAAATCGCGCGCCGCTACGACGAGCAGGGTGCCGACGAGATCACCTTTCTCGACATCACTGCCAGTTCCGATGCTCGCGACATCATCCTGCATGTCGTCGAGCAGGTTGCCGAGCAGGTTTTCATCCCGCTGACGGTGGGCGGCGGCGTGCGCACCGTCGAGGATGTGCGCCGGCTGCTGAACGCCGGCGCCGACAAGGTCAGCATCAACACCGCCGCGGTGAATAACCCGCAGGTCGTCGCCGAAGCGGCCGGCAAAGTCGGCAGCCAGTGCATCGTCGTCGCGATCGACGCGAAACAGACGGCGCCCGGCAGGTGGCAGGTGTTCACGCACGGCGGGCGCAACAACACCGGGCTCGACGCAGTCGAGTGGGCACAGAAGGTCGCCGCGCTCGGCGCCGGTGAAATCCTGCTCACCAGCATGGACCGCGACGGCACGAAAATCGGTTTCGACCTCGGACTGACGCGCGCCGTCGCCGACGCAGTGCCGATCCCGGTGATCGCCAGCGGCGGCGTCGGGACGCTCGAGCATCTCGCCGAAGGGGTCTCGGAGGGGCGCGCAGATGCGGTGCTCGCCGCCAGCATCTTTCACTTCGGACAGCATACGGTGCGCGAAGCGAAGGAGCTGATGCGCAGCCGGGGCATCGAGGTGAGGCTGTGAGCAAACCGAACTCCGTGCGCTGGCTCAACGACGTGCAGTGGGACGACCAGGGACTCGTGCCGGTGATTGCCCAGGAAGCGGCGACCGGCGACGTGCTGATGTTCGCGTGGATGAACCGCGAGGCGCTGCAGCGCACCGCCGAAACCGGCGAGGCGATCTACTGGTCGCGTTCGCGGCGCCGGCTGTGGCACAAGGGCGAGGAGTCGGGCCATGTCCAGAAGGTGCTGGAGATCCGCGTCGACTGCGACAGCGACGTCGTCCTGCTGAAGATCGAGCAGGTCGGCGGCATCGCCTGCCACACCGGCCGCCGCAGTTGTTTTTTCCAGCGCTACCTGGCCGACGGTTCGTGGGAAACCGTCGATCCGGTCGTCAAAGATCCGAAGGATATCTACAAATGATCGATATCGAAGTGCTGCACCGAGTCGCCGCGACCCTTGCCGAGCGCAAGAAAGCCGACCCGGATTCGTCTTACGTTTCGAGCCTGTATGCCAAGGGTACCGACGCGATCTGCAAGAAGGTCGCCGAGGAGGCGGCCGAGACGATCATGGCAGCCAAGGACAAGGACATGCTCCACGTGGTCTGGGAAGTCACCGACCTGTGGTTCCACTCGCTGGTGCTGCTGACGCATTTCGGCCTGTCGGTCGATGACGTGCTCGCCGAGTTCCGGCGCCGCGAAGGGGTCTCGGGCATCGACGAGAAGAAATCCCGCACGACTTCGTGAGGCGCACGAACCATGAGCGACTGTATCTTCTGCAGGATCGTGGCCGGCGAGATCCCGGCGAAAAAGATCCACGAGGACGAGGACATCCTCGCCTTTCACGACATTCATCCTGTCGCGCCGGTTCACTTCCTGGTGATCCCGAAGCTGCACATCCCGTCGATGGCCGAGTTGCGGCCGGAGCACGCGCCGGTGATGGGCCGGTTAATGATCGAATCTGCCAGGATCGCCCGGGAACTAGGTTGCGTCGACGGCTTTCGAACGATCGTTAACACGGGACGGGTGGGCCGGCAGGAGGTGTATCATCTGCACGTCCACATCGTGGGCGGCGCGGAGGTGCTTCCGGCCATGTTGAGGCGTTAAGGAGAGACGTAATGGGTTCATTCAGTATCTGGCACTGGCTGATCGTTCTGGTGATTGTGGTGCTGGTCTTCGGTACGAAGAAGCTGCGCAATGTGGGCCAGGATCTGGGTGGCGCGGTCAAGGGTTTCAAGGACGGCATGCGGGATTCCGAAAAATCCGGTGACGACGTGCAGCAGAAAATCGGCGGTGATACGCTCGACGCGCAGGCGACGGACAAGAGCCACAAGGTCAGCCACTGACCTCCCACGGGACTTACCCGCTCAAAGGGGCGCCGCTGCAGTGCGCCCCTTCGTTTTGGAGCGATCCGCGAGCGCAGCATCCAGGCGGGACAACCAGCTAGATCATGTTTGATTTCGGTTTTTCGGAACTTGTCGTCATCGCAGTGGTGGCGCTGATCGTCGTCGGCCCGGAGCGCCTGCCGAAGGTCGCCCGCACCGCGGGTCACTTGCTCGGCCGGCTGCAGCGTTACGTCTCGGATGTGAAATCGGACATCAAGCGTGAAATGCAGCTCGACGAGCTCAAGGCGCTGCAGCAGCAGGTCGAACAGCAGGCACGCGAACTCGAATCGTCGATGCGTGGCGAGGCGGCGAAAATCGAGGCGGATGTGAATAAGACCGTCGCGGAGGTGAAATCCGGCGTGACGGTCGACACCGATCGCACGCCGGGCACCGAGCCGGGCGGACCGGCAGCTGTTTCCGACACCCGACCGGTCACGCATATCGCGGGAGGGCCGGCGACTCCCGCTCCCGTGTCCGTTGCGCCGCTAAGTGATTCCGCTTCGGCGGGCAGGGAGCCGGCCGCCGTCCCCGCGGCGCGGTCGGAGAAAGCATGAGCGAGCTTCAGGAAACCTTCATTTCGCATCTCGTCGAGCTGCGCGACCGGTTGTTGCGGGCGATGGTTGCGGTCATCGTGGTGTTTGTCTGCCTGATGCCGTGGGCCGGCGAGATCTACGACCTGCTCGCGCGGCCGATGATGAATACGCTCCCGGAAGGCACGCACATGATCGCGACCGGCGTGGTCACGCCGTTTTTCGTGCCGGTCAAGGTCACGATGATGGTGTCTTTCGTTCTGGCGCTGCCTTTCGTGCTCTATCAGGCCTGGGCGTTCATCGCGCCGGGACTGTATGCGCACGAGCGCCGCCTCGGCCTGCCGCTGGTGCTCGGCAGCACGCTGCTGTTTTTGCTCGGCATGGCCTTCTGCTATTTCTTCGTGTTCGGCACCGTCTTCAAGTTCATTGCCGAATTCGCGCCGAAGAGCATCGTTCCCGCGCCGGATATCGAGCAGTACCTGTCGTTCGTGATGACGCTGTTCATCGCCTTCGGCCTGACGTTCGAAGTTCCCGTGGCGGTGATCCTGCTCGTCAAGGCAGGCGTGGTCAGCATTGCCAAGCTCCGCGAAATCCGGCCCTACGTCATTGTCGGGGCGTTCGTCATCGCCGCGATCATCACGCCTCCCGATGTCGTGTCCCAGTTCATGCTCGCAGTGCCGATGTGCCTGCTCTACGAAGTCGGGATCCTGCTGGCGAAGTTCGTCGGCAAGCGTGATGCGGGATCGGGAGAGTCCGAGCGAGTCGAGCCAGGCCTCGATCGCCTCGACGCTCCGGAGCCGGACGGGAAATAAGCACGGGCTGCGCGCCGCACGCGCAAGCGGAATCAGCGCTCGGCCGGCGGTGTCGGCCGGCGTCCGACCTGCACTTTCAGATCGACTTCGCCGCTCGGCCGGCGCACGCGGAACAGTGCTTCGTGTCCCGGCGGCAGGGCTGCGACCGTTTCCAGCATTCCTCGGGGGTCGTGCACCGCGGTGCCATCGACGCTGAGCAGCACGTCGCCGGGCCGGATTCCCGCACGTTCGGCGGGGCTGCCGCGCAGCACGCCGGCGATCAGGGCGCCGTCGACTTTCGGCAGGCCGAAGGATTCGGCGAGTTCGGCAGTCATTTCCTGTATCTCGACGCCGATCCAGCCGCGTGTCACTTCGCCGGTGGAAACGATCTGCTCGAGGACATTTCGCGCGATCGAGACCGGTATTGCGAAACCGATACCGAGCGAGCCGCCCGAGCGCGAGTAGATCGCAGTATTGATCCCGACGAGATTGCCGTGGCTGTCGACGAGCGCGCCGCCCGAGTTTCCGGGATTGATCGCCGCATCCGTCTGGATGTAGTTCTCGAACGTATTGATCCCGAGCTGACTGCGCCCGAGTGCCGAAACGATCCCCATCGTCACCGTCTGGCCGACGCCGAACGGATTGCCGATCGCAAGCACGACGTCACCGACCTCGACGGCGTCGGTCGCCGCAAAAGTGATCGCCGGAAGCTTTCCGTTGCCTTCGAGCTTCAGCACCGCGAGGTCGGTCTCCGGGTCGCGGCCGACGAGCTTGGCGGGGAATTTCCGCCCGTCGTTGAGTGCGACCTCGATCTCGTCCGCGGCTTCGATCACGTGATTGTTCGTGAGGATGAACCCGTCGGGGCTCGCGACGACGCCCGAACCCAGCCCCGACGCGCGCTGTGGCGGCGCGTTGTCCTGGCGCTCGCCGAAGAAATGACGAAAGATCGGATCGTCGAGAAGCGGATGTCGCGGGCGCGCGACGTCCTTTGTCGTGTAGATGTGCACCACCGCCGGCATCGAACGTTTGGCGGCTTCCGCGTACGAACCTGGGGCAACGGCAGCCGAATCGAAAGCGGCGCCGGGAGCTTCGAGGATTTCCACCACCGAAGACGGTGCAGCACCTTTGAGCCACTCGGGCTTCAGGGTGGTGAGGACAAACAGCACCGCGACGCTGATCGTCACGGCCTGCGCGAAAGTCAGCCACAGGCGGCGCATAATGTTGCTCTGATGCGCGAGCGGCTGCACAGCTACCCGCGGAGGAATCGGACAAAACCGGACAAGTTGGTGAGCGGAGAGCGCATGCAACTCATCGAGCTGCAAACCCATCTGAATGAACTGCTGGATGTCGCACGATTCAGGGATTATTGCCCAAACGGATTGCAAGTGGAAGGACGCCCGGAGGTGAGGCGGGTGTTGTGCGGGGTGACGGCGAGTCAGGCGCTGGTCGATCTCGCGGTCGCCGAAGGGGCCGACGCGCTGCTCGTGCACCATGGCTACTTCTGGCGCGGCGAGGACGGCCGCATCACGGGACTCCGCAAGCGCCGCCTTGCCGCCCTGCTGCGCAGCGATATCAGTCTTCTCGCCTACCATCTTCCGCTTGATGCCCACGCGGAATTCGGCAACAACGCTCAACTGGGCAAGCTGCTCGGTTGGCGTGGGGAAGGGCGGTTCGGCGATCAGGAACTGGGCTGGATCGGAACCCCGCTGCAGCCGAACAGCGCCGGCCATATCGCCCGTTCGCTCGCTGCGAGACTCGGCCGCGAGCCCTTGCTGGTCGGCGATCCCGAACGCGTCGTCCGGCAGGTGGCATGGTGCACCGGCGGTGCCCAGGGTTATTTCGAGGACGCCATCGCCGCAGGGGCGGATCTCTATGTCTCCGGGGAAATCTCCGAGCAGACGGTGCACGTTGCCCGCGAATCCGGCGTCGCATTCATCGCCGCCGGGCACCACGCGACCGAGCGCTACGGCGTGCACGCGCTCGCGCAGTACCTGTCCGACGCATTCGGGCTCGACGCCCGCTTTGCCGATCTCGACAATCCGGTCTGATCGACGGTCGGCCGTTCGCCGCGACCGCGGAGTCAGGACGAGAGGGACAACTCCTTCCGGACGTCCGGCTGATGCGGGCCGAGACCCTCTTCGAGAACGCCCGCCAGGACGAGGATCTCGTCGATCACGCTGAGCGGGAAGCCTTCCCGCATGCCGTCGCGGTTGTCGCGGAGCAGGTTCTCCAGGTAGGCCTGGCAGTCGCGACTTCCCCACAGGTCCTGGATCCGGCTCATGACGTGGGGCATCTGTTCGATCGTGCTCGTGGGGCGGCGCGCCTCGTCGAACGTGTTCCAGGTTACCGCCTTGACGTTGAACGTCTTGTTCAGCTGCCGAGCGAGCGTGTCGAATTCGGCCCGCAATCCCGCGGCGCGATACACTTCGAGCAGTTTCAGCCACGGCGTGACGGCTTTCTTCGGGTTCGACTGGATGAACTCGGCGAGCGTCTCGGCTGCTCCTTGCACGCGGCCGAAAGCCATCATGATTTCAGCCAGTTCGATCGCCGATTCATGTTCCTCTGCTTCGTCCTCGACGAGGAGCGCCGCCGCCGGGACTTCCGTGCGCGGGTCTTCAGGCGGTGAAACGGGCGGGCGAGCCGGGACGGAAGTTGCTGCGGACAGCGGGAATCCGGGCCCTGCCGAAGCCGGCGCGGCGGGAGTGCCGCGTGTTGCGGACGGGGCGTCGAGTCGCCCGGGCCGGCCAGGAAGTGATGGGAGGCTTGCAAGCCGGGTCGCGCCGGGTCGGGTTACGCCCTCCGTCCGGTGTCTGCGCAGCCACCGTCCCCCTCCGGCCAGGACGAGTAACAGGGTGGCGAGCGCCGTCGTCGGAACGAGCCAGTCGCGCCATGACGAAGCAGGCGTCGTCGCGGACGGCGCCACTGCGGAGGGGGCCATTGCGCTCGTTGGGGAAATGGGACCGGCAGTTGCGCGCAGTCGCTCCATCATCGCCGCCTGGATTTGCTCCAGCCGGCGGATGCGTTCGTTCAGTTCGAGCTGGGCGACGATCGTTCGGTCGATCGCGGCAATCGCGCTTTGCTCGCGCTGCAACTGATCCGGCCCGGCATCGGTCGCCGTCTTGCGCGGCTCCGTTTTGGGGGCGGCGCTGCTGAGGCGCAAACCGTCTTGACGGCGAACCTCTGTGCCCGAGGGAGACGGATGGCCTTCGTCGCGGAGCGCGGGTTCTCTTTCCGCGGCAGAGGCGAAGGCGGGTGCGGGCGTTCGGGGCGTCTTTCCTGCCGAACGTGCAGCTTGCACGGAGGATGTGCCGGCGCGCGGTTTCGTCCTGGCGGAGGGCTCGGGCCGCGCCGGACGCGTTTGAGCTTCGTGTCCGACTCCATCGGCAACCGCTGGCGCTTCCGGCGGAAAGTCGGGAAAGGACAGCAGCAGCGTGTATTCGCGGCGCAGGTGCGCGCCGCACGTGTCTTCGATCCCGAGTTGCACGATCGGCTCGGCGACCGGTGCCGTCCCGGAGACGACAATCCGCGCCGCGCGACCATGGCCGACGACGCCTATCCGTGCGTCCCGTACCCATGGCACGTCGCCTTCGCGGGTGCCTGGCGTCAGCTTCAGGCATTCGCCCGCGCGCGCCGGCTCTCCCCCGGCGATCGCGATCTCCACTCGCAGCGGTGCCCCGATTGCCGACACCGCCACCGCCTCGCCGAGCGCGACCGCTGCCATGCCGGGCGAAGCCGCGAGCGCCGCGACGCTCAGCACAACGGAAAAGGAGACGGCCAAGTGTGCGGTTTTGTTCATGGTCGGCTCGTCGACGCCCCAGGGGGCCAGGGAGGCGTTACATCCTGTGTCAAATCGTGCCGCCATTTTAAACAGTCCGCATGTGCAGGGAGCGGGCATTCTTCAAGCGGGTGTGCAGTAATTCGGAAAACGTCGGATTCGGTCTGCGGCTCCCCAGCCCGCGGCCGGGCCGCCCGTGCCCGGCAGGGTGCGTATTCTACGTTGGCGCTTCCGCCACGATTTCGGATTTCACGGTAAGATCGATGTCCCATACGCTGCCGTACGTGACGATGCCCCTTCCTCCTCCGCGTGCTCCCCGCCAGAAAGTCCATCTGCGTCAGATCAGCGTCGAGGGGTACCGGCGCGACGACGGAATGCTCGAGCTCGAAGCCTGCCTGCGGGACACGAAAGAGCTCGACTACGTGCTCGCGTCCGGTGTCCGTCGGGCCGGCGACGCGATCCACGAGATGACGGTGCGCGTCACCCTCGACGCCGATTTCACGATCGTCGACGCGGAAGCCTGTTCCGAGCGCGTGCCGTATCCGGGGGGCTGCGACACGATCGCTCCCGCATACCGGCAGCTGATCGGCCTGAACCTGATGCGCGGTTTTCGCCGGACCGTCAGCGAAATGTTCAGCGACGTCCGCGGCTGTTCCCACATGACCGAGCTGCTGCTGAGCCTGCCGACCGCCGCCATCCAGACGCTGGCCACTTTTCGCCGCGACAACGAGGACGAGGACGAGAAGCCGTTCCAGCTCGACCGCTGCCACGCCCTCGAGACCTCGACGCAGACCGTGCGCCTGTACTACCCGAAGTGGCATCGGGAGCGGGCGAACGACTCGTGATCCGCATTGGATACGGGCAGTCCGGGCTGAAATTCCGCACTGCGCAATTCCGGTTATAATTCCGCGATCTTGCGGCGATCGCGCCCGTTTCGGGAGCGAGTCATGAGACGGGGCCGGGCTGCATTGTCCGGCCGGCAGCGGCGTGCGTCGGATGAGGGAGACGGCGCCCGTCGCGGAGCGAAGCTCCGAAGCGTCCCATCAACCTGTTCGCGCCGCTTGGGCGTCGCGTCTTCGATCGAAGGGCAACCATGAAGATTCATGAGTATCAGGCAAAAGAGCTGTTGAGAAAGTACGGCGTCGTCACGCCGCGCGGTTTCCACACCGTGTCGGTGGATGGCGCAGTCAAGGCGGCTGAAGAATTGGGCGGCAAGATCTGGGTCGTCAAGGCGCAGATCCATGCGGGCGGGCGCGGAAAAGGCGGGGGCGTGAAACTCGCCCGCTCGCTCGACGAAGTCCGCCAGCACGCCAGCGACATCCTCGGCATGCAGCTCGTGACGCACCAGACCGGCCCGGAAGGCCAGAAAGTGCGCAACCTGCTGATCGAAGAAGGCGCCGACATCCAGAAGGAATACTACGTCGCGGCGCTGACCGACCGCGCCACGCAGAAGGTCGCGATCATGGCCTCCTCCGAAGGCGGGATGGACATCGAGGAAGTCGCACACAGCACGCCCGAGAAGATCCTCAAGGAATTCGTCGACCCGCTGGTCGGGCTGACCGACGCACAAGCCGAGAACCTGGCGCGCGGTATCGGCGTGCCGGAAGCTTCGGTCGCGAAGGCGGTGGATGCGCTGAAGCGCCTGTACACCTGCTACATGGAAACCGATGCCTCGCTGGCGGAAATCAACCCGCTGATCCTCGAAGGCAACGGCAACATCAAGGCGCTGGACGCCAAGTTCAACTTCGATTCGAACGCCCTGTACCGTCACCCGGAAATCGTCGATTTCCGTGACTTCGACGAAGAAGACGCGGACGAGATCGAAGCGTCGAAGTTCGACCTCGCCTACATCTCGCTCGACGGCAACATCGGCTGCCTGGTGAATGGCGCCGGTCTGGCGATGGCGACGATGGACACGATCAAGCTGTTCGGCGCCGAGCCGGCGAACTTCCTCGACGTCGGTGGCGGCGCGACGACCGAGAAGGTCACCGAAGCGTTCAAGATCATGCTCAAGAACCCCAAGGTCAAGGGCATCCTGGTCAACATCTTCGGCGGCATCATGAAGTGCGACACCATCGCCACCGGCGTGGTCGCCGCAGCCAAGGAAGTCAATCTCTCCGTCCCGCTCGTGGTGCGCATGAAGGGTACCAACGAAGACCTCGGCAAGAAGATTCTCGCCGAGTCGGGCCTGCCGATCATCTCCGCCGACACGATGGCGGAAGCTGCGACCAAGATCGTCGCGGCGGTCAAGTAAGGAGAGTGTGAATGTCCATCCTGATCAACAAAGACACCAAAGTCATTACCCAGGGCATCACCGGCAAGACCGGCCAGTTCCACACCGAGAAGTGCCAGGAATACGCGAACGGCAAGAACTGCTTCGTCGCGGGCGTGAATCCGAAGAAAGCGGGCGAGAAAATCTTCGACATCCCCATCTACGGGTCGGTGAAGGAAGCCGCTGCTGAAACCGGCGCGACTGTATCGGTGATCTACGTGCCGCCGGCTGGTGCGGCCGACGCGATCTGGGAAGCCTGCGAGGCCGACCTTGACTTGGCGATCTGCATCACCGAAGGCATTCCGGTCCGCGACATGCTGATCGTGCGCAACAAAATGAAGCAGAAGGTCGCCAACGGCGGCAAGGAAACGCTGCTGCTGGGACCGAACTGCCCGGGCCTGATCACGCCGGACGAAATCAAGATCGGCATCATGCCGGGTCACATCCACAAGAAGGGCCGCATCGGCGTCGTGTCGCGCTCGGGCACGCTGACCTATGAAGCGGTCGCGCAGCTGACCGAAATCGGCCTCGGCCAGTCGTCGGCAGTCGGTATCGGTGGCGACCCGATCAACGGCCTGAAGCACATCGACGTGATGCGCATGTTCAACGACGATCCGGACACCGACGCGGTGATCATGATCGGCGAGATCGGCGGTCCGGACGAAGCCGAAGCTGCGCAGTGGTGCAAGGAAAACATGAAGAAGCCGATCGTCGGCTTCATCGCCGGCGTCACCGCGCCGGCCGGCAAGCGCATGGGCCACGCCGGCGCGCTGATCTCGGGTGGTGCGGACACTGCCGACGCCAAGCTCGCGATCATGGAAGAGTGCGGCTTCACGGTGACCCGCAATCCGTCCGAGATGGCCAAGCTGCTGAAGGCGATGCTGTAAGCACGATTCGTCCTGCGCGGTAGAAAAGCGCCGGCTGGACCGGCGCTTTTCGTTGCTGGGAGCCGGCAGGGAAAAACTGCTAGAATCCTCCGCTGCGCTTTTTTCCGCTTATCGTCCATCCGGAGTTTTTCATGGCAATCGAACGTACCCTGTCCATCATCAAGCCCGACGCCGTCGCGAAGAACGTGATCGGCAAGATCTACCAGCGCTTCGAAGATGCAGGCCTGAAGATCATCGCATCGAAGATGGTGCATCTGTCCGAGCGTGAAGCCGGCCAGTTCTACGCCGTGCACAAGGAGCGCCCGTTCTTCAAGGATCTGGTGTCGTTCATGATTTCCGGGCCGGTGATGATCCAGGTGCTCGAAGGCGAGAGCGCGATTGCGAAGAACCGCGACCTGATGGGCGCGACCGATCCGAAAAAAGCCGATGCCGGCACAATTCGTGCGGATTTTGCGGAATCCATCGACGCCAACGCGGTCCATGGTTCCGATGCGCCGGAAACGGCGGCCGTCGAGATTGCCTTCTTCTTTCCCGGCATGAACGTTTACACCCGCTGAACCCCTCACGGGGAAAGCCCGCGCATCGGCCCGCGCATCTTCATCGATAGCGGGCCGATTGCATTATGGGAGCTGTACGGAACGCAGATGCTTACACCGGTCAACCTGCTCGATTTCGACGTCGACGGTCTCGTCAACTGGTTCGCTGAACGGGGCGAGAAGCCTTTTCGCGCGCGCCAGGTGATGCGCTGGATGCACCGTTTCGGCGAAACCGATTTCGGCAACATGACCGACGTGGCGAAGAGCCTGCGCGCGAAGCTCGCCGAAGAAGCTTGCATCCGCGCGCCCCGCGCGATCCGCGATTCGGTGTCGGCGGACGGAACGCGCAAATGGCTGCTCGATGTCGGCAGCGCGAACGCGGTCGAAGCGGTGTTCATTCCCGAGACGAACCGCGGCACCCTGTGCATCTCGTCGCAGGCCGGCTGCGCGCTCGACTGCGCGTTCTGCTCGACCGGCAAGCAGGGCTTCAACCGCAACCTCTCGGCGGCCGAGATCATCGGCCAGCTGTGGCTCGCGAACAGGCTCCTCGGCGGCAGCGCGTCGCCGGCAGGTTCGAAGGACGGGGATGGCGACCCCGACCACGCGTCCCGCGCGACCAAGCGGGACCATCGTGGCGCGGACGCCAAGGGCGTCCAATCCGACTCGTGGCGATCCTCTGACCCAGAGGAGGATCACAACGGCCGTGTCATCAGCAACGTCGTGATGATGGGGATGGGCGAACCCCTCGCGAACTTCGACAACGTCGTCACCGCGCTGCGGCTGATGCTCGACGATCACGCGTACGGACTGTCGCGCCGGCGCGTGACGGTGTCGACGTCCGGCATCGTCCCGGCAATGGATCGTCTGCGCGACGAATGTCCGGTGGCGCTGGCGGTGTCGCTGCATGCGCCGGACGACGCGTTGCGCGACCGCCTCGTGCCGATCAATCGCAAATATCCGTTGCGCGAGCTGATGGCGGCGTGCCGGCGCTACCTCGAACGGGCGCCACGCGACTTCGTGACGTTCGAATACGTCATGCTCGACGGCGTCAACGACTCGGACGCGCACGCCCGCGCGCTGGTCGAACTGGTGCGCGACGTGCCGTGCAAGTTCAACCTGATCCCGTTCAATCCTTTCCCGGATTCCGGCTTCGAACGGTCCCCGGCCGACCGTATCCGGCGTTTTGCCGGAATCCTGATCGATGCGGGCATCGTCACGACGACGCGCAAGACGCGCGGCGACGACGTGAATGCGGCCTGCGGGCAGCTCGCGGGACAAGTGCAGGACCGGTCGCGGCGCACGGTCAGGCTGGTGAAGTCGATGGAGGGCCGTTGAGGATGCGCGGGTTCGCGGTGCCGCTGCTCCTTTGCGCGGTCGTCTTCGGGCTGACTGCGTGCGCGGCGCCATCAGGCGCCGGACGCCCGCTCGCGGAGCGCCCGGTCTCCGACGTGCCGGCGACGAATCCAGCAATGGCGAGCGCCAAGGTCCATGTGGATCTCGGCATGGCCTATCTCCAGGTCGGGCGCTACGCGGTTGCGCTCGACGAGGCGCGGGCGGCTCTCGCGAGCGATTCTGCGTACTCGCCGGCGTATCACCTGATGGGTCTCGTCTATATGTTCATCGACGACCGCAACGCGGCGCGCGACAATTTCCTGCGCGCACTGCAGAAGGCGCCGAACGACCCCGAATTCAACAACAGCTACGGCTGGTTCCTGTGCGTGTCGGGGCAGGAAGCGGAAGGGCTCGAACGGCTCGCGCTCGCCGCGCGCAACCCCTATTACCGCACGCCTTCACGGCCTTACGCGAATGCGGGTCTGTGCCATCTGCGGCGCGGCAACGACGCTGCGGCCGAGGCCGAGTTCCAGCGCGCCGTCGAGCTCGACCCGTCCAACGCGCAGGCGCTCTACCACCTTGCCGCGATCGCCTACCGCCGTGGCGCCTACGAGGTTGCGCGGAATCATCTCGTGCAGTTGCACCAGCAAAGCGAGCCGACGGCGGAGTCCGTATGGCTCGGTGTGCGCACCGAACGCAAGCTCGGCAACCGCGAGGCCGAGTCGAGCTACGCGGCGCAACTGCGCGGCCGTTTTACCGACAGCGTGGAACATCGGGCAATGAATCAGGGAAATTACGAGTGAACGACGTTCATCGTGAAGAGGGCATGACCGCGGTCGAACCGGCTGCTGCAGCGTCTGTCGGAGAGATCCTGCGTCGCGCACGCGAAGCCCGCCGCGAGACCGTGGGCGACGTCGCGTACGCATTGAAGCTGACCACCAGGCAGGTCGAGGCGATGGAAGCCGAGCGCTTCGATCTGCTGCCCGGGCCGGCGTTTGTTCGCGGCTTCCTGCGCAATTACGGACGGTATCTCGGGCTCGACCCGGCCGCGCTGCTCGCCGGCCTCGCAAAAAACGCCGCGGCGATGCCGGTCGAGCTCGCGCCGCTGTCGAATGCCGAAGGCGTGATGCCGAGCGGCAGGGCGGCGCGTTCCGCTCGTCTGCCGGCGGCGCTGGTTGCCGGCGCCTTATTGACCGTTGTCGTCGCAGGGTGGTTTTTCGACTGGTTCCAGATGCCGGACACTGACTCCGCGACTGTCGAATTGGCGCCGTCCGAAGGGGAGGCAACGCCATTGCCGGTGCCGCTCGAACCTCCGTCCCCGGCCGAGCCCGACGTGGCGCCGCAGCTGTCCTCGCCTGCGGCGGTGGCGCCGGATGGCGGGGCGGCGAATGACGTGCCACCGCAGGCGCCCGCCGCGGCGCCTTTGCCGGAAGCCGCTCCCGCGCCCATTGCGGAAGACAGCGCGACCACCACCGTTCCCGCCGGACTGCCGGGCGTCGAACACCTCGTGTTCCGTTTCGCCGGTGACTCCTGGGTGGAGGTGCGCGACGCGACGGGGAAGGTCATTTTTTCCGGCCTCAATGCGGCGGGCAGCACCCGTACGATCCAGGGCCAGCCGCCGTTCGGGCTCGTCGTCGGCAACGCGCAGAAGGTCACGACGGAATTTCGCGGCCAGCCGCTGGACCTTGTTCCCCATATTCGCGTCGGCGTCGCCAAGCTGACCGTGAAGTGAGCTGAAATGGCAACGAATTCTTCTTCGGGATCACTCGTCCGTCACAAGACCCGGCAGGTCAGGGTGGGGCGCGTCAGCATCGGTTCGGACGCGCCGGTGGTCGTGCAGTCGATGACGAACACCGACACCGTCGACGTGCTCGGAACCGCGATGCAGGTCGCCGAGCTCGCCCGTGCCGGCTCCGAGCTGGTGCGCATCACCGTCAATAACGAGGCGGCCGCGAAAGCCGTGCCGCATATCCGGGACCGCCTGCTGGCGCTCAACGTCGACGTGCCGCTCGTCGGCGACTTCCATTACAACGGCCACAAGCTGCTCGCCGAGCATCCGGCCTGCGCCGAGGCGCTGGCGAAGCTGCGGATCAATCCGGGCAACGTCGGCGCGGGCGCGAAGCGCGACCCGCAGTTCGCCGCGATCGTCGACATCGCCTGCCGCCACGACAAGCCGGTGCGCATCGGCGTGAACTGGGGGAGCCTCGATCCGTCGGTGCTGGCGCGCGTCATGGACCAGAACGCGAAGCTCGCGCAGCCGCGCGACGCGAACGCCGTGATGCGCGAAGCCCTCGTCGTCTCGGCGCTGGAGTCGGCGGCGAAAGCCGAAGAATATGGACTCGGGGGCGACCGCATCATCCTGTCGGCGAAAGTGTCGAGCGTGCAGGACCTGATCGCGGTGTATCGCGATCTGGCGGCGCGCTGCGACTATCCGCTGCATCTTGGGCTGACCGAAGCGGGAATGGGGTCGAAAGGCATCGTTGCCTCGACCGCGGCGCTCGCGGTACTGCTGCAGGAAGGCATCGGCGACACGATCCGCATCTCACTGACGCCGGAACCGAACGGCAGCCGCACGCAGGAAGTCGTCGTCGCGCAGGAAATCCTGCAGACGATGGGCCTGCGCGCGTTCACGCCGATGGTGATCGCGTGCCCGGGATGCGGGCGCACGACCAGCACGTTCTTCCAGGAACTGGCGTCGGGCATCCAGTCCTACGTGCGGGACCAGATGCCGGTGTGGCGCGAGCAGTACGACGGCGTCGAGAACATGACCGTCGCGGTGATGGGCTGCGTCGTGAATGGGCCGGGCGAGAGCAAGCACGCGAACATCGGCATCTCGCTGCCCGGCACCGGGGAGACTCCCGCGGCGCCGGTGTTCGTCGATGGCGAGAAAACCGTCACGCTGCGCGGCGACAATATCGGCACCGAATTCAAGGCCATCGTCGACGACTACGTGGCCACCCGATACGTGAAAAAGGCGGGCTGAACGTCAGCTTATGACAGAAAAAAAACCGATGATTCAGGCCTTGCAGGCCGTACGCGGGATGAACGACATCCTGCCCGACGAGGCCGAAGCCTGGGAGCATTTCGAAGACATCGTGCGGGACTGGCTGCGCAGCTACGGCTATCGCCCGATCCGCATGCCGATCGTCGAGCCGACGCCGCTGTTCAAGCGCGCGATCGGCGAAGTCACGGACATCGTCGAAAAGGAGATGTACTCGTTCGAGGATGCGCTCAACGGCGAACAGCTGACGCTGCGCCCGGAAGGCACGGCATCGTGCGTGCGCGCCGCGATTCAGCACAAGATGCTGTCCGCCGGCGCACAACGCCTTTACTACCACGGCCCGATGTTCCGCCACGAGCGGCCGCAGAAAGGGCGCTACCGCCAGTTTCACCAGATCGGGGTCGAGGCGCTGGGCTTCGACGGGCCTGATATCGATGCCGAACACATCCTGATGTGCGCGCGCCTGTGGGACGACCTCGGGCTCGAGGACGTCAAACTCGAGCTGAACTCGCTGGGGTCGCCGGACGAGCGGGCGCGCCACCGGGCGGAACTCGTCGCATACCTCGAAGGGCATCGCGAGCGCCTCGACGATGATGGCAAGCGGCGCCTGCATACGAATCCGCTGCGCATTCTCGATACGAAGAACCCCCAGCTGCAGGACCTCGTCGACAACGCGCCCAAGCTGCTCGATTTCCTCGGCGAGGATTCGCTGAAGCACTTCAACGGCGTGCAGGTGCTGCTCAAGGACGCCGGCGTGCCGTACCGCATCAACCACCGCCTCGTGCGCGGCCTGGACTATTACAACCGCACTGTGTTCGAGTGGGTCACGACGCGGCTCGGCGCGCAGGGCACGGTGTGCGCGGGCGGCCGCTATGACAGCCTCGTCGAACAGCTCGGCGGCCGTGCGGCGCCTGCAGCCGGTTTCGCGATGGGTATCGAGCGGCTGCTCGCGCTGTGGCGCGAAGGCGGCGGCGAGGCCGAACCGGCGCAGCCGGACGTGTATGTCGTCCATCTCGGTGAGCAGGCGCAGCGCCTCGCATTTCGCGCCGCCGAGGCGCTGCGCGGCCACGGCTTCGCGGTGTTGACGCATTGCGGCGGCGGCAGCTTCAAATCGCAGATGAAGAAAGCGGACGCAAGCGGGGCGCCGATCGCAGTCGTGATCGGTGACGACGAGGCGGCGACGGGGGAAGTCGGCCTCAAGCCGTTGCGCGGCCCCGGCGGCCAGCAGCGTGTCGCGCTCGACGGCCTTGCCAATGCGGTGGCCGAATGCCTGTTCACGGAAAATGAGGAAGAAGATGGCAGTTTATGACCTGGAAGAACAGGAGCAGATTTCCGAGCTGAAGGCCTGGTGGGCGCAGTACGGCAAGTTCGTGACGACGCTCGCGGTAGCGGCGGCGCTCGCGTCGGTCGGCTGGCAGGGCTTGAGGTGGTACCAGAACAAGCAGGCGAGCGAGGCCGGCGCGCTGTATTTTGTCGTGCAGCAGGCCGCCGAGCGAGGCGACGCGCAGAAGGCCCGCGAGGCCGCCGGGCAGATCATCGAAAAATTCTCCGGCACCGCCTATGCCGAAATGGCCGCGCTGCTGTCGGCAGGCGTGCAGTTCAGCGCCGGCGAGGGAAAGAACGCGCGTGCCCAGCTCGAGTGGCTGGTGGAGCATGGCGACGACCCGGCGCTGCGTGACATCGCGCGCCTGCGGCTCGCGAGCGTGTTGCTCGACGAAGGCGCCCATGCCGATGCGCTCGCCCGGCTGCAAGCCGAGCCGGATGCGGCGCTGAAAGGGCGTTTCGCCGATCTGCGCGGCGACGTGCTCGCTGCGAGCGGCAAGCCTGCCGAGGCCCGCAGCGCTTACCAAGGCGCGCTGGACGCGATCGCGCACGGCGGCCCCGAAGGCGGCGAGACGCTGCGCGAAGTGGTTCGCGTGAAGCTTCAGGCGCTGGAGGGCTGAGCGATGACGCGTCCTCTGGTCACCCTGCTGCTCGCGGGCTCGCTCGCGCTTTCCGCGGGCTGCTCGTCACTGAATCCTTTTGCGTCGTCCTCGCCCAAGCCGGCCCAGCTCGTCGCCTTCAAGCCGTCTGCCGAACTGCATACGGTCTGGCAGGCGGAAGTCGGCTCGTCGGGGCCGTACGTGTTCCAGCCGGCCGTCGTCGGCGACGAGGTCTATGCGGCAGCGCATGACGGCACGGTCGCGCGCTACCAGGATGGAAAAGCCGTGTGGACGGCGAAAGTCGGCAAGCGCCTGTCCGCGGGAGTCGGCAGCGACGGCCGTCTGGCAGTCGTCGTGACGACCGGCGGCGAAGTGGTCGCGTACGATGCGGCCACCGGCGCGCTGCGCTGGCGGGTTCCGGCGGGTGTCGAAGTCCTCGCCCCGCCCGCGGTTGGCGACGCGGTCGTCGTCGTGCGTGCGTCCGACAGCCGCCTGATCGGGCTCGACGCTCGCGATGGCAGTCGTCGCTGGGTGTTCCAGCGGCCGACGCCGCCGCTGGCGCTGCGCAGTTTCGCCGGCATGACGATCGAAGGCGACGTGGCGCTCGTCGGCTATCCGGGAGGCAAGCTGGTCGCGATCAATCTCGCGAACGGCGGGCCGATGTGGGAGCTGACGGTGGCAACGCCGCGCGGCGCGACCGAACTCGAACGGGTTGCCGACGTCGCCGGAACCCCGGTGCTCGGCCGGCGGGAAGTGTGCGCGGTGGCCTATCAGGGACGCGCGGCGTGCTTCGACGCGTCCAACGGCAACGCGATCTGGTCGCGCGAGTTCTCGAGCAGCGCGGGCATGGATCGCGACACGCGCTTTGTCTACATCACGGACGACAGGGACGCGGTGCACGCGCTGGAGGCGGGCAGCGGCGCGAGTGCATGGAAACAGGATGCGCTGGCGCGACGGACAGTGTCGCGCCCGCTTGTTGCGGGGAACTTCGTCGCCGTGGGCGACGGGGAAGGCTACGTGCATCTGCTCGACCGCGAGAGTGGCACGTTCGCGGCGCGCGCGCGCGCGGACGACAGCGCGATCGTTGCCGATCCGCGCCGCTTCGGTGCCCAGGGTTTTGTCATCCAGACGCGTGACGGCAACGTCCGCGTCTTTGAAGTCCGCTAGGCGGGAATGAGCGCTTGAAACCCACAATAGTTCTGGTTGGCCGGCCCAACGTCGGCAAGTCCACGCTGTTCAACCGGCTGACGAAAACCCGTGACGCACTCGTGGCCGACCAGCCCGGGTTGACGCGCGACCGCCACTACGGCATCGGCCGGGTTGGCGACCGCGATTATCTCGTCGTCGACACGGCCGGTTTCGATCCCGTGGCCAAGGACGGCATCATGCACGAGATGGCACGGCAGGCCGAACAGGCGATTGCCGAGGCCGACGCGCTGCTGTTCATGGTCGACGGCCGCAGCGGCCTCACTCCTCATGACGAGCAGATCGCCGCACGCCTGCGCCGCGCCGGGCGCCCGGTCTATCTCGTCGTCAACAAGTCGGAAGGCATGGAGCGGGCGATGGTCGCGGCCGAATTCCATGCGCTCGGGCTCGGCGATCCGCTGCCGGTTTCCGCCTCCCATGGCGAGGGCGTGAAACAACTCCTCGACCTCGTGCTCGGCGCCTTTCCGCCGGATGCCGAAGCCGAAGAGGACGAGGGGCGCACGCCACGGATCGCGATCGTCGGCCGTCCGAACGTCGGCAAGTCGACTTTCGTCAACAGCCTGCTCGGCGAGGAGCGCGTCATCGCGTTCGACATGCCGGGCACGACCCGCGATGCAATCGCGATCCCGTTCGAACGCGAGGGGCGCCGCTACACGCTGATCGATACGGCCGGCCTGCGCCGGCGCGGCAAAGTGTTCGAGGCGGTCGAGAAGTTCTCGGTGATCAAGACGCTGCAGGCAATCGAGCAGGCGAACGTGGTCGTTCTGGTGCTCGATGCGTCGCAGGACATTTCCGACCAGGACGCGCATATCGCGGGATTCATCCTCGAGTCGGGCCGCGCGCTGGTCGTCGCGGTGAATAAATGGGACGACGTCGACGACTACCGCCGCGAACTCATCAAGCAGGACCTCGCCCGCAAGCTCAATTTCCTGTCGTTCGCGCGCTTTCACTACATTTCTGCGCTGAAGGGCGCGGGCGTTGCCGCAGTCATGAAGTCGGTGGATGCGGCCTATGCCGCCGCGATGGTCAATCTGTCGACCCCGCGTCTCACGCGCACGATGCAGGCGGCGCTCGCGAAACAGGCACCGCCGCGCCACGGTGTTTTCCGGCCGAAGATGCGCTATGCGCACCAGGGTGGCAACAATCCCCCGGTGGTCGTCATTCACGGTGCGGCACTCGACCACGTGCCGACCTCGTACGTGCGCTATCTCGAACGGACCTTCATCGAGGCGTTCAAGCTGCAGGGGACGCCGTTGCGGATACAATTCCGTACTGCGCACAATCCATTTATAGGGAAAGAATAGACTCCGCACCGGGAGGACGTGCCGGCGCCAATATTGCGGCGCAGCATAAAATCCTTTACATTCACAAGAAGATAGAGCTTCGAGGTTTTAAAATGAGCAATAAAGGGCAACTTCTACAAGACCCGTTTCTGAATACCTTGCGCAGGGAGCATGTGCCGGTCGCGATTTACCTGGTGAATGGCATCAAGCTGCAGGGCCAGATCGAATCCTTCGACCAATACGTCGTTCTGCTGAAGAACACCGTTACCCAGATGGTCTACAAGCATGCAATCTCCACGGTCGTGCCTGCACGTCCGGTCAATATCCAGCAGCAGGATTCGGGTGAAGGCAATAGCTGAGCCCAGATCCATCGAGCGGTCATTCCCGGCTTTGTCGAGTCTCCATGTTTGAGCGTCCTGCTTCCGGTGAGCGGGCCGTTCTTGTTCAACTCGATCTGAATCAGGGCGCACTCGACGAACGCCTTTCCGAACTCAGGCTGCTCGCCGTCAGCGCGGGCGCGAGTGTCGAATCGGTCATCGGCGGGCGGCGGGCGAAGCCCGATCCTGCGCTATTCGCCGGGCGCGGAAAAGTCGACGAGATCGCCGAGGCGTTGCGCGTTCATGACGCCGACCTCGTCATTTTCAATCATGCGCTGTCGCCGGCACAGCAGCGCAACCTCGAGCGCTCGCTCGAGTGCCTTGTCATCGACCGCACGGCGCTGATCCTCGACATCTTCGCGCAGCGCGCGCGCAGCCACGAAGGCAAGTTGCAGGTCGAACTCGCGCAGCTCGACCATCTGTCGACCCGGCTCGTCCGCGGCTGGACCCACCTCGAGCGGCAGAAGGGCGGCATCGGCCTGCGCGGGCCGGGCGAGACGCAGCTCGAAACCGACCGCCGCCTGCTCGGCATGCGGGTCAGGACGCTGAAAGAGCGGCTCGCCCGGATCGAGAAGCAGCGGCGCGTGCGTCGGCGCGGCCGGCTCGGGCGGGGCGTGCTATCGGTGTCCCTCGTCGGGTACACGAACGCCGGCAAATCGACGCTTTTCAACGCGCTGACGAAAGCCGGTGCGTACGCGGCCGACCAGCTGTTCGCGACGCTCGACACCACTTCGCGCCGCCTGTATGTCGGCGAGGGGGGCAACGTCGTGCTCTCGGATACCGTCGGCTTCATCCGCGATCTTCCGCATTCACTGGTCGCGGCCTTTCACTCGACGCTCGAGGAAACCGCCAGCGCCGACCTGCTGCTGCACGTCGTCGATGCCGCCAGCGAGGACCGTGAGGCGCAGGTTGATGCGGTCAATCGCGTGCTCGTCGAGATCGGCGCGGGTGAGGTGCCGCAGATCATGGTGATGAACAAGATCGACCTCACCCAGGCCGAAGCGGCGGTCAATCGGGATGAGTATGGTAAGATCGACCGCGTTTTTTTGAGCGCCAGGACAGGCGAAGGACTGGGCCTACTGCGCGATGCTCTGGCCGAAGCGGCACGCACGGCTGCGGCTGCCCCGGAAGATCCTGCGGGATCTTCGCCGAATCTCATCGACATCGATCCTATTCAAACGTGATTACAGGCGTTCTAATGTCACTCAATGACCCTCGCTGGGGCAACCAGGGGAATGACGACGGCAAACGCGGCGACGGAAATCGCGGCGGGAACCAGGGTCCCCCCGATCTCGAAGACATCTGGCGTGATTTCAACCAGCGGCTGTCGAGCATGTTCGGCGGCAAGCGTGGCGGCCGCAACGGCGGCAGCGGCGGCGGCGGACCGCAGATGCCGCAGATTTCGTTCCGCCAGTTCGGCGGCGGAATCGGCGCGCTGCTGGCGCTCATCTTCATTGTCTGGCTGGCGAGCGGTTTCTACATCGTCGACGCGAACCAGCGCGGCGTCGTGCTGCGCTTCGGCAACTTCGTGCAGACGACCGATCCCGGCCTGCGCTGGCGCCTGCCTTACCCGATCGAGAGCAATGAGATCGTCGATCTGACCGGAGTGCGGACCGTCGAGGTCGGGTATCGCGGCACCGAGCGCAACAAGGTGCTGCGTGAGTCGCTGATGCTGACCGATGACGAAAACATCATCAATATCCAGTTCGCGGTCCAGTACGTGCTGAGCAGTCCCGAGAATTACCTGTTCAACAACCGCTTTCCGGACGAGTCGGTGATCCAGGCGGCGGAATCGGCGATGCGCGAGATCGTCGGCAGAAGCAAGATGGACTTCGTGCTGTATGAAGGACGCGAGCAGATCGCGGCGAGCGCCCACGAACTGATCCAGAAGATTCTGGATCGTTACGAAACCGGCATCCAGGTCAGCCGCGTGACGATGCAGAATGCGCAACCGCCGGAGCAGGTCCAGGCCGCCTTCGACGACGCGGTGAAAGCAGGTCAGGATCGCGAGCGCGCGCGCAACGAGGGCGAAGCCTACGCGAATGACGTGATACCGCGCGCCCGCGGAACGGCGTCGCGCCTCATCGAGGAGGCGAACGCCTATCGGGAGCGGGTGGTTGCGAATGCCGAGGGCGAGGCCAGCCGCTTCACGCAGGTGCTCGAGGAATACCGGCGCGCACCGGAGGTGACGCGCGAGCGGATGTATCTGGACACGATGCAGCACGTGATGTCGAATTCCAGCAAGGTGATGGTCGATGCGAAGGGCAACGGGAATCTTCTCCTGATGCCGCTGGACAAGCTGCTGCAGGGCGTCGGAGCGGCGCAGGCAGCGCAGGAGCCGGTGACTTCGTCGTCTCCGGCGCCGGCAGCACCCGTCCCGACACCGCGGGCCGACACTTCCTTCGATGCCCGCAGCCGCGATGTGTTGCGTGACCGTGAGCGGGGAGAGCGTTGATGCGTGACAAGATGTCGCTCGTTGCGGGCGCGCTGCTGTTTATCGGCGTCCTTGCGTCAATGACGCTATTTACTGTCGATCAGCGTCAGTTCGCGGTCGTATTCCAGCTCGGCGAGGTCAAGGAAGTCATCGACAAGCCGGGCCTGAACTTCAAGTGGCCGATGATCCAGAACGTGCGCTTCTTCGACCGCCGCATCCTGACGATGGATACGCCGGAGCCGGAGCGCTTCATCACCGCGGAGAAGAAGAACGTCCTCGTCGACCACTTCGTCAAGTGGCGGATCATCGACCCGAAGCTCTATTACGTCTCGGTGGCCGGGGACGAGGCGCGCGCCCGCATCCGCCTGCTGCAGACGGTCAATTCCGGACTGCGCGAAGAGTTCGGCCGGCGCACCGTGCATGACGTGGTATCCGGCGCACGCGACCAGATCATGGAAGACATGCGTACGCGTGCCGACGAGGACGCGCGCAAGATCGGCGTCCAGATCCTCGATGTGCGGCTCAAGCGCGTCGATCTGCCGCTCGAGGTGTCGGAGTCGGTCTATCGCCGCATGGAGGCGGAGCGCAAGCGCGTCGCCAACGAGCTGCGCTCCGAAGGTGGTGCGATTGCGGAGAAGATACGTGCCGATGCGGATCGTCAGCGCGAAGTCATCATCGCCGAGGCCTACCGCGACGCGCAGCAGGCCAAGGGTGCCGGCGACGCCAAGGCGACCGGCATCTACGGCGAAGCGTATGGCCGGAATCCGGAGTTCTACTCGTTCTACCGCAGCCTCGAGGCCTACCGCCAGGCTTTCGACAGCAAGAACGACCTGCTGGTCGTAGACCCGAGTTCGGAGTTTTTCAGATTCATGAAGGATTCCGGCGGGGGCAGCAAGAACTGAACGGATGGGCAACACCTTGTTGATGGCCTTCGCACTGATGCTGGTGATCGAAGGCATCCTGCCCTTTGTCGCGCCAGCCGCCTGGCGCGAAACTTTTTTGCGGCTGGCGCAGATGGCCGACGGTCAGATCCGGTTCATCGGATTGTCGTCGATGGTGATCGGCGTCCTGCTGCTGTTTCTCCTTTCCTGACGAGATGAAACAACCCCCACGCTCACTTTGTTCGCGGAAGGTCGGCTTTGCACAGCCGACCCGTTCGGCAGGCATGGCGCATTACGCCGAGAAACCCCTGCCTCACCCCCCCAAGGGGGCGCCGGCCCCCCTCGGGGCGGCCCACCGGGAGGTCTGACATGCGCTGGGTTCTTCCCGATCACATCCAGGACGCGTTGCCGGCCGAGGCAGACAAGATCGAGCGTCTGCGCCGTCGCCTGCTCGATGCGTTCCGCTCCCACGGCTATCAGCTCGTGGTGCCGCCGCTGCTCGAATATCTCGACTCCCTGACAACCGGAGCGGGGCAGGATCTCAAGCTGCGGACTTTCAAGCTCGTCGACCAGCTGTCCGGGCGCACGATGGGCGTGCGTGCCGACATGACGCCGCAGGTCGCGCGCATCGACGCGCACCTGTTGAATCGTCGCGGTGTGTCGCGGCTGTGCTATTGCGGCAGCGTGCTGCATACCCTGCCTTCGACGCTCACGGCGACGCGTGAGCCGCTGCAACTCGGTGCCGAACTGTATGGCCATGCGGGTCTCGAGGCCGACATCGAAATCATCCGGCTGCTCGCCGAAGTGATGCGCCTGGCGGAGGTCCCGGCGAGTCGCATCGACCTCGGGCACGTCGGGCTGTTTCGCGTGCTCGCGGCGCGCGCCGGCCTGGTGCCCGGGCGCGAGGAGGAACTCTTCGACCTGCTTCAGGCGAAGGCGCTCCCGGACCTGCACGAGCTCGTCGCCGGCGTGGCCGAGCCGGTGCGCTCGGCACTGCTTGCGTTGCCGGGCCTTTATGGCGGCGCCGAAGTGCTCGACAAGGCGCGGGTGTGTCTGCCCGACGACGCGGAAATCCGCGCGGCGCTGGACGATCTGAGCCGCCTCGCCGCAGCGCTCGGCGACCTGCCGATCAGCTTCGATCTGGCAGACCTGCGCGGCTACCATTACCACAGCGGCGTCGTGTTCGCAGCTTACGGCGGAAGCTCGCCGGCGGCGCTTGCGCTCGGCGGGCGTTACGACCGGGTCGGGGAGGCTTTCGGCCGCGGACGGCCGGCCACCGGCTTCAGTCTCGATTTGCGCGAACTGGCGGTGCGCCTGGCGGACCCGGGGCAGCCCGGGGCGATCCTCGCGCCGGCCGATGGCGACGCCGGGCTGGAAGCGGCCATTGCACAATTGCGCAACCGGGGCGAAGTCGTGATGATCGAACTTCCCGGCCATGACGGAAGCTGGAACGAGGCCGGTTGCGATCGGCAACTGATCAGGCGTGAGGGCCGCTGGACGGTCGAATCGCTTCAGGGAGAATGAAGTAAATGGCTAAGAACGTAGTGGTTGTCGGCACCCAGTGGGGCGATGAAGGCAAAGGCAAGATCGTCGACTGGCTGACCGATCATGCACGCGGCGTGGTGCGCTTCCAGGGCGGGCACAACGCGGGGCACACGCTGGTGATCGGCGCGAACGAATACAAGCTGAACCTCGTGCCGTCGGGCATCGTGCGCGAAGGCGTCGCGTGCTACATCGGCAATGGCGTCGTGCTCGACGCCCACCACCTGCTGTCCGAGATCCGCACGCTCGAGGCGGGCGGCATCAGGGTGCGCGAGCGGCTGCGCATCAGCCCGGGCTGTCCGCTGATCCTCGGCTACCACGCGGCGCTCGACCGCGCGCGCGAGGCGGCGAAAAGCGCGGGCGACAAGATCGGCACGACCGGCAAGGGCATCGGCCCGACTTACGAGGACAAGGTCGCACGGCGCGCGCTGCGCGTCTATGACCTGTTCGACCGCGAGCGCTTCGCGGCGAAACTGCGTGCGAACCTCGACTATCACAATTTCGTGCTGACGCTGCACCTCGGCGCCGAAGCGGTCGAATTCGGGCCGGTGTTCGAGCAGGCGATGGCCGATGCGGAAGAGATCCGGCCGATGGTCGCCGACGTCTCCGCCGAGCTGTATGCCGTCAACAAGTCCGGCGGCAGCCTGCTGTTCGAAGGCGCGCAGGGCACGCTGCTCGACATCGATCACGGCACCTATCCGTTCGTCACGTCGAGCAACTGCGTCGCCGGTCAGGCGGCCGCGGGTTCGGGCGTCGGTCCGGGGCGCCTGCATTACGTGCTCGGGATCACGAAAGCCTATTGCACGCGCGTCGGCGGCGGACCGTTCCCGACCGAACTCGACATCGAGACGGCCGGCACGCCGGGACAGCAGATGTCGTCGAAAGGGCGAGAATTCGGCACGGTCACCGGACGCAAGCGCCGCTGCGGCTGGCTCGACCTCGCGGCGCTGAAGCGCTCGATCATCATCAACGGGGTCACCGGCCTGTGCATCACGAAGCTCGACGTGCTCGACGGCCTGCCGGAGCTGAAGCTTTGCACCGGCTACATGCTCGACGGTCAGCGTATCGACCTGCTGCCGATGGGCTCGGAGGAAGTCACGCGCTGCGAGCCGATTTTCGAGACGATGGCCGGCTGGAGCGGCACGACGTTCGGCGCGCAGAGCTGGGACGCGCTGCCGCAGGAAGCGCGCGCGTATCTGCACCGCATCGAGGAGATCTGCGAGATTGCGATCGACGTGATTTCGACCGGCCCGGAGCGCGACGAAACGATCCTGCGCCGCCATCCGTTCGGTGCCTGAGAGCGGGAGTCACGACCGTCGCGCAGGGCTGGAAAAAGCAAAAGCCGGTCGAAGGACCGGCTTTTGCTTGGATCTGGTGCCCAGAAGAGGACTCGAACCTCCACGCCTCGCGGCGCTAGTACCTGAAACTAGTGCGTCTACCAATTCCGCCATCTGGGCAGGCGGACGGAGTATACCGGCAAGTCTGGTTTTGGCAAAGCGGGGCGCCGATGCCCGGCTGCAACGACTTCATGACAGGAAGGACAGGCAACAAAAAAGCCGACTCAAGGTCGGCTTTCCTGCAGAACTGGTGCCCAGAAGAGGACTCGAACCTCCACGCCTCGCAGCGCTAGTACCTGAAACTAGTGCGTCTACCAATTCCGCCATCTGGGCAAGAGCCGCGCATTATAAGCATCAATCAGGGAATGTCAATGACTACAAGACCAAAAAATTCCAGACCGAAAACGAAGAGTCCTGCCGGCCCCGCGGGAAGCCGCCCGCCGAGTGATATTCGGCGCGCCGATCCGTTCTTCGAGCGCGAGTCGGCGGAGTACGACAATCCGCTGCCGAGCCGCGAATATGTCGAGCAGACGCTCGCCGAGCACGGCGTGCCGATGAGTTTCGCGGAGCTGTGCGGTGCGCTCGACGTCACCGCCGACGAAGCGCCGCTGTTCGAGCGCCGTCTGCGCGCGATGGAGCGCGACGGCCAGGTGATCCGCAACCGCCGTGAGGCGTTCCTGCTGCCGGACAAGGCCGACCTGATCCGCGGCCGCGTCGCGGGCCATGCCGACGGCTTCGGCTTCCTGATCCGCGACGACGGGCAGCCGGATGTCTTTCTCGGGCCGAAGGAAATGCGCGAAGTGCTGCACGGCGACCGTGTGATCGCGCGCGTCACCGGCCTCGACCGGCGCGGCCGGCCCGAAGGGAAGATCGTCGAAGTGCTCGAACGCGCGAACACCCGTGTCGTCGGGCGCGTGCTCGATGCGCACGGCGTGCAGGTGGTCGTGCCGGAAAACCGCCGTCTCGCCCAGGACATCCTGCTCGCGCCGGGGGGCAAGAAGGCGGTGCCGGGCCAGGTCGTGACCGTTGAACTGGTCGTGCAGCCGACGAAGTTCGCGCAGCCGATCGGCAAGATCGTCGAGGTGCTCGGCAACTATGCCGATCCCGGCATGGAAATCGAGATCGCGCTGCGCAAGCACGAACTGCCGTACGAGTTTTCGCCCGAAGCAAAGGCGGAGACGCGCAAGCTGCCGCTCAAGGTGCGCAAGAAGGACTGGGCGGGCCGCGAGGACATCACGAAGCTGCCGCTGGTGACGATCGACGGCGAGACGGCGAAGGATTTCGACGATGCGGTGTATTGCGAGCGCCAGGGCCGGGGCTTCCGGCTGATCGTCGCGATCGCCGACGTGTCGCACTATGTCGAGGCCGGCGGCGGTCTCGACGAAGATGCGCAGGACCGCGGCAACTCGGTGTATTTCCCGCGGCGCGTGATCCCGATGCTGCCGGAAAAACTCAGCAACGGCCTGTGTTCGTTGAATCCGCAGGTCGAACGCCTGTGCATGGTGTGCGACATGAGCATCTCGCCGACCGGTGCGATCAAGGCATACCGCTTCTACCCGGCCGTGATGTTCTCGCACGCGCGGCTCACCTACAACCAGGTCGCCGCCGCGCTGTATGAACAGGAGCCGGGCGCGCGCGATGCGGTCGGCGCGCTGCTGCCGCACCTCGAGAACCTCGACAAGCTGTTCCGCGTGCTGCTCAAGGCGCGGGCGAAGCGCGGCGCGATCGACTTCGAGACCACCGAGACGCGGATGATCTTCGACGAAGCAGGCAAGATCGAGCGCATCGTCCCGGAAGTGCGCAACGACGCGCACCGCCTGATCGAGGAATGCATGCTCGCGGCGAACGTCTGCGCGTCGGAATTCCTGCAAGCTCGCGAACATCCGGCGCTGTATCGCGTGCACGAAGGGCCGACTCCCGAGAAGCTCGAGAAGCTGCGCAACTTCCTCGCCGAGTTCGGCCTTGGCCTGGGCGGCGGCGACGAGCCGAAAGCGGGGGATTACGGGAAGCTGCTCGAGAAGGTCAGGGAGCGCCCCGACGCGCAGCTGCTGCAGACGGTGATGCTGCGCTCGCTGCGCCAGGCGGTGTATAGCCCGGACAACGTCGGCCACTTCGGCCTCGCGTACGAGGCCTACACGCACTTCACGTCGCCGATCCGGCGCTACCCGGACCTGCTCGTGCATCGCTCGATCAAGGCCGCGCTCGAGAACCGGACGTACGAGGCCGGCGACTGGGACCAGATCGGCATGCACTGCTCGGCGACCGAGCGGCGCGCCGACGAGGCGACGCGCGACGTCGTCTCATGGCTGAAGTGCTATTACATGCAGGACAAGGTCGGCGAGGAGTTTTCCGGCAGCGTGTCGGCGGTGGTACCCTTCGGCCTCTTCGTCGCCCTCGACGACATTTTCATCGAGGGGCTGGTGCATATCTCGGATCTGGGCAGCGACTATTTCCACTATGACGAAACGCGCCACGAACTCGCGGGCGAGCGCACCGGGGCGCGTTACCGGCTTTCCGACCGCGTACGCGTGCAGCTGGTGCGGGTCGATCTGGAGACGACCAAGATCGATTTCCGCCTGATCGAAGGGCCGCAGCGGCCGACCGAACGGGTCGGCAAGACCGCCAAGGAGCGCAAGCGGACCGAGGGGGTCGAGGTCGGTGACGCGGGTGAGGTGGTCGAAGTCGCCGAGGTCGCAACCGCGGTCGTCAATGCGCCGGCCGCCCCGCGGACGGGACGCGGTCGCAAGCAGGTCGCCGCGCTGTTCCAGCCTCCCGTCACGGTCACGCCGGACCAGCAGGCGGCCTCCCCGCAAGAAAGGGTCGCGAAGAAGCCCCGCAACGCAAAGCCAGCCGGCGAACCGGCCACCGATAAACCCGCAACAGGCAAAAAGAAAGGCACCACCCGTGGCTAACAAGCCCTCAAGCAACCAAAATCAACGCCCGACCCATACGACGGCAGGCGGCAGGCGCCCGGCGCATCAGCGCGACACCGGCTCTGCCGCGGACAGCCGCAGCCCGGCTCGAACTCGCGGCGAGTCCGACGCGGGAGATGCTCCTGACGCACCTGCGGGCCGTGAAGGCCGCGCGGAGTCACGGCTGATCTACGGTTTCCATGCCGTGCTCGGCAAGCTGAGACGCGACCCGGAGTCGGTGTTCGAGCTTTACCTGTCCGCACAGCGTACCGATGCGCGCGCAAAAGACGTCGTCCGGCTCGCCGAGTCGCAGAACGTGCGCCTGATCCAGGCGGAGGCGGAGCGTCTCGACGGCATGGTCGGCACGCGCCGCCACCAGGGAGTTGTCGCGCGCGTCGATGCGAAGAGCCGCGAGCTGAAGCTCGCCGACGTCCTCGAAGTGCTCGAGGAAAACGCGCTGATCCTGGTGCTCGACGGCGTGCAGGACCCGCACAACCTCGGCGCCTGCCTGCGCGTCGCGGACGCTGTCGGCGCGCATGCGGTCGTGGCACCGAAGGACCGTGCGGTCGGGCTCAACGCGACCGCAATCAAGGTCGCCAGCGGCGCTGCGGACAGCGTGCCGTATGTCACCGTGACGAACCTCGCCCGCGCGCTGCGCGAAATGCAGGAAGCGGGCATCTGGGTCGTCGGCGCGGCAGGCGAGGCGGAGAAATCGGTGTACGAAGTCGACCAGAAAGGGCCGGTCGCGTGGGTGCTCGGCGCCGAAGGCGACGGGCTGCGCCGGCTCACGCGCGACACTTGCGACGAACTCGCGCGCATCCCGATGCTCGGCACCGTCGAGAGCCTGAACGTCTCGGTCGCGAGCGGGATCTGTTTGTTCGAGGCGCGGCGCCAGCGCGGCGCGCAGCTGGAGAGCAAGGCACCCCAAGCCGGGGACAGCAGGACGGCCTGAACGGGATTTCCCGTTTCGCGCGCGGCCTGCCCGCGGTCGCATCGGGGCAGGCTGCTTTCCCGCAAGCGCCCGACGCGTGGCTATCGCCGAGCCGCCCCGGCGGCTGCGGCCCTCGTCAAAGGCGCATCACTCGCAATCGGTTCAGCCGGCCGAAAGATCCATTCGTCGTAGCGTGCCGCACTGGCCGCGGCGGGACCGAGCTCAGGCGGCAGGCCGGACTTGCGGATCGGTTCGCCGGTCGCCCGGCTGTGAATGCCGACGATCGCCTGGCCTTCCTGCACCAGCTCCCAGTCCGGGCGCCCGCTCAGCGGGTCGGGGTAGATGCGCCGCAGATGGCGTCTGACGGTCGGGAAGCGTCGATCTTCGACAAGTTCCTCGAGGCTCGTCGGCCACGCCGGAGCCCCCGGCGAGTCGGCATGGTAGCGGCCGATCGCGCGGGCGATCTCGCTGCCGATGAAGAGGAGCTCGGCCTCGCGTTCGCGCGCCACCACTTTCTGCCACACGACTCCGACCTCGGCTGCGAACAATCCCAGCGCAGCGGCGGCAAACAGCACCAGAAGATAGGTGTAGCCGCGCTCGTGTCTACCAGTCCGCATAATTCCCGCCATCGGAGGCCGCTCCTGCGGCGCCGCTGCGAATGTCCCAGACACCGTCGTTTTCGCCGTCGCCGTCCGGCGGCGCCAGGAGCTCCCACGTCGCGTCCGACTCGGTGATCGGGTCCTTCGGCACCGCGCGCAGGTAGCGCCGGCTCACCAGGTCGTCCAGTTTCTGCGGATAGATTCCGGTATCGGCGCGGTACTTGTCGATGGAGTCGCGCACGACGGCGAGGGACTGCCGCAGCGTCGCTTCGCGCACCCGGTCCAGGTGATTGAAATAGCGCGGCGCCGCAATCGACAGCAGAGTCGCGATGATCGCCAACACCACCAGCAGTTCGATCAGCGTGAATCCAGTCGGCCGCGACGGAGCGCGGGAAACGGTCGGGGAGTGGTGTTCAGTCATGTCCGGTCCGGATTTCTCTACCATTCGCGGTACGGGATCCCGTTCAGCCCGACTCGTCGTGACAGCGAATGAACATCGAAGACGTCCTCGCCTTCGGCCGGCGTCTCCGGCGGGCTCGCATAACTGCGCAGGCCCCAGGTGCGTTCGGCGGGCCCGCTCGGGTCGGTGAAGAACGGATCGCGCGGAATGCGCCGCAGAAAATAGATTTTCCGGCTGTTCGGATCGGTGATGTCGGGCACGCCCTTGACGAGCGCGGCGAGGTCGGGCGGATAGCCCGAAGCCCCGGCCTCGCGCTCGATCCGGTTCGCGTCGAAAGCTGCCTTGTAGGCGTCGATGCCGCCGCGGATCGCGCGCAGCGCCGCGCGCAGTTCCGACTCCCGGGCGCGCTGCGCGGTGAGCTCGGCCAGCGGCATTGCGGCGCTCGCCAGCACGGCAACGATCGCAACCGTCACGACGAGTTCGATGAGGGTGAAGCCGCGCAACGCTCTTGCGCTCACGGTGCCGTCCTCAAAGCGTCACCTCGATGCTGACGGCGCCTCCGCTTCCTTCGGGCGTCGTGGTTTCGCCGCTGCTGCGGCGCACGGTCGCGTCCTCGAGCGAAATATCCACCGTGCCGCTCGTGCCTGGGCGAACGACGAACGGCACCTGGACGGTGACGTGCTCCGCTCCCGCGGGGAGGTCGACGCTGATCCGGCCATCCCCGGCCGGCTGGCCGCCCGCAGGTTCGAGACGCAGCGGGTCGAAGCCGAGGATGGCTTCGCCCCCGGCGATCGAGCCCGGCACGACGAGATCGAGCGTGACGTGAATCCGCTCGCCGCTGCGGGCCGTGGACGGCGCCTGGAGGCTCAGGACGGCCGGGCCGTCCGGCGCCGTTGCGGACGGCGCGAGCAGCGGCGCGTCGTCCGGGAGCGGTGTCCCGCGGGGCAGGGCGTCGGGCGCCTGGCTCGGCGCGCCCGCATCCGAACCCCACAGCCCGAGGCTGCCGGGCAGGGTCGGGCCGAGCGCGAGCCGCGCCGCGCCGATGCTCGCGTCGGTGCCCGCCGGCAGGTCGGCACGCGCGAGCGACGGGGCGACGATGTTGCGCACGATGCGCGGCGTGATCAGGAGGACGATCTCGGTCTTGCTCGCGTTGTTGCGCTCGCTCGAGAACAGGCGGCCGATCAGCGGCAGGTCGCCCAGGCCGGGCAGGCGCTGCGCGCTGCGGCGTTCCTCGTCGCTGATCAGGCCGGCGAGGACTTGGGTCTCGCCGTTTCGCAGCCGCAGCACCGTCGCGGCGCTGCGCGTGCCGACCTGATAGGCGAGCGAGTCCGATGGCCCCTGCACTTCGCGGACGATGTTGCTGACTTCGAGCGCGACTTTGATCGCGACTTCGTCATCGAGCGTCACCGCCGGCTCGACGTCGAGCTTCAAACCGACGTCGAGGTAGCTCACCGACGCCGAAACCCCGACGTTCGCCGTCGACGTCGTCGTGAACACCGGCAGCTTCTCTCCGATGTGAATCTTCGCTTTCTCGCGGTTCTTCACCCGGATGCGCGGGTTCGCGAGCAGGTTCGTGTCGCCGTCCTCGGCGCGCAGGCGAAGGGTCAGTGCCGGGTTCGTCACGTAGCCGGTGAGATCGCCCCACTGCGCGCGAGGCACGACGCCCGGTGCGATCTCGCTGCCGGGCAGGGTGACGACCTCGCTGACGATTCCGGCTGCAGTCTGGGTCTGCGTGATCTGCTGCTGGCTGCGCAGCAGGCCATAACCGATCTCGTCGGGAAAATCGAGGCCGAGCTCGCGCAGCTTGCTGCGCGCCACTTCCAGCACTTCGACCTCCAGCATGACTTCGGGCTCGGCGACGTCGAGCGAGGCGAGCAGACGTTCGGCCAGGCGGACTGCCTGGGGCGTGTCCTTGATCACCAGCAGGTTGAGCTTCTCGTCGATGAACAGGTCCTTGCTCTTGACCAGCTGCTTGAGCAGGCTCTGGGCCTGTTTCGCGTCGGCGTTCGCGAGATAGAAGCTGCGCGTCACGAGTTCCTGATAGTCGCGCTGCTTCGCCGGAGTCGCCGGATAGATCAGTACCGAATTCGCGTTCAGCACCTTGCGCTCGATCTGCTGCGTGATGGCGACCAGCTTGATGACTTCATCGACCGAGCTGTCGCGCACGAAGAGCGTCACCGGCGCATCGATCCTGACGTCACGGTCGAAGACGAAATTGAGCCCGGCGGCGTGCGACAGCGCCTCGAAAACCACGCGCAGCGGCGCATCGCGAAACTGCAGGCTCACCGGCTTCGCGAGCGGACCGGTCAGCGCCTCGGCCGGCGGCGCGCGACGCTCGGCGCGCTCCTCGATGTCGCGCAGCAGCCTGCGCGCGCGCGCGTTGTTCGGCGCCCCCGCAAGCAGCGCCCGCACGAGCCGCTCGGCGGTCGCGAGGTCGTTCCGCGCCCACGCGGCTTCGGCCTCGGCGAATTGCGCCGCGCGGCGGCGGTCGGCTTCGATCGCCTCGAGCCCCGCGCGTGCGCGAGGATGCTCGGGATCGATCTCCTGTGCCTTGCGATAGCGCCGTGCAGCTTCGTCCAGGCGTCCCGCCGCGCGGGCGCGTTCGGCGTCCGCGAGGTGCTCCGCGGTGAGCAGCTCGCGCTGCCGGAGGTAATAGGCGCGCAGCGCCGGATTGTCGGGCGTATCGCGCACCGCCTGCCGCAGGCGGATGAAAGCCTCGGTGCGATCGCCGCCGGAAAATTCGGCGCGGCTGCGCTCGACCGGGTCTTTCGTCGTGCTGCATGCGGAAAGAAAGGAGGTCAGGACCACGACAGCGAAAATCGCGCGCCCGCAGTCCATCCACTTCGCCCGTGGATCGCGACGGCCCCGCTGCCCGGGGAGGGCGCGAAAAATCGGTGGGAATGCTGCCATGGCGATGCGTGTACTGAGGATCATGACGAGCCCGAAACGGTGAGCACCTGGCGCGTGCGCCGCGGCAGATAAGTGAATTCGATGAAGGCGGTCGTGACGCGTTCGACTCGGTAGCGGTCGTCGATGGTGTCGTGCGCGCGCACGACGCGCAGTTGTTCGCCTTCGAGCAGGAACGCAGTCAACTCGCCGCGTTCTTCCAGCGCGCCGACGAAGCGAAAAGGCAAGGGCGGCGCGTCCGGCACCACCGGCGCAGGGGACGGGATTGCCAACTCGGCGGGAGGATGAAGCTGCACTGGCGGCAGGATGTCGGCAGCGACGTCCGGCAGAGGTGCGCGGTCGACGCTCAACCCGTCCAGCGACGGCATCGGCTGCGGCGCACGGCCGCGCCTGCCCGATGCGGCAATGCGCCCGGCGTCGCGAACCGTGCTGCCTTCGTCGGCCGGCAAGCCGATCTCGTCCTCGAGCGAGGCTGCCCACCAGGTTGCCGCCAGGGTGGCGACGAGCGCGGCGCCGATGATGAACCTGCGGCGTTTGTCGCGGCTCATCGGGGCACCCTCGTGCTGCGCGCGGTCCCGCCAGGCGGGACGGAGCGCTTCTTGGGGCGGCCCGGCGAAGCGCTCATCGCTCCTTCCTCACAAAGAGAACGAACTTCGCTTCACCTTCGACTTCCGTGCTGTGGGTGGCGGCGCGCTTGACCGACAGTGATTCCAGGGCGAGTTCGGGGATCTCGCGCAACGCCTCAGCAAGCCAGGCATAGACGCGCGTGAAATCGCCCCTGACCGGCAGCGCGAGCGAGATCCGCTCCAGCGGGGTGTCGGGGACGTCGGCGATGTCGTAACTGGCGCCCTCGATCGCGATGCCTTGCGCTTCGGCCATTGTGTGCAGGCGCTCGAGCCTCGCCGGCAGCGCTGCCCGGACCGGAATCGCCGCGTAATAGCGGTCGATTCGGCTGCGGGGATCAGACTTCCCGCTGACTGAGGGCCGCGCCGGGCGCAGCAGTCGGGCGCGCTCCTCGGCGAGCGCGTCGCGTTGCGCGCCGATCTCCGCGTCGCCGGAGAATCCGAACGCCAGGGCGAAGGCGAGCAGTGATGCGCCGAGCGCACCGGGCCAGCCCGCGTGCAGGATCGCGCGCAGGACCGCCTCTTGGAGGCGAGCGCCATGCTTCATCGTGCATTTCCCCAGCGCGCGCTGGTGGCAAACCGCACGACGTCGCCCCCGTCGCCGCTCGTCCATTCATGGCGACCGATGCGCGCGTCGCGCAGCCCGTCTTGTTGCTGCAGGCGGCGAAGATGGTCGAAGGCGGCGCCGAGCGCGGGCGCTTCGCCGACGAGCGTCAAGGTTCCGCCGGCAGCGTTGGCATGGATTTCGAGAAGCGCGACGTCGTCGCTGCCTGCGCGCGCAAGCGCGGTGAAGAGGCCGCTCCAGTCCGCATTCCTTTGTGCCGCGACCTTGATGGCTGCCTGGGCGTCCTTCGCCGAGGGGGGCGGAGCCGACGGGGGCACAGGCGCCGCCGAGAGCTTGCGCTGCAGCTGGTGGCGCAGACGGGCGACGATCGCTTCGCGCTCGGCGAGGTCGATGCGGGCGGCTTCGAACGCCAGCAGTTCGAAGCCGGCGGCGACGAGCCCGACGCTCAGCAGCACCCAGCCGAGCCAGCCGGAACGACGGCGAATCGGGGCGAAATCGAGGACCAGCGGCGCGGGGGCGCCGCGAATCAGGGCCATGAAGCGTCTCCCGCGTCTTCGATGCGCCAGCCCGTGGGCGCGGCGGGTGCGATGCCGGAAGCATAGAGCACGCCTCCGCGATCCGCCCCCGCCATGCGCAGCGTCCAGCTCTCGAGCGTCTGGCGCAGGACCTGCGCTCCGTCCTCGCCCACGTTCTGGCTGCGCAGCGCCTGCCACGCCCCGTCGCGCCACAAGCCGACGGTGAGCCGGGCGCCACGCGTCACGGCGAGCGCGCCGAAGGCTCCCGGAGCGCTGTCGAGGCGGCGCTGCAGCCGGTTGAAGCAATGCACGAAGCTACCCGCGACGCCGACGAGGCGCAGCCGGCGCGCACGGGCGAAAGCCTGGAGCGCATCAGTCACGCTGCGCTGCGCGGCGCACGCGAGGACCGGGAAATGCACCGGGCCGCGGTCGAACGCGAAAGCCCACTCCGGCTCGGCGACGCCGTGCACCTCGCGGAAACGGTGGGCGAGGTAAGCCTGACGCTCCTCGCGGCCGCGCAATGCAGCGGGCCAGAGCACGACCAGGTAGCGCAGCCAGCTGTCGTCGATGACGACCTGCAGGCGGCTGCGCGCGGGGGTGGCGCTGGCCTCGAGCGCTTCCAGCGCGGCCGCCGGCGTCGCTTCGCCGAACGCAATCCGGCGCGCGCCCGGCCCCGTGCCGAGCGTCCATGCCCCAGCTTCGAGGCACAGCAGCAGATCAGCCGAGGAGCGTGACACGGTTCAACTCCTGGAGGGTCGTTTCCCCTTTTTCCACCAGCTGCGTGACGGCCGTGCGCAACGAGCGGAAGCCGCGGCGATGCGCTGCCTCTTTCAGGTTGCGCAGGGGTGCGCGGCTGACGATCAGTTCGCGCAGCTCGTCGTCGAGGAGCAGCACTTCGGCGACGGCACGTCGGCCGCGGTAGCCCGAGCCGCGACAGTGGCCGCAGCCGGTGCCGGCGCGGTAGCGGAAGCTTGCGCTGTCGCCGAGTTGCGAATCGGCGACGAGCTGCGGGTCGGGGACGACATCACGGCTGCAGTGCGGGCAGTTGATCCGCACGAGGCGCTGGGCGACTGCGCCGTTCAGGGCTCCGACGAGGTTGTAGGGATCGATCCCCATGTGCATGAAGCGGCCGATCACATCGAACACGCTGTTGGCGTGCACGGTCGTGAACACCAGGTGGCCCGTGAGTGCGGCCTGCACGGCGATCTCGGCAGTATCGGGGTCGCGGATCTCGCCGACCATGATCTTGTCCGGGTCGTGGCGCAGGATCGAACGCAGGCCGCGGGCGAAGGTGAGGCCTTTTTTTTCATTCACCGGAATCTGCAGCACGCCGGCGAGTTGATATTCCACCGGGTCCTCGATCGTGACGATCTTGTCCAGTCCGTGGTTGGTTTCGCCGAGCACCGCGTAGAGCGTCGTCGTCTTGCCGCTGCCGGTCGGGCCAGTGACGAGGAGCATGCCGTAAGGCTCGCTGGCGAGGCGGCGCAGCAGGGTGCGCGAGCCGGGATCGAAGCCGAGCGCTTCGAGGGTCAGGCCGCTCATCTCGCGCGTGAGGTGTTCCTTGTCGAGAATGCGCAGCACGGCGTCCTCGCCATGGATGCTGGGCATGATCGACACGCGAAAATCGATTTCGCGCCCGCCCGCCTGCGCCTTGAAGCGACCGTCCTGGGGCACGCGGCTTTCAGCGATGTCGAGCTCGGCCATCACCTTGAGGCGCGAAATCGCCTGTTCGGCCAGCTCGTTGCCGGAAGCGCCGCCGACGCGGGAGAGGACGCCGTCGACGCGATACTTGATGACGAGGCCGCCGGGCACCGCTTCGAGGTGGATGTCGCTCGCACCCTGCTTGAGCGCGTCGTAGAGGGTGGAATTGACCAGCTTCACGACGGGGCTCGCGTCGGCGCTGATGCGGCGCAGCGACAGGTCCTCGACGTCGTCGCCGCCGCCGTCGGCCGCACGCGTGTCGGTCACGCCGGCGGCGCGGCGCACTTCGTCCTCGTGGCGCGCGAGACAGGCGCCGAGGTCGTCACGGTCCGCGAGCGCCAGCGTGAAAGGCTCGACCAGACGCGCGCCGAGGCCATCGAGCAGGTCGTCATCGAACGGATCGGCCAGCACCACCAGCAGCGCCCCCTGCTCGTCCCGTACGGCGACGCATTCGCGCCGCAGCGAAGTCTCGAAGTCGATCGCGGCGAAGTCGGGAGCGAGATTCATCAGGCGGGCAGGGTCGACGACGGGCAGATGGACGGTTGCCCCGAGACGCGCCAGCCGCTCGGCGGGCGCGGCTTCCAGCTGGGCGAGCGCATCAAGCAGCCGGCCTCCGGCCGCACGCGCAGCGGCGAGTTCGTTTGCGGAGAAAGGCGGGCGCTGCGGGCGTGACAGGTCGTCCCCGGGGATCACGGCTTCGTAGGTCATCCGATGGTTTCGGCGAGCTGGAAGATGGGCAGGTACATCAGCACGACGATCAGGCCGATCGCGCAGCCGATGATGAGCATCAGCAGCGGTCCGAACAGGCGGGTGAGCCATTCGACCTGCCGTGCAGTGTCGTTTTCGTGGAATTCGGCCGAGCGGGTCAGCATCTCGCCGAGGTTGCCGGCGCGTTCGCCCACTTCCAGCATGCGCAGCGCCACTCGGGTGGTGAGGCCGTGCGCCGCGAGCGTCGCGGAAAATGCGCGGCCTTCGCGAATGCCTTCGATCGCGAGTTCGAGGCTGCCGCGCAGCCCCGGCGAAAGCAGGCCGGCGACCATGCGCAGCGCGGTGATCGCCGGAATTCCTCCTGACAGCAGCATGCCCAGCGTGCGGTAAAAGCGGGCGAGCTGGAACACCTTCAGGCGCTTGCCCAGCATGGGCAGCTTCCAGAGCTGACGACCTGCTGCCGCGCGCAGCGCCGGAGCGCGCGCCGTGGCGATCGTGACGAAGACGACCCCCAGCACGATGACGCCGAGCGCGGCCGCCTGATGTTCGACGAACTGGCCCCAGTCGAGCAACACCCGTGACAGCCACGGAAGATTGCCGCCGACGTCGGCGTAGATATGCGAGAAGCGCGGCACCACGTAGCCGAGCAGGAAAAGCACGACCAGCCCGCCGACCGCGAGCAGCAACACCGGATAGATCGCCGCGCTCACCAGCTTGCCGCGCAGCGTCTCGACCTGTTGCTGGTACGCGATGTAACGCTCCAGCGCGAGGTCGAGGTCGCTGGTGCGTTCTGCTGCACGGACCATCGCGATGTAGAACGGGGGAAACGCTTCGGACGTGCCTTCCAGCGCCGTCGACAGCGAACGCCCTTCGCGCAGCGCGCCTTGCAGTTTCAGCAGCACCGCGCGCACCGCCCGGCGGCCTTCCCCTTCGGCCAGGGCGGAAATCGCCTCGGCGAGCGGAATGCCGGCGCGCAGCAAGGCGAGCATCTCCTGGTTGAACAGCAGCAGCGGGAAGCGGCCTGCAACGCGCGAAGCACCCGCCGTCGCGCGCAGGGTCAGGATCGACAGTCCCTGCGCCGCGGCGAGCGCCCGGGCTTCGGCCTCGCTGGTGGCTTCCAGCTCGGTTTCGACCACGGAGGTGTCGGCGGCGAGGGCCTTGAGGCGGTAGCGCATGAAGAGCCGCTGCGCTTACCAGTTCACCACATCGGCCCCGTCGCCTTCGCCGCCGGGTTGGCCGTCGGCGCCGAAAGAGTAGAGGTCGAACTCGCTGCGTTCGCCCGGGTAGCGATACTCGTAGGACTTGCCCCACGGATCGCTGGGCACGGCCTTGCGCAGGTAAGGGCCCTCCCAGTGTTCCTCGCCCGGCGAGCTCACGAGCGCATCGAGGCCCTGCTCGGTCGAAGGATAGTGGCCGAGGTCGAGGCGGTACTGGTCGAGCGCCTTTTCCAGCGCGTCGATCTGCGCGCGCGCGGTCTTGACTTCGGATTTGCCGATCTGCGCGAAAAAGCGCGGGCCGACGTAGCCGGCGAGAAGGCCGATGATGACCATCACGACGAGCAGTTCGAGCAGGGTGAAGCCGCGCTGCACCCCTCCGCCTGCGCGGTCACGCGTTTGGCTCACGACTTGCACCCTGGTTTTGCGGCGGTGGAGGATATTTCGGCTGGAATTCGACAAGCAGGCATTTCGTTTCATTGTTCGGGTGCGGACCAAATTCGAGGCTGGCCGAAATGAGTCCCGCCACCACGGTCGGCAAGTCTCCGACACAAGTTCCATGAGCTTCCGACAACTACAATTACAGGATTTCCCGCAGACTGTACCCCAAAGGTGCGAACGACACTACCCGGTTTCGGGAGATTGGGTAATCGATTTTGAAGGCTTGCAAGACACAAAAAAAGAACGGTCCCTCGAAGAGGAACCGTTCTTTATGCGGTAAGGGAATCAGGCGGACTTGCGGCGCGCGGCGGCCAGTCCCATCAGACCCAGGCCGAGCAGGGCGAGTGTAGTCGGTTCCGGGATCTCGAACGGCGGTTCGGGCGCGTCCCAATTTCCCGGAAGCAGATCGCTTCCCTCCTGTCCGAGCAGGTTCTGGAAACTCACGGCGACTTGACCGATATCTGTTCCACCGCCTGCTCCTATACCGGAGGAGGTTTCTGCGGTCAACCAAAGGTCGAAGGGATTGTCGGGGAGAGCAACGCTGAAATTGAAATCGAAAGTCAGCGACTCGCCCGGCTCAAGTCGAGTTTCCGGACTTGTACGCTCGCCGACATAGTCGAACTGAATTCCGCCGCCGGAGGTCTGGGTGAACGTCCAGGTCGGACTCACATTGATGATCGTGAAGTCGGTTCCCAACGTGAGATCCGGATTCATGTTGAACGCCAGGAGGTCGATCAAGGCGTCTGATGTCGCAGGGGACGTGTTGGTGAGTGTCGCCCCAAAGACATTGGACGACTCCGTGTCGTCGATCCTGAATTCGAACCCGTAAGTGTCGCCCGCGGCCGTCGGTTCACAACCTGTGCCGCCCGGGCAGTCGTTGCTCGCGACGATGAAGGCTGCCGACGCGCTGCCCGCACTGGCCAGCAGGCCGACAGCGGCTGCGGCCGCGAGCATGTTTTTTCGTGTTGCCAACGGTACGTGGCTAAATGCATTCATGTCGTTCTCCTCTTCTTCGAACGATAACGAGGGTTGTCTCAATACCGCTTAAGCAAGAGTCTGGCCATGAACGCAAATGGATGATTTTATTAGATAAAGTTTTTATTAATCCAGCATTATGTATGTTTTCCCGACAGTTCACCGAGCGTGATTTACCGCCTCGGCTCCCGGATCCGCGAGGGAGTTATCGAGGCATCAAGGTCAGGGCCGGACAGATAAAAAAGCATGGCGGGCCCGAGAGCCCGCCGGAAAAGATCGCGCCAGATGACGCGATCACTGGAAGCTTCGGATGCGGGATCAGTTCGAAACCTGAACGCTCCGGCTTCCGACGTTGCCCGCCGCGTCCCGTGCCTCGATCTTCAGCGTATGAGTTCCTTTCGCCGCTTTCTTCGTATTCCACTTGTACGAAAGGCTGTCGCCATTGACGCTGCTCTTGAGCGCGCCGTCGATATACAGCTTCAGCTGAGTGACGCCGACATTGTCACTGGCGCTCGCCTGGATCGCGACGGCGCCGTTCACGGTGGTGCCGGACGTCGGGTTGCTGATTACAGCGGCCGGCGGGCTCGTGTCGGCGGTCGTTTCGGTGGTGTTCGCCACCTTGACGGTTACGGTGTGAGAAGAATAGTTGCCCGTTGCATCGTAGCTATAAGCGGTCAGCGTCGCCGTGCCATCTGCAAGCTGTGTGCTGTCCCAGCTGAAACCATAGGGCGAAGTCGTGTCGCTCGCGAGCTTGCTGCCATTCACCAGCAGCTCGACACGGCTTACGCCTACATTGTCGCTCGCGCTGACGCTGATCGGAACGAGCCCTGCGACCGTTGCCCCACCTGTCGGTGATGCGATCGCCGCAGTGGGCGCGGTCGTATCCGCAGGGGCGGCTCCCTGAACCGCGAGCACCGCGGCCGCGGCGTTGATCCGCCCGTAGCCGTAATATTTGTCGACACCGGCCGAGCCCAGATCGACTGAGCTGGAGAAGAGGTGCTTTTCGATGTCACTCGGACTCAGCACCGGGTTGGCAGCCATCATCAGGGCCACGACGCCGGCGGTGACGGGGCTCGCGAAAGACGTACCGGAGACGGCGCTATAGCTGCCGCCTCTGACGGTCGTCCAGATGCCCGCCCCAGGCGCGGCGACGTCGACGAACCTGCCGTAACTTGACCAGCTCGCCCTGGCATCGCTGCTCGTGGTGCCCGATACGACCACGAGCGTGTCGCTGGGGGCGATCGTGGATTCGCTGCCGGAGTTGCCCGCGGCCATGATCAGCAGTCCGCCTTTGTTCTTGAGGTACTGCGCGGCGCTTTGCACCGTGGAGGAGCCGGCACCGCCGAAGCTGATATTGGCGACCCGCACGCCGCGATCGGCCGCCCACGTCAGGCCTTTCGCCATCATGCTCGTATAGCCCATCCCGGACGTGTCGGTGATGCGGATCGGCATGATTCTGGCATTGCCGGCGACCGACGCCACGCCCATCGCATTGTCGGTGGTCGCGGCGGCTGCTCCGGCGACCTTCGTGCCATGGCCGTATACGTCCGACGTGTTGGAGTTGTTGTCGTAGAAATTCCACCCCGCGACGAGCTTGCCGGCAAGGTCGGCGTGGTTCGCGTCGACGCCCGAGTCGAGGATGGCGATGGTGATCTCGTCGCCGCGGGTGGTGCCCCACGCCGTCGTCGCCTGGATCTTCGGCAGATGCCAGGCGTTGCCGAAATAGGGGTCGTTGGCCGTCGTGTCCGGCTTGTAGATCATGTCCGGCTCGGCAAACTTCAGATGCTTGTTCTTGCTCAGCAGCGCGGCGACCGCTTTTTCGGACGCATTCGGCGGCAACTGGACGATATGGACGCCAATCGCTTCGATGCGCCCGACGGATTTGCCGCCGTGAGCTTTGAGGATCTTCTCGAGGGCGGCTTCCGGCAAACCGGGGCGGGGCTGGACCAGGATTCGTCCGGGCACCCACGCGGGAGTGTCGCTCGCCCCGTATGCCGCCATCGAGCCTCCCGAACCGGCAAGGGCCAGCGCGAGCACGAGGGACACATTGCGGCGCTGCGGTGAAACCCGCCGGGACCGGTCGGGGCGGACGTTCATGGGCGTATCGTTCATCTTCGATTCCTCTCGCGTTTCTCCGGGTCGATCCCTGGAACACGCGAGGAAATGCGGACAGCAGATGAACAGCACCCGTCCGAGAGGAGCGCGACTCCATCGCCTGGCAATCCCGCTGTCATGGGGCGACCCCTGTAGACCGGTGATTTTGCGTCCCCGCCTTTCGACGGGTTTGCCTTTTTCAGAGCTGCCGACAGCGCACTGCCAGCGCGGGAAATTTACGACACAAGTTGGGCAGAGTTCTTTTGACTTACATTTTGAAACAATATAAGCCGCTTGCGGGTGCGCCGCGGGACCGTTTGCCTGCGCCGCGGCACGCCATGTTGTGGTGCAGCATACCGGACGATGCACCGGATTGGTGTTCTCGGTGCGGCCACGGAACCGCCATTTTCTAATGTGACCTGCTCGATAAATACAATCAAAACAGTCTCTTGAAAGAGTCCCGCAAAGCTGGCACCGGTCTTGCGATAACTCGGTCGAGGCGTTGTCGCGCTCGGCGTCATCGCAGCACGCCAAGCAGCTCGACTGGATTCGCAAGGAGATACGGCATGAAGAAAATGAAACTCGTGATGATCGGCAACGGCATGGCCGGCGTGCGCACGCTCGAGGAACTGCTCAGGCACGCGCCCGACCTGTACGACATCACCGTGTTCGGCGCCGAGCCGCACGGCAACTACAACCGCATTCTGCTGTCGCCGGTGCTTGCCGGCGAGATGACGCTGCCGGAGATCATGCTCAACGATCTCGACTGGTACCGCGACAACGGCATCACACTGCATGCCGGCAAGATGGTCACGAAGATCGACCGGGTGCGTCGGCGCGTGATTGCCAACGACGGCACCGAGGCGGAATACGACCGCCTGCTCATCGCCACCGGGTCGACCCCGTTCATCCCCCCGATTCCGGGCAAGGAGCTGCCGGGCGTGCTCGCCTACCGCGACATCGCCGACACCGAGGCGATGATCGCCGCGGCCGCCCGCTTCCGCCACGCGGTCGTCATCGGCGCCGGGCTGCTCGGCCTCGAAGCCGCGAACGGGCTGATGCTGCGCGGCATGGACGTGACCGTGGTGCATCTGGCGGACTGGATCATGGAGCGCCAGCTCGACCGCGCCGCCGCCGACATGCTGCAGGCTTCGCTCGAAGCCAAAGGCATGAAGTTCCTGCTGTCGAAGACGACCGACGCACTCGTCGAGGGTGAAGGTGGCAACGGCAACGGCGGCCGCGTCGCCGCGATCCGCTTCAAGGACGGCGGCGAGATACCGGCAGACCTCGTCGTCGTCGCCGCCGGCATCCGCCCGAACTGCGCGCTCGCCGAGTCCGCGGGTCTCTTCTGCGGGGAAGGGCGCGTGCGCGGCATCGTCGTCTCCGACACGATGCAGACGATCACCGACCCGCGCATCTACGCGGTCGGCGAATGCGTCGCGCATCGCGGCGTCGCCTATGGCCTCGTCGCGCCGCTGTTCGAGCAGGGCAAGGTGTGCGCGAACCACCTCGCGAACTTCGGCATCGGCCGCTACGAAGGTTCGGTAACTTCGACGAAGCTCAAGGTGACCGGCATCGATGTGTTCTCGGCCGGCGATTTTTCCGGTGGTGCCGACACCGAGGAGATCGTGCTGCACGACAGGCAGGGCGGCGTCTACAAGCGCATCGTGATCCGCGACAACCGCATCGTCGGCTCGGTCCTGTACGGCGACACCGCCGACGGCGCGTGGTACTTCCAGCTGATGAAGGACGGCCAGGACATCGGCGCGATCCGCGACCACCTGATGTTCGGCCAGAACAACTTGGGCGACGCCGGCCACAAGGGCGAGAACAAGGCGGCGGCGATGCCCGATACCGCCGAAGTGTGCGGCTGCAACGGCGTGTGCAAGGGCACGATCGTCAAGGCAATCAAGGAGAAAGGCCTCTTCACCGTCGACGACGTCAAGAAGCACACGAAGGCCGCGTCCTCGTGCGGTTCGTGCACCGGGCTTGTCGAGCAGATCCTCGCCTCGACGATCGGCGGGGCCTACCAGGCGGTCAGCGTGCACGACAAGGCGGTGTGCGGTTGCACGGAGCTGTCGCACGGCGACGTCAGGAAAGCGATCCGCGACCACAAGCTGCTGTCGATCCCGGACGCGATGGACATGATGGCGTGGAAGACGCCGAACGGCTGCGCGACCTGCCGCCCGGCGCTGAACTACTACCTGATCTCGACGTGGCCGCACGAGGCGCAGGACGATCCGCAGAGCCGCTTCATCAACGAGCGCGCGCACGCGAACATCCAGAAAGATGGCACGTACTCGGTCGTGCCGCGGATGCTCGGGGGCCTGACGACGCCGGCCGAACTGCGCCGCATCGCCGACGTTGCCGAGAAGTACAACGTGCCGACCGTCAAAGTCACCGGCGGGCAGCGCATCGATCTGTTGGGCATCAGGAAGGAAGATCTGCCACACGTCTGGCAAGACCTCGGCATGCCGACCGGCCACGCGTACGGCAAGAGCATCCGCACCGTGAAGACCTGCGTCGGCGCCGAGCACTGCCGCTTCGGCACGCAGCGCTCGATGGCGATGGGCGTCGATCTCGAGCGCATGCTGTTCGGCATGTGGAGCCCGCACAAGGTCAAGCTCGCGGTGTCGGGTTGCCCGAGGAACTGCGCCGAGGCCGGCATCAAGGACATCGGCGTCATCGGCGTCGATTCCGGCTGGGAGCTGTATGTCGCCGGCAACGGCGGCATCAAGACCGAAGTCGCGCAGTTCCTGTGCAAGGTCGCGACGCGCGAGGAAGTGCTCGAATATTCGGCGGCGTTCCTGCAGCTCTACCGCGAGGAAGGCTTCTACCTCGAGCGCACGGTGCATTACGTGCATCGCGTCGGCCTCGAGCACGTCAAGAAACGCGTTGTCGAGGACGCGGCGAACCGGAAGGCCCTGTACGAGCGCCTGCTGTACGCGGTGCAGGACTACAAGGATCCGTGGGCCGAGCGTTACGCGGCCGATGCGGCCCCGGCGCTGCGCGCGCAATTCGAAACCCTGGAAGCGTGAGAAAGACCATGAATGCCATGACCCTTCGCAAGACCGATACCGACGCGGATGCCGATGCCGGCTGGAAGACGATCTGCGTGCTCGACGACATTCCGGTGCTCGGTGCGCGCGTCGTCGCGTCCAAGCACGGCGACATCGCGATCTTTCGCACAGCCGACGACGAGGTCTTCGCGATGCATGACAAATGCCCGCACAAGAACGGTCCCCTGTCGCAGGGCATCGTGCATGGGCGTCAGGTCACGTGCCCGCTGCACGGCTGGAAGATTCAGCTCGACAGCGGCGAGGCCGCGGCGCCCGACGTCGGCTGCACGAAGCCGTTCGCCGTGAAGCTCGTCGACGGGCTGGTGCTGCTGAAAGCGTAAGCGCGCCGGGCAGGGCGGAAAGCGAAGCTTCGACGCAGTCTCCGTTTCGCCGCAGCCAGGAGCGCCGCGCTTTCCACCGAACCCTTTGATCGCACCACCGATTCCGGAGCCAACCCGATGGACAAGAAAGCTTTCCTCAAAGCCGGCCACCCGCCCACGCTGCTCGCAGCTTTCCTGTATTTCGACCTCGCGTTCATGGTGTGGGTCATCCTCGGCCCGCTCGGCGTGCAGATTGCCGCCGACCTCGGCCTCGACCACGCGCAAAAAGGCCTGATGGTCGCGCTCCCGGTGCTCGCGGGCGCGATCCTGCGGCTCTTCATGGGCGTGCTCGTCGACCACCTGAAGCCGAAGACGGCCGGCGCGATCGGTCAGGTCATCGTCATCGCGGCGCTCTTCGTCGCGTGGCAGTTCGGCATCCACAGTTTCGAGCAGACGCTGCTCCTCGGCGTCTTTCTCGGCGTTGCCGGCGCGTCGTTCGCGGTCGCGCTACCGCTCGCGTCGCGCTGGTATCCGCCGGAGCATCAGGGCACGGCGCTCGGCATCGCCGGCGCCGGCAATTCCGGCACTGCGATCGCTGCGCTGGTCGCGCCGGGCCTTGCGATCGCGTATGGCTGGACGAACGTGTTCGGCCTCGCGCTGGTGCCGCTCGTGCTGGTGTTCGTGTTCTATCTCGTCGTCGCGAAGGATGCGCCCGAATGCCCGCCGGCGAAGCCGGTTGCCGAGTATTTCAGGGTGCTGAAGGACAAGGACGCGTGGTGGTTCATGTTCTTCTATGCGGTCACTTTCGGCGGCTTCGTCGGGCTGGCGTCGTCGCTGACGATCTACTTCAATACGCAATACGGCCTCGACGCGAAGATGGCCGGCTATTTCACCGCCGCGTGCGTGTTCGCCGGCTCGATGGTGCGTCCGATCGGCGGCATGGTCGCCGACCGCATCGGCGGCATCAAGAGTCTGTCGGTGATGTACGTGTTCGCGGCGCTGTTCCTCGGCATCGTCAGCGTCGGCTTGCCGGCGGCGTGGATGGCGCTGGCGGTGTTCGTCGCCGCGATGCTCGCGCTCGGCATGGGCAACGGCGCGGTGTTCCAGCTCGTGCCGCAGCGCTTTCGCAAGGAGATCGGCGTGATGACGGGGCTGGTCGGCATGGCCGGCGGCGTGGGCGGTTTCTATCTCGCGTCCTCGCTCGGCTACGCGAAACAGGCGACCGGCAGCTATCAATCCGGATTCCTGATCTTCGCCGCGCTCGCGCTCGTGGCGCTGGTCGGGCTCACCGCGGTCAAGACGCGCTGGCGCACGACGTGGGGTGCAGCGCACCTGACGTCGGCGAAGATCTGACGCGTTCGGGGAGAAGCGGCGTGGCGCGGATCATCGATGCGAGTTCGCGGTTCAGGCCGGTTCCCGTTCCGCCGGGGAACGTGGCTGTCCCCGTCCCCGCGTCGTCGTCGCATCGTGCCGCAGCGAAATCACTCGAAGTCACGCTCGGCCACGCCTCGCAGCAGGGGCTGCGGCCCGGCAACGAGGACTTCGTCGGCGCGGTGACGCCCGACGGCGCGCCGCTCGCGGCGAAGGGGCTGCTGCTCGCGATCGCCGATGGTGTCGGCGGCCACGCGCGCGGCCGGGAGGCGGCCGAATATTCGGTACGCGGGCTCCTCGCCGACTATTTCTCGACGCCCGACACGTGGAGCGTCGAGAAATCGCTCGACGCCGTGATCGGCGCGCTGAACCGCTGGCTGCTCGCCCAGTCAGCGAAGTCGCGCGAGTACGCCGGCATGGCGACGACGCTGACCGCGTTCGTGCTGCGCGGGCGCCGTTACCACGTCGCGCACGTCGGCGATTCGCGCGCGTACCTGCTGCGCGAGGGTGAGCTGTGCCGCCTGACCGAAGACCACACCTGGGAACACCCCGAGCTCAGCAACGTGCTGCGTCGCGCGGTCGGACTCGATGCGCAGCTCGCCGTCGACTATGACGACGGCGAGCTGGCCGCCGGCGATCGTTTCGTGCTTGTCACCGACGGTGTGTGGGGCACGCTCGGCGACGGCGGCATCATCGAGATCCTCAAGCGCCACCCGGGCGCCGAAGACGCGGCCGACGTGCTGACGCTCGAAGCCTTGGCGCGCGGCGCGACCGACAACTGCACCGCGCTGGTCGCGAACGTCGAGGCGGTGCCGCGGGACACGCTGCGCGACCGGTACGCCAGCGCGCGCCACCTGCCGCTGCCACCGCGGCTGAAGGCGGGCGACGTGCTCGACGACTTGCGGGTAGAGGAACTGCTGCACGAATCGCGCGTGACGCTGCTGTACCGCGTCACGCGTCTCGCGACCGATGAGGCGCTGGTGTTGAAGACCTTGCGCCCCGACGCGGCCGACGACGAGGCGGGGGGCGCGTTGCTGCGCGAGGAATGGCTCGCGCGACGCGTCCCGTCGCAAAGCTTCCCCGCGGTCGCGGAAGCCGACGCGCGCAGCGCGCTGTATTACCTGATGAGCTGGCACGAAGGCGAGACGCTCAAAGCGAAGCTCGCGCGCGGCCACCGCTTCGCGCCGCACGAGCTCGTCGCGATCGGTGGGCCGCTGCTGCGCGCGGTCGGCAGCCTGCACCGGCTCGGCATCGTGCACCGTGACGTCAAGCCCGACAACGTCCATATCGACCGGCAAGGCCAGCTTCGCCTGCTCGACCTCGGCGTCGCCGCGTCGGACGCCGAAGACCTGCGCGAAATCAACAATCCCGGCACGCCGTCGTACATGGCGCCGGAACTCTTCAGCGGCGGGACGGCGAACGAGTCGTCGGACCTCTACGCGTGCGGCGTGACGCTGTACGAACTTTTGACGCGCAAGTATCCGTACGGCGAGGTCGAGCCGTTCCAGCGGCCGCGCTTCGGCGAGCCGGTGCCGCCGACGCGCTATCGCCCGGACACGCCGGCGTGGCTCGAAGCGGTGCTGCTGAAAGCCTGCGCGCGCGACGCAAAGGACCGCTTCGAGACGGCCGAGGAGTTCGTGCTCGCGCTCGAACGCGGCGCGCACCGCCCGCTCGCGACGCATCGCCGCGTGCCGCTCGTCGCGCGCAACCCGGCGCTCGCGCTGAAGCTCTTCGCCGGTGCGTCGCTGTTGCTGAATCTGATCCTGTTGTTCCTGCTCAGTCGGTGCTATTAGCCCGGCAACCAAATACCGTTCGGGCTGAGCTTGTCGAAGCCTTGGCAGCGCCCTTCGACAAGCTCAGGGCGAACGGTTGTATTGATTGCCGCCTTAATAGACCGGCGATGAGCCTCTCCCGCGGAGCTCCCGATGAAAACGAAAGCCACTTGTCCCTACTGCGGCGTCGGCTGCGGCGTGCTGATCGAACATGACGGTCGCCGCATCACCGGCATCGCCGGCGACCCCGAACATCCGGCGAACTTCGGGCGCCTCTGCACGAAAGGGGCGACGTTGCACCTCTCCGCGCGGCCCGAAACCCGGCTGCTGCACCCGCAGCTGCGCACCGCGCGCGGGGCGCTGCGCGAGCGCGTGAGCTGGGACGTCGCGCTCGCGACCGCCGCCGACCGTTTTGCCGCCGCGATCAACGAGCATGGCCCGGAGTCGGTGGCGTTCTACATCTCCGGGCAGCTCCTGACGGAGGACTACTACGTCTTCAACAAGCTCGTGAAAGGGCTGATCGGCACGAACAACATCGATTCGAACTCGCGCCTGTGCATGTCGAGCGCCGTCGCGGCGTACAAGCAGACGCTCGGCGCCGATACGCCGCCGTGTTCGTACGAGGACTTCGCACACACCGACTGCCTTCTGATCGCCGGCGCGAATCCGTCGTACGCGCATCCGGTCGCGTTCCGCCGCATCGAGGACGCGAAGGCCGCGCGCCCCGGCATGAAGATCATCGTCGTCGATCCGCGCCGCACCGACACCGCCGCGGCCGCCGACCTGCACCTGCCCGTCCTGCCCGGCACCGACATCTGGCTCTACAACGCGATGCTCCACGTGCTGCTGTGGGAAGGGCATGTCGACCAGGCGTTCGTGCGCGAGCACACGACGGGGTTCGACGCGCTGCGCGACCACGTCCGCGACGTCACGCCGGCGATCGCCGCCGAAGTCTGCGGGCTCGGCCGGCGCGGTGCCGACGACATCGTCACGGCCGCGCACTGGTGGGGCGAGGCGAACGCTGCGATGTCACTGTGGTGCCAGGGGCTGAACCAGTCGACGCACGGCACGCACAACGGCACTGCGCTGATCGCGCTGTCGCTCGCGACCGGCAAGATCGGCCGCCCCGGCTGCGGCCCGTTCTCGCTGACCGGCCAGCCGAACGCGATGGGCGGGCGCGAAGTCGGCGGTATGGCGAACCTGATGTCCGGCCACCGCGACCTCGCGAACGCGGAAGAGCGGGCCGAAGTCGCGCGGCTGTGGGGCGTCGACGACGTGCCTTCGAAGCCGGGGCTGACGGCGATCGAACTCTTCGACGCGGCGCACGACGGCAGGATCAAGGCATTGTGGATCGCCTGCACGAACCCCGCGCAGTCACTGCCCGAGCAGGAGCGGGTGCGCGAAGCGCTCGCACGCTGCGACTTCGTCGTGCTGCAGGAAGCGTACTCCAACACCGAGACGGCACCGTTCGCCGATCTGCTGTTGCCTGCCGCGACGTGGGGCGAGAAGGAAGGCACAGTGACGAACTCGGAGCGACGCATCACGCACGTTCATCGCGCCTTGCCGCCGCCCGGCGAAGCGAGGGCCGACTGGCGCATCGTCTGCGATTTCGCGCGCGAACTCGGACCGCGCCTCGGCAAGGACGCGGCGCCGCTTTTCCCGTACGCGGTGCCGTGCGAAATCTTCACTGAGCATGCGGCCTCGACTGCCGGGCGTGACCTCGACATCACCGGGCTTTCGTACGCACTGCTCGATGCGGCCGGTCCGCAGCAGTGGCCGTTTCCAAAAGGCGCGAAGCTTGCCGATACAGCCGGCCGTACCCGTCTTTATGCCGACGGCCGTTTCCCGACCGCGGACGGCCGGGCACGTTTCATCGTGCCGACCGAGCGGCTCACCGCCGAGCGCGCCGATGCGCGCTATCCGCTGCACCTGACGACCGGCCGCCTGCGCGACCAGTGGCACGGCATGAGCCGCAGCGGCAAGGTCGCGCGACTCTACAACCACGTCGACGAAGCCCGCATCGAGATGCACGCCGACGACCTCGCGCTGCGCGGGCTGAAAAGCGGCGATCTGGTGCACGTCAGGAGCCGCCGCGGCGACGTCGTGCTGCGCGCCGAAGCCTCGCCGGAAATCCGCTCCGGCCAGGCGTTCATCGCGATGCACTGGGGCGGTAACAGCCTGAACTCGGCCGGTGCGAACGCGCTGACGCTGCGCGACTTCGATCCGTTTTCGAAGCAGCCCGAGCTCAAGCATGCGACGGTGCAGGTCGAGAAGGCGGTGCTGCCGTTCCAGGCGCTGATCATGCGCGGCGAACCCGGTGCGGCCGGCGACGAGGAGGGGAACGGGAACGACGGCGCTGGGCCGAGCGATGTTTCTGGCAGGGTCGCTGCGGGCAGCGTCACGTCCGATGCTGCCGGTCTTGCGCTGCAACGCGCGGCGGCGCTCGCGCCGTGGCTCGAGCGCTTCAGTTACGCGTCGCTCGCACTCGCCGGCCGCGACCATCCCGCGGTCGTGCTGCGCATCGCGCACCACCAGCCGATCCCGCCCGAGTGGCTCGCCGAGCTCGACGCCTTGCTCGGGCTCGACGACGAGCATTGCCTCGCGTACAGCGACACGCGGCGCGGCGTGACGAAGCGCGCGCGCATCGACAACGGACTCCTCGTCGGCCTGCGCCTCACCGGCGAGACCGCGGCGGCTGGCTGGTTGCGCGACGTGCTCGTCGAGCGCCAGCCGACCGCGGACCTGCGCCGCTGGATCCTCGCGCCGATGGCGAACCCGCCGACGGCGGCGAAGAGCCGCGGCCGCATCGTCTGTACGTGCCTGAACGTCGCGGAAAGCGACATTGCCGCAGCGATCGCCGGCGGCGACGGCTTCGACGTGCTGCAGGCGAAACTCCAATGCGGCACGAGCTGCGGGTCGTGCGTACCGGAGATCAAGCGCCTCGTCGCCGCCGGGCGCAGCGTGGCGTAACGAAGCCGGCCGAAGGCGCTGAGTTGTTCCGCGGGGCGGCGACGCGCTCGACCCAGACCCGGCACGAACCGGGTGTGATGATCCACCGGGTTCATGCGTCCCCGTCCAGCAGGCAGGCCAACCCGTCACGGACCGCGGCGGCGTCGCTCGCACAGAGTTTTCCGAGTTCGCCGCGCACCAGTCGATGATCGAGTGTGAAAAGCTTGAAGCGCACCTTCGAGGGCGCCGGCAAACCGGCGGTGGCCAGATCGGTAATCGTGCGGTCAAGCGGCCACGGGGCGTTGTCCTGCGAGGTGATCATCGCCATCACCGAGTGGCCGGCTGGAGCGTTGAATCTGGCGGCGTTGGAGAGCACGAGGGCCGGGCGGTTCTTGGTGGCGTCGCGGTCGGTAAATGGAAACGGTACGCGCACCACCGTGAAACACTCAAAGGTCACGGTAAGCTTCCTCGTCGGCGCTCCCGCCCCATTCGGAAAGGGTGCCCTCGACCGCGCGCAGGTATTCGAGATCCAGCGGTTGAACGCGGCGCACGGTTGCTGTCCCATCAGCCGCCACTTCCCAGGCGATGAGATCTCCCGGAGCGACCTGTAGCGCGGTGCGCACGTTCTGCGGGATGGTGGTTTGACCCTTGGCGGTAATCTTGGCGATCGCAAGCATGGCACTCTCCGGTAAGGCTCGCATTACATTCTTACTCTACTTCGAGCGTCTTGCGGGTCAATCAGTTCTCGCGGGGCAGCGACGAACGTCTCCGCAATGCCGCGCGTTAGACGCAAAACATCACCGGGGGTGGCAGCCTCAGGCTTGCAAGGTGAAGAGATTGCCCTCGCGCCGCACGAGCCCGCGCGCTTCCTCGGCGGCGCGCCGGGCGTTGAGCTCGACGAGGCGGCGCAGCAGCTCGGTGAAGCTCCTCTTCGGCAGCAGGCCGACGTCTTCGGCGAACATCGTGAACAGCGCGCATCAGGAAGCCGGCGACTTTCTGCGGCGCGTGGCCGGCGGCTTCGAGCGACTTCGCAAGCGTCGCCAGCCGGTCGGCGATCTCGCGCGTGACGCGCGCCGAGCGGCGCGCCGGGTCGAGCGACAGCGGGTCGAGCGACAGCGGGTCGAGCGACAGCGGGTCGAGCCAGACGCTGCGCAGGCGCTCGCTGATCTCTTCGCGGCGCAGGGCTTCGACGCGGAGGCGGTGGCTGCGCGGGTCGGGGAAAGGCGTGTAGGTCGCGCCGGAGCGGCTGAATTCGGCGTACAGCTCGAGGTTGCGGCCCACGTCGGTGACGAGGAGGAACGGCGGGCGGGCCTGCGTCGGCGGGCAGCGCGCGGGCGTACTGGTCGGCCTGGTTGTGGGCGCGCAGCATGGCCTTGTCCCAGCCGGAGGAGTCGAGCGCCTTGCCGGTCTGCTTGGCCTCCAGCACGAAGGCGCCACGCCGGTAGAGGTCGATGAAGCCGTTGTTGCTGCTGCCGTCCGCTTGGCGCATGACGACGCGGCGTTCGAACACGTAGGCGTTGTCGCGCGTGTCGTCGCCAGCCGGCTCGGGCAGCGGCAGGTCGAGCAGCGCGCACAGCTCGGTGAGGAAGAGCTGGTAGTTGGCACGCTCGCTGCCGCCGGCCTTCTGCCAGCGCTGGATGAAGGTGTCGACGGCGGGGGCGCGCTGTGGGTCAAGCCCGGATGGAGCGTGGCGCGCGGCGGCGCAGCGAGCACGCGGCCAAGCCCGCGAGCAGCAGCGCGAACGTTCCCGGTTCCGGGATCTGGAGGGCGGCGAACAGCGCATCGGCGAACGCGCGGTGTCCGGCGGTCGTCGGGTGGGTGTAATCCCAGAAGAGATGACGGTCGGCTTCGGCCTCGCTGCACAGCAGCTCATATTGCGGCTGGCCCTCCGGCGTGACGCCGATCTCGCGCTGACACCAGTGCTGCGCGTCCGCCAGGCCATAGGCGGCAGGATTCATGACCACATCGTTGAGCAGCGCGAACGTGTCGAAAGTCCGGATGTCGAGGTGGTCGAGGCTGACGAGCAACGCGGCGAGTGCAGCGTTGAACGCGAGGCTCGCAGCGGTCGCCTCCTCGTTTCGCGCAATCGCGCCGTTCCCGGTGGTCGCCGGCACGAGTCCCAGATCGGGGATGTTGGGAATCAGGAAATGGTTCACCCCTTCGAGCGCGAGGGCCTCGACGGCCATGCCGATCCGGCCGATTGCAGCCTCGATCGTCGCGGCGGGCGGCGCGCCGGCGAAAATATCCTGGACATCATTCGATCCGACGAGCAGGACGTAGAGCGCGTCGGGGTCCGCGGCGCCAGGGGTCGCGACGTACTGCTCCACTTGCTCGATGAAACTGAGCGAGAACGGCAGGATCACCGAACCGGTCCCCGCGCCGCCATAAGCGTAGTTCGTCCCGCCGAGCAGCGACGGCTGCAGGTCGAAACCGAGCCGGCTCGCGAAGAGTTCCGAATATACCGGGCCATTCGAGAAGCGCCCGGAAGCGGGGTAGCCGATCGGGTCGGGGACGATGGGAAAATCCGGATCGCTGGCGTGGATCGCGCTGCTGAGAAGGAAGTCGTTGCCCGTATCCGACAGGCTGTCGCCGAAGAAATAGACATTGCTGAATGGTGCCGCGAACGCCGTGACGGGAAGCAGCGTGAGCAAAAGCATGAACCGGATAATCCTGGACATACGCATGAAGCCCTCGCCGCGTGGTCGATGAAGAGTCGTCCCAGAGGCAGCAAGGGTCATTCCTGCGGCATGCAAATCGCTGTTTAAACGGGAACAACTTGAGGTGTTTCGCTCGCGCGCCAGCAGGCTGTAAAATTTTTCGACACTTTCCCCCGGGCAGGGATCGGTACGCGGATTCGATAAAACACGATGCTCGCAGGCGATCGGCCGCTCAACTCCCTGCGAGCTACCATCAGGAGATGATTGCGTGACGTTGACGTCAACGTCACAATACCGCCCGGCGATCTTCACGGATCGCCGCATCCGAATCATTCCGCCAGCAGCGGACTGTTCCCCCGCTTCTGCGCCACCTCGTGGTGCAGGAGGTGGCAGCCAGGGACGGCGAGCCGGCGTATAACACGCGTCGCGGACGGGCGTCCGGGGCGTTGCATATGGGAAAGGAGAGCACATGACTGCAGTTGCCGAGTTTCTGAAAGCGCGCGACTTCCTGCTGGCCAACCGGACCGACTACGCCACCGCGTACGCCGGCTTCCAGTGGCCGCAACTGACCGAGTTCAACTGGGCGCTGGACTACTTCGACGCGATGGCGCAGGGCAACGACAAGCCCGCGCTGTGGATCGTCGAGGAGGACGGACGCGAGGCGAAGCTGTCGTTCGCCGAGATGTCGGTCCGCTCGAGCCGGGTCGCGAACTGGCTGCGCGCGCAGGGCGTCGCGCGGGGCGACCGCATCCTGATCATGCTCGGCAACGAAGTGCCGCTGTGGGAAACGATGCTCGCGGCGATCAAGCTCGGCGCGGTCGTGATCCCGGCGACCACCTTGCTGACGCCCGAAGATCTGCTCGACCGCCTCGACCGCGGCCAGGTCCGGCACGTCGTCATCGGCAAGGCCCACACCGACAAGTTCGCGGAACTTCCCGGCGACTACATGCGCATCAGCGTCGGCGGCGCGACTGGCGGCTGGCTCTCGTTCGAGGACGCCTACGCGGCGTCGCCGGAGTTCAAGGCCGAAGGCGTGACCCGCGTCACCGATCCGCTGCTGCTGTATTTCACGTCCGGCACGACGTCGAAGCCGAAGCTCGTCGAGCACAGCCACCAGTCCTACCCGGTCGGCCACCTGTCGACGATGTACTGGATCGGCCTGCAGCCCGGCGACCGCCACATGAACATCAGCTCGCCGGGCTGGGCGAAGCACGCGTGGAGCTGCTTCTTCGCGCCGTGGAACGCCGGCGCGTGCGTGTTCCTGTACAACTACAACCGCTTCAACGCGTCGGCGCTGCTCGACGTGCTCGTGAAATACGAGATCACGACGATGTGCGCACCGCCGACGGTGTGGCGCATGCTGATCCAGCAGGACCTCGCGTCGGTGAAGACGAACCTGCGCGAGCTGATCGGCGCCGGCGAACCGCTCAACCCCGAGGTCATCGACCAGGTGAAGAAGGCGTGGGGCATCACGATCCGCGACGGCTTCGGCCAGACCGAAACGACGGCGCAGATCGGCAACACGCCCGGGCAGGTGCTCAAGCCCGGTTCGATGGGGCGGCCGTTGCCCGGCTACACGATCGCGCTGCTCGACGCCGACGACAAGCCGGCCGAAGAGGGCGAAGTGTCGCTGGTGCTTGCGAAGCGCCCCGTCGGGCTGATGCTCGGCTACGCCGGGGACGCCGAGAAGACCAGTGAAGTCATGCGCAACGGTCACTACCACACCGGGGACGTTGCGAGCATCGATGCCGAGGGCTACATCACCTACGTCGGCCGTGCGGACGACGTGTTCAAGGCGTCGGACTACCGCATCAGCCCGTTCGAGCTCGAATCCGTGCTGATCGAGCACCCGGCGGTCGCCGAAGCCGCGGTCGTGCCGAGCCCGGATCCGCTGCGCCTCGCGGTGCCGAAAGCCTACGTGATCCTCGCGCCGGGCTTCGAGGCCGGCAAGGAGCTCGCGAAGGACATCTTCGCCTTCACGCGCGACAAGCTCGCCCCGTACAAGCGCATTCGCCGGATCGAGTTCTCGGACCTGCCGAAGACCATCTCGGGCAAGATCCGGCGCGTCGAGCTGCGCAGGAGCGAACAGGGCAAGGACGCCTCGACCGTGCGCGGGGCGCTGGAGTTCTTCGAAGAGGATTTCCCGGAGCTGAAGGGCTGATCCCAAAAGACCCGTTCGCCCTGAGCCTGTAGCAGGGCCTCGATCGGGCTTCGACAAGCTCTGCCCGAACGGTGCCGCAACAGTTGCGCACCGCATCACAGGAGCGGCCCGGCCGCTGCAAAGCTGGTACAATTGCGGCCGTGGCGGGTCTCCCCGCATTGCAGCGCGGTGAACCTGGTCAGGGCCGGAAGGCAGCAGCCACAGCCGTTCCCTGCAAGTGCCGGGGGTCAGGCTCGCCACCCCGAACAATCGCGCGAAGGGCGTCTTCCGATGAAGACGCCCTTCGGCTCATTGGGGCCGGCGGCACCCGTTTCACGCCGGGGTACACCCTGTCCGTGGGGCGGTGGCGCCGCGGGACGAGGGTCGCTCTGCTAGAATCCTGCCATGAGTTATCAGGTTCTCGCCCGCAAGTGGCGCCCGAAGAATTTCGCGACGCTGGTCGGCCAGGAACACGTCGTCCGGGCGCTCAGCCATGCGCTCGCGACCGGCCGGCTGCACCACGCGTGGCTGTTCACCGGCACGCGCGGCGTCGGCAAGACGACCATTTCGCGCATTCTCGCCAAAGCGCTGAACTGCGAGACCGGGGTTACGCCCGAGCCGTGCGGCACCTGCGCGGCCTGCCGCGCGATCGACGCGGACCGTTTTCCCGACTACGTCGAGATGGACGCGGCCTCGAACCGCGGCGTCGAGGACATGGCGGCGCTGCTCGACAAGGCGGTCTATGCGCCGGTGCAGGGGCGTTACAAGGTCTACATGATCGACGAAGTCCACATGCTGACCGGGCATGCGTTCAACGCGATGCTGAAGACGCTCGAAGAGCCTCCCGAACACGTCAAGTTCATCCTCGCGACGACGGATCCGCAGAAAATCCCGGTGACCGTGCTCTCCCGCTGCCTGCAGTTCAACCTCAAGCAGATGCCTCCGGGGCACATCATCGACCATCTCGCCGGCATTCTCGAGGCCGAGGACGTGCCATTCGAGGCCCCCGCGCTGCGCCACCTCGCCAAGGCGGCGAACGGCTCGATGCGTGATGCGCTGTCGCTGCTCGACCAGGCGATCGCGCACGGTTCGGGGCGCGTCGAGGAAGAGCAGGTCTCGCAGATGCTCGGTACGGTCGGCGACGACCATCTGTACGCAGTGCTCGATGCGCTGGTCGCGGGCGACGTCGCCGGGATGCTCGCGGTGGCCGATCGCATGGAGGCGCGCAGTCTATCGTTCGACGCGGCGCTGCAGGCGCTCGCCTCGCTGCTGCACCGCATCGCGCTCGCGCAGTTCGCCCCGGCGGCGATCGCCGACGATGCGGAACGCCAACGTCTCGCCCCGTATGCCGCGGCCTTCGACGCCGAGTTCCTGCAGCTTGCCTATCAGATCGCGATCCACGGGCGCGACGAACTGTCGCTGGCGCCGGACGATTATGCAGGCTTCACGATGAGCCTGTTGCGCCTGCACGCGTTTCGCCCCGAGCAGCCGGTGGCCCTCGGCAGTCCCGACGATGCGGCCGGAGGAGGCGGGGCCGGGCGGGCACGGGTCATCTCCGCGTCGCCCCAGCCGGCCGCCAGCCTCGCAGCACGGGCGACGGCACCGGTGGGGCCACGCGACGCGGCGCCAGCGGCAAGACCACCGGTGGCAAGGGTGCTCCCGGCGGAGCAGCCCGGACGCGAACGCGCGATGGCCGAAGCCGGGCCAGGTTCGTCGACGCGCGGCCGTGCGGGGGCAGTCACCGAAAGTCGGGTCGAACCGTCTAACTCCGTTCCGCCGTGGGAGGATCTGCCGCCGGAAGCGTTTGCCGGTGAAGGCTCCATGTCGCAACCTGTCTCTTCGGCCGCGCCGGCGCCTCTGCGCCCGGGCAACGCGGAGGTCGAGCGGGCCGCGCCGGCACGAAGCGCGACGGCGGCAGCCGGAAGTGCTGTTCCGTGTGCCGAGCGGCAGGAAGCCCCGGTTGCGTCCGTGGGCACCACGATGATCGAAATCGCGTCGGCCTTCGCAGCCGGCGAATGGCATGCGATCCTGCGCGCCCTGGGCCTCGGCGGGATGATGCGGGAACTGGCGCAGCACTGTGAGTGGATCGGATTCGCCGACGGCGTGCTGAGCCTTCGGCTGTCCGAAACCCATCGCCATTTGCTCGGAATGAATCCGGGACTCCTCGACCGCCTGCAGAACGCGCTCGCGACGCAATATGGGAGTCCGCTGCGGCTCAGGATCGAGACCGGCGCGATCGCCGGCGAAACCCCGGCGCAACGCGATCAGGCAGAAAAACGGGCGCGGCACATCGAAGCCGTCGCGGCGCTCGAGAGCGACCCTTTCGTGCGTGAACTGATCGAACGATTCGACGCGTCCCTCGTGGAAGCGTCGGTAAGACCACTTTGAATTCCTCTTGCGGAGAATCTGGCGATGATGAAAGGCGGAATTGCCGGGCTGATGAAACAGGCCCAGCAGATGCAGGAAAACATGAAGAAGATGCAGGACCAGCTGGCTTCGGTCGAAGTCGAGGGGCAGTCGGGCGCCGGGATGGTCAAGGTGCTGATGACCTGCAAGTACGACGTGCGTCGCGTGACGATCGACGACTCGGTGATGGACGACAAGGAAATGCTCGAGGATCTCCTCGCCGCCGCTGTCAATGACGCAGTGCGCCGCGTGGAAACCACGACGCAGGAGAAAATGGCGGGCTTCACGTCCGGCCTGAACCTGCCGCCCGGGATGAAGCTGCCGTTCTGAATGTCGCCTTCCAGTCTCGACGAGCTGATCGACGCGCTGCGCGGCCTGCCCGGAGTCGGGCCGAAGTCCGCGCAGCGCATGGCCTACCATCTTTTGCAGCGCGACCAGCGCGGCGCCGACCGCCTTGCCCGGGCGCTCGGCAATGCGCTCGCGGTGCTGCGTCATTGCGAACGCTGCAACACGTTCACCGAAACCGAGATCTGCCAGCGTTGCGCAAGCCCGCAGCGCGACGCGTCGCTGCTATGCGTCGTCGAAATGCCGGCCGATCTCGCGGTGATCGAGCAGACCCATGCGTACAACGGCCTGTATTACGTCCTCATGGGCCGTCTGTCGCCGCTCGATGGCATCGGTCCGCGCGAACTCAAGTTCGACAAGCTGCTCGCCCGGGTCGCCGACAGCACCGTGCAGGAAGTGATCCTCGCGACGAACTTCACGAATGAAGGCGAGGCGACAGCCCACATCGTCGCGGAACTGCTCGCTGCGCGCGGCATCAAGGTCAGCCGGCTGTCGCGGGGCGTGCCGGTGGGCGGCGAGCTCGAGCACACCGACACCGGCACGATCGCGCAGGCGCTCGTCGAGAGACGCCCGCTCTGATTCCCGGAAACAGGCTGCTGCGCTGCACAAAACGCCGCCTCGCAGCTGCGTTCCGGGCCTTCGCGCGCGATGCTAAATACATGATCCGAATACACCTTTGAGCTTTATGCTTTTTATGTTGCGGCCAGTTTGATAGAATCCGGCAGTTTTTTTGTATCCGGGAATGGCTTTCTTTTCAGGAATGATGTCATGAGCATGGATCAGAAGATGGACAGTGGCCGTCGGCAACTGCTTGTCGCAACGTCGGCGGTCGGCGGCGTTGCAGTGGTCGCGACGGCGGTGCCGTTCGTTGCCAGTTTGACGCCGTCGGAACGAGCCAAGGCGGCAGGCGCCCCCGTCGAAGCGGATATCGGCAAGCTTGCGCCAGGCGAGATGATGACCGTGGAGTGGCGCGGCAAGCCGGTGTGGATCGTGCGGCGCACGCCCGAAATGCTCGCGTCGCTGGAAAAGACCGAGCCGCTGGTGAGCGATCCGGCTTCGGAAAAACCGATGCAGCCGGAATACGCGCAGAACAAGCACCGTTCGATCAACCCCGAATACCTCGTCGCGGTCGGCATCTGCACCCATCTGGGCTGTTCGCCGAGCGACAAGTTCAAGGTCGGGGCCGAAAGCGGCGTGGGGCCCGACTGGCCGGGCGGTTTCCTGTGCCCCTGCCATGGCTCCCTGTTCGACCTTGCCGGGCGCGTCTATCGCAGCATGCCGGCGCCGGACAATCTCGAGATTCCGCCCTACAAGTTCCTCGCGGATACGCGGATTCTCATCGGTGACGACGCAAAGGCCTAAGCGATGACTACAAAATCACAAGAACTGATGCACTGGATCGACGCGCGCTTCCCGCTCACGTCGACCTGGAAGGCGCACCTGTCAGAATACTACGCGCCGAAGAATTTCAATTTCTGGTACTTCTTCGGCTCGCTGGCGCTTCTGGTGCTGGTGATCCAGATCGTGACCGGCATCTTCCTGGTCATGCACTACAAGCCGGATGCGTCGCTGAACGCGTCCGGCGTCCCCGTCGCGTTCGCCAGCGTCGAATACATCATGCGCGAAGTGCCGGGCGGCTGGCTGATCCGCTACCTGCACTCGACCGGCGCGTCGGCGTTCTTCGTCGTCGTCTACCTGCACATGTTCCGCGGGCTGTTGTACGGCTCGTATCGCAAGCCGCGCGAGCTGATCTGGGTGTTCGGCACGCTGATCTTCCTCGCGCTGATGGCCGAAGCCTTCATGGGCTACCTGCTGCCGTGGGGACAGATGTCGTTCTGGGGCGCGCAGGTGATCGTGAACCTGTTCTCCGCGATCCCCGTGATCGGACCGGACCTGTCGCTGATCATCCGCGGGGACTACGTCGTGTCCGATGCGACGCTGAACCGCTTCTTCTCGTTCCACGTGATTGCCGTGCCGCTGGTGCTGATCGGCCTGGTGCTGGCGCACATCGTCGCGCTGCACGAAGTCGGCTCGAACAACCCGGACGGGGTCGAGATCAAGAAGAAAAAGGACGCCAACGGGATCCCGCTCGACGGCATTCCGTTCCACCCGTACTACACCGTGAAGGACATCATGGGCGTGGTCGGTTTCCTGATCGTGTTCTCGGCAATCCTGTTCTTCGCACCCGAGGGCGGCGGCTACTTCCTCGAGTACAACAACTTCATCCCCGCCGACCCGCTGAAGACGCCGCCGCATATCGCGCCGGTGTGGTACTTCACGCCGTTCTACTCGATCCTGCGCGCGGTCACGTACCCGCTGTTCGGCGTCGATGCGAAGTTCTGGGGTGTCGTCGCGATGGGCGCGTCGGTCGTGATCATCGCCTTCCTGCCGTGGCTCGATCGCAGTCCGGTGAAGTCGATCCGCTACAAGGGCGGGCTGTTCAAGGCCATCCTGGCGGTGTTCCTGGTCGCGTTCTTCATCCTCGGTTACCTCGGCGTGCTGCCCCCGACCCCGGGCCGTACCCTGGTCGCCCAGATCTGCTCGGTGCTGTACTTCGCGTTCTTCCTGTTGATGCCGTGGTACAGCAAACTCGACAAGTGCAAACCCGAACCGGAAAGGGTGACGTTCAAATGAGCATTCGTGTGATCAAGACTCTCAAGCGCCTGGCCGCCATCGTGCTGTTCGCACCGGCTCTCGCGCTGTCCGCCGGGGCGGAACTGCACCTCGACAAGGCACCGGTCAGCTCGGACCCGGGCGCGCTGCAGAATGGCGCCAAGGTGTTCGTCAACTACTGCCTGAACTGCCACAGCGCGAGCTTCGCGCGTTACAACACGCTGCAGGAGATCGGTCTCGACGAGCAGCAGATTCGCGACAACCTGATGTTCACCGGCGAACGCATCGGCGACCTGATGAAGATCGCGATGCGCCCGGCCGAATCGAAAGTGTGGTTCGGAGTGACGCCGCCCGACCTGACGCTGATCGCGCGCCAGCGCGCATCCGAGTTCGGCAGCGGTGCCGACTGGCTGTACACGTATCTGCGCCAGTTCTACCTCGATCCGGCGCGTCCGACAGGCTGGAACAACGTGGTATTCGGCAACGTCGGCATGCCGCACGCGCTGTGGGAACTGCAGGGCCAGCAGGTCGCGAAGGTCACCGAGCACGAGGACGGCACGAAATCGGTCGCTCTCGAGCTGGCGACGCCGGGCACGATGAGTGTCGAGGAATATGACAAGACGGTTGCCGATCTGGTCTCCTTCCTGGTCTGGATGGGCGAGCCGATTGCCGACAAACGCAAGACGATCGGGATCTACGTACTGATCTTCCTGGCGGGGCTGTTCGTGCTCTCCTATGCTTTGAAGAAAAATTACTGGAAGGATATTCACTGAGAGCCCGCCGGACCTGATCCGCACACTCACTGAATCTGACGCACCACGCGGTCATCGCGTGGTGCGCTTTGCTTTTGTATCAGGAGCTGCAACAACATGATGAACCTGTATTCCGGCACAACCGATCCGTTCAGTCACCGCTGCCGGATCGTGCTCTTCGAAAAGGGAATGGACTTCGAGGTCATCGATGTCGACCTCTACAACAAGCCCGAAGACATCGCCGTCATCAACCCGTACAACCGGGTGCCGGTGCTGGTCGACCGCGATCTCGTCCTGTACGAGGCGAACATCATCAACGAGTACATCGACGAGCGCTTCCCGCATCCGCAGTTGATGCCGCCCGACCCGATCCTGCGTGCGCGTGCCCGCCAGTTGCTGCACACGTTCGAGCACGAACTGTTCTCGCACATCGACGTGCTCGAGAAAAACCAGAAAGGCGTCGAAAAGAGCCGCGCCCACGTGCGTGACCAGCTCGTCCAGCTCGCACCGATCTTCGTCAAGCAGAAGTTCATGCTCGGCGACGAGTTCTCGATGCTCGACGTCGCGATCGCTCCGTTGCTGTGGCGCCTCGAGCATTACGGCATCGAACTGCCGAAGGCCGCTGCGAATCTCATGAAATACGCTGAACGCATTTTCAGCCGGCAGGGCTTCATCGACGCCCTGACGCCGTCCGAAAAAGTGATGCGGCGCTGAACGCCGAGGCTCCCTGTAAGGGGAGCGACCTGACCATGACAAACACATCTACCAAACCCTATCTGCTTCGCGCCATTTTCGAATGGTGCGTCGACCAGGGCTTCACGCCCCATATCGCGGTACTCGTCGACGAGCGTACCGTGGTGCCGTCGGGCTACGCACAAGACGGGCAGATCGTGCTCAACCTGGGTCCCGAAGCGACGCAGCAACTCGTCATGGGCAACGAGCTGATCACGTTCCAGGCGCGTTTCGGCGGCGTCGCCCATGCGTTGTCGGTTCCGGTGTCCAACGTCCTGGCGATCTACGCGCGGGAGAACGGGCACGGCATGGCGTTCGAGCCGGAGGCGGCGGTCGAGGCACCGGATGTCGCGGGCGAGCAGGACGGCGGACAGCAGGACGAGAGCAATCCTGTCGCCACGCCCCCTGCGGAAAAGCGCCCGACAGCGCCCCGCAACCATCTGAAGGTCGTCAAGTAACCGGCGGCGGCACAGGCGGGGGCGTTCCGGGGTATTCGGGCCGGGGTCGAATCCGGATGTTGTGCCGATCCGGGTTCGCGGGGACGCTGCAGCGTGGTTTCGGTGCCGGGGAGGTACTCGCTCAGCGGGACGAGCGCTGCCGTGCCAAGGTCAGGCTGTGTTTCCGAGGAACGGGAAGTTGGGCACCGGCGCCGGACGGCCCGACATCAGGGCGGTGAGGCAGCTGGCGGAGCCGCAGGCGAGCGTCCATCCGAGTGTCCCGTGGCCGGTGTTGTACCAGAGGTTGGGCACGCGGCTGCGCCCGATCAGCGGGACATTGCCGGGCGTGGCGGGGCGCAGGCCGGCCCACAGCTGCGCCTTGGCGGTGTCGGTGGCGCCGGGAAAATGCGCCTCCAGCCAGTCGAGGATGGCCTGGCAGCGGGCCAGGTTGATACCGGTGTTGTAGCCGTTCAATTCGGCCGTCCCGGCGACGCGCAACCGGTCGCCAAGGCGCGAGCACACGATGCGGCGCGATTCGTCGGTGAGGCTCACGCTGGGCGCGCGTTCCGCGTCGCGTAGCGGAACCGTGACCGAGTACCCTTTCACCGGGTAGATCGGCAGGTGCTCGCCAAGCGGAGCGACCAGCGGGCGGCTGTAGCTGCCGAGACACAGCACGTAGGCCGCGGCGGCGAGCCCCCCGTTGCGCCCTTCGGCGTCGTGGACTTCGATGCCGTTGATGCGCCCGCCGCTGTGGTCGATGCGGCTGATCGTGGTGTTGTAATGGAAGCGCACGCCTGCTTGCGCGGCCCGCTTGGCAAGTGCCTGGGTGAAACCGAAAGCGTCCCCCGACTCGTCGTTCGGTGCATACAGGCCGCCCGCAAGCTCTCCAGCGGTGGCGGCGAGCGCAGGTTCGATCGCGACGCATTCGTCGCGGCTGCACGAGCGGGCGCGGATGCCGTAGGTCGCGAGTTCTGCAACCTTGGCGCCGACGCGCGCGAACTCCTGCGGCGTAAAGAACAGATGCAGGATGCCGCGCTCGAGATGGTCGTACGCGAGGCCGGTTTCCGCGCGCAGCGCGCGCAGGCGTTCGCCGCTGTGCACGGCGAGACTGGCAATCGCCGCGGTGTTGCGTCGCGCCCGGTAGGGCAGGCATTCACGCAGGAACGCGAGCGTCCAGGCCCACTGGGCGGGGTCGGCGTGGGGGCGGAACAGCAGCGGAGCGTCCTCGCGGCCGAACCAGCGCAGCGCGTTGAGCGGCGCCGCGGGGTTCGCCCAAGGTTCGGGGTGGCTGATCGAGATCTGGCCGCCGTTCGCGTAGCTGGTTTCGAGCGCTGCCTCGGGCTGGCGGTCTACCACGCTTACGTCGAAGCCCGCCCTGGCGAGATACCAGGCGGTGGTGACGCCGGTGACGCCGGCGCCGAGAACCAGAACGTGCATAGTCGGGGAGTGGGTTGAACGGGAACAGTTTCGGAGCCGCCCCGGACCGGACGTCCGCGATACCCGCGTGGCGCAGTAGCGGCGGCGCGGAGGTGCAGGGGCAGCGATCGCCCACGGATCATAACCGCGTTCGCGCGCAGTGGTGCGCTCGATCGCCTTCCGCGGGATAATCCGCGCCGCAAGCTTGCGAAACAAACTGAAGTCTGGCCCGGCTGGACCAACAAGGAGTCAATTCATGCGACGCGTCACGCTAACCCAATTCCTGATCGAGCAGCAGCGCGCCGGCCGCACCAGCCCGGACCTGCGACTGCTGATCGAAGTCGTCGCCCGGGCGGTGAAGGCGATCGCCGTCAATGTCTCGAAAGGGGCGCTGGCCGACCTGCTCGGCGAAGCGGGTACCGACAACATCCAGGGCGAGGCGCAAAAGAAGCTCGACGTGATCGCGAACGAGATCCTGCTGCAGGCCAACGAATGGGGCGGGCACCTCGCGGCGATGGCGTCCGAAGAGGTCGAGGAAGTGCATCAGATTCCGTTCGACTACCCGAAGGGCGGCTACCTGCTGCTGTTCGATCCGCTCGACGGTTCGTCGAACATCGACGTCAACATCTCGGTCGGCACGATCTTCTCGGTGCTGCGCTTCCCCGAAGGCATCAAGGAGCCGACCGAGCAGTGCTTCCTGCAGCCCGGTCGCGAGCAGGTTGCGGCGGGGTACGCGCTGTACGGCCCGTCGACGCTGCTGATCCTCACCGTCGGCAACGGCGTGCATGGTTTCACGCTGGATCGCGAGATGGGCAGCTTCGTCTACACCCACCCGTTCATGACGGTGCCGGTGGATACCCAGGAATATGCGATCAACGCCTCGAACGCGCGCCACTGGGAGCCGCCGGTGCAGCGCTATGTCGACGAGTTGCAGCAGGGCAGGACGGGGCTGCGTGGCAAGGATTTCAACATGCGCTGGGTCGCCTCGATGGTTGCCGACGTGCATCGCGTCCTCACGCGCGGCGGCATCTTCATGTATCCGCTGGACGAGAAGTGCCGCGACCAGGGCGGCAAGCTGCGCCTGATGTACGAGGCGAATCCGATGGCGATGATCGTCGAGCAGGCCGGCGGCTCGGCGACGACCGGGCGCCAGCGGATTCTCGACGTGCAGCCCGAAAAGCTGCACCAGCGCGTCCCGGTGATCCTCGGGTCGACCCATGAAGTGGAGCGCGTGACCGCCTACCATCTCGAAAGCTGAACCGGGGATCCGGGAACGGGAACGGGGGCCGGGCCGGACCGCGGGGCGGGCGCCCCGGCCGCAGCCGGAAGGCGCAGCAAGATCCGGAAACCGCTGAGGCCGTACCTCTGCCGTAGAATCCCGGCATGACGGCTTTCCGGATTCATGCGTGGCTGCGGCTGCGGCTCGTCACGCTGTGCCTCGGGCTTTCGTCCGGCACCGTGTTCGCCCAAGCCCCGCTGCAGGTCGAACTCGACGCGCCCGACAGCGTGCGGCCGCTGCTCGAGCGCCATCTGCGCATCCTCGCTCCCGACGGCCAGGTCTTGCCCGAGGTACAGGCCGACCGCATCGCGCTGGCCCGGCGCACGCGGCGCGAAGCGGCAGAACTGCTCGCGACCGAAGGGTATTTCACTCCCGAGATCCGCTTGCAGCGCGAGCCGGACGGCCGGTGGCGGCTGTCGGTCGAGCCCGGTCCGCGGGCGAGCATCGCCGCTGTCGAGCTGCTGTTCGAGGGTGATCTGGCCGGCGACGGCGAGGCGCGCGCGGCACGTCGCGCTGCGCTGCGCCGCGCCTGGGCGCTCGCGCCGGGAGAGCCTTTTCGCCAGAGCGCCTGGGACGACGCCAAGGCGCGGCTCATCGACGGGGTCGCGCTGCGCGATTATGCTGCAGCGCGCATTGTGGACAGCCGTGCCGAAGTCGATCCGGACAACGCGACGGTGCAGCTTTCGGTGGCGGTCGACTCCGGGCCGCGCTTTTTCATCGGCCCGCTCGAAGTGTCGGGCCTGCAGAATCTTCCGCCCGACTTCGTCGAGCGTTTCAACATGCTGGAGCCGGGCGAGCCGTTCGACCAGGAGCGTCTCCTCGCGCTGCAGGCTGCACTGCAGAATTCCCCGCAGTTCGCCTCGGTGATCGTCGATATCGAGCGCGATCCGGCGCTTGCCGCTGCCGTGCCGATCCGCGTCCAGGTCACCGAAGCGCAGTCCCGATACCTCGGTTTCGGCGTCGGGTATTCGACCAACACCGGGTTTCGCACCGAGATGAGCTGGCGCGACGTGAATTTACTCGACCGCGGCTGGGAGCTTGCTACCGGAGTGCGGCTCGAGCAGCGCCGCAACGCCGCGTACGCGGATGTTTTCCTGCCGCCTGCGCGCGCCGGCCATCGGGACAGCTTTGGTGCCGCGATCGAGCGCAGCACCGTCGAGGGGCTTACGCTGATGACCCAGGCACTGGGCGTGGCGCGCACCAGGACGCGCGGCAACATCGACACGCGCCTCGCGTTGCGCCTGCAGCACGAGCAACGCGACCCCGACGGCGCACCGTCGACGAGCCGCAACTCGCTGACGGCGAACTGGACCTGGGTCCGGCGGCGGGTGGATGACCTCCTCGATCCGCGGCGAGGCGACGTGCTGCAGTTCGACATCGGCGGTGGCGCGAAGGCCGTACTGTCCGACCAGGATTTCCTCCGGCTTTACGGCCGCTACGTGCGCTACCTGCCTTTTGTCGAACGTGACGTGCTGATCCTGCGCGTCGAAGGCGGCGCGACGCTGGCGCCGAGTCGCGACGGCGTGCCGCACGATTTTCTGTTCCGCACCGGGGGCACGCAGACGGTGCGCGGCTACGCGTTCGAGAGCCTGGGCGTGAGAGAGGGCGATGCGACAGTCGGCGGGCGTTACCTCGCCACGCTCAGCGCGGAATATGTCCGCTGGTTCCTGCCGCAGTGGGGAGCGGCAGCGTTTGTCGATGCGGGCGATGCTGCCGACAGCCGCGACGCATTCGGTCTCAAGACCGGCTACGGCGTCGGCGCGCGCTGGAAAAGTCCTGCCGGCCCGCTTGCCATCGATCTCGCGTACGGCCACGACGAAAAACGGCTGCGCCTGCATTTCGGCATCGCGATCGCGTTCTGAGCCCCCGCCGTGGGCGTGAGCCGTGGCGGCGGCGGGAGGGGCTGTTTCCGGCTGGAGGCGGCAGATTTTTCAGATGCTCGGCAAGGCCGGTCACGGCTTGCCGGTCAGACCGCCCGGATTGCGCGTGATCCTGTCCGGCCGGATGTCGTTCGCCTCGCGGCTGCTGTCGTCGCGGCCGGCGGCGCGGCGTTCGCCGGTCCCGGAAGCATCGGTGTCGCTGTCGAGATCGGTGTCGCCGATATCCGCGCCGGCGCCACGACCATGATCCAGGTCCGACGTCGTCCCGCTGTCCGTGGCGATGCCCGCGTCGTCAATCAGCCCCGGCGCCCCGGCGATGTCGCTGCCGCTGTCGGAACTGTCGCTGGGGCCGAGGTCGGCGGTGCTGTGACCGGGCGGTACGCTGGGTGTCTCGTCGCCACCGAGAATGCTGCTTTTGGCCATGTCTGCTCTCCTTTTCGAGGGAACAAAGAACTCAGCATTCGGCGTTCCCGCTCCCCGCGACAGGAAAACAGTTTCCGCGCTCTTGAAATCGGCCGGGGCCGTCCCTATTATTAGCACTCGTTGGCAGTGAGTGCTAACCGTCCCGGGCCGGTCCGCGCCCTTGATAAATTTATGCTGCGGGTCTGCCCGCAGATATGTTGAATTCGAACTGAAGGAGTCATCTCGATGAAAATTCGTCCCTTGCATGATCGCGTGATCGTCAAGCGCCTGGAAGCCGAGCGCAAGACCGCCAGCGGCATCGTCATCCCCGACTCGGCCGGCGAGAAGCCCGATCAGGGCGAAGTGCTCGCCGTGGGCAACGGCAAGATCCTCGATGACGGCAAGGTTCGCCCGATGGCCGTCCAGGTCGGCGACAAGGTGCTGTTCGGCAAGTACGCCGGCCAGACCGTGAAAGTCGAGGGTGACGAACTGCTCGTCATGCGCGAAGAAGACATCATGGGCGTCGTCGAGGCCTGAGCGCCCGGCCGACCCCCGTCCCACGAATTCAAGGAGCAATGAACGATGGCTGCAAAAGAAGTCAAGTTTGGTGATTCCGCCCGTGACCGCATGGTCGCCGGCGTCAATATCCTGGCCAACGCGGTCAAGGTCACCCTCGGCCCGAAAGGCCGCAACGTCGTGCTCGAGCGCTCGTTCGGCGCCCCGACGGTGACCAAGGACGGCGTGTCCGTCGCGAAGGAAATCGAACTGAAGGACAAGTTCGAAAACATGGGCGCGCAAATGGTCAAGGAAGTCGCGTCCAAGACCTCCGACATCGCCGGTGACGGCACCACGACCGCGACCGTGCTGGCCCAGTCGATCGTGCGCGAAGGCATGAAGTTCGTTGCTGCCGGCATGAACCCGATGGACCTCAAGCGCGGCATCGACAAGGCCGTGATCGCGGTCACCGAAGAACTGAAGAAGCTGTCGAAGCCCTGCTCGACGAGCAAGGAAATCGCCCAGGTCGGCTCGATCTCGGCAAACTCCGACGCCGACATCGGCGAGATCATCGCCAAGTCGATGGACAAGGTCGGCAAGGAAGGCGTGATCACGGTCGAGGACGGCAAGTCGCTGCAGAACGAACTCGACGTCGTCGAGGGCATGCAGTTCGACCGCGGCTACCTCAGCCCGTACTTCATCAACAACCCGGACCGCCAGGTCGCGATTCTCGAAAGCCCGTTCATCCTGCTGTTCGACAAGAAGATCTCGAACATCCGTGATCTGCTGCCGGTGCTCGAGCAGGTCGCGAAGGCCGGCCGCCCGCTGCTGATCGTCGCCGAAGACGTCGAAGGCGAAGCGCTGGCGACCCTCGTCGTCAACAACATCCGCGGCATCCTGAAGACCTGCTCCGTCAAGGCGCCGGGCTTCGGCGACCGTCGCAAGGCGATGCTCGAGGACATCGCCGTGCTGACCGGCGGCCAGGTCATCGCCGAGGAAGTCGGCCTGACGCTGGAGAAGGCGACGCTGGCCGAGCTGGGCCAGGCGGCACGTATCGAGATCGGCAAGGAAAACACGATCATCATCGACGGCGCCGGCGAACCCGAGCGCATCGAAGGCCGCGTCAAGCAGATCCGCGCGCAGATCGAGGAAGCCACGTCCGATTACGACCGCGAGAAGCTGCAGGAGCGCGTTGCGAAGCTGGCGGGCGGTGTTGCGGTCATCAAGGTCGGTGCCGCGACCGAAGTCGAGATGAAGGAGAAGAAGGCCCGCGTCGAAGACGCGCTGCACGCGACCCGTGCCGCTGTCGAAGAAGGCATCGTCCCGGGCGGCGGCGTCGCGCTGCTGCGTGCCCGCGCGAACCTCGGCACCCTCAAGGGCGACAACCACGACCAGGACGCCGGCATCAAGATCGTGCTGCGCGCGCTCGAGCAGCCGCTGCGCGAGATCGTCTCCAACGCCGGTGACGAGCCGTCCGTCGTCGTCAATCGCGTCGTCGAAGGCACTGGCAATTTCGGCTACAACGCCGCCACCGGCGAGTACGGCGACCTGGTCGACATGGGCGTGCTGGATCCGACCAAGGTCGAGCGCATCGCGCTGCAGAATGCAGCCTCGGTTGCTGGCCTGATGCTGACCACCGACTGCATGGTCGGCGAGCTGGCTGAAGAAAAGCCCTCGATGGGTGGCATGGGTGGCATGGGCGGCATGGGTGGCATGGGCGGCATGGACATGGGCATGTAATGCCGGTCTGAGGTTCGCCTCGTGCTTCCGGGCTTTCGGGCCCGGCGGCGCCAAAGCAAACGGCTCCGCTGCGGCGGGGCCGTTTGCTTTGGCGCGGGCGATGGACGTGTCCACGCGCCATGCTGCGGAAAGGTGGGATAATCGATCGATCGCGAGGAAAAAGGGGCAGGGAGCGCCGGTTGTGCAGTGCAAACCGGCGCTCCCCGGAATGTGCGGGCCGAAAGGCGCCGCCATTCCCCGGGCCGGTAATAGGAGAACAGCGGGTGTAAGACTAGGCGCGCCCGCTTACGGACAACTTACATCCATATTTCCATGCGGATCCTTCTTGCTGAAGACGACTCTGTCATTGCCGACGGCCTCGGGCGGGCGCTCAAGCGCGGCGGGTATGCCGTCGATCACGTCGCTTCCGGCAGCGAGGCGGATGCCGCGCTGGCCACCCAGACATACGACCTGCTGATTCTCGACCTCGGCTTGCCGAAGCTCCCCGGGATCGACGTCCTGAAACGCCTGCGCGCGCGCAAGTCGGCGCTGCCGGTGCTGATCCTCACCGCCCAGGACGGAGTCGAGGAGCGTGTGCGAGGACTCGATGCCGGGGCGGACGATTACCTGACGAAGCCGTTCGCGCTGCCGGAACTGGAGGCGCGCGTGCGCGCGCTGACGCGACGCGGCACCGGGCAACCGCGGCGCATCGAGGTCGGCAGCCTTTCATACGACCAGGCTGACCGGGTGGCGAAGATCAACGGCCAGGTCGTCGAATTGTCGGCGCGGGAAATCGGCCTGCTCGAAGTCTTCGTCCTGCGGGTCGGGCGACTGGTGAGCAAGGATCAGCTCGTGGATCACCTGTGCGGCTGGGGCGAAGAGGTCTCGAGCAATGCGATCGAGGTCTACGTTCACCGGCTGCGCAAGAAGCTCGAAGACAGCGGCGTGCGCATCGTCACCGTGCGCGGACTCGGCTATTGCCTGGAAAACCCGGATGCGGCCCAGACGGCGAAAGCCTGACAAGACAGCGGCAGCGAACCGGCCTCCGGCGCAGCCGAACTCGCTGTTCGGCGAAATCCTCGACTGGATGCTCGCGCCACTGCTGTTCCTGTGGCCGATCTCCATCATCGTCACGCACAACGTCGCCGACAATCTCGCGAACCAGCCCTACGATCGGGCGATGGCCGACAGCGTGCGGGCGCTCGGACGCCTCGTGTCGGTCGAAGACGGGAATATCGCGGTGCATTTTCCTGCGCCGCCGCGGGCGCTGTTTCGCGCGGACCAGGACGACACCGTCTATTACCAAGTCGCCAACGGCAGCGGCGAAGTCGTCACCGGAGACCGCGAAATTTCCTGGGTCGCGCCCCCGGCGACCGTGGTCGCGGAGGAGGTGCTGTACCGCGACGACGTGATTCATGGCGAGGAGGTGCGCGTCGCGTACCAGTACCTGCGAGCCTGGCCCGAACCCGCAAGCCCGCTGGTGCTGGTGCAGGTGGCCGAGACGCGCAACAAGCGCAGCGACCTCGCGTCGAGGGTTGTGACCGGCGTGCTGTTGCCCCAGTTCGCGATCATCCCGATCGCGGTCGTGCTCGTGTGGGTCGGCCTGACACGCGGCATCGCGCCGCTGAACCGGCTGCAACGACTGATCCGCCGCCGGCGTCCGACTGACTTGTCGCCGATCGCCGCGGCGAGCGTTCCGGAGGAAGTGCGGCCGGTGATCGTCGCCTTCAACGACATGATGGCGCGCCTTGAAGAGAATCTGCACGCGCAGCAGCGCTTCATCGCCGACGCTGCGCACCAGATGCGCACGCCGCTGACCGGCCTGAAGATGCAGACCGACCTTGCGCTGCTCGAAACGGACCCCGAGCAACTGCGCGAATCGTTGCAGCGGATCGCGGACAGCACCGACCGGGCCAGTCACCTGATCACCCAGCTGCTGTCGCTGGCCCGCGCGGAAGCGAGCTTCGAAAAACTCTACGCGGTCGAGCAGGTGGACCTCGACGCGATGGTGCGCGATGTGGCGCTCGAGCTCTATCCGCGTGCGCAGGCGAAAGGAATCGACCTGGGGGTCGAGGATGCGGGCCGGCCGTTGCCGATCGAGGGGAACCCGGTGCTGCTGCGCGAACTGATCAAGAACCTGCTCGACAACGCGATCAAATACACGCCGCATGGCGGAAGTGTTACCGCACGAACCCGCGTGGCGGGAGCGATCGTGCTGGAGATCGAAGATACCGGTACCGGTATCCCGGAAGCGGACCGCGAGCGCGTCTTCGAACGCTTCTATCGCGTGCTCGGAAGTGGCGTGGACGGCTCGGGCCTGGGGTTGCCGATCGTGCGGGAGATCGCCGAACTGCACCGCGCCACCGTGACGCTGAATCCGAACCCGACAGGTCCAGGCACGACGGCACAAGTCCTGTTCCCGCGCGGACCGCTCGTCACCCCGCCGCCCCAGCCTTTCCTTCCGTCATTTTCGGTAACGTGAGGAGCCGGCGTTCGGTGAGGCGGAAACGATTTTTGCATAGGTGGATTGACGGCGGGCCCGATTGGGCTATAATGCGCGCTTTCCCGGCCAGGTAGCTCAGTTGGTAGAGCAGCGGATTGAAAATCCGCGTGTCGGCGGTTCGATTCCGTCCCTGGCCACCAGAACACGAAAACGGGCCGGCACTTGCCGGCCCGTTTTCTTTCGGGTTGCCGAAGGCCTGCCAGAACTGCCTGATTTTGCTCAATCTTTCGCAGTTTCGCGGAGTGCTATAATTCGCGCCATTACGCTCCCCTGCGATCGCGCATGCAACTTTATGCTCTTGGCCTGAATCATCATACGGCGCCGCTCACGATTCGCGAGCAGGTGGCGTTTCAGCCCGAGCGGTTGGACGACGCGCTGCATGATCTGACGCACGAGCGGACGGTGCGCGAGGCGGCGATCCTGTCGACCTGCAATCGCACCGAACTGTACTTCGCGACCGAGCAGCCGCAGCACGCTGCCGACTGGCTGGCGCGTTTTCATCATCTGCCGTTGAGCGAAGTCTCGCCGTACCTCTACACCTATCCGCAACGCGACGCGATCCGCCATGTCTTCCGCGTCGCGAGCGGGCTCGACTCGATGGTCCTCGGCGAGCCGCAGATCCTCGGCCAGGTCAAGGATGCCGCCCGCCGTGCCGAAGAAGCCGGGACGATGGGCACGCTGCTGCACAAACTGTTCCAGAACACTTTCGCCGTCGCCAAGGAAGTGCGCTCGACGACGGCGATCGGCGCGAACATCGTGTCGATGGCGGCGGCGGCGATGCATCTTTCCGAGCGCATTTTCGAGCGGATGTCGGACCAGCGTGTGCTCTTCATCGGCGCCGGCGAGATGATCGAACTGTGTGCCGCGTATTTCGCCGGGGCGTGCCCGAAGCGGATCGCGGTCGCCAACCGCACCGAAGCGCGGGCGCAGTTGCTCGCCCATCGCTTCGGCGCCGAAGTGATGCGGCTCGACGTCGTCGGCGAGATGCTGCCGCACTTCGATGTCGTGGTGTCCTGTACGGCCAGCCCGCTGCCGATCGTCGGTCTGGGCATGGTCGAACGCGCCATCAAGGCGCGCCGCCACCGCCCGATCGTGATGGTCGATCTCGCGGTGCCGCGCGACATCGAAGCCGAAGTCGGCCAGCTCGACGACGTTTTCCTGTACACCGTCGACGATCTCGCGCAGATCGTCGACGCGGGTCTGGAGTCGCGGCAGCAGGCCGTGCTGGAAGCCGAGGAGATCATCGATTCGCGCGTCAATGGTTTCCTGCACTGGATGCAGGCGCGCGATGCGGTACCGACGATTCGCGCGCTGCGCCAGCACGCGGAGACGGTGCGCGCGGTCGAGCTGGAGCGGGCGACGCGTCTGCTGGCAAAAGGCGAAGACCCGCAGAAAGTGCTCGATGCGCTCAGTCACGGGCTGATCAACAAGCTGATGCATAGTCCGACCCGCTACCTCAATCAGTCCGAAGGCGAGCAGCAGGCCGATGCGAGCCGACTCGTGCAGCAGCTGTTCAACCTCAACTCCCCCGATTAGTCGTCGGCCCCCAACCCGTTTCGTTCTCGACTCGATCCCGCCCTTCATGAAGCAGAGCATCCGCGACAAGCTCGAACTCCTGACCCACCGCCTGGCGGAACTCGACCGCGAGTTGTCGTCCGGGGACGCCGTGCGCGACCTGGACGGGTTCCGTTCGCTCGGGCGCGAGCGCGCCGAGATCGAGCCGGTGGTTGCCTTGTACGGCGCTTACCGCCAAGCCGAGGCCGACTGCGAGAGCGCGCGCGCGATGCTGGCCGACGCGGAGATGCGCGAGCTCGCCGAGAGCGAGCTCGAAACGGGGGCGGTGCGCCTGCAGGCGCTGGAGGCCGAACTGCAGCGTGCGCTGCTGCCGCGCGACCCGAGCGACGAGCGCAACCTGTTTCTCGAAGTGCGTGCCGGCACCGGCGGCGACGAAGCTTCGCTGTTCGCCGGCGACTTGCTGCGCATGTATACGCGCTACGCCGAACGCCAGCGCTGGAAAGTCGAAATCGTATCGTCGAGCCCGTCGGATTTGGGCGGCTACAAGGAAGTGATTCTGCTCGTCGCGGGCGCCGGGGCGTATTCGAAGCTCAAGTTCGAGTCGGGCGGGCATCGCGTGCAGCGCATCCCGGTGACGGAAACGCAGGGACGCATCCATACTTCGGCGTGCACGGTGGCGGTGATGCCCGAGGCCGATGAAGTCGAAGCGGTGAACATCAATCCGGCGGACTTGCGCGTCGACACGTTCCGCGCCAGCGGCGCGGGCGGCCAGCATATCAACAAGACCGATTCGGCAGTACGCATCACGCACCTTCCGACCGGCATCGTCGTCGAGTGCCAGGACGACCGTTCCCAGCATCGCAACCGCGCGCAGGCGATGTCGGTGCTCGCCGCGCGCATCCACGACAGGCAATTGCGCGAGCAGCAGGCGCGCGAGGCTGCGACGCGCAAGAGCCTGGTCGGCAGTGGCGACCGGTCCGAACGCATTCGCACATACAACTATCCGCAGGGGCGCGTCACGGACCATCGCATCAACCTCACGCTGTACAAGCTCGACGCGGTGATGCAGGGTGATCTGGACGAGCTCATCGACGCGCTCACGCGGGAGCACCAGGCCGACCAGCTGGCCGCGCTGGGAGTTGACTGACGTGAAAATGGCTGAAACCGCTCCCGACATCGGCGGCGCCCTGAACTGGGCGCGGGCGCGAATCGCGATCGTCGATGCGCGCATTCTGCTGCGGCACGTGCTGCAGTGCGCGGCGGTGCGCCTGGCGGCGTATCCGGAAGCCCGGCTCGAAGCGCCGGAATGGGCCGAGTTCCGCGCGCTCGTCGAGCGCCGCGAGGCCGGAGAGCCGGTCGCTTACCTGACCGGCGAGCGCGAGTTCTTCGGCCACCCGTTCATCGTGACGCCGGCAGTGCTGATTCCGCGTCCCGACACTGAGCTGCTGGTGGAACTGGCGCTGGCGCATTTCGGCGACAAGCCGCATACGCGCGTGCTCGACCTCGGCACCGGGAGCGGCGCGCTCGCAGTCAGCCTCGCGCTCGAACTGCCACAGGCCGACGTCGTCGCGGTCGATCGTTCGCGCGAAGCGCTGTGGGTTGCGATGGCGAATGCCGCGCGCTTGCGCGCGAGCGTCTCCTTCGTGCTTGGCGACTGGTTTTCTTCCCTTGGCGACGACCACTATCAACTGATCGTCGCGAACCCGCCTTATGTCGCAGCGGCCGACCCGCATCTCGAAGAGGGCGACGTGCGCTTCGAGCCGAGCACCGCGCTGGCCGCAGGCCCGGACGGGCTCGACGACCTCGCTGCCATCGCCGCGCAGGCCCCGCGCCACCTCGAACCCGGCGGCTGGCTGTTCATGGAACACGGTTTCGACCAGGCTGCCGCGGTGCGCGGGCTGCTGACTGATGCCGGGTTTTCGTCGATTGCGTCCTGGAAGGATCTGGCGGGCATCGAACGGGTGTCGGGGGGGCAATGGCGCGGCCGCTGATCGCGTCGCGTCCTGCGCTCGCATGGCGTGCGCAGGCTATTGACGCGTGCGGGATCCATCCATAGAATTACCCGACTGAAACACTCAACTTTTAGGACATGAATCATGGACATCCAGGAAGTCATCCGCGAACAGGTCACCACGAACCCCGTCGTCCTGTACATGAAGGGCACGCCCCAGTTCCCGCAGTGCGGCTTCTCATCGACGGCCGTGCAGATCCTCAAGCACAGCGGCGTGCCGAAGTTCTTCTCGGTGAACGTTCTCGAGAACGACGAAATCCGTAACGGCATCAAGCAGTTCGCCAACTGGCCGACGATCCCGCAGCTGTACGTGAACGGTGAATTCGTCGGGGGCTGCGACATCATGCGCGAGATGTATGAAAACGGCGAATTGAAGACGATGCTGCAAAATGCAGGTCTCGCCTCGTAACATTCATGGCAAACGGGGATCCCCGTCGGCTTTCAGGCACTGCCCGCTTCAGCGTTTCCGCTCAGGTGGGCGCACATCCGGCGCAGGGACTTGCGCGTCAGGTGCGGTGCCAGCATATGAGGCGGCATGCGCAGCAGATGGTGGCGCGCCAGCATCAGCACGCGGGCACACTTGACCTTTAGCGCGGGCGGGTGATCCGGTGAGGGTGGCAACATCGTCATCGGAACAAGCATGTCCATCAGTCGCCGGTGCAAGGCCGGCGGCTGCTTCAGCCCGGCCACCGCCGACGCCGGAACCGGACATCCCAGCCACTTCTTAGCGTAATGCAATCCATACCACAGCGGGCGTTCAAGATGGAGTTCGGTCGCGCGCTGCCCCAGCCGATCCCAGAAACCGGGACGATCGGCGTATTCGCGTACCAGTCCGTCGATATCCACCACTTCGCGCACGCGCAGCTCGAGGTCGCCATCGTTGAAACAGTGCAGGCAGGCGTGCAGCACCTGGTCTTCCGCACATAATGCGTGAAACGGGGTGCCGGGAATCGGCTGGCTGCAGTTGAACAGGGTGGCAGGGTCGAACGCCCGGCGTCCTGTGACGGGCGTGATCGCATGGTGCAGATCCACTTCCAGCGTGCGCCCCGGATAACGCAGCGGTGGCGTCTCATGGCTCCAGTCCCGGTAGTAGCGTTCGTCATAGGCATCGAGCTTCTGCGCTTGCCAGCCCGCGGCCTTGAGCCGGTCCTCCATGACGCGCAACTGTTCACGCGGCACGAGCAAGTCGATATCCGAAACGAAACGCCCCTCTGCCATCCTGCGTCGTTGCAGCACGTACGCGCTGCCTTTCAACAGGATTACCGGGAAATCGTTCCTGCATAGGCGAGCCAGATGGAAAAGCTCGGCGCGTAGCATCTGGGAGCGAAATGCGGCGACCCGTGCGGACGACAGAAGGTGCCGCCGCACCGGCGGGGGAAGTTCCGGGTTCAGGAGATTCGCTGCCGCCAACCGCCCGTGCAGGCCGGTGAGGCGTCCGATGCGCAGCAGCCATTCCCAGCGGGCCTCATCGATCGCCAGCGGTGTTCGAAGGCCCATCAGCAGCAGCGGGACATCGGCGATGTCGGAGGTCGAGGCGCGTTTGGTCATCCAGCATCCCGGAACAGGGTTTCGATGTGGGCGACCGCTTCGTCGAGATCCCCGTACACCAGTTCGTGGGCGCGCACGCTTTGTGCCAGTCGTGTCGTGGCGCCGAAGCCGACCGGTCCGAGCACTTGATAGTTGAAGCTGTTCAGACCCACTCGCAGTGCGGCTTGCGCTGCAGGAATTCGCCTGCTTCGCAGCGGGGCGCCGGACTGGTAACGGGGGAAGACAATCAGACGGGGTCGGGCGCGACGATGGCGTGCCTCGAAGCTTGGTCGATCGGGCACGAAGTGCGCGACGTCGCCTTTGCGCGTCTTGGGGAACACCGGGCCGATCACCGCGCCCGGGCGTGCGCCGATGACTTCGATCGACTGGTTCTTCAGTGCCGCCGGCTTCAGCATCGGCAGAACTTCGTCGTTTTCCGGATCGACCACGCCGAATTCGTCCGACAGGAAGCGCCAACCGGCCAAATGCAGCGCACAGGTCAGCGTACTCTTGCCCGAACCGGGCTCCGCCGGCAGGATCAGCGCCTGGTCGTCGCGCGCCACGACACCGGCGTGCAGCAGCAGGTAAGCGTTGAGCCGCTGGGCCAGCAACCAGTTGCCACCCCATTCAAATAGCGGCAGTGCGCTACGCGCCGGATACGGTTCGAACGCCCGCTGTCCTTCCGACCACAGTTCGACCTGGCGAGTGCGCAAGCGCCACCGGGACTCGAGCCGCAGCGACATGCGCACGTCGGCAAAGGCGGCCCCGTCGACCACTTCCTGATGGGGATACACGGCATCCAGATGGCGATGGAATGCTTCGAGCGATGACGCCACCGCGATGCGTGCGGCGCCGACGTCGAGCAGCCGGTAGAGCGGGGTAGTCATTGTCCCGCTTCCTGTTCCCCGTCGACGAGCGTAGTGAGGGAGCGGGCCAGAAATTCGAGCCCGGGAGGCCATCCGCCGGCTTCGGCCACCTCGTCGAGAAAGGCGTCAAACCGGTTTTCCTCGATGCTGGCAGCAGCTTCCCGCAGCACCAGCACCGCGCTCTCGGTCAACAGGTGCGTCTCCCAAGACAGCGGGTTCAGAAAAACGAACTGCCCGTCGATGAGCGGGCAGTAACGCTGTAACCAGTCACCGGGGGTCGGCCCCGTTGGTGAAACCATCCAAATTCAGCCCCCAAAGAGCATGTTCGTCCGGTCCAGCCCGGGGTTTATGGATGCCAGACAGCGGTCTGTAGCCGGCGTAAAACCTTCCTCAAAAGTGGTCGTGGTTGGAAAAACGCCCGTTATTGCGCCGGTGTCATCGAAATAAGCCAACACCCAACCATGGCGGGGGGGATCGTAGGGACCGATTAAGGATAAAGATGCGTCGGTGACAAGCATTATCGGCGATGCCGCAGTGGGGACTGTGTAAACAGGAGTAGCAACGGCAGCGGGATCAATGACAGGTTGAAAACCGGCGAATTCTGTCGGAGTTCCATTCAGCGTAACCGTGAACTTAAGAATTTCCACTTTCACCCAAGCCCAGTCATCCTCCCCCACAAAAGGATCGGGCTCATCAGTCTCTCTGAACTGAAAATCGGTGCCAGGGAAGCCCCCCTCCGTCCGTACTTGCTCGACACAATTGATCGAAGCCAGCGCCGACCCGCTGTACCCCATGGTTACCACTCCGGAAGCCGCCAAGGCGCCCTTAAGCAGCTTGCGGCGCTGCTCGACCGAATTCGACTGCTGGGCGTCGCGCATGAGAATTCCCTCCGAAACTCATTCTTTTGTTGCCAAAAGAATATATGGGCTACTGCCATCTGAGTGAAATTTCTGATTCTTTTTAAGTTCTCTCAAACAGAAGCAAATTTTGCACCTGTTCTATCGCGGTTGGGCAAGGCACTGATGTAAAAAGAACAAATACGACACTGGGCGGAATCCTGAAAGGCGGATGTAAAATTCCCCGACACTCCGTCATGCTTAACGATCGGACACCCACGCAAGACGTCAGTTCCGATTGCCGCGGGCGCCAGCCGCTGCTCAAAAGTTGGATCCAAGCGCCCCCCGGGCTCGCGCGATGGCGGTGCGGACCTGTTCCGGCGCCGTGCCGCCGACATGCGCGCGTGACGCGAGCGAGCCTTCGACGGTCAGCACTGCGAACACCTCTTCGTCGACGAGGGGCGAGAAGGCGCGCAGCTCGTCGAGGCTGAAGTCCGGCAGGTCGCAGCCTTTTGCCTCGGCTGCGCGCACGGCGAGCGCGACCGCTTCGTGTGCGTCGCGGAACGGCAGGCCTTTCTTGACGAGATAGTCGGCGAGGTCGGTCGCCGTCGCGTAGCCCTGCTTCAGCGCGTCGCGCATCGCGTCCGCCTTGATCCTGATGCCGGTAATCATGTCGGCGTAGATGCGCAGCGTGTCGATCACCGTGTCGGCGGTGTCGAACAGCGGCTCCTTGTCTTCCTGGTTGTCCTTGTTGTACGCGAGCGGCTGGCCTTTCATCAGCGTCAGCAGCGCAATCAGGCTGCCGTTGACGCGGCCGGTCTTGCCACGCACGAGCTCGGGCACGTCCGGGTTCTTCTTCTGCGGCATGATGGAGCTGCCGGTGCAGAAGCGGTCAGCGAGGTCGATGAACCCGACGCGCGGGCTCATCCACAGGATCAGCTCTTCGGAGAAGCGCGACAGGTGCGTCATCAGCAGCGCCGCGGCGGCGCAGAATTCGATCGCGAAGTCGCGGTCGCTCACCGCATCGAGCGAGTTGTGGCAGACCTCGTCGAAGCCCAGCTCGCGGGCGACGAACTCGCGGTCGATCGGGTAGCTCGTGCCGGCGAGCGCCGCGGCTCCGAGCGGCAGGCGGTTCACGCGCTTGCGGCAATCCTGGAAGCGCTCGGCGTCGCGGCGCGTCATCTCGAAATAGGCCATCAGGTGGTGGCCGAACGTGACGGGCTGCGCGACCTGCAGGTGCGTGAAGCCGGGCATCGGCGTCGCTGCGTTCGCTTCGGCGACGTCGAGCAGGTTCTTCTGGAACTCGCCGATCAGCGCGAGGATCTCGTCGATCGCGTCGCGCAGCCACAGGCGAATGTCGGTCGCGACCTGGTCGTTGCGACTGCGCCCGGTGTGCAGCCGCTTGCCCGCGTCGCCGACGAGCGCGGTGAGGCGCTTTTCGATGTTCAGATGCACGTCCTCGTCGTCGAGGTTCCAGTCGAACTCTCCGCGCTCGATTTCGCCGCGGATCTGTACCATGCCGCGCTCGATGTCGGCGAGGTCCTGCGCGCCGATGATGCCCTGCCGGGCGAGCATTTTCGCGTGCGCGAGCGAGCCGCGGATGTCCTGCTGAGCCATGCGCTGGTCGAACGACACCGAGGCGGTATAGCGCTTGACGAGGTCCGAGACCGGTTCGGAAAAACGGCCGGACCACGCCTTGGCCGGCTGCGAGGAAGAGGTGTCTGTCATAATGTCCGTGGAAGGAAAACCGACCGGGAAGACCGTTCGATGCCGCGGCGGCGCAGGTTTCGTCCGTCGCATATAAGGGGTGAAAAGTATAAAGCAAAAGCTTCGCCGGCTTCTGCCAGGCGCTTGCGACGCGGGCTTTCCCGGCGTCGCCACAACGGAGAATTCCTGCATGACCGAAGCTGCTCTGCGGGTCGTCATCGTTGACGACGAGGAGCCCGCTCGCGCACGCCTCAAGGATCTGCTCGACGACATCGCGGAGACGCAGCCGACACGCGTCGTCGGCGTGGCAGCGAACGGGCTCGAAGCGTTGCGCCTGATCCAAGACCTGGCGACCGACGTCGTGCTCGCCGACATCCGCATGCCGGTCATGGACGGGGTGGAGCTCGCGCGCCACCTCGGCCGTCTCGAGTCCCCGCCTGCGGTGATCTTCACGACGGCATACGACGAATACGCGGTGCAGGCGTTCGACCTGGCGGCGACCGACTACCTGCTGAAGCCGGTGCGCGCGGCGCGGCTTGCCGAAGCGCTCGCGCGCGCGCGCCGGCGTTCGCCCGCTGCCGACGCGCTGCTGGCCGGACTTTCACGCGGCGCAAGGCGCCATTTCAGCGTCAATGAGCGCGGGCGCATTGTGTTGGTGCCGGTCGCCGACGTGCTGTTCCTGCGCGCGGAACTCAAGTACGTCACTGCGCGCACCGCGGCGCGCGAGTTCCTGCTCGACGAGTCGCTCGTCCAGCTCGAACAGGAGTTCCGCGATCGCTTTGTCCGCATCCATCGCAACTGTCTCGTCGCGCGCGGGGCCGTGACGGGCGTCGAACGCGCGGGCGAGGACGACGGCGAGCCCCACTGGGACGTCGTGCTCGCCGGTCTCGCCGAACGCCTGCCGATCAGCCGGCGCCAGTGGTCGGCGGTTCGGCACGCGCTCGGACTCTGACTCTCGCTCCGACGCGCCGACTTCCTCAGCCGCTGTTGCGCAAGCCGGCCGCGATGCCGTTGATCGAGATATGGATCCCGAGCCGGATGCGCGCGTCGTCATGCGTCTCGCGGTGGCGCCGCAGCAGCTCGACCTGCACGTGGTTGAGCGGATCGAGGTAGGGGAAGCGGTTGCGGATCGAGCGCTTGAGCAACGGGTTGCCATCGAGGAGCTCGCGCTGGCCCGTGATCGCGAGCAGCGCCTCGACAGTGTCGTGCCATTCGTTGCGGATGCGGCCGAAGATCGCGTCGCGCAAGCTCACGTCCTTGACGAGGCCGGCATAGCGTGATGCGATCGCCAGATCGGTCTTCGCCAGCACCATGTCCATGTTCGACAGCAGCGCGGCGAAGAACGACCATTCCCGGTGCATCGCCTGCAGGCGGGCGATGCCGTCGTCGGGGTGGGCCGCGAGCCAGGTTTTCACCGCGCTGCCGAAGCCGAACCAGCCCGGCAGCATCAGGCGGCACTGCGACCAACTGAACACCCACGGGATCGCGCGCAGGTCTTCGATGCGCGTGCCTTTCTTGCGCGACGCGGGCCGCGAGCCGATGTTCAGTTCGGCGATCTCCGAGATCACGGTGGACTCCCAGAAATAGCGTTCGAACCCTTCGGTGTCGTAGACCAGCCCGCGGTACGCAGCGAACGCGACGTCCGACAGCGCCTGCATCGTGTCGAGGAACTCGGCGCGCGGCGCCGGAGCGCGATCGGCGAGCAGGCTCGCTTCGAGCGTCGCGGCGACGATGACTTCGAGGTTGCGCCGGCCGACTTCCGGGTTGCCGTATTTCGCCGCGATCACTTCGCCCTGCTCGGTGAGCCGGATCTGCCCCTGCACGGCGCCGCCGGGCTGCGCGAGGATCGCCTGGTAGCTCGGGCCGCCGCCCCGTCCGACCGAACCGCCGCGGCCGTGGAACAGGCGCAGACGGATGCCGTGGCGCGCGAACACCTCGATGAGGCCGATCTCGGCCTTGTAGAGCGCCCAGCCGGACGTCAGGAAGCCGCCGTCCTTGTTGCTGTCGGAATAGCCGAGCATGACTTCGTGGGTGCGGTCGCGGGAGGCGGCGAGCAGGTTCATGTATCCGGGCAGCGCGAACAGGCGGTCCATCACCGACGGCGCGTTCGCGAGATCGTCGATCGTCTCGAACAGCGGGACGATATTGACGTCCAGCGCCCCTTCGTGCGGTCGCAGCAGCCCTGCCTCCTTCAGCAGCAGCGCGAGTTCGAGCAGATCGGAGACGTCGTCGGTCTTCGAGATGATGCAGTTCGGGATCGCTGCCGTGCCGTAGCGCCGATGCGCAGCGCGCGCGGCACGGAAGATCGCCAGCTCGCCTTCGGTCTCGTCTGAATAGCGCACGTGCGGCGACGCGAGCGGCCGTGGCGTCGCGAGTTCCTCGAGCAGCAGCGCGACGCGCCCCGCCTCGTCGAGCGCCGCGTAGTCGGTGCCGGCCTGGGCGGCCGCGAGCAACTCGTCGACGACGCGCTCATGCACGTCGGAATTCTGGCGCAGGTCGATCGGCGCGAGGTGAAAGCCGAACACGCGCACCGCCCGGCGCAGCCGGCGCAGCTGCCCGCGCGCGAGCGCCGCCGAGCCGTTCGCGACGAGCGAGCGGTGAATGACGTCGAGATCGTCGGCGAGTTCGGCGACGGCGGCGTAGGGCTCCGCCACTGCCACCGGGTGGCGGGGCGGTTCGGTGCCGAGCAACGCGCGGTGCGACGCCGCGAGCCGCGCGTAGATGCCGGAGATCGCGCGGCGGTAGGGCTCGTCGTTGCGGTGCGGGGAATGGTCGGGCGAGCGGTCGGCGAGCGCGAGCAGCGCATCGGAGGCGGTGACCAGCCCGAGCGCGAGCGACAGGCGCGCGCCGAGCACGTGCAGTTCGTCGAGATAGAAGCCGAGCGCGGCCCCCGCCTGCATCGCGAGCGCGCGCTCGAGCACGTCGGCGGTGACGAAAGGATTGCCGTCGCGATCGCCGCCGATCCAGCTGCCGACCTGCAGGAACGCCGGCAGTTCGAGTCCGGTGAGCGCCGGGTCGCGGCTCGCGAGCTGGTCTTCGAGGTTGGCATAGAGACGCGGCAGCTCGCGCAGGAAAGTCGTGTCGAAGTACGACAGGCCGTTCGCGACTTCATCGACGACCGACAGCTTGGCCGGGCGCAGCATCCGCGTCTGCCACAGCGTCAGCACCACGCGGCGCAACGCGTCGTCGCTTTCCTCGCGCTCCTCCGGCGTCAGCGTCATGCGATCGCGCGCGTCGAGGAGATGTGCGATGTCGGTCTCGCAGTTGAGGATGCTCTTGCGCTGGACTTCGGTCGGATGCGCCGTCAGCACCGGCGAGATCAGCGCGGTGTCGAAGAACGCCGCGAGCCGGCCCGGCGGCAATCCGCTCGCCAGCGCACGCCCGAGCGCGTGCGCGACGCTGCCTTCGCGCGGCGCCGAGCCGGCGATCAGGTGGGCGCGGCTGCGGCGGATGTGATGCTGGTCCTCGGCGATGTTCGACAGGTGCGAGAAATAGCTGAACGCGCGCACGACTTCGATTGTCTGTTCGCGCGACAGCGCGTCGAGGATGCCTTCGAGTTCGCGCCGTGCCGCCTTGTCGTCGTCGCGGCGGAAGCGCACCGAGGTCTGGCGGATGCGCTCGATGAGGGCGAACGCCGCTTCGCCCTGCTGGTCGCGCACGGTGTCGCCCAGTACGCGGCCGAGCAGCCGGATGTCTTCGCGCAGCGGGGCGTCCTTGTCTTCAGTCATGGTCTGTTCCGGGTTTGGGTGGCTACGTTGTCGGAGCGGCCTGCGGGGTCGGTGGCGGGCACGATGCGGACTTGCGCGCACCGGCGCAGGAAAGGTGCAATTTGCACCCATGCTAGAATGCCTGCCAGCCGGTGCGCCATTGGCGCCAACCCTGATGTTGCATTGCGGCAACCTTTTGCCGCAAGCGGCACCGATCCATTCCTCCGTGACGAGTCTGCCCACCGTGAGCGCTACCCCCGACTTTCCCGCCCCCGAACGCATCGTAATCGCCACCCGCGAAAGCCGTCTCGCACTGTGGCAGGCCGAACACGTCAAGGCCCGGCTCGAGGTGCTCTACCCGGGCTGTCGCGTCGAGCTGCTCGGCATGACCACGCGCGGCGACCAGATCCTCGACCGTCCGCTCGCGAAGGTCGGCGGCAAGGGGCTGTTCGTCAAGGAACTCGAAGCCGCGCTGCTCGAGGAGCGCGCCGACATCGCGGTGCATTCGATGAAGGACGTGCCGATGCAACTGGCTGAACGTTTCGCGCTGCCGTGCATCTCGGCGCGCGAAGTGCCGCTCGACGCGTTCGTGTCGCCGCGCTACGCGAGCCTCGCCGACATGCCGCCGGGCACGGTCGTCGGCACCTCGTCGCTGCGCCGCGAATCCCAGCTGCATGCACAGTTCCCGTTCCTGGCGGTCACGAGCCTGCGCGGCAACCTCGACACGCGCCTGCGCAAGCTCGACGAGGGGCAGTACGACGCGATCATCCTCGCGGCCGCCGGCCTGAAGCGGCTCGGGCTTGCCGACCGCATCCGCGCCGAACTGCCGTCCGAGGTGTCACTGCCGGCGGCCGGGCAGGGCGCGCTCGGCATCGAATGCCTGGCGAAGCGCACCGACATCGCGGCCTGGCTCGCGCCGCTCAACGATGCCGATACTTCCGCTTGCGTGCGCGCCGAGCGTGCCGTCTCGCGCGCGCTCGCGGGCAGCTGCGAAGTGCCGCTTGGCGCCTATGCCGAGATCCGCGCCGGCCGGCTGTGGCTGCGCGGCTTCGTCGCGCTGCCCGATGGCAGCCGCATGGTCCGTGCCGAACGCGAAGGCGATGCCGCCGATGCCGAAGGGCTCGGGCTCGCACTGGCCGACGACTTGCGCGCGCAAGGAGCCGAAGACATCCTCGCGCGCCTGGGGTGAGCCCGGTCCGGACGGCACGGCCTTGTCGATCACGCCGATGATGCGCAACACGCTCTGGGGGCGTCACGTCGCAGTCACTCGCCCGGTCGGGCAGGCCGACAGCCTGTGCGAGGCGATCGCTGCGCGCGGCGGCATTCCGGTGCGCTTTCCGGTACTCGCGATCGGCGCCGTCGACGGCGCGCGACTCGACGACATCGCCACCCGGCTCGATCAGTTCGACCTCGCATTTTTCGTCAGCCCGAACGCCGTGCAGCACGCGCTCACGCCGATCCTCGCGCGGCGCGCGTGGCCGCAGCGAGTGGTCGTCGCGACCGTCGGCAAGGGGAGCGAGCGGGCGCTCGCGGCATTCGGTTTCCGCTCGGTCGTCGCGCCCCGCAGCGGTTTCGACAGCGAGTCCGTGCTCGCCCTTCCGGAATTCCGGCCCGAAGCGGTGCGCGGCCGGCGGATCGTGATCTTCCGCGGCGACGGCGGTCGCGACCTGCTCGGTGAAACCCTGCGCGCATACGGCGCCGACGTCGAATACGTGAGCTGCTATCGCCGCTTCCAGCCCGACCAGGACCCGGCCCCGCTGCTCGACCTCGCGCGGCGCGGCGCACTCGATGCGATCACGCTGACGAGCAGCGAAGGCGTCGCGAAGCTCGTCGCGATCGTCGGCGCCGAGGGCCTGCGCCTGCTGTGCCCGGTCCCGATCTTCGCGCCGCACCCGAGAATCGCGGCGCACGCCCGCGCGGCGGGCTTCGTGTGCGTCGTCGAAACCGGTCCCGGTGACGAAGGGCTCATTGGCGCACTCGAATCTCATTTCCAGCGACCTCGGTTAAACTCTCCGGCATGAAAGAAGAAATTCCAGCGCTTTCCCAGCCTCCGCGTTCCGATACCCCCTCCGGATCGACGCCGTCCACCTCGTCCTCCACGCCGCCGGCTTCCTCCTCGAAGTGGGGCAGCGGCCTCGCCACGACCGTCGCGCTGGTCGCGCTCGCCGTGGCCGGGCTCGCCGGCTGGCAGGTATACGAGCTGCGCTCGGGCGCCATCGAGATTCGCGAGGAAGTCGCCCAGCGCCTGGCGGCAAGCGATTCCGCGCTCGCCGAAGCACGGGGATCGGCGCGCCAGCAGCAGGAATCGATCGCGTCGCTGCAGGGCAAGATCGGCGCGCTCGAAGCGCACGTCGCGGCCACCGAAGGGCAAGCGGCCGCGCTCGAAAATCTCTACCAGGAGTTTTCGCGCACCCGGGACGATCGCGTCGTCGCCGAGGCGGAGCAGGCGATCGGCATCGCTGCGCAGCAACTGCAGCTGGCCGGCAATCACGAAGCCGCGCTGATCGCGTTGCAGGGAGCCGAGGCGCGGCTGGCGGCGCAGGACCGCGGCCAGTTCCAGGCCTTGCGCCGCGCGCTGGTGCGTGACATCGAGCGGCTCCAGGCCGCGCCGCAGGTCGATGTCGCGGGCATCGCGCTGCGCCTGGAGACGCTGCTCGAGCGTGTCGACACGCTGCCGCTGGCTTTCGCCGGGCAACTCGACGATCCGGCTGCCGCCCGCACCGACGGGGCGAGCGCGCCGGAGGGCGCTTCGAACGACCCTTCGGTGATCGATTTCGTCACCGGACTGGCGCGCGACATCTGGCGCGAAATGCTGACGCTGGTGCGAATCGAGCGTCTCGACCAGTCCGAACCCGTGCTGCTGGCGCCGGCGCAAAGCACCTACCTGCGCGAGAATCTCAAGATCCGCCTGCTGACTGCGCGGCTCGCGCTGCTCGCGCGCGACGGCCGGACTTTCGCCGCCGACCTCGTGCAGGCGCGGGGCTGGATCGAACGCTTTTTCGACCAGCGCGACCCGGCCGTGCAGGAAACGCTCGCCGAACTCGCGGCGTTGCAGGCATTGCCGCTCAAGGTCGAGCAGCCGACGCCGAGCGAAAGTATCGCCGCACTGCGGATGCTGCAGGCACGCTCGGCCGAAAGTCGGCGGCCACTCAACGGGACGCCTGCGCCAGGTGATGCTGCCGCTTCCGGTGCGGGCCGTTCGCCCGGCGGTGCAGCTTCCGCTCCCGAAGTCCGGTCGCCGCCTGCCGCGCCTGCGCCCGGGCCCGCGCAGTCGCGCGAGCAGGCGCCGGTCCCCGGCGAGCGTTGAAGGGAGGCCCGGAATGCGTACCCTGCTCTGGCTCATCGCCCTGTTCGCTCTCGCTGCCGGGGTGGCGATGCTCGCGAGCATCAACACCGGCTACGTGCTCGTCGTGCTGCCGCCGTGGCGTGCCCAGCTGTCACTGAATCTCCTCATCGTCGCCCTGCTCGCGACGTTTTTCATCGGCTATGTGGTGCTCCGACTGGTCGGGAAAACGATTGCGCTGCCCGGGCGGGTCGGCGTGTTTCGCGAGCGCCGGCGCAAGGACAAGGCCGGCCGAGCGCTGCGCGAAGGTTTGCGGGCCCTTTTCGAAGGCCGCTTCGCGCAGGCGCTGAAGCTCTCCGGTAACGCTTTCGACGCCGGCGAAAGCCGCTCGATGGCGGCGCTCGTCGCAGCGCGTGCGGCACACGGCATGCACGATGACACCCGCTACCGGATCTGGATCGGGCGGGCTGCCGAGCAGGAAGAAGAAGCCCGTGTTGCGCGCCTGATGACCGAAGCCGAACTCGCGGTCGAAGGGCGGCGCTTCGAGGAAGCCGCCGAACGGCTCGAAAATCTGCGCCTGTCCGGGCATCGGCACATCGCTGCGCTGCGTCTGTCGCTGAAAGTGGCTTCGGCGCTGGGGCACTGGGAAGAGGTCCTGCGCCTCGCGCGGCAGTTGCGCAAGCACAAGGCTCTGACGGACGAGCAGGCGCAACCGGTGGTGCGCCGCGCGCACGTCGAACGGGTACGCGAACTGGCTCGCGACGGCGAGGCGCTCGCAGTGTACTGGCGCAGCATTCCCGCTGCCGAACTGGGTGACCGGCGCATGGTAGAGGAAGCCGTTCCCTATCTTGCCGCGGCGGGGCAGGGAGCCTTGGTGCGCAAGACCGTGGAACGCATGCTCGACACCGAGTGGGACGGGGGATTGGCGCGGCTGTACGCCCAGTGCGCAAATGACGATGCCGCCGGCTGCCTCGCGCGGGCCGAAGGGTGGCTGCGCAAGCACCCGAAGGACGCGGACCTGCTGTATGCGCTCGGCAGGCTATGTGTGGCGGCGCAGCTGTGGGGCAAGGCGCAGAGTTACCTCGAGGCATCGCTGAGCCTTGCACCGACGATCGAAACGCACCTCGCGCTCGCGCATCTGTTCGAGCGCCTCGAACGGCCCGAAGAGGCGCACGCCCACTATCGCGCGGCCGCCGAACATTCGGCTGCCTGAGCTGCCTGAGCTGCCTCGCTCCGCGCGGCAGTCAGCACCAGTCGCGCGGAGCGAGAAACTCGTCGTATAGACGCGCCTCGGCGCTGCCCGGCTCCGGCTGCCAGTCGTAGCGCCATTTGACGAGCGGGGGCAGCGACATCAGGATCGACTCGGTGCGCCCACCCGATTGCAGGCCGAACAGCGTGCCGCGGTCGAACACGAGGTTGAATTCGACGTAGCGGCCGCGGCGGTAGGCCTGGAAGTCGCGTTCGCGTTCGCCGTATGCGACGTCGCGTCGCCGCTCGATGATCGGCAGATAGGCGCCCAGAAACGCATCGCCGACGCTGCGCGCGAGCCCGAATGCGGCGTCGAAGTCGGTCTTGCCGTCGGCGCCCAGATCGTCGAAGAACAGGCCCCCGACACCGCGTGGTTCGTTGCGGTGCTTGAGGTAAAAGTACCGGTCACACCATTCCTTGAGGCGACGGTATTCCGGTTCCCCGCCCCACGGCAGCACCGCAGCCCGGCACGCGCGGTGGAAATCGCGCACGTCTTCCTCGTACGGGTAATACGGCGTCAGGTCCATGCCCCCGCCGAACCACCAGACCGGCGCCGCGGCAGGCGGAACGGCCGGGTCCAGATGCGACGCGATGAAGAAGCGCACATTCATGTGCACCGTCGGACAGTACGGGTTGCGCGGATGCAGCACGAGCGACACGCCCATCGCCTCGAACGCGCGGCCGGCGAGATCGGGGCGGTGCGCGGTCGCCGAAGCCGGCATTGCGTCGCCGATCACATGCGAGAAATTGACTCCGCCCCGTTCGAAGAAACCGCCTTCCTCGATGACGCGCGTGACGCCTCCGCCGCCCGCCGGGCGCTGCCACGCATCCTCGCGGAAGCTGCTGCCGTCGAAGCGTTCGAGCGCGGCGACGATGCGGCTTTGCAGGTCGAGCAGGTGCTGCCTGACGACGCGCGAATCGGGCGCGCCCACCGTTCAGCCTTTGCGCGCAATGGCGCGGTGGCCGATGTCGCGGCGGTACTGGCGTCCTTCGAAGATGATCGCGTCGGCGATCTCGTAGGCGCGCTTCTGCGCGCTGCGGATGTTGTCGCCGAGCGCGGTGACGCACAGCACGCGGCCTCCGGCCGTCACGACGTGCCCGTCCAGTTCCGCAGTGCCCGCGTGGAAGACGTGCACGTCCTCGCTCACGGCAGCCGGAAACCCGGACACCACGTCGCCCTTGCGCGGCGCCTCCGGATAGCCTTCGGCAGCGAGCACGACGCCGAGCGCGACGCGACGGTCCCATTCGGCTTCGACCTGGTCGAGCCGCCCGCCGATCGCCGCTTCGACGAGGTCGGACAGGTCGGTCTTCAGGCGCATCATGATCGGCTGGGTTTCCGGGTCGCCCAGACGGCAGTTGAACTCGACGACGCGCGGCTGGCCCGCTTCGTCGATCATCAGGCCGGCATACAGGAAGCCGGTATAGGACAGCCCGTCGGCGCTCATGCCGGCAAGAGTCGGCAGGATGATCTCGCGCATCACGCGGGCGTGGATTTCGGGCGTCACGACTGGCGCCGGCGAATACGCGCCCATGCCTCCGGTGTTGGGGCCTTCGTCCTTGTCCCGCAGGCGCTTGTGATCCTGGCTCGTCGCCAGTGCCAGCGCATGCTTGCCGTCGGCCATGACGATGAAGCTCGCTTCCTCGCCCGCCATGAACTCCTCGATGACGACCCGCGCGCCGGCTTCGTCGTACTGCACGCCGATCTGCTCGCCGCTCAGCATCATGTCGATCGCCGCATGGGCTTCGGCAAGTGTCGCGGCGACCACGACGCCCTTGCCGGCGGCCAGGCCGTCGGCCTTGATGACGATTGGCGCCCCTTCGCTCTCGACATAGTCGTGCGCCGCGGACGGGTCGGAGAAAGTCGCGTGCTTCGCCGTCGGGATGTTGTGCCGGGCCATGAAGCGCTTGGCGAAGTCCTTCGAGCTTTCGAGCTGCGCCGCGCCTTTCGTCGGGCCGAAGATCGGCAGGCCGGCGGCGCGAAAGGCGTCGACGACGCCGGCCGCAAGCGGTGCTTCGGGGCCGACGACGGTGAATTGCACCTGCTCGGTGCGCGCGAGTTCGACGAGGTCCGGGATCGCAGTGACCGCGACGTTCTCGAGCAGCGGTTCGCGCGCGGTGCCCGGATTGCCCGGGGCAACCAGCACGCGTGTGACTTTGGGCGACTGGGCGAGTCTCCAGGCCAGCGCGTGTTCGCGGCCGCCGGAGCCGATGACGAGAACTTTCATGAGTTTTCCTGTGCCGCTGTCAATGCCGGAAATGACGGAAACCGGTGAACACCATCGCCACGCCCTGTTCGTCGGCGGCGGCGATCACCTCGCTGTCGCGCATCGAGCCGCCGGGCTGGATCACCGCGGTCGCGCCAGCTTGCGCGAGCACGTCGAGCCCGTCGCGGAACGGGAAGAACGCGTCGGAGGCGACGACCGAACCGTGCACCGTCAGCCCGGCGTTCTCGGCCTTGATCGCGGCGATGCGAGCCGAATCGACGCGGCTCATCTGGCCTGCGCCGACGCCGACCGTCATGCCGTCACGGCAATACACGATCGCGTTCGACTTGACGTATTTCGCGACCCGCCACGCGAACAGCAGGTCGCCGACTTCCTGTTCGGTCGGCGCGCGCCGGGTGACGATCCTGAGGTCGGCGACCGCGATGCGCGCCTCGTCGGCGCTCTGCACCAGCAGCCCGCCGCCGACACGCTTCAGGTCGAGGGCGCCGGACGGCTTGCCGAGCGCGCACGTCAGCACCCGCACGTTCTGTTTCGCCGCGAGCACCGCGAGCGCGTCGGCGCTGTACGACGGCGCGATCAGCACTTCGAGGAACTGCGCTGCGACGGCTTCGGCAGCGGCCCGGTCGACTTCGCAGTTGAACGCGATGATGCCGCCGAAGGCGGACGTCGGATCGGTCGAGAAGGCCTTGCGGTAAGCGGCCTGCGGAGTTTCGGCGAGGGCGACGCCGCACGGGTTCGCGTGCTTGACGATGACGCACGCGACGCGCCCGGCTTCGACGTCGAACGCCTTGACGCATTCCCACGCCGCGTCGGCGTCGGCGATGTTGTTGTAAGACAGTTCCTTGCCCTGCAGCTGCCGGTACGCCGCGATCACGCCTTCGGGCGCCGATGGCTCGCGGTAGAAGGCTGCGGACTGATGCGGGTTCTCGCCGTAGCGCAGGTCCTGGACCTTGTCGAACGCGAGCTGGAAGCGTTCCGGGTAGGCCTGCCGCGTGGCCGCTCCGGCGTCGTCGAAACGCAGCGCGGTCAGGTGGTTGGAAATCGCGGCGTCGTAGCGGGCAGTATGCGTGAAGGCTTTCACGGCGAGCGCGAAGCGCGTCCTGTAGCTCAGCGCACCGTCGCCCGAGCTCAGCTCGGCAACGATCGACGCGTAGTCTTTTGGGTCGGTGACGATGCCGACGCCGCCGGCTTCGTTGCCGTGGTTCTTGGCCGCCGCGCGCACCATCGTCGGGCCGCCGATGTCGATGTTCTCGATCGCGTCCTCGAGCGTGCAGTCGGGCTTGGCGACGGTTGCGGCGAACGGATAGAGGTTCACGACGACGAGGTCGATGCGGGAGATGTCGTGTGCGGCGATCGTCTCCATGTGCTCCGACAGGTCACGACGCGCGAGGATGCCGCCGTGCACTTTCGGGTGCAGCGTCTTGACGCGGCCGTCGAGCATTTCCGGAAAGCCGGTGTGCTCGGACACGTCGGTGACCGGCAGGCCGGCCTCGCGCAGCATCGCGGCGGTGCCGCCGGTCGACAGCAGCTTGACGCCGAGCGCATCGAGCGAGCGGGCAAATTCGACGACGCCGCGCTTGTCGGAGACGCTGATCAGGGCTTGGGAGACTTTCATCGTGAGGATCGCAAGAAAAAAATCGGGTGGGCGACGCGGCGATTGCGCCGCGCGGGGAGTGAGGGTCGGGCTGCGCTACAGCAGTTCGTATTCGGTCAGCTTGCGGCGCAGCGTGTTGCGGTTGATGCCGAGCATCTCGGCGGCGACGGTCTGGTTGCCATTGGCTTGGCGAAGCACGAATTCGAGCATCGGGCGCTCGACGTTGCGAATCACCATGTCATAAATTGCGGCCGGCTTCTCGCCGTCCAGGTCGCGGAAGTACTGGTCAAGGGTGCGATGGATCGATTCGGCGATCTCGTTCGAGCGGGTCATGCTGCGAGTTCCTGCGGAAGTTCTTCGTAGCGCAGGCGGGCGTCCTGCTCGGCGAGGCGGCCGAAGAAGTCGTCAACAGCCTCGAGTTGTTCGCGCACATCCGACAGCTGGTTCATCGTGCGGCGGAAAGCCGCCGAGCCGACGAGGCCCTTCGTGTACCAGGAGATGTGCTTGCGCGCGATCCTGACTCCGGTTTCCTCTCCATAGAACGCGTACAGGTCGCCCAGGTGCTCGCGGCATACCTGGAGGATCTCGGCGACGAGTGGCGGCGGCAGCAGCGTGCCGGTCGCAAGGTAATGCTCGATTTCGCGGAAAATCCACGGCCGGCCCTGCGCGGCGCGGCCGATCATCACGCCGTCGGCACCGGTGTAGTCGAGCACGTAGCGGGCTTTCTCGGGCGTCGTGATGTCGCCGTTGGCGATCACCGGGATCTTCACGAGGGATTTCACTTCGGCGATCGTGTCGTACTCGGCGTTGCCGGTGTATTGGTCGGCGCGCGTGCGGCCATGGATCGCGACCGCGCGGATGCCCGATGCTTCGGCAATGCGGGCGATCGTCGGGGCGTTGCGATTGTCGCGGTTCCAGCCGGTGCGGAACTTCAGTGTCACCGGAGTGCCGGGCACCGCGGCGACGACTGCCTCGAGGATGCGGGCGACGAGCGGCTCGTTCTGCATCAGCGCGGAGCCTGCCATGACGTTGCAGACTTTCTTTGCCGGGCAACCCATGTTGATGTCGATGATCTGCGCACCGTTGTCCGCGTTGTAGCGCGCGGCATCGGCCATCATCGCCGGATCGGCACCGGCGATCTGCACCGAAATCGGCTCGACCTCGCCGGCGTGCTCGGCACGGCGACGGGTTTTCGCGCTGCCATACAGCAGTGAGTTCGACGTGACCATTTCGCTGACTGCGACGCCTGCGCCGAGCTTCTTGCACAGCTGGCGGAACGGCCGATCGGTCACGCCCGCCATCGGGGCGACGAAAAGATTGTTGCGCAGGGTAAAACCGGCGAACTGCATGGATGGAGAGGGTGTTCGGGGAAGAGGGCGCATTTTACCTCATGCGCCGCCGAGCGAGCAGCGGAATGCAGCGCCGAAGCCGATTGCATCACATCCTGTCGTATTTGCGCCCGCGCTGCGCGCCGGCGGGACGGTGCCGCTCAGGGCCAGGCGCGCGCTCCGAACATCATCCGCCGCGCGACGAAACCGCGCAGCGGCGGGATGAGGTCGAGGGCCAGCAGGCCGGCGCCGCGGAGCTGGCGCAGCGGGGCGAAGTCATTGCTGAACACGCGCACGAGCGCATCGGTGAAGTGGATCATGCCGAAGCGGTCGAGGCCGCGGGAATCGGCATAGGCGTCCAGGACTGCCGCTCCGCCCGGATCGCCGCGGTGGCGCAGCAGCGTTTCGGCCAGCGCCCAGACGTCGCGCAGCGCGAGGTTGAAGCCCTGGCCGGCGACCGGATGGAGGGTCTGGGCGGCGTTGCCGAGCCACACGGTGCGGGCGCCCGCCGGATCACGCCGGTAGCGCAGGCCGAGGGGATAGCGATGGCGGCGGGAAACCGCGCCGAACCGCAAGCGGGTGCCGAAGTGGTCCTGCAACTGCGCGACATAGCCCGCGTCGTCGAGGGCGAGCAGCGCGTCGGCGCGTTCGGGCGAAACGACCTGGACCAGCGCGAAGTTGCTGTCGCAGGGCAGCAGCGCGATCGGACCCTGCGGCGTGAAGCGCTCGAAAGCGCGATCGCGATGACCGCCGTCGACGTCGATCCGCGCGATGAGGGCGTGCTGGCGGTAGTCGCGCTCGACGACGTCCCGGCGGCCGGCCTCGAGCCGGCCTTCGGCGCAGGCGACGAGGCGCGCGCGGCACGGCGCGTCGTCCGGGGCGCTCGCCGCAGTGCCACCGAGGGTGGCAACGAGGGTGGCGACGACAGCGTCGGCCTGCGGCGTGAGCGCGGTGACTTCCGTTTCGTCGAGGACGGCGATGCCGCTGCGGTCCACCGCTGCGCGCAAAGCGCCCGCGAGCGCGCCGGCCGAGACGACGTAGCCGAGCGCCGGCTGATGGTAGTCCTCGGCCCGAAGTTCGGTGCGGCCGAACCCGCCTTGCTGCGAGACGTGGATGCGGCGGATCGGCGTCGCCGGCAGCGCGTCCCACACGCCGAGGCGCTCCAGCGTCAGGCGCGTGCCGTGCGCGAGCGCGAGCACGCGCGGGTCGGCGAGCACGGCCGCGCGCGGGCGGGCGTCGGCGAGCACGATCGCCAGTCCGCTGTCTTTCAGCGCGAGCGCCAGCGCGAGCCCGACCGGCCCGGCGCCGACGACCAAGAGGTCAGGCTGTCGCACCGGCGCCCTCGCGCATCACCGCCTCGATGTCGGCGATCGACCGCGGCGCCGCATCGGTGATGAATTCGCACCCGGTGGCGGTGACGACGGCATCGTCCTCGATGCGCACGCCGATGTTCCAGAACGCTTCCGGCACGTCGGCGGTGGCGCGGATGTAGCAGCCCGGCTCGACGGTCAGCACCATGCCGGGTTCGAGCGGCCGCCACTCGCCGGCGCGCTTGTATTCGCCCGCATCATGGACGTCGCGGCCGAGCCAGTGACCGGTGCGGTGCATGTAGAAGCGCCGGTAGAGGCCTTGTTCGATGACGGTATCGAGCGGGCCGGAGAGCAGGCCGAGATCGAGCAGGCCTTGCGCGATGACCCGCACTGCCGCGTCGTGCGGATCGTTCCACAGCACGCCGGGACGGATCGTGTCTTTCGCAGCGCGCTGCGCGGCGAGCACCAGTTCATAGACGTCCCGCTGCGCGCCGGTGAAACGGCCATTGACGGGAAACGTCCGGGTGATGTCGGACGCGTAGCCGTCGAGCTCGCAGCCGGCATCGATCAGCAGCAGCTCGCCGTCGGCCATCATGCGGTCGTTCTCGACGTAGTGCAGCACGCACGCATTCGGGCCACTGGCGACGATCGACGGGTACGCGGGCGCCTGGCTGCCGGCGCGGCGAAAGCTGTGCAGGAGTTCCGCCTCGATCTCGTATTCGTGACGGCCGGGGCGGGTCGCCGCCATCGCGCGCCGGTGCGCGTCGCCCGAGATTGCGGCTGCGCGGCGCATGATCGCGAGCTCCGATTCGTCCTTCATGAGGCGCATTTCGTCGAGCTCAGTGCGCACGTCGTGGATCGCATGCGGGGGCACTGCGCCGGCACGCGCGTTCGCCCGCACCGCGTTCAGCGCGCGCATCACGCGGGCGTCCCAGTCCGCTTCGTAACCCAGCGCGCACCACAGCTTCGGCTGGTTCGCGAGGAGGTCGGGCAGGCGCTGGTCGAGGTCGCCGATCGTCCATGCTTCGTCGAAACCGAAGCGCTCGCGGGCCGCATCAGGGCCGAAACGGTAACCGTCCCAGATCTCCCGTTCCTCGTTCTTCTCGCGGCAGAACAGGATCGAGCGCGGGGATTCGCCGGCAACCAGCACGACCACCGCTTCGGGTTCGCCGAAGCCGGTGAGGTAATGGAAGTAGCTGTCGTGGCGGAACGGATAGTGCGTGTCCCGGTTGCGTGTGCATTCGGGTGCGGTCGGCAGCACCGCGATGCCGCCGCCGAGCGCATTCATGCGCGCGAGGAGCCGTTCGCGGCGGGCGTGAAACGGGGCGATGTCGGGCACGGGTCGCTCTGGAAGACTGTTCATGAATTCATTATGGCACGGGGCGATTCCCGGTTTCGACCCGGCGGAAAAGGCCGTGTTCGGGAGCAGCGCTCACTCGATGACCTGCCGCAGATGCCGGTCGAGCGCGGCAAGGCGCTGCGGCATCCCGACATCGAGCCAGTAGCCGCGATAGAGCGCGCCAAGCACCCGGCCGGCGTCCATCGCCTCCCGCAGCAGCGGGCCCAGCGGCGCTTTCGTTCCTGCTGCGATGGCAGCGAACATCGTCGGCTGATAGACGCCGATGCCGGAAAACGTCAGCCGCGGCTCGCCGTCGCGGTGCAGGCGGTCGCCGTCGAGGCGAAAATCGCCGCCGGGGTGATGGTCCGGGTTGGGTACCATCACGAGGTGGGCGAGGTCGCCCGTCGCGGCAAGTTCGGCGCCGACAGGGCGCAGCGCGGCGAGGTCCGCGTCGCAGAAGACGTCGCCGTTGACGACGAGGAAAGGCGCGTCGCCGAGCAGCGCCAGTGCCTGGCGGATGCCGCCGGCGGTCTCCAGCGCCTCGGCTTCGGCGGAGTACGCGATATGCAGACCGAACTGCCGGCCGTCGCCGAGCGCCGCTTCGATCATCGTTCCGAGATGGGCGTGGTTGATGACGACGTCGGTGAAGCCCGCGGCGCGCAGCCGCTCGAGGTGCCACGCGATGAGCGGCCGCCCGCCCGCGACGAGCAGCGGCTTCGGGCACGCGTCGGTCAGCGGGCGCATCCGCTCGCCGCGCCCGGCGGCGAGGATCATCGCGCGCATCAGAACGTGTAGCCGACTTCGACCGGCTCCGGATCGACCTGGTCGAGCAGCCGCAGCAGCGGCGTGAGGTCGCGGTAGCGCTTGCACGCGCGGCGCAGGTAGTCCATCACCCGCGGCATGTCGGCGAGGTAGCCGTCCTTGCCGTCGCGGTGGCAGAGGCGGGCGAAGATGCCGAGCACCTTGATGTGGCGCTGCACGCCCATCCATTCGTAGTCGCGATGGAAGTCGGAGAAATCCTCACGCACCGGCAGTCCGAGCTGGCGCGCGACCTCCCAGTAGCGCGCGAGCAGATCGAGCGTGAAGTCCTCTTCCCAGTGGATGTACGCGTCCTTGAGCAGCGAAGCGAGGTCGTAGGTCAGCGGACCGTACACCGCGTCCTGGAAGTCGATGACGCCCGGGTTGGCGCCTTCGGCGAGGTACATCAGGTTGCGCGAGTGGTAGTCGCGATGCACGAAGACCTGCGGCTCGGCGAGGTTGACGGCGAGGATGCGGTCGAACACGCCCTCCAGCGCGGCGCGCTGGCGCTCGTCGAGGCTCACGCCCTTGTGGCGCGCGATGTACCACTCGGGGAACAGCATCAGCTCGCGCCGCAGCAGCTCGCGCGAATATTCCGGCAGCACGCCGGGGCGGCTCGCTTTCTGGATCGCGATCAGCGCGCCGAGGGCGTCGGCGTAAAGACTCGCGGCATTCGCCGGGGTCAGCGCCGCGAGGTAGGTCGTGCTGCCGAGGTCCGACAGCAGCAGGAAGCCCTGCTCCGGGTCGCGCGCCAGCACGTCGGGGACGTGGGCGCCGGCGGCGCCGAAGAGTTCGGCGACCTTGAGCCAGGGGCGCGTGTCCTCGTGTTCGGGCGGGGCGTCCATGACGACGCGGCTCGGGCTGCCGTCGGCAAAATGCACGCGGAAATAGCGCCGGAAGCTGGCGTCGGCCGATGCCGGGCTCAGTTCGAAATCCTGTCCGGGTAGCTGCGCCGTCAGCCAGGCGTTCAGTTGGGTGAGTCTTTGCACCGGGTTCTCCGCGAGGCTTCGTGTAAAATCGATGAGTTTATCAAAGGCTTCGACCGTGCCGCTCGCCGTCGGGCTGACTCTTGACGATTGGGGAAGACGCTTGCGCGAAACGCGATTGAGAACGCGGCTGAAGCTTATCCCGCTGCTGATGTGCTGCTTCTCGGGGGCCGCGGTGGCGGCAGGATTGCCACCGCTGGTGGTTTCGCCGGACTTGGTGAAAAGCCGGCCGGAACGCCCGGCCGGACAGGCGCCGGCCCGAAGCCCGGAGGCGCCCGAAGTGCAGGCGCCGCCGCCTGCAACGGCGAGGCCATCGACCACGCCGGAATCGCCACCGGCTGCCGTGCCACCAGCGCCTAGCATGCCACCACCGGCTGTCGTGCCGCCTCCGGCCGGGATTCCGACCGAACCGGCAGCCGGCGCTGCGCCTGCGGAAAGCGCGCCGCTCGTTGCGGGAGCGACCGAGATCCGCGCGCAGCAGATCAGCGGAACACGAGCGGTCGAACTGGTCGCCGAAGGCAACGCCGAGCTGCGCCGCGACGGAATACTGCTGTCCGCCGACCGGCTGACGTACAGCGAGCTGACCGACGAGGCGCGGGCCGAAGGCAATGTGCTGCTGTCGCAGGGGACGGATCGGGTCGAGGGGCCGCGTGCCAATCTCAAAATCGCCGAGCAGGTCGGCGAATTCGAGGCGCCGGAATATCGTTTCAGCCGCCGCTCCGATCCTGTGCCGGGCGAGCCCGTGCGCGAGATCTCCGGCAGCGGGCATGCCGACGTGATGCACTTCGAAGGCGAGAACCAGTATCGCCTGGAGAACGCCACGTGGTCGACCTGCCAGGCCGACGACCCGGACTGGTACATCAAGGCGCGCGACCTCGAGCTCGACTACGACCGCGAAGTCGGCGTCGTGCGCGGCGGGTCGGTGATCTTCCAGGACGTGCCGATCTTCTGGTGGCCGTGGGCGGAATTTCCGCTCGTCGCGCAGCGCCAGTCCGGTTTCCTCTCGCCGACGGTAGGCGTTTCGAACAAGGCCGGCGTCGACATCTCCGTGCCCTATTACTGGAACCTCGCGCCGAACTACGACGCGACGTTCGCGCCACGCTTCATGGGGCGGCGCGGCGTGCAACTCGGCGGCGAATTCCGTTACCTGACGCCGGGCTACCGCGGCGAGTCGCGCGTCGAGTGGCTGCCGCGCGATGCCGTCACCGGCGAGGAGCGCGCGCTCGGATCGGTGCAGCACCAGCAGCGGATCACGCCGAACCTGTACGGTTCGCTCGACCTGAACGCCGTCTCCGACGACCAGTATTTCGAGGACCTCAGCTCGCGCCTGTCGGTCGCGTCGCAGGTCAACCTGTTGCGCGAAGGCCGGCTCAGCTATGTCGCGAGCGACTGGTGGAGCGCGTCGGCGCTGGTGCAAAGCTACCAGACGCTGTCCGGCGAAGATCCTTACCGGCGTCTGCCGCAGCTGTTGCTGAATGCGAACCGGCAGGACATGGCGGCGGGGACGGTGTTCGGCTTCCGCGGCGAATACGTGCAGTTCGAACACTCGGACAGCCGCAAGGCGGAAGGCAGCCGCTTCACGCTGTATCCGCAGCTGTCATTGCCGTTCGAGCGACCGGGCTACCACGTGACGCCGAAAATCGGCGTGCATCACACGCAATACGCGCTCGACCGCGACCTCTCCGGCGAGAGCGACTCGATCACGCGGTCGCTGCCGATCTTCACGCTCGACAGCGGGCTCAACTTCGAGCGCGACACGACGCTGTTCGCCCGCGAGTATCTCCAGACGCTGGAGCCGCGGATCTACTACGTGCGCACGCCGTACCGCAATCAGGACGACATCCCGGTCTTCGACACGGCCCGTTTCGACTTCGGCTTCGCGCAGATCTTCTCCGAAAACCTCTATGCCGGCGGCGACCGCATCGCCGACGCGAACCAGGTCACTGCGGCCGTGACGTCGCGCCTGATCGATCCGGGAACCGGGGCCGAGCGCATGCGCGCAACCATCGGCCAGCGCTACTACTTCGACGAACAGCGCGTCGCGCTGCCGGGCGAACCGCGCCGCGGCGAGCGCCGTGCCGACATGCTCGCGGCGTTCAGCGGGCGGGTCACGACGAGCTCGTCGATCGATTCGGCGTGGCAGTACAACCCGCGCGAGCAGTTGACGGAGCGCTTCAACTTCGCCGTGCGCTATCAGCCGGAATTCGCGAAGGCGCTCAATCTCGGTTACCGTTATTCGCGCGACGTGCTGGAGGACCTCGACCTTTCCGGGCAGTGGCCGCTCGGCCGCGGCTGGTACGGCGTCGCGCGCGTGACGCGCTCGCTGAAGGAGAACCGCATCACCGAGACCATCGCGGGCATCGAATACGATGGCGGTTGCTGGGTGGTGCGCAGCGCGGTGCACCGTTTCGCGACCAATCCCGACGACGTTACCGAGGCGCTGTTCGTGCAGCTTGAACTCAACGGCCTGGCCAGTGTCGGTTCCAGTCCGGTCAATCTGCTCAAACGCAGCGTTGCGGGATATGGCAAGATCAACGAACCCGTGTCCGACCGCGTTTTCGGTGCCTACTGAATCCGGCGGCCGTATTTCAGCGTTACACGAGTCGATTCATTTTTCGAGAAACCATGATACGAATTCCCTTGCGTCGCATTGCCTTGCGTCGAATTCCCTCGCGCCTCAGTCTCGTCCTGTTCGCCGCCCTGTCCTGCGCCGCAGCCCTGTTTCCGGTTCATGCGGCCAGTCCACGCTCCGTCGAAGTCGACCATATCGCCGCGGTTGTGAACAACGAAGTCATCACGGCGAGGGAATTGCGTGAGCGGGTCGAGCAGGCGATTCACCAGCTGAACCGCCAGGGCACGCCGCAACCGCCCGCCGACGTGCTCGAGCGGCAGTTGCTCGAGCGTCTGGTGCTCGAACGGGCGCAGCTGCAGCTGGCGCGCGAGACGTCGCTGCAGGTCGACGAGGCGACGCTCGAACGGGCGATCGCGCGGATCGCGGAGAGCAACCGCCTGACCCTTCCTCAGTTGCAGGCCGCGCTCGAAAAGGACGGCGTCAGCTGGAGCCGCTTCCGCGACAATATCCGCACCGAAATCCTGTTGACCCGGCTGCGTGAGCGCGAAGTGGACAGCCGCATCGTCGTGACCGACGCGGAAGTCGACAACTTCCTCGCGAACAACGCCGACGCGCTGTCCGGCGAGGAATTCGAGCTCGCCCACATCCTGATCCGCGTGCCCGAAGCGGCAACGCAGCAGCAGATGGCGGGCCTCGTCGCGCGCGCCGAGACCGCGAAACAGCGGCTCAATTCGGGTGACGATTTCGCGCGTGTCGCCGCGAGCTATTCCGACGCCCCGGATGCGATGAACGGCGGTGCGCTCGGCTGGCGCAGCCGCGACCGCCTGCCGCCGCTGTTTGCCGAGGCGGTGCGCGAGCTGAGCCCCGGCAGCGTATCGCCGGTGCTGCGCAGCTCGGCGGGCCTGCATATCGTCAAGCTGCTCGACAAGCGCGGCGGCGCGGCCGCCGGTCCGCAACAGCTCGAACAGACGCGGGCGCGTCACATCCTGATTCGGACCTCGGAAATCCTCAATGACAGCGACGCGGAAAGCCGCCTGCTGGGGCTGCGCGAGCGGATCGTCAACGGCGCCAGTTTCGCCGAGCTCGCGAAAGCCCATTCGGCGGACCTGTCGTCGGCGAAAGGCGGCGATCTCGGCTGGCTCAGCCCCGGCGACACCGTCCCCGAATTCGAGCGCGCGATGAACGCGCTCAAGCCGGGCGAAGTGAGTGCGCCAGTGCATTCGCCGTTCGGCTGGCATCTGATCCAGGTCGAGGCGCGCCGGGTTCAGGACGTGTCCGACGAGCGCAAGCGCAACGCGGCGCGCAATGCGCTGCGCGAGCGCAAGGCCGACGAGGCGTTCGAGGATTGGCTGCGCCAGCTGCGCGACCGCACGTATGTCGAGTACCGGACCGGCAAGGAATAGCCCCGCACCGTGGCTTCCCCTCCGATCCTTGCAATCACCAGCGGCGAGCCGGCCGGCATCGGCCCCGAGCTGTGCGCGCAACTCTCTCGTCGTGACTGGCTGCTGCGCCCGGTCGTGCTCGGCGACCTCGAGCTGATCCGGACGCGCGCAGCCGGCGCAGCAGTCGTGCGCGCCTATACGCCGGACGTGCCTGCGGCAGCGGGCGTGCTCGACGTGCTGCACATGCCGCTGAACGTCGCCGCACGACCCGGCCGGCTCGATCCCGCCAATGCCGGCTACGTGCTCGCGCTGCTCGACCGCGCGCTGCACGGTTGTCGAAGCGGCGAGTTCGGCGCGATCGTGACCGCCCCGGTGCATAAGGGCGTCATCAACGACGCCGGCGTCGCGTTCAGCGGTCATACCGAATACCTGGCCGAACACACCGGCACGCCGCGCGTCGTGATGATGCTCGTCGGCGGCGGGCTGCGCGTCGCGCTCGCGACCACCCATTTGCCGCTCGCAGCCGTGCCGGGCGCGATCACGCGGGCGCTGCTCGACGAGACGCTGCGCATCCTGCACGCCGATCTGGTCGGACGCTTCGGGCTCGTCGCACCGCGCATTCTCGTCGCCGGCCTCAATCCCCACGCCGGAGAGAGCGGGCACATGGGGCGCGAGGAAATCGACGTCATCGCGCCGGTGCTCGAGCGGTTGCGCGGCGAAGGCATGCACCTCATCGGACCGCTGCCGGCCGACACGCTGTTCGTGCCGCATACGCTCAGGCAGGGCGACGCGGTGCTCGCGATGTACCACGACCAGGGTCTGCCGGTGCTCAAGCACGCGAGCTTCGGCGGTGGCGTGAACGTCACGCTGGGCCTGCCGATCATTCGCACGTCCGTCGATCACGGCACTGCGCTCGATCTCGCGGGCACGGGCCGGGCCGATGCGGGCAGCCTGTTCGCCGCGGTCGAACTCGCGACCGCGATGGTGCGCAGCCGGGATGCCGCACGATGAGCGAACACCGCGCGCGCAAACGCTTCGGGCAGAACTTCCTGTCCGACCCCAACATCATCCGCAAGATCATCGACGCGATCCGCCCGCTGCCGGGCGAGACTGTCGTCGAGATCGGCCCAGGGCTCGGTGCGATGACCGATCCTCTCGTCGAACGGCTCGGTCACCTGCACGTCGTCGAAATCGACCGGGACCTGATCGCCCGCCTGCACGAACGTTACTCGCCGGAGCGGCTGACGATCCACGAAGGCGACGCGTTGAAGTTCGATTTCGCCACGCTCGACGCGCCGCTGCGGGTCGTCGGCAACCTGCCGTACAACATCTCGACGCCGCTGCTGTTCCACCTCGCGGAGTTCGCGGCCCGCGTGCGCGACATGACTTTCATGCTGCAGAAGGAAGTCGTGATGCGCATGGTCGCCGAGCCGGGCACCGAGGACTACGGCCGCCTGTCGGTGATGCTGCAGTACCGCTTCCGCATGGGGCGGCTGTTCGACGTGCCTCCGGGGGCGTTCCGCCCGGCGCCGAAAGTCACGTCGAGCATCGTCCGCATGATGCCGCTGCCGGCGGAGCAGCGCACCGCGAAGGACGAGGCGCTGCTCGAGCGCGTCGTTGCGGCCGCGTTCGGCCAGCGCCGCAAGACGCTGCGCAACACACTGCGCGAATGGCTCGACGAAGGGGATTTTGCTGCGCTCGGGATCGATCCGGGCCTGCGCGGCGAACGCCTGACCGTCGCCGACTACATCGCGATCACGAACTACATCGCCGCGAAGGCGCCGCGCGCGCTCGCAAACGCGTGAGCTCGATGCGGTTTGCGCCAACCTGGCGGGCGCCTCGGCGCCGTCCGGGGTGTGCGTCGAGGCAGGTCCGCGTGGCGCTCAGGCTTTCCTGAGCGGGCAGGTGCGCAGGCCGAAGAGGGTATAAGCCGGGCACCAGCCGAGCAGCCCGGTCGCGAGGGGGACGACACCGATCCACGTCCAGGGACTGCCGATGCCGAGGATCGCGAGAATGACCAGGACCAGCCCGGCGACGATGCGTAGGATCCGGTCGATGCCGCCGACGTTTGCATTCATGGTGTTCTCCGTTGCGATGGGGTGGATGACGAGCGTATTGCACCACCCCAACGCCGCACGGTCTGTAACCTCGGTTACACAGCGGCGGCCTCGGCCTCGGCCTCGCCCTTACTCGTGGCGCCCTTCGCTCGCCATCCGGCGCAGCCCCGCCGGATCGAGGATCTCGATCTGCTCGCGCGACAGCTTCACCAGCCCCTGCGCCGCGAAGCCCTTGAGCAGGCGGCTGATGAATTCGCGCACGCTGCCGAGCTCGTCGGCGAGCTGCTGGTGCGTGACGTGCAGCACGCGCCCCTTGCCGAGCAGCTGGCCGGCGAGGCGTTGGTCGAGCCGCTGGAACGCGACTTCCTCGATCAGCTGCATCAGGTTGGCGATGCGCTCGGCGAACAGATGGAAGACGAAATTGCGAAACGCCGGCTCGGCGAGCAGCGCGTCGAACTCGGCTTTCGGCAGCAGCATCAGCACCGTGTCGGACTCGGTGATGCCGCGTGCGTTGTAGTCCTCGTGGCCGAGCAGACAGGACGACGAGATGATGCAGGTTTCGCCCGCCGCGACCCGGTACAGCGGCAGCTCGCGGCCGTTGGCCGCGCACTTGACGACGCGCACCGACCCTTCGACAACGAACGGAAATCCTTCGCATGCCTGGTGGTCGTCGAACAGCACCGCGCCGGCCGGCACGCGCATCCAGCGCGCACTGTCGAGCACGCGCTGCCGGGCCGATTCGGACAGCGCGGCGAGTACCGGATAGCGGTGGGCGAGGCGGGCCGGCTCTGGCATGGGCGAAGTCGTCATCATCGTCTTTCCGTCGCGCGCTGCGGCGAGGGGGCTACAGCTCGAGTTCGGCGATCACCGGAGCGTGGTCGGACGGGCGTTCGAGCCTGCGCGGCGCCTTGTCGATCGTACACGCGCAGCAGACATCGCGCAGCGCCGGCGACAACAGGATGTGGTCGATGCGCAGGCCGAAGTTGCGGCGGAACGCGCCCATGCGGTAATCCCACCACGAAAAGCTCTTGTCGTCCTGCGGAAAAAGCCGGTAAGCGTCGGCCAGGCCGAGTCCGGCCAGCGCGGCGAAAGCGGCGCGTTCGGCAGGCGAGACGAGGATCTCGTCCTTCCAGTCGGGATGCGCATCGCGGTCTTCGGGGGCGATGTTGAAGTCGCCCGTCAGCACCAGGCGCTGATGCGCCTTGAGTTCTTCGCGTAGCCACTCCGTCAGCGCCGCGAGCCAGCGCAGCTTGTACGCGAATTTCTCCGAGCCGACCGCCTGCCCGTTCGGGAAATAGCCGCAGATCACGCGCACGCCGTTCACCGTCGCCGTGAGCACGCGTTTCTGTTCGTCATCGAAACCCGGAATGCCGGGGCCGATGTCGGCGAGCGCAGAGCGGCTCAGGATCGCCACCCCGTTGTAGGTCTTCTGGCCGCTGAATGCAGCCTGGTAGCCGGCCGCTTCGAGTGCGGCCGTCGGAAACGACTTGTCCTCGAGCTTGAGTTCCTGCAGGCACAGCACGTCGGGCCGGTTGGCCGCGAGCCAGTCGAGCACGTGGGGCAGGCGGACCTTGAGGGAGTTTACGTTCCAGGTGGCGATTTTCATGTGTGCAGGGTGGCGTCAGGATTTAACAGTTCAGCCGGATTGACAGTGTCGAAAATTCTTACATCGGGCGGCGCTGAGCCCTGCAGCGTTCGCGGCGCCCGCTGCAATTCATTGTATCCATGCCGTGTCCTGCGCGTGGCATAAAACTGGCTTTGGCTCTCGGGAGGCTATGACATGGCGTCATGCGCACCTAACGCATTTCGTCATGAAGGGGGACAGATGGCATTCAGTGGATGGGAGATGCGAGTCGATTGGGCCATGCGCCAATTTGTCGGGACCATCATCGATTACCTCGCCCGCGGGGGCGACCATGCGAACGCGCAAATGAACATGACCGAACGCGGCGTCCCGCTGCACGTGCAGCGGCGGGTGCTGGAGGGAAGCGCCTCCTTTCTCTGAGTCTCCCGTGCCCCGCTGCCGCCCGGGCAGCGGGGCCGCGGTGGGTCAGGCGCTCACCATGCCGTTGTGCCTCAGCAGCGCATCGACCCGCGGTTCGCGGCCGCGGAAAGCCTTGAATGATTCGAGCGCCGGCCGGCTGCCGCCGACGGAGAGGATTTCGCGCCAGAAGCGTTCCCCCGTTTCACGATCCAGCAACGTCCCTTTCCCGGCGCCCGCTTCCTCGAACGCCGCGAACGCGTCGGCCGACAGCACTTCAGCCCATTTGTAGCTGTAATACCCGGCCCCGTAGCCGCCGGCGAAAATGTGCGAGAAGCTGTGCGGGAAGCGGTGCCAGGGCGGCGGGATCATCACCGCGACTTCGCGCCGCACCTCGTCGAGCAGCTCCATGACGCGCTCGATCGGAACCGGCCCGGCCGACGCGTCGACTTCGCTGTGCAGACGCAGGTCGAACATCGAGAACTCGAGCTGTCGCACCGTCTGCATGCCGCTCTGGAAGTTCTTCGCCGCGATCATCTTGTCGAAGAGCTCGCGTGGCAGCGGGGCCCCGGTATCGACGTGCGAAGTCATGCCGCTGAGCACGTCCCATTCCCAGCAGAAGTTCTCCATGAACTGGCTCGGCAGTTCGACGGCGTCCCATTCGACGCCATGGATGCCCGATACCGCGAGGTCGTCGACCTGCGTCAGCAGGTGGTGCAGGCCGTGGCCGCATTCGTGGAACAGCGTCAGCACGTCGTCGTGCGTGAAAGTAGGCGGCTTGCCTCCCACCGGGCCGGGGAAGTTGCACACCAGGTACGCAACCGGTGTCTGCGTGCCGCGCGGGCCGACGTAGCGGCTCCGCGCCGAGTCCATCCACGCACCGCCGCGCTTGGTCTCGCGCGCGTGCAGGTCGAGGTAGAAATGCCCCAGCGTCGCGCCGTCCCTGTCGATGCGGAAGAAATGCGCGCCCGCATCCCAGAGCGGCGCGGTGTCGGCGACGATGTCGACGCCATACAGCGTGCGGATCACGCCGAACAGGCCTTCGAGCACTTTCGGCTCGGGGAAATACTGCTTCACTTCCTGGTCCGAGAACGCGTAACGGGCCTGGCGCAGCTTTTCCGACGCATAACCGATGTCCCACGGCTCGAGCGGATCGAGGCCCAGCTCGGTGCGCGCGAAGGCTTGCAGTTCGGCCAGGTCGCGCTCGGCGAACGGCTTGGCTTTCGTTGCCAGCTCGCGCAGGAAGGCGAGGACCTCGTCGGGCGTCTCGGCCATCTTCGGCACGAGCGACACTTCGGCGTAGTTGCGGTACCCGAGCATTTTCGCCTCTTCGGCGCGCAGCGCGAGGATGCGGCCGATCAGCGGCCCGTTGTCGAGCTCCGGCCGGCCCTGTTCCGACGCGCGCGTCGCATACGCGCGATACATTCGTGCGCGCAGTTCGCGGTTGTCGGCGTATTGAATCACCGGCAGGTACGCGGGCATCTGCAGCGTGAATTTCCAGCCCGGCTTGCCATCGCGTTCTGCGGCGGCGCGCGCCGCGGCGATCGCATCATCCGGCAGGCCGGCGAGCCCCGCTTCGTCGTCGATCCATTCGGCATGGGCGTTGGTGGCGTCGAGCAGGTTCTCGGAGAATTTCGCCGCGAGCGCCGACTGCTCTTCCTGGATTTCCTTGAAGCGCGGCTTGTCGGCGTCCGGCAATTCGGCGCCCGACAGGCGGAAGTCGCGCAGCTCGTGGTCGATGATGCGCTGGCGCGCCGCGGACAGCATGTCGTATTCGGCGCTGCCGTGCAGCAGCCGGTATTTGTCGAACAGCTCGAGGTTCTGCCCGACTTCGGCAAAGAAGCTCGACACCTCCGGCAGCATCGCGTTGTAGGCTTCGCGCCATTCGGGCACGTCCATGACGCTGTGCAGATGGCCGACGATGCCCCACGCGCGGCCGAGCCGTTCGCCTTCCTCGGTCATCGGCGTGACGAAGTTCGCCCAGGTCGGTGGCGCGGGATCGGCGACGAGCTCCGCGATCAGCGCGCGGTTCTCGTCGATGAGCTGGCGGATTGCCGGCGCGACGTGTTCCGGGCGAATGTCGTCGAAGCGCGGCAGCGCCGAAAAATCGAGGAGGGGACTGGACATGGGGATTCTCCGGCAGACTGGAAGGAAGACGGGAGGAAACGGCGCTGGAGCACGTGTCGCATTCTAACCGCATCGCCGCTGCGGGGTTTCCCGGGCGCGGCTCTTCGCCACGGCGGCGGCAGAACGGGCATTACTCGACGAGATCCTTGTAGGCATGCCAGCTGGCATGGCCGAGCAGCGGCAGCAGCACGATCATGCCGGCCATCGTGGCGAAACCGACGGCGATCAGCACGACGATGATCAGCGCCCACAAGGCCATCGTGCCGAAGTTCGCGCCGACCGCGCGCGCGCTCGCGACCATCGCCGTGACGACGTCGGTGTCGCGGTCCATCAGCATCGGCACCGACACCGCCGACAGCGCGAAGACCACGGCCGCGATCGCGCCGCCGATGACGAGATACCACACGACGAACGAGGCGGAAGCGCCCGTCAGGAACACGTCCAGGAAAAAGCTGCCCAGACCGCTCGCATCCCCGGGGTAGAACGACGCGAACAGGAGCGCCGACAGCCGTTCCCAGCCGAGCAGGACGAAAGCGAGGAAGGCGCCGAAATACAGCAGGTGATCGGCATGCGTGCTCAACCCGCGCAGCGAATCGATGAAGCTGGCCGGTTCGCCGCGGTCGTGACGCCGCGAAATCTCGTACAAGCCGGCTGCAGCGACCGGGCCGACGAGGAAGAAGCCGGAAATCGCTGCCGTGAACAGATGTGGCAGGCCGGTCGCATAGCCGAGGATGAACGCACCGGCGGCCGCGAACAGCAGGCCGTAGCTCAGGCTTGCCGGCAGGTTGTCGCGCATGTCGGCCCAGCCGCGGCGCAGCCACGCGAAAGGCCGTGCATTGTCGACCCGGCGCACCTGCGGGAGCTGGAAACGTGGATCGGCACCGTGCGGGTTGTCCATGACGGCCTCCTCCGGAACAGGATGCGCGAAATTTCTGCCCGCCCCCCTTTCGCCGCGGGTGCGGGCCACGCGACGCAAATTAGAGGCATGCGTCGGCGGCAAGTTCGCGACCGGCGGCGGCCGCAACCGGTTCACCGGGCTCGTTGCGGTGCGGTGCAGTCCCGGTGCGGACGCGGCCGTGTTCCTGCACAGGAGGCCGGCGAGGGAGAGGAGCGCCGCCCGACCACCAGTAAATGCGGGCGGAAGACGCTTCGCTTTTCCGCCCGCGGTGATTGGGCTGCCGGTCGGGGCTGGGTTTGGGAGTCGGGCCGTTCAGGCCAGCGATTGTCCGGTGAGGCGCTCGAACGCTTCGCGGTACTTCGCTGCGGTCTTCGCGATGACGTCGGCCGGCAGGTGCGGGCCGGGCGCCTTCTTGCCCCACGTCAGCGTCTCGAGATAGTCGCGCACGTACTGCTTGTCGTAGCTCGGCGGGCTGATGCCTTCGCGGTAGCTGTCGGCCGGCCAGAAACGCGACGAGTCCGGCGTCAGCGCCTCGTCGATGAGGTGCAGCGTGCCGGTGGCGTCGACGCCGAACTCGAACTTCGTGTCCGCGATGATGATGCCGCGCCCGGCGGCATAGTTCGCCGCTTCGACGTACAGCGCGATTGCCGCGTCGCGCGCCTGCGCGGCGAGACCGGCGCCGTTCGTGCCGGTGCCGGCCAGGAGACCGGTCAGTTCGGCGGCGCAGCGCGTCTGGGCTTCGGCGAACGAGATGTTTTCGTCATGGTCGCCGACGTCGGCTTTCGACGCCGGGGTGAAGATCGGCGACGGCAGCTTCGCGGCCTGCGCGAGGCCCGCGGGCAGCCTGATGCCGCAAATCGCGCCGCTGTCCTGGTAGTCCTTCCAGCCCGAGCCGATCACGTAGCCGCGCACGACCGCCTCGATCGGCAGCGGCTTGAGCCGCTTGACGACCAGCGCACGGCCGCGCACCTGGTCGCGCTCGTCGCTGGCAACGACCGATTCGGGGTCGATGCCGGTAAGCTGGTTCGGCACGATGTGGCCGAGGCGCGCGAACCAGAACGCGGCCATCGCGGTCAGCACGCGCCCCTTGTCCGGAATCGGGTCCGGCAGGATCACGTCGAACGCGGATAGCCGGTCGCTGGTGACGATCAGCAGGCGGTCGGCATCGACGGCGTAGATGTCGCGGACCTTGCCGCGACCGAGCAACGGCAGGCTCTTGATGGTGGATTCGAACAGGGGTTGGGCCACGATCGGACTCATTCAGGCAAAACGCGATTATAGGCCAGCTTGTCCGGCAGCCGCTCACCGCGCCGCGCCCGCTCAGTGGCCCGGCACCGCCTCCTCGGCGGCAAGCTGGCGGCGCATGCGGCGCAGGCCCAGCGCGACCAGCCCGGCGATGATCGGGATCGACACCGCGGTGATGACTTCCGGGGTCGCCGGGGCGAGGTAGTCCTTGCCGCCTTTCGCGAGGTATTGCACGAGCTGCGACGCGTAATACGTGATCGCGACGACCGACAGGCCTTCGACCGTCTCCTGCAACCGCAGCTGCAGCTTCGCGCGCCGGTTCATCTGCGCGAGCAGTTCCTGGTTCTGCCGCTCGATCTCGATGTCGACGCGCGTGCGCAGCAGCTGCGAATTGCGCGCAATGCGACCTGACAGGTCTTCCTGCCGGCGCGCCATCGTCGCGCAGGTCGCGATGGCCGGAGCGAGCCGGCGGTCCATGAATTCGCGAATCGGCGGGTAGCCGTCGAGGCGGACTTCGCGCAGGTCCTCGATGCGCTGGCGTACCAGCTGGTAGTACGCGGCGGCCGCGCCGAAGCGGAATGTCGTGCGCGCGACGGAGCGTTCGACTTCGGCCGCCAGCCGGGTCAGCCGGTTCAGGACGTGTCGTTCATCGTCGGTCGAAGTCGAATTGCCCATGTTGTCCATCAGGTCGGCAAGTTCTCCCTCGGCGCGCGCGAGCAGCCGGCCGACATCCTTCGCGACGGGGAACGCGAGCAGCGCCATGACGCGGTAGGTTTCGATTTCGACGAGCCGCTGGACGCTGCGGCCGGCCTGCCGCGGAGTCAGCGAGCGGTTGAAGACGACGAAGCGTGAAAAACCCTCGACGATGCGGAAGTCGGTCAATACCCACGCCGCGCCGTCGGCAACCTGGGACGCGACGGTCGGAGTGAAGTCATGGCCTTCCCGGGCAATGACCGTTTCCGGCGGAACATCGTCCGCATCGCGCACCTCGACCTGGGTCGCGACGATCAGCTGACCGGGAATGCCCTTGCGCCACCCGGCGGGAACGGTCAGCAGCGCAGGATCGGCGCCATGGCCGGCGCCGTGGCGGAAGAACGTATAGCTCGAGAATTCGCTGTGCCGTTCCCATCTGAGGCGGAATTCGCCGGCGTCGAGCGACACGTGGCCGCTGTCGGTGCGCGGCTCCGGCAAGCCGAGTTGCACGGCGAGCTGGTGAAGGTGCGCGGGCTCGAGATCGGCGCTGCCGTCGACGTGCAGGAAGGCGAGGTAGCTGACGAGCTCCGGCGTATTGAGCGGCACCGGCGGGCGCGAGTGAACTTCGTCGTTCAGCGCGTGGCGCTGCGGGTGTTCTTCGAACAGGGGCATGATGAGGGGACGAGCCGCAGGAGTGTGCAAGGGTACTCATCCTGTCGGCATCGCGGAAGCTCCGCGGCACCGGGCATCCCGACGACGCCCGGCGGCAAGGCGACCCGGACTCAGTAGCGCGGGGTTTGCAGCGGTTGCTGCGCCGGTTGTTGCTGTACCGGCCGCTGCTGTGTCGGCTGCTGCTGTGCTGGCTGCTGCGCCGGGACGATCAGCATTTCGACGCGCCGGTTCTGTGCGCGTCCGGCAGCGGTGCTGTTGTCGGCAACGGGACGCGTCAGGCCGTAGCCGACTGCCGCCAGCCGGTTCGCGTCAACGCCGCGCTGGATCAGGTAGCTGCGTACCGCGCTGGCGCGGTTCTCGGACAGCGTCTGGTTGTAGCTCGCGGAGCCGACCGAATCGGTGTGCCCTTCGACCTGGATGACGGTGTCCGGATACTGCTGGATGCTCTGCGCGAGCTGGCCCAGCACCGGCTGGAACTGCGGCTTGATGTCCGCGCGGTTCGTGTCGAACGTGATGTTCTCCGGGGCCTGCAGGCGGATCGTGTCGCCCTGGCGCTGGACCTCGACCCCGGTGCCTGCCATCTGCTCGCGCAGTTCCGCTTCCTGCTTGTCCATCTGGCGGCCGATCAGGCCGCCGACCGTTGCGCCGACGGCCGCGCCGATCAGGCCGCCTTTGGTGCGATCACCAGATCCCGACACGACGCTGCCCAGCACTGCGCCGGCACCGGCGCCGATCGTCGCTCCGCGGGCGGTTTTCGCGGTGTCGCCGTAGTAGGGGTTCTGGGCGCAACCAGCGATCAGCAGCGTCGTGACGGTGGCGAGAAGGGCTGTTTTCATCATTCGTGACCTCTACGTGTTGTTGTGTTTGTGTGCTGATTCTGACCAGGCTATCGATCGATTGATCGCAGCGTCGCGAGTGCGGTTTCCCGCAGTGGGCCGCCGAGCTCGACCGCATGCTGTGCGGCGCGTCTCGCTTCCTCCCGTCTTCCGAGTTCGAGCAGCACCGAAGCGTGGTTATTCCATGCCGCAGCCGATTCGTGGCGGGCCGCGGCGTCCCGGAACGCCTGTTCGGCGCCGGCCTTGTCGCCGGTTGCATGGCGCGCGTTGCCGAGGCCCATCGCCAGCACCAGGCTGTCGGGCCAGCGAGCGAGAGCGGCGGCGTAGGCTCGCGCGGCGGCATCGGGCGGCGCATTGCGTTCGAATGCGATGAGCGCCCGCGTCGCTTCGTCCTCGGTCGCGGTGACCGGCAGCCTGCCCGGAGGCAGCGCGACGAAAGCCCAGCGCTGCGACCGGTCCCAAGTGTGTTCGAAAGTGCGCAACGCGAGTTCGAGGCGCTCGGTCGTGCCGGAGCGCAGCACGAAAGTCGCCGCGTCGAGGTCATAGCCGACCACGACCGCGTAGTGCCAGGTCGGCGCCCACGACAGGCCGAGGTTCTGCAGCACGATCACCGGGTGGCCCGCTGCGGTCTCGCGCATCACCGCTTCGAGCGAACCCGGCAGCAGCGTCGCGACCATGCCGTGGCGTCGCGCCCCGGCGAGCATCTCGAGCTGCAGCGAGCCTTCGCGGCCGGGCAGGAACACCTCGTCGACGAGCGCTCGCGGCCGGATCTCGGGACCGTTCGCGGACAGCGCCGTCGCCAGCGCCGCCGGTCCGCACTGGAGTTCCAGCTGCGGGAAGAACGGTGTCTGTACCAGCTCGACCTGCCGCGGCAGGTCGGGCGGCGGGCGACCGAGCAGCTGCGGCGCCTGCACCGCGCAGCCCGTCAGCGCGAGCATCAGCAGCATCGCCGCGCACAGCGCGGCGAACGGGAGCGCAGGGTGTCGGCGGAGGCCGAGCCGCACGGCGTCGTTCAGTGCGTCAGCGGACCGAACGGGTGAACGGGAAGATTTTCGTCAAGCCGAGGATGTCGGTGACGAGCAGCACGATGAACACGAACAGCAGCACGCCGAGCACGTCGGAGCCGCCGGCCGGAGCGTTTTCGATCTGCTGCGCGAGCATCAACGCTTCGTCATCGGTCAGCGCTGCGATGCGCTCCTTGGCGACGTCGGGACTCAGGCCGAAGCGCTCGAGTTGGGCCTGCACGTCGGCGCGGGTCATCAGCGCCCCGAGACGCGCGTGCGGCGAGTCCTCTGGAGAAGCTGCAGCCATGCCGGCGATCTGTTCGGTCGTGACGAGTGCCGCCTGCGCGGCCTGGATCATCGTCGCATTGGAAAAGCAGATGACCAGCAGCATTGCGAACAGACGTTGTAGCTGTTTCATGATTCGTCTCCTCTTCTTGTTCGACCGGGAATCGCCGCGCCGTCACCGTTCGCAGGCTGGAACGGTCCGGACCGTTTCATTCTAGGCACAGTCGCCGGCGTTCGCGAGGACAAAGGAGTATCCAAAAGTATGTCAATGCGGTCGCACGTCGAGCGCTTCGGCAATCGCCGCCGTGGGTCGGCGAGAAGGAACGGATCCGCCGCTTCGATGGCGTGTCCGGATGCATCGCCATGCCGAGCGATCGCGAACCGGGCCACTGATAAGAGGCGTCACTGCCGTGGCGGCCCGTCTCGACGCGGGGGGAGTGCGGCGAGATGCCGCAGGTCGCCGGGCACGTCGATGTCATGCATCGTCTCTCCGATGTGCATTGACCAGCCGATCTCGCGGAGGCGGGCGATCGTCACCGCAGCGACCGTTTCGGTGCTCCAGGCGATGCCGCTGAAGAGCCGCGGGTGGAAACGCGACAGGCCGAGCAGCACGTAGCCGCCATCGGTGCTCGGGTGGATCACGGCGTCGTGCGTTCGCAGCGTTGCCGCCGCGGCACGCAGCACGGCGGGGCCGAGCTCGACGCAATCGGTGCCGATCAGCAGCGCCGCTTCGCCCCGTTCAGCCGTGCGCTGCGCCGCGGCGCCATGCGTTGGCCGAGGTCTCCCTCGCCCTGGTCGGTAACGGTGATTTCGGCAGGCAACGCGACATCGCGCCTCGCGAGCGTGCCGACATGCGGGGTCGCAACGAGTTCGACCGGCCCGACTGCGGCGGCGAGGGCGGCGGCGAGCGTATCGTCCAGCATGCGCCGCGCAAGCGCCGCCGCGCCAACGGTGCCGAGCGCACGGATCAGCAGCGTTTTGACGAAGCCGGGCCGAGGCGCCTTGGCGAAGACGAGGATGCGTACGGGTTTCGCCGTGGCGGCTTCGGTGGCATCTCAGTACGCGCCGGGCCGCCCCAAGCGTACTGACGCCTCCGCGGGGGGTGAGGCAGGGGTTTCGCGGCGTACTGCGCCGCGCCTGCCGAACGGGCCGGCTGTGCAAAGCCGGCCCTCCGCGAACGCAGTGAGCGTGGGGGTTGTTCATCTCATCCGTACCGCTCGACCAGCCGCTCTGCCGGCACGCCGCGCCACCACGCCCAGCGCAGCCGCCACATCAGCAGGATCGTCCGCCACACGCCGCGCGTCTCCCAGCGCCGCCCGGAGGTGCGCACGCGCTGCCGCACGCATGCCGGAGGAGATACCGCCTTCAGGCGCCGGGAGAGGTCGATGTCTTCCATCAGCGGCAACGGCGCAAACCGGCCGACCGCGTCGAAAGCCTGGCGGGTGACGAAGATCGCCTGGTCGCCGGTGGCGATGCCGGTGAGCCGCGAACGCAGGTTCATCATCACCGCGACGACGCGCAGCATCGGGCTGCGGCCGTCGATATGAACGTCGAACCGGCCCCAGGCGCGGCTGCCGTGCAGCGCCACGGCGACGATGCGGTCGGCGGACGGCGGCAGCGTCGTGTCCGCATGGAGGCACCGCTCGGTGCCGGGAACGTGCCGGCGGCAGCGGCCCGCAGTCTACACTCGTGGCCAGTCACATCGTTGCCGTCCGTCGGAACGGAAAGCTCCTCCGGCGAGGCGGCATCGACAACCTTATCCTGCGGGAGACGCGCATGAAAAGAGTGTTGCCACTTCGCCGTCGCGTCGCGCACAGCATCGGAAGGATCGTAGCTGCATGTTTGCTGGCGTTTGCCGCGGAAATCTTCTCGTCGCCGCTCGTGCCGCACACACCGGCGCCGTTCTCGGCGGCCGAACCCGGCATGGCGCCGCCCGCGCCGTGGCGACACCAGCCGCTGCCCCGAGTCGAACGGCAGAACCGTTTCGACCTCGTCGAGGACGACGGCCGGACGGTCCTGCGGGTCCGCTCGGACGCCGCCGCGTCGACGCTCGCCCAGCCGCTCGACATCGACCCGGCGAAAACGCCGGTGCTGGAATGGCGCTGGAAAGTTTCCGGCCCGGTGGCCGGCTCGGACTTCAGCCACAAGGGCGGCGACGACTACGCCGCCAGGGTGTACGTGCTGTTCGACTATCCGGTCGAACGGCTGTCGCTCGCCGACCGGGCCAAAATCACGCTCGGGCGCGCCCTGTACGGAGCCGATCTGCCCGCGGCCGCGATCGCGTACGTATGGGGTGCGGCGCAGCCGGCGGGCGCGATCGGACCGAACCCTTATACCGACCGCGTCAGGATGATCGTCGTCGACAGCGGCGCGGCGCATGCGGGGCAGTGGGTAAGCGTGCGCCGCAATGTCGCTGCCGATTTCCGCGCGGCCTTCGGCGAAGCGGCGCCGCGCATCGTCGGCGTCGCTGTCAGCGCCGATACCGACAACACCGGCGAGCAGGTGACGACGCTGTTCGGCGACTTGCGCTTCGTCGCCGACCGATGACGCGATGCGCGCTCAGCGCACAACCTGGGTCAATTCACCGCTCTTGTAACGGGCAGCGATTTTTTCCAGCGGCATCGGCTTGATGCGGCTCGCCTGGCCGGCGCAGCCGAACGCTTCGAAGCGCGCCTTGCAGACCAGCTTGGCCGCTTCGCGCGCCGGCTTGAGGAACTCGCGCGGGTCGAATTTCGACGGATTCTGGGCCAGGAACTTGCGCACCGCGCCGGTCATCGCGAGGCGGATGTCGGTGTCGATGTTGATCTTGCGCACGCCGAACCTGATCGCGGTCTGGATCTCCTCGACCGGCACGCCGTACGTCTCCTTCATGTCGCCGCCGTACTGCCTGATGATCTCGAGCAGTTCCTGCGGCACGCTCGACGAGCCGTGCATGACCAGATGGGTGTTCGGGATGCGCGCATGGATCGCCTTGACGCGGTCGATCGCGAGGATGTCGCCGGTCGGCTTGCGGCTGAACTTGTACGCGCCGTGGCTGGTGCCGATCGCGATCGCGAGCGCGTCGCAGTCAGTCTGCTTCACGAAGTCGGCGGCCTGGTCGGGGTCGGTCAGCAGCATCGAATGGTCGAGCGTGCCTTCGGCGCCGAGCCCGTCTTCCTCGCCGGCCTGGCCGGTCTCGAGCGAGCCGAGGCAGCCGAGCTCGGCTTCCACGGTGATGCCGATCGCATGGGAGAACTTGACCACCTCGCGGCTCACCGCGACGTTGTAGTCGTACGACGACGGGGTCTTGCCGTCTTCGAGCAGCGACCCATCCATCATCACGCTCGAGAAGCCCGAGCGGATCGCGCCCATGCAGATCGCCGGCGACTGGCCGTGGTCCTGGTGCATGACGACCGGGATCTGCGGGTAGGCTTCGATCGCGGCATCGATGAGGTGGCGCAGGAACGGCTCGCCGGCGTATTTGCGCGCGCCGGCCGAGGCCTGCATGATGACCGGGCTGTCGGCCTCGGCGGCCGCTTCCATGATCGCCTGGACCTGTTCCAGGTTATTGACGTTGAATGCCGGTAGGCCGTAGCCGTTCTCGGCGGCGTGATCGAGCAGCTGGCGCATCGAAACGAGGGGCATGGTACTTCTCCGCAGTTGGGTCGCCGGCAGGGCGGGCGCGCGACGTTGAAATTTGGACCGCATTCTAGCGCTGTTCGTGCATCGTGGGCCCGGGCGTCGGCGAACGGGGTTTCGAGGTGAAACGGCTCGCCCAGGCCGGGCCCGAAAAGCACCTGGAGCTTGCCCACGTTGCATGCCTGCGGGCGGCGTCGCGCGCGCTCGCCCGGCGCGCCGCCAGCCGGGGCGGGGCGGATTTACTGGTCGGAAACGTGCGGCGGTGGATGCTCGCCGACGCGCACGATCTTCAGCGTGTTCGTGCCGCCGGACGCGCCGATCGGCTCGCCGATCGTCAGCACGATCAGGTCGCCGCGCTCGACGACGCCCTGGTCGATCAGGATCTGCTCGGCCTCCCACAGCAGCACGTCGCGATCCTCGTGCGTCTGCGACATCAGCAGCGGGAAGACTTCGCGGTACAACGTCATCTGGTTGCGCGCGCCCACTTCGGGAGTGAGCGCGTAGATCGGCACGCCGCTGTTGAGGCGGCTCATCCACAGCGCGGTCGAGCCGGTCTGCGTCAGCGACGCGATCGCCTTGACCTTGAGGTGCCACGCCGTCCAGATCGCCGCCATCGCGATCGACTGGTCGATGCGCGTGAAGACGCGGTTCAGCACGTCGCGGTCGAGCGCCACATCGGAAGACTTCTCGGCCTCGAGGCACACGCGGCTCATCGCCTCGACGACTTCGACGGGGAACCTGCCGGACGCGGTTTCGGCCGACAGCATCACCGCGTCGGTGCCGTCGAGCACCGCGTTGGCGACGTCGGAGACTTCGGCGCGCGTCGGCACCGGGCTGGTGATCATCGACTCCATCATCTGCGTCGCGGTGATCGTCAGCTTGTTGCGGTCGCGCGCGGCGCGGATCATCTTCTTCTGCAGCGCCGGCACCGCAGCGTCGCCGACTTCGACCGCCAGATCGCCGCGCGCGACCATGATGCCGTCGGACGCGTCGAGGATTTCATCGAGGTTCGCGACCGCTTCGGTGCGCTCGATCTTCGCGATCAGCAGCGCCTCGACGCCCGACGCGCGCATCAGCTGGCGCGCCATGTACATGTCGGCCGCGCTCTTAGGGAACGACACCGCGACGAAATCGACGCGGATCTTCGCCGCCGTCTTGATGTCGTCCATGTCCTTCGCGGTCAGCGCCGGCGCAGTCAGGCCGCCGCCCTGGCGGTTGATGCCCTTGTTGTTCGACAGCGTGCCGCCGACCTTGACGACGGTGTGGATCTCGTGGCCGATGACACGTGTGACCGTCAGCTTCAGCCGTCCGTCGTCGAGCAGCAGCACGTCACCGGCCTTGACGTCCTTCGGCAGGTCCTTGTAGTCCAGCCCGACCCGCTCCGCGTTGCCGAGCTCGCAGCGCGCATCGAGGATGAAGTCGGCATCGCGCCGCAGTTCGATCTGCCCTTCGGCGAACTTGCCGACACGGATCTTGGGTCCCTGCAGGTCGGCGAGAATACCGACCGGCCGGCCCGCCAGCGATGCCGCTTCGCGGATCGCCGCGGCCCGCGCGACGTGATCCTCCGCCTTGCCGTGCGAGAAATTCATCCGCACGACGTCGACGCCGGCGTGAACCATGCGTTCAAGCACCTGCGGGTCGGACGAAGCGGGGCCGAGAGTGGCGACGATCTTGGTGTGGCGTGGCATGGGGATTCCGCTGTGGTCGGCCGGAGGAAGGGGGTCGGAGGAAAGGGGTCGGAGGAAAGGGGTCGGAGGAAAGGGAATCAGTCGGCGAAGCGCGCTTCGAGCGCGGCGATCGCCGGCAGCTTCTTGCCTTCGAGAAACTCGAGGAAGGCGCCGCCGCCGGTCGAAATGTAGCCGATGTCCTGCGCGATGTGGAACTTGGCGATCGCGGCCAGCGTGTCGCCGCCACCGGCGATGCAGAACGCTTCGGAGTGCGCGATCGCCGAAGCCATCATCTTCGTGCCGCCGGCGAACTGGTTGTGCTCGAACACGCCGACGGGGCCGTTCCACACGATCGTGCCGGCGTGCGCGATGATCTCGGCGAGCTTGGCCGAACTCTTCGGCCCGACGTCGAGGATGCGGTCGTGCGGGCCGACTTCGTCGACGGGAATGCGGTTCGCGCGCGCGAGCGCCGACACTTCGTCGGCGACGACGACGTCGACCGGCAGCGGCACTTCGGCGCCGCGCGCCTTCATCATGTCCATGATCGCCTGCGCTTCCTTGACGAGTTCGGGTTCGGCGAGCGATTCGCCGATGCGCTTGCCCGACGCGAGCAGGAAAGTGTTCGCGATGCCGCCGCCGACGATCAGCTGGTCGACTTTCTGCGCGAGCGTCTTCAGGATCGTCAGCTTCGTCGACACTTTCGCGCCGCCGACGATCGCGACGAGCGGACGGGCCGGGTTCTCGGTCGCTTTCGTCAGCGCGTCGATCTCGGCGCCCATCAGCATGCCGGCGCACGCGACCGGCGCGAAGCGCGCGATGCCGTGGGTCGTCGCTTCGGCGCGGTGTGCGGTGCCGAACGCGTCGTTCACGTAGATGTCGCACAGCGCGGCCATCTTCTTCGCGAGTTCCTCGTTGTCCTTCTTCTCGCCCTTGTTGCAGCGGCAGTTCTCGAGCAGCACGATTTCGCCGGCCCGGACTTCGAAGCCGCCTTCGACCCAGTCGCGGATCAGGCGCACCGGCTTGCCGAGGAGTTCGCCGAGGCGCACGGCGATCGGCGCGAGCGTGTCTTCGGCACGGCATTCGCCTTCAGTCGGCCGGCCGAGGTGTGAAGTGACCATGACGGCGGCGCCCCGTTCGAGGCAGTAGCGGATCGACGGCAGCGACGCGCGGATGCGGGTGTCCTCGACGATGTTGCCTGCTTCGTCCTGCGGCACGTTGAGGTCGGCACGGATGAAGACGCGCTTGCCGGCGACGTCGAGGTCGGCGAGTTTCTTGACGTTCATGGGGATTTCTTCCGGATGGAAAAACGCCCTGCGAAGAGCAGGGCGTCGGGAGTCGGTGGACGGTTATCTGGCCTGATGGAAAACGCGGGCAGCGTCGAGCATGCGGCAGGAATAGCCCCACTCGTTGTCGTACCACGCCAGCACCTTGACGAGCGTGCCGTCCATGACGCGCGTCTGGGTCGCGTCGAACACCGACGAGTGCGCGTCGTGGTTGAAGTCCATCGACACCAGCGGCTCTTCGTTGACCGCCAGCACGCCTTTCATCACTCCGTTGGCGGCTTCCTTCATCAGCGCGGTGATCTCTTCCTTCGAAGTCGCGCGGCTGGCGGTGAAGGTGAGGTCGACGAGCGACACGTTCATCGTCGGCACGCGCAGCGCGAAGCCGTCGAACTTGCCTTTCAGCGCCGGCAGCACGAGGCCGACGGCTTTCGCTGCGCCGGTCTTCGTCGGGATGATGTTGTGGGCCGCAGCGCGCGCGCGACGCAGGTCCTTGTGGCGCACGTCGACCAGCACCTGGTCGTTGGTGTAGGCGTGGACGGTGGTCATCAGGCCCTGCTCGATGCCGATGTTGTCCTGCAGCACCTTCGCGACCGGAGCGAGGCAGTTGGTCGTGCACGACGCGTTCGACACGACCGTCATGTCGCTGGTCAGCACGTCGTGGTTCACGCCGTAGACGATCGTCGCATCGACGTCGTCGCCGCCGGGGGCGGAGATCAGCACCTTCTTCGCGCCCTGCTTCAGGAGCACTTCGGCTTTCGCTTTCGACGTGTAGGCGCCGGTGCATTCGAGCAGCACGTCGACGCCCAAATCGCCCCAGTTGACCGCCAGCGGGTCCTTCGTCGAGAAGAACGGGATGCGGTCGTCACCGACGATCATGAGATTGTCGCCTTCGGTCGCGACCGGAGTCGCGAAACGCCCGTGCGTCGTGTCGTAGCGCGTCAGATGCGCATTCGTGGCGAGATCGCCGGAAGCGTTGATCGCCACGATCTCGAACTGGTCGCGCAGGCCCAGCTCGTACAGCGCGCGCAGCGTGCAGCGGCCGATCCGGCCGTAACCGTTGATGGCGACTTTGATGGTCATCGAAGAATCTCCCTCGAGGAATATAGGTATAAGGAACGGGGCGGTTAAAGAAGGACCGAGCGCACCGCGCGCACGACCGCGTTGGCGGTGATGTTGAAATGCTTGAACAGGTCCCCGGCCGGAGCGGATTCGCCGAAGGTGTCGATGCCGACGACGGCGCCTTCGAGGCCGACGTACTTGTGCCACAGGCCGGTGACGCCGGCTTCGACCGCGACGCGCGGGACGCCGAGCGGCAGCACGGACGCCTTGTACGCGGCTTCCTGGCGGTCGAACACGTTGGTCGAGGGCATCGACACGACGCGCACGTGGAGGTCGTCGCCGGCGAGCGCCTGCTGCGCTGCCATCGCCAGGGCGACTTCCGAGCCGGTGGCGATGATGATCGCCTGCGGCTTGCCGTTCGCCGCTTCCGACAGCACGTAGGCGCCTTGGCGAATCGCCGCGACCTGCTCCGGGTTGCGCGCCTGGAAGGGCAGGTTCTGGCGCGAGAACAGCAGCGACGACGGGCCGTCGCGCCGTTCGATCGCGTTCGCCCAGGCGACCGCGGTTTCGACGGTGTCGCACGGACGCCAGACGTCCATGTTGGGGATCAGGCGCAGCGTCGCGGTCTGCTCGACCGGCTGGTGCGTCGGGCCGTCCTCGCCGAGTCCGATCGAGTCGTGCGTGAACACGAACACCTGGCGCAGCTTCATCAGCGCCGCCATCCGCAACGCGTTGCGCGCGTATTCGCTGAACATCAGGAACGTGGCGGTATAGGGGATCAGTCCGCCGTGCAGGCCGATGCCGTTGGCGATCGCGGCCATGCCGAACTCGCGCACGCCGTAGTAGATGTAGTTGCCGCCGGAGTCTTTCGACACGCCTTTCGAGCCGGACCACAGCGTCAGGTTCGAGCTGGCGAGGTCAGCCGAGCCGCCGATCAGTTCGGGCAGCGCAGGCGCGAACGCCTCGATCGAGTTCTGGCTCGCCTTGCGCGTCGCGATCGTCTCGGCCTTCTCGCCGAACTTCGCGAGCACGCTGTCGACATGCTGCGTCCAGTTGGCCGGCAGCTCGCCCTTCATGCGGCGCTCGAACTCGGCGGCGGCTTCGGGGAAGGACTCGGCGTACGCGGCGAGCTTCGCGTCCCAGTCGGCTTCACGGACCCTGCCGGCTTCGCGTGCGTCCCACTCGGCATAGACATCGGCGGGGATTTCGAACGGCGCGTGGGTCCAGCCGAGATGGGCGCGCGCGGCCGTGATCTCCGCGGCGCCGAGCGGCGCGCCGTGGCAGTCGTGGCAGCCCTGCTTGGCGGGGGAGCCCGCGCCGATGATCGTCTTGCAGCAGATCAGCGTCGGCCGACCGGTCTCGGCCTTCGCGGCGCGGATCGCAGCGTCGATCTCGGTGGGGACGTGACCCTGCACGTCGCGCACGACATGCCAGCCGTAGGCTTCGAAGCGCTTCGGCGTGTCGTCGGTGAACCAGCCTGCGACGTCGCCGTCGATCGAAATGCTGTTGTCGTCATAGAAGGCGATCAGCTTGCCCAGGCCGAGCGTGCCGGCGAGCGAGCAGACTTCGTGCGAGATGCCTTCCATCAGGCAGCCGTCGCCGACGAACACGTAGGTGTGGTGATCGACGATGTCGTGACCGGGCCGGTTGAATTCGGCGGCGAGCACCTTCTCGGCAATCGCCATCCCGACGGCGTTGCTGAGGCCTTGACCGAGCGGTCCGGTGGTCGTCTCGACGCCGGGCGTGTAGCCGTACTCGGGGTGGCCGGGAGTCTTGCTGTGCAACTGGCGGAAGCGCTTGAGTTCTTCGATCGGCAGGTCGTAGCCGGTCAGGTGCAGCAGCGCGTAGATCAGCATCGAGCCGTGGCCGTTCGACAGCACGAAGCGGTCGCGGTCGGCCCATTGCGGATTCGCCGGGTTGTGGCGCAGGTGACGGCGCCACAGGACTTCGGCAATCTCGGCCATGCCCATCGGGGCGCCCGGGTGGCCCGAGTTGGCTTGCTGGACGGCGTCCATCGCGAGCGCGCGAATCGCGCCGGTGACCGGGTTGAAGACCGGGGGGGTGACGTTGCGCGGGTTCGTGTGTGCGGCTGGCGGCATGGCTTTCTCTGGCCTGTGACGGCTTGAAAAAAGCGGAATTATCGCCGAAAACGGCAGCGATGGGGTAGCGCCTGCTGCGCTGCAAAACGGATAAGTGTCTGGCGCGGCAAAGCTATTGCCGCCGCCTGAAGGATCAGCGCGGTCCTACACCCACTGCCGCCGGCGTTCCATCAGCTTCCAGATCAGCGGCGTCAGGATCAGCTGCATCGCGAGGTCCATCTTGCCGCCCGGGATCACGATCGAGTTCGCGCGCGACATCTGCGACTCGTGAATCATGCGCAGCAGATAGGGAAAGTCGACGCCGCGCGGGTCCTTGAAGCGGATCACGACCATCGATTCGTCGAGCGTCGGGACATCGCGCGCGATGAACGGATTCGACGTGTCGACGATCGGGATGCGCTGGAAGTTGATGTGCGTGAGCGAGAACTGCGGCACGATGTAATGCACGTAGTCGTGCATGCGGCGCAGGATCGTGTCCTGCACGGCTTCCATCGAATAGCCGCGAATCTTGGTGTCGCGGTGCAGCTTCTGGATCCATTCGAGGTTGATCGCCGGTGCGACGCCGATCAGCAGATCGACGTGCCGCGCCACATCCACCTTGTCGGCGACGACGCCGCCGTGCAGCCCCTCGTAGAACAGGCAGTCGGTGCCGACGGGAAGGTCTTCCCATTCGGTGAAAGTGCCGATCGCCAGGCCGAGGCGCGCCGATTCCTCCTCGTTGTGGATGTACGAGCGGCTGCGGCCGGTCGCCGATTCGCCGTAGGCGCGGAACAGGTTCTCGAGCTCTTCGAAGAGGTTCGCTTCCGGCCCGAAATGGCTGATGCCGCGCTGCCCGACCCGTTCCGCATCCTCGATCATGCGGTTCATCTCGTTGCGCGTGTAACGGTGGAAACTGTCGCCTTCGACGATCGCGGCGTTGACGCGTTCGCGGTGGAAGATCGCGGCGAACGTGTGTTTCACCGTGGTCGTGCCGGCGCCGGAAGAGCCCGTCACGGCGATGATCGGATGTTTCATGGACATGGCGAAGTTCCGCGGCAGGTTCGTGGGAGATGGGATCTTGAGGCGGTGATCTTGAAGCGGTGATCTTGAAGCAGTGATCTTGAAAGCGGTGAGGTTCGCGGTGTGGGGCGAAGTTGTCGCCCGCTGGCCGGATGAAGTCGGTCGGGAAGCTCAGGAGTGCGCCGCCACCCAGCTGCGCCACTCGAGGAACAGCGTCGGATTGGCCGCGGCGATGATGCCGCGCTTGATCGCCGGCCCCGCCATCAGCGACCCCCCATCGAGCGCCGCAGCCTCCCCGCCGGCTTCGGCCAGGATCAGCCGGCCCGCCGCGTAGTCCCACAGCATCTGCCCGCCGTGCAGGTACACGTCGAGCCGGCCGGCGGCGACGAAACACCATTCGAGCGCACTCGAGCCGAAGTTGCGCTGCGAGAAATAGGGCGGGCGCACCGCGAGTTCGTCACCGAGGTGATGGCTGATGCGCTTGAAGTCGATGCCGGCGACCGCGTCGTGCAGGCGCGGCGCAGCAGGGCGGAGGGGGAGTTCGACGCCGTTGAGGAACGCCCCGGCACCTTTCGCCGCGTAGAACGATTCGTCGGTGACCGGGTTATAGACGACGCCGAAGCGGGTTTCCTGTTCGACCAGATACGCGATCGACACGGCGAAGAACGGAATGCCATTGACGAAGTTCGTGGTGCCGTCGATCGGGTCGATGCACCACATGCCGGCCCGCCCGCTGCTCCACAGGTGCGCCTGCTCTTCGCCGCTCATTTCCTCGCCGAGCACGGGGCCGGGCAGCAGGCGGGGCAGGGCTTCGATGAAGCGCGCCTGCGATTCGAGATCGGCTTCGGTGAACAGCGACCCGTCCGGCTTGCGGTTGCGCGCGGTCTTCAGATAGCGCGGCAGGATGACTTCGCGGGCGATGTCGCGCACGACCGATTCGAGCGCACGGGCACAGGCGAGTCGTTGCCCGACAGTCGACATGTCACGCCTCCCGCCATTTGATCGAGCAGCCGATGCTCGGAGTCTGCTCGCGCGGCCCTTCGCCGGTACGCGCGACCTGCAGCATCGCGTCGAAGAGCTCGCGGCGCGCGTCGGCCGGTGTCGGCCCGCGGCCCGATGCGTCGAGGCGGCCGCGGTATTGCAACTCGAGCCGGCTGTTGAAGCCGAAGAAATCCGGCGTGCATACCGCGCCGTACGCTTTCGCGACCGCCTGCGTTGCGTCGAGCACGTACGGAAACGGAAAGTCGAGGTCGCGGGCGATGCGCACCATGTTGTCCCAAGAGTCTTCCGGATAGTCGGCCGGATCGTTCGCCATGATCGCGATGCTGCCGATGCCGTGCTCGGCCAGCTCGCGCGTGTCGCGGATGAGCTTGTCGATGACGGCTTTCACGTACGGGCAGTGATTGCAGATGAACATCACCAGCAGGCCGTTGGGGCCGCGCGCCGAAGCAGGTGTATGACGCTTGCCGTCGACACCCGGCAGGTCGAAGTCCGGCGCCGGCCAGCCGAAATTGCACAGCGGAGTTGTCGTTGCGACCATCGGGAAGCTCCGGAAAGACAAGGGTTTCCTTATAATAGCATGATGATTTCTCGCTTCTTTTTTCCCTGTCCATTGCCCGATTCGGGCGAAATCGAACTGCCGGACGCGCAGGCGCACCACGCGTTGCGCGTGTTGCGCCTGCGCGACGGCGACCCGCTGGTGCTGTTCGACGGACGTGGTGGAGAGCTCGCCGCCCGTCTGCAAGTGCGCGGCCGGGACGCGTTCGCGGTACGCGGCGAACACCACGCGCTCGAACGCGAATCGCCGCTGTCCCTGGTGCTGGTGCAGGCGCTCGCGAGCGGCGAGAAGATGGACTGGATCGTGCAGAAGGCCGTCGAGCTCGGCGTGTCGGCGCTCGTCCCGCTGCAGGCCGAGCGTTCGGTGCTGAAGCTGTCGGGCGACCGTGCGCACAAGCGTGTCGCGCACTGGCGTCAGGTGGCGATCTCCGCGTGCGAGCAGAGCGGGCGCAATCGCGTGCCGGAGATCGAGCCGATCACCGGGCTGCGCGAGTATCTCGTCAGCAGCGCCGCAGCGGCGTCGAGGCTCGTGTTGACGCCGGTCGATGGCCGTCGCCTGGCGTCGCTCGCCCGCCCCGAAGCAGCGCTGCACCTACTCGTCGGCTCCGAAGGCGGCTGGTCGGACGATGAACTCGCGATGTGCCGGGCGGCGGGGTGCGTTCCGGTCGGGCTCGGGCCGCGAGTGCTGCGCACCGAGACAGCGGGGCTCGCTGCAGTCGCCGCGCTGCAGGCGCTGTGGGGAGATTTCTGACGCCGGACCGGCGCGCGCGGGCCAGGCGGCCGAGCCGGGCCACCGGATCGACAAGGCCGAGTACGACGCGGTCGAGCCGCAGTTGCGTGCTTGTCGAGCGGGTGTTTGCGCGTATCAAAGTGTTGCCACGTCCTGTGCACCGCTCGAAACGGGCTGAAATACGACGTTTCGCGTTTCGGCAAGACGTGAACGCATGCGCAGCGTCCCTGTTTCGTTAGAATGTGCAGCTTGCGGGCTGCGTGCCGTCGTTTCGGCCGCGCGCGCAGCTCAAAGACTCCTGACGGTGATCGCTTGAACGGGCAAACCCCTCCTTCCCGTGCCGCAACCGAAGTCCCTGCGAGCACCGACCAGTTCGTCGCCTGGGTGCGCGGGGCGGCGCCGTACATCCACGCGTTTCGCGGCCGCACGTTCGTGATCGGCTTCGGCGGCGAAGTCGCGGCCGGCGCCCGCGCGCAAAGCCTCGCCTACGACTGCAACCTGCTGGCGGCGCTGGGGATCCGGCTCGTCCTCGTGCATGGTGCGCGTCCCCAGATCGATGCCGAACTGGCCCGACGCGGGCTCGAGCCGCGCTACCACAACGGTCTGCGCGTGACCGACGCCGACGCGCTCGAATGCGTCAAGGCGGCGATGGCAGTGACGCGTATCGAAGTCGAAGCGCTGCTGTCTCAAGGGCTGCCGAATACGCCGATGGCGGGCAGCTACATGCGGATCACCAGCGGCAACTTCATCACCGCGCGCCCGGTCGGCGTCGTCGAGGGCGTCGATTACCTGTACACGGGGGCGGTGCGCAAGATCATCGCCGAGGAAATCAACGCCGACCTCGATCAGCAGAACGTCGTGCTGATCACTCCACTGGGCGTGTCGCCGGCGGGAGAGATTTTCAATCTGTCGATGGAGGAAGTCGCGGAAGCGGTCGCGATAGCGGTGCACGCCGAAAAGCTCGTCTATCTTTGCGACGCGCCGGGCCTGCTGGACGCCGACCAGCATCTGATCGATTCCGTCACCGCGGACGAAGCCGAGCGCATGTTCAACGCCGGCGAAGGGCTGACCGAGGATCTCGATCTTTACCTGCCCTGTGCGATCCGCGCCGTGCGCCGCGGCGTCGCACGCGTGCATCTGATCGACCACGACAAGGACGGCGGCCTGTTACTGGAGTTTTTCACGCACGCGGGAGTCGGCACCGTCGTGTCGCGCGACCCGCTGTTCGGCTTGCGCGAAGCCACCGTCGAGGACGTCGCCGCGCTGGTCGCGCTGATCTCGCCGATGGAAGCGGACGGCACGCTGGTGCGGCGGGGCCGCGAACTGCTCGAACAGGAAGTCGACCGCTTCACTGTCGTCGAACACGACGGAGTGCTCGTCGGGTGCGCTGCGCTGTACCCGTTCAGCGACGAACGCGCCGCCGAACTCGCCTGCCTTGCAGTGACTCCCGAGTACCGGCGGGCGGGGCTGGGCGACCAGCTGCTGCGAAGGATCGAACAGCGCGCGCGGGCGCAGCGCCTCGAGCGGCTGTTCGTGCTGACGACGCGCACCGCCCACTGGTTCCGCGAGCGCGGCTTCAGCGAGATCGGGCCGGACGCCCTGCCGCGGCAGAAGCGCGAACTCTACAACTACCAGCGCCGTTCCAAAGTGTTCACGAAGCCGCTATGAGCATTCGCGATGCATTGCCTGCCGCAGAGAGGTTGCTCGCAGTGTGCGAGGAGGCGACGACTTGAGCGGCGAAGGGGGTGACGCGAAGCTGGTTCCGGTGCTCGCCGGCGTGGCCGCGGCGATGCTTGCCGCGTTCGCCGTGGGAATCGGAATGTATGGCGATGCCGAGGGCGTGCGTCTCGGGGCAGTCGTCACGATCGCCGCAATCGGCCTGCTGGTCGGAGTCGCCGTGGACCGGGACCGGCTGCGCCGGACGCGCGAAAGGGAGCAGGGCAATGTCGCGATCGCGGCGCGGCTCGACCGGCTCGACGCCGACGCGGCGATTCCGCTCGCTCCTTCACGGGAGGTTCGGCCGCAGGATGCCCTCGCACGTATCGACGCCGCCTTCGACGAGGTGCGGCGGCTGCGCGAGGTTTCCGAAGGAGTGTATGGCCTCGAGGCGCTGTTCGACGTCGCCGGGCGCCTCGTCTGGATCAGCCCGTCGATCCACCGCATCACCGGGCGCACGCCTGCCGAGTGCCTTGCAGCGCCCGATGCGATCGTGTTCCTCGTGCATGAGTCGGACCGCAATTATTGTTTGCGCACGGCGCGCAAAGTCGCCGAGGGCGGTCCGCCCGCGAATTTCGAGATGCGCCTGATGCGCGCCGACGGGCGCATCTGCTGGGTGGCGTGCCACTGGCGGCCGCTCGGCGACGATTCCACTCATCCGGCAGGTTTGCGGATGTCGGCGGAAGACATCCAGGCGCGCAAGGAAACCGAATACAAGCTGCTCGAAACGGTGACCGAGCTGCGTCGCGCGCAGGCGCTTCGCGAACGCTATCTGGCCCGCAGCAACGATGAGCGTCAGCGCCTTTCGGCTCTGCTCAACGTGATCCGCCTCGGCATCCTGTTCATGGATCGGGATCACCGGGTCCTCTACTACAATCGGGCGATGCTCAGCATCTGGGGGTTCGCGCCCGAGGAGAACCTGATCGGGATGCGCGATGTGGTGCTGCAAAGCCGCGTGGCCCCTTTGCTCGAGCAGCCCGAAGCGTATTTCGAGCACATCGCGGGCGTGCTGCAGGTGCATGGGGTCAGCGAAACGCACGAGATCGGCCTGCGCGACGGACGCATCGTCACCGACGTGTCGACGGTCGTGGAGTCGGTCGCGGAGCCGGTCCAGGGCCGGCGCTGGATCGGGCGGGTGTGGATCTACGAGGATGTCACCGAAGAGCGAAAGATCGCCCGGAAGATGGTGGAGCTGGCCGAGCGCGATCCGCTGACGAACCTTTTCAACCGGCGGCGCTTCCACGAGGAGCTCAATCGCCTGGTGGCCGAAGCGAGCCGCCACGCCGTCCGTGTCGGCCTGATCGCGATCGACCTCGACGGCTTCAAGCCGATCAACGACGAGTTCGGTCACCAGGCGGGCGATGTCGTGCTCGTCGGCCTCGCCCAGGCCGTCGGCGGCGTGATCCGGCGCAACGAGATGTTCTTCCGCCTCGGCGGCGACGAATTCGGCGTGCTCGTGCCCGATGCCGAAGAGCGCGATCTGTGCGAACTCGCCCGCCGCATCCTCGAAGTCATCGAGACGCAGCGCTTCGAATTCGAGGGGCGCTCCGCGAGCCTCACTGCGAGCCTCGGGATCGCGCTGTTCCCGCAGCACGCGGACAACCCGGAACAGCTCGTCGCGGTCGCCGATCAGGCGATGTACTGCTCGAAGAATCGTGGTCGCGACAGATGGACGCTGGCCGGGAGCCAAGCGCACGAATCCGATAGAATGGTGCCTTCAGAATCCGATGAACCCATTTGCAGAGGGGATTGAACGATGACCCGTATGGTCAATTGCATCAAGCTTGGGCGCGAAGCGGAAGGGCTGGACCTGCCGCCGGTGCCGGGCGCGCTGGGCAAGCGCATTTTCGAGAATGTGTCCAAGGAAGCCTGGCAGCAGTGGGTGAAGTACCAGACCATGCTGATCAATGAAAATCGCCTCAACCTGATGGACGCGCGGGCGCGGAAGTACCTCGCCGAACAGATGGAAAAGCACTTCTTCGGCGGTGGCGCGGACCAGGTCGGGGGCTACGTTCCCCCCGCACAGTAAATCCCGGCGCATGCTTGGGCTGCAAACGAAGAAGGGATGACCTGCGGGTCATCCCTTCGTTTTTCCGGCCGCAGCAGCCCTGTCAGCGGCTGCCCGACTCGCGCTCCAGCGCTTCGATCCCTTCGTGGCGCACGTCGCGGCCCCTGACCATATACACCACGTATTCCGACACGTTCTTGGCGTGGTCCCCGACCCGCTCGATCGACTTGGCGATGAACAGCACGTCGAGCGCGCGCGTGATGAGCCGCGGATCTTCCATCATGTAGGTGATCAGCTGGCGCATGATGCCTTTGAAGATCGCGTCCACTTCCTTGTCCTCGCGGGCGATGGCGGCGGACGCCGAAGGATCCATGCGCGCGAAGGCGTCGAGCGCGCGCTGCAGCATGTCGACGACCATCGCCGCGACGTGCCGCAGTTCGACTTTCGGCACGAACATCGCATCCGACCCGATGATCTGCCTGCCCGCCTTCGCGATCTTCTTTGCTTCGTCGCCGACCCGTTCGAGGTCGGTGATCATCTGGATCATCGTCATGACCATGCGCAGGTCGCCGGCTGTCGGCCCGTGGCGTGCGATGAGCAGGATGCACGCGTCGTCGAGCGCGACTTCCTCTTCATTGACGCGTCGGTCGTCTTCGATGACCGCTTCGATCGTTGCCAGGTCGCCGCTGCTCAGCGCCTCGATCGCGCGGCTCAGCTGCTGCGCGACGAGGCCGCCCATTTCCAGCAGGCGCTTGCGGATGGCTTCCAGTTCGGTGTCGAAATGAGTAAGAGTGTGTTTGCTCGGCATGTCGGAATCCTCTGTGTGCGAGGAGGCTAGCAGCAAAAAGTGACCGGAATGTTTCAGGTGAGCGTCACGCGCGCACGCTTCTCAGTTCGCAACCTGTCGCTCGACTCCGGCGGGCGTTGCCAGCAGCAGCACGTCCGCGCCGCGGTGGGCGAACAGGCCGTTGGTCACCACTCCGACAATCTGGTTCAGCTCGGTCTCGAGCGCGCGCGGCGAAGTGATCATCAGGTCGTGAACGTCTAGGATCAGGTTGCCGTTGTCGGTGACGAATCCCTCGCGCAGTTCGGGCCGGCCGCCGATCCGCGCGAGTGCGCGTTCGACGTGGGCGCGGGCCATCGGAATGATCTCGACGGGCAGCGGAAAGCGGCCGAGACAGGCGACCTTCTTGCTCGCGTCGCAGATGCAGATGAACCGGCGCGCAACCGCCGCGACGATCTTTTCGCGCGTCAGCGCCCCGCCTCCGCCCTTGATCATGCAAAACCCGCCATCGATCTCGTCCGCACCATCCACGTACACCGGCAGGTCGGTGATGTCGTTCAGATCCAGAATCGGGATGCCGTGGGCTTCCAGGCGGCGCGCGCTGGCTTCCGAGCTCGACACCGCTCCGGCGATGCGCTCCTTGATGCCAGCCAGACCGTCGATGAAATGATTGACGGTCGATCCGGTGCCGACACCGACGATCATTCCGTCTTCGACGTAGTCGAGTGCCGCAATCGCGGCTGCCTTCTTGAGTTCGTCCTGAGTCATTGTGAAATGTCCGTCCGGGGAAACGCCGCTTCAGATCAATCCGTCGAAAACCTGCACCATCACCGCTTCTCCGGCCGCCACGTTGCCGCGCTCCTCGGGCAGGACAATGAAGCAGTTCGCCTCGGACATCGACCGCAGCACTCCCGAGCCCTGCGCTCCGGCGAGGCGCACCATCTGCCGGCCGTCGACCGTTCCCAAGTGGCCGCGCAGGAATTCGCGCCGGCCGGCCTGCTTGCGAATCGCTTCGCCGCACGGGACTTCGAACAGCGCGGGTTCCGGCAGCGGCGAGACGCCGGAGAGGAGCAGCAGCGCATCCTGCACGAACTGGTAAAAAGTCACCAGCACCGCGACCGGATTGCCCGGCAGGCCGAACAGCCACGCATCGCCGACGCGGCCGAAAGCCATCGGCCGGCCCGGCTTGATGTCGATTTTCCAGAACGCAACTTCGCCGAGGCGATTCACCAGCTCGCGGATGAAATCGGCCTCGCCGACGGAAACGCCGCCGCTGGTCAGGATCACGTCCGCATCGGCCGAGGCGCAGCGAAAAGCGGCTTCGAGGGCCGCCGGGTTGTCGGGCACGACGCCCATGTCGAGCATGTCGCAGCCCAGGCGGGAAAGTGCGCCGAAGAGCGTGTAGCGGTTGCTGTCATAGACTTCGCCGGGTGCGAGCGGCTTGCCGATCGACGCGAGTTCGTCGCCGGTCGAGAAGAACGCGACGCGCAGGCGTCGGCGCACGGTCACTTCGGCGATGCCGAGTGAAGCGATCAGACCGAGTTCGGCCGGGCCGCAGCGTTTTCCAGCCGGCAGCGCGACGCTGCCGACGGCGAGATCCTCGCCCGCACGGCGCAGGTTTTGGCCTGCCTGCTGTCCCGGCGGGATGAACACCTGCCCGTCGGCCGCGCGGGCCATTTCCTGCACGACGATGGTGTCGGCGCCTTGCGGAATCGGTGCGCCGGTCATGATCCGCACTGCCTGTCCGGCCCCAACGATGCCTGAAAACGGCTTGCCGGCGAACGCGGTGCCCACCACCGCAAGCGCCGTTTCGTGCCCGACAGCGAGGTCGCGGAACCGCACGGCATAGCCGTCCATCGCGGAGTTGTCGTGGGCCGGCACGTTGCACGGCGCGATCACGTCGTCGAGCAAAACCCGTCCGAGCGCGTTGCGGACTGCGACGCGCTCCCAGCCGCCGATCGGCGCCAGGCGTTCGAGAATCGTTCGTCGCGCTTCGGCGGTGGTCAGCTGGGGGGAGCGGGGCGCGGACTTCGCGCCGGAGTTCTGTTTCATGACTCTCATCCCTTGACGCGGCGGCGCGCCGCCACACTGCTGATTATCATCGCACGGTCGACCGCCCGTGCGGCAACTCGTGTCGTGTTGTGGTGGGGGTCGAGGGCGCCGGTAGCGCCCGGCGATTCGCGCGCCGGCAAGAAAAAGGGTGGTCGAGCCACCCCATCACGAACCGCGATCGCGCTGTTCAGTTCTTAACGCAGCCCTGCCGCGTAATCCGAGACGGCCTTGATTTCCGCGTCCGTCATCTTCAGCGCGATCGTCTGCATCATCAGGTTCGGATCGTTCTTGCGTACCCCGTCACGGAAAGCCTTCAGCTGCGCTTCGGTGTACTCGGCGAACTGGCCTGCAATGCGCGGGTACTGGACCGGCATGCCGGCGCCCGTCGGGCCGTGACAGCCCGAGCAGGCCGGCAGGCCTTTCGCGGCGATGCCGGCACGCCAGATATCCTGGCCCTGTTGTGCCGTCTCCGCATTCTTCGCGCTCTCGGGCTGCAGCTTCTGCGACGCGAAATAGGTCGCGAGCGCCTTCATGTCCGCGTCTTCGAGCCCGGCCACCATGGCGCCCATGATCGGGTTCTCGCGCTCGGGCGGCTTGCCGTCCCACGACTTGAACGCCTTCAGCTGCTTGTAGAGATACTCCTCGTGCTGCCCCGCGATCTTTGGATTGGCCGAAATCGGGCTGTTGCCGTCCGGACCGTGGCAGCCGGCGCAGACGGTTTCGGCCGTCGTTTTCGCCTTGGCGAGATCGGGAGCCGGTTCTTGGGCCTGAAGGCCGCCGGCAACCAGCAGCAGCGGGAGCAGCAGGGAACGCTTGATCATGGTGTCCTCAGAAAGCCGTGAGCGGTCGTCACAAACGCGTTATTCTATATCAAGTACCCCGTTTTGCGCGATGCAAGGTGGGCGCGCGCCAACCCCGTCTTTGCTCTCGCCGATTCCCAGATGCCGATCTTCCGTAACGCACGATTCGAAATTTCCATTGCAAAATCAGGGGATTTACCCCCTCCGCAGGGCGCGGAAATCGCGTTCGCCGGACGCTCCAACGCCGGGAAGTCGAGCGCCATCAATACGCTTGCCGATCATACCCGTTTGGCATTCGTGTCGAAGACGCCCGGACGCACCCAGCTGATCAATTTCTTTCGCCTCGATTGCGGCGCGGTGCTCGTCGACCTGCCGGGCTATGGCTACGCGAAAGTGCCGGAAAACATCCGCCGCCAATGGCAGGGGCTGCTCGAGCACTATCTGCGCAAACGTGAAAACCTCATCGGACTGGTGCTGATCATGGATTCGCGTCATCCGCTGACTGCCCTCGACCGGCAGATGATCGACTGGTTCGTCCCGGGCGGGCGGCCGATCCACGCGCTGCTGACGAAATGCGACAAGCTGTCGCGCAATGAGGCTGCTGCCACGCTTGCCAGCGTTCGGCGCGAAGTCGCGGCAATCGGGCCGCAGATCAGCGTGCAACTGTTCTCCAGCCTGAAGAAAATCGGCATGGAGGAAGTCGAGCACAAGGTCGCGGGCTGGCTCGGCCTGCCGAGCGACGATCTGCCGGCAATTCCGACCCCGGCCCAGCTGCGCGCGGCAGGGAAATAATCGGTTCGTGGTGGGCGAATAAACGAGCGAGGCAATAAAAAACCCCGGGCTAAAGGGGATAAAGCCCGGGGTCAAACGCCTTAACTGGATTAAGGCACCCGCTCAGGGAGGTGAAGCGGGAGATGGCTCGTCACCATCTGTACGATAAGATAAGCCTCTTTCGGCGAAGTTCCTCCGCGGTTTCGTTACCGGGTGTTTCGCCTCCACCTGACTGGACTGACCATGCGCCCTACCGGAACCTTTCCCGCGACCCGCATGCGGCGGATGCGCCGCGACGACTTTTCCCGCCGCTTGATGCGCGAGTCCCGGCTTTCCACCGATGACCTGATCTATCCGGTGTTCGTGCTCGAAGGGACCGGCCTGACCGAAGCGGTGCCGTCGATGCCGGGCGTGAACCGCGTGTCGCTCGACAACCTGCTGCGCATCGCCGAAGAGGCGGTTTCGCTCGGCGTGCCGGCGCTGGCGCTGTTCCCGGTCATCGACGCCGCGGGCAAGACGCCTGGCGCCGAAGAGGCGTGGAATCCCGACGGCCTCGTGCCGCGGGTCGTGCAGGCGCTGAAGGCGCGCTTTCCGGAGCTCGGCGTGATCACCGACGTCGCGCTCGATCCTTACACCAGCCATGGCCAGGACGGGCTGATCGATCCCGAGGACCCGCGCGGCTATGTGCTCAACGACGAGACGCTCGAGGCGCTGGCGAAACAGGCGCTGTGCCATGCGCAGGCCGGCGCCGACGTCGTCGCGCCGTCCGACATGATGGACGGGCGCATCGCGCGCATCCGCGCCGAACTCGACCGCAACGGCCGGATCCACACCCGTATCCTCGCGTACGCGGCGAAGTACGCGTCGAGCTTCTACGGTCCGTTCCGCGATGCGGTCGGCTCGGCCGGGAGTCTCGGCAAGGGCAACAAATACACGTACCAGATGGACCCGGCGAACTCCGACGAGGCGATCCGCGAAGTCGCGCTCGACATTGCCGAAGGGGCCGACATGTTCATGGTGAAGCCCGGGATGCCGTACCTCGACATCGTCCGGCGCGTGAAGACCGAGCTGCAGGTGCCGACCTACGTGTATCAGGTCAGCGGCGAGTACGCGATGCTGAAGGCTGCGGCCGCGAACGGCTGGCTGGCGGAGGAGGCGTGCGTGATGGAGGCGCTGCTGTCGTTCAAGCGTGCCGGCGCCGACGGCATCCTGACGTACTTCGCGCTCGACGCGGCGCGCTGGCTGAAGGCCGCCGCCTGACCCTGCCGTCCGACCTCACGCGAGCCAGGGCCGGGCGGCGCGACGCAGGCGCAGGATCGAGCTGATCTTCATGTCGACGTAGGCCGGCTGCTTGAGGCCGCGCCCGACGAGCACCGTCTTCATGCCGAGCCGCTTCGCGGTGCGCAGGTTCTCGGCCGAATCCTCGACGAGCACGCAGTGTCGCGGGTCCAGGCGATGATCCTGGAGCAGGTGGCGGAACGCCTGCACGCCGGGCTTCGGATGGAAGCGCATCTGCTCGATGCCGAACACGTCATGGAAATGCCGGCGGATGCCCATCGCCTCGACGACCGCTTCGGCGTAACGCTGCGGGCCGTTCGAAAACACGATCTTGCGCCCCGGCAGGCGGCGCAGCATCGAGCGCAGCGCGCGATCGAACACCATCAGCTTGTGCAGCTTCTCGAAGCGATGCGTCGCCTCGAGAAAGTGGTGCGGGTTCGTGCCGTGGTGGCGCACGAGGCCGAGCAGCGTCGCTCCGTAGCGATGCCAGTAGTGAACCCGCAGCGCGTTCGCTTCCTCCGGGCCCAGCGACAGGTGCTGCTCGAGGTACGCCGTCATGCTGCGGTTGATGTGCGGGAAGATGTGGGCGCTGGCGTTGTGCAGCGTGTTGTCGAGATCGAACAGCCACACCAGTCGGGGCGGGAGCGGAGCGTTCATCCGCGCAGCTTGCGCGGCTGGAACTGCATGACGGCGCGGCCGTCATCGGTCGTCTTCGGCTGCGCTTTCCATGCGTGGCCCTGGACGATCTCGAAAGTCGCCGGCAGGCGACCGTCGCGGCGCAGCGCCTCGAGCGCGGCGCGCGCCGCGGCCCAGCCCGACTTGCCCGAGAGCCCGTGGGGCCGTCCATGGCTTGCATTGGCGCTGCCGGAGAGCCGCAGGTCGCGCAGCAGTTCGTCGAGGTTCGCGTAGGTCAGCGTCAGCACTTCCATGTCCATGACCGGATCGGAGAAGCCGGCCGCGACCAGTGCGTCGCCAAGGTCGTGCATGTCGATGAAGCGGTGCACCCGCTCGCCGTGCGCATCGGGCAAGGCCGCGCGCAGCTCTTTCAGCGTGTCGGGCCCCAGCGACGAGAACATCAGCAGGCCGTCCGTCTCGAGCACGCGGTGCATTTCGCGCAACGCCGGCAGCGGATCGGCGAGCCAGTTGAGCAGCAGGTTCGACCACACCAGCGACACGCTGGCCCGGGCGAACGGGAGGGCGGACGCGTCGGCACAGAGGAGCGACGGCGGCGCGTTGCGGCCGAGTGAGCGCAGCCGACCGAAGAAGCTGCGCTCACCGCGCGCGCGCTCCAGCATCGGCAGCGCGAAATCGGCGCCGATGCGCATCGCTTTCGGGTAGCGCTTGCCGAGCGCCTCGAAGTCCGCCCCGGTGCCGCAGCCGAGATCGAGGATGCGTTTCGGTTCGATGCGGATGTAGTCGAGCCGCTCGTCCATCCGGCGCGCGACTTCGCGCGCGAGCACCGCGACTTCGTCGTAAGTCGCCGCGGCACGACCGAAGCGCCGGACGAGAAGTTCGCGGGCGAGGGCGAAGTCGGCCGAGGCGCTCATCCGGCTCAGACGGGACGCAGGCCGAGGCGCGCGAACAGCGCCTCGTCGCGGCCGGTGTCCGGATTGTCGGTCGTCAGCAGGCGCTCGCCGTAGAAGATCGAGTTCGCGCCGGCCATGAAGCACAGCGCCTGCAGCTCGTCGCTCATCTGCTCACGCCCGGCGGACAGGCGCACGAAGCTCGTCGGCATCATGATGCGCGCGGCGGCGATCGTGCGGACGAATTCGAACGGATCGATCTTGTCGACGTTCTCGAGCGGCGTGCCGGGCACCGGCACGAGGTTGTTGATCGGCACCGATTCGGGCGGCGACGTCATGTTCGCGAGCTGCACCAGCAGCCCGGCGCGGCTGCGCCGTCCCTCGCCCATGCCGACGATGCCGCCGGAACAGACGTTGATGCCTGCGCCGCGCACTTGTTCGAGCGTGTCGAGGCGGTCGGCCAGGGTGTGCGTCGTGATGACCTGGCCGTAGAACTCCGGCGAGGTGTCGAGGTTGTGGTTGTAGTAGTCGAGGCCGGCTTCCTTGAGCTGCAGCGCCTGGTCGCCTTTGAGCATCCCGAGCGTCACGCAGGTCTCGAGGCCGAGCGCCTTGACCTCGCGCACCATCGCCAGCACCGTCTCCATGTCCTTGTCCTTGGGCCCGCGCCACGCCGCGCCCATGCAGAAGCGCGACGCTCCCTTCGCTTTTGCCGCTTTCGCGTGCTCGACGACTTCGGCCACTTTCAGCAGCTGTTCACGGTCCAGGCCAGTGTTGTGGCGCGTCGATTGCGAGCAGTAGCCGCAGTCCTCCGAGCAGCCGCCGGTCTTGATCGACAGCAGCGTCGAGCGCTGCACCGCGTTCGGGTCGAAATGCGCGCGGTGCACCTGCTGCGCGCGGAAGAGCAGGTCCATGAAGGGCTGTTCGAACAGCTCGACGGCTTCGGCCACGGTCCACTGGGTGCGGGGTACGGCCGGGTCGGCCTGGCGTTCGGCAGCGGGCACTGAAGTCATTGTCATGAAAGCGGTTCCGGGATGTAATGCGAAGCCTCGCATGTTCCTTCATTGGCGGAAATCTTGTCAAACGTGCTCAATGCGTTGCGCCTTGGGGCGCGCCGGATCGCAGACCTGCTGATGCCGCAGGACTGCTTCGTGTGCGGTTCGATGTCGGGCGCAGCCGCGCTGTGCAGCGCCTGCCGGAACGATCTGCCGCGCCAGCCGGCGGCGTGCCCGGTATGTGCCGTCCCGACTGCCGATGGCGCCACCTGCGGGCGCTGTCTGCGCAATCCGCCGGCGTTCGATGCGAGCCGCGCCGCGTTTGCGTACGCTTTTCCCGTGGACCGGATGGTCCAGGGGCTCAAGTATCGGCACCGGCTGGCGTTGGCGAATTTTTTCGCCGAGGAGCTGTTGCCGCTCGCCCCGCCCCGGCCGGCGGCGGTCCTGCTGCCGATGCCGCTGCATGTCCGTCGGCTGCGCCCGCGCGGCTTCAACCAGGCCGTCGAGATCGCCCGCCCGCTCGGACGCGCGTGGGGCTTGTCGCTCGAACTCGCCGCTGTCGGGCGCGCGCTGAACACCGCGCCGCAGGTGTCCTTGCCGTGGAAGGAGCGAAGCGTCAATATGCGGGGCGCTTTCCGTTGCGAGGCCTCGTTTGCCGGCCGCACGGTAATCGTCGTCGACGACGTCATGACGACCGGCGCGACGCTCGACGAGCTCGCTCGCACGCTCAAGATGCATGGCGCCGCGCGCGTCGAAAACCTCGTCGTCGCGCGCACACCTTCCCCCGACTGATATGCCAGATATCGTTCTCTTCCAGCCCGAAATCCCGCCGAACACCGGCAACACGATCCGGCTCGCGGCCAACGCCGGCGCACGCCTGCATCTCGTGCGCCCGCTCGGCTTCGATCTCTCCGACCGCCAACTGGCGCGCGCCGGCCTCGATTACCACGACCTGACGACGGTCACCGTTCATGATGACTGGAACGCGTGCCTGTCCGCGCTCGCCGGCCGGCGCCTGCTGGCGCTGAGCACCAAGGGCCGGACGCGCTACGACCTGGTCGACTACCGTGCGGACGACGTGCTGCTCTTCGGGCGCGAAACCAGCGGGCTGCCGGCCGAGGTTCTCGATTCGGTGCCGGTCATGCAGACGCTGCGCATCCCGATGTGCCCGGCCAACCGTAGTGTGAACCTGTCCAACGCCGTCGCGGTCGTCGTTTTCGAGGCGTGGCGTCAACTGGGATTTGCCGGCGCGACTTGAGCTCGGGCGCGTCCGCCCCGCGGGGAAGCGACGGGGGCGGACGGAGGAACGCTGTGGTGCCGCAACAGGCGCGAACGCCTTGCGGCTCACTCGTGCCGCGGCTCGCGTGACAGCAGTTGCTCGACGACTTCGCGCGGGCCGAGGCGGGCGTCGTGGAGCAGGGTGTCGACGGCTTCGCACAGCGGCATCTGGACGCCGTGGCGGGCAGCGAGCTTGACGACTTCGCGGGCGGTGGATACGCCTTCGGCGACATGGCCGAGTTCGCCGAGGATCTCGGCGAGGGTCTTGCCCTGGGCGAGTGCGAGTCCGACGCGCCGGTTGCGCGACAGGTCGCCGGTGCAGGTCAGGATCAGGTCCCCCATCCCGGCGAGGCCCATCAGGGTCTCGGGGCGTCCGCCGAGGGCTTCGGCGAGCCGCGCGATTTCGGCCAGTCCGCGAGTGATCAGCGCCGCGCGCGCATTGAGGCCGAACCCCATTCCGTCGGACACGCCTGCGGCGATCGCGAGCACGTTCTTGACCGCCCCGCCGATCTCGGCGCCGACGAGGTCGGAGTTCGCGTAAATGCGCAACCGCGGCTGGTGCAGCACAGGAACCCAGCGACTGGCGAAACCCGGGTCGACCGCAGCCAGCGTCACCGCGGTCGGCATTCCGCGGGCGACTTCGGCGGCGAAGCTGGGGCCGGTCAATACGCCGCACAGGGCTGCGGGTCCGAGTTCTTCGGCGACGATTTCATGCGGCAGCTTGCCGCTCCCCGCTTCGAGCCCTTTGCACGCCCAGATCAACGGCGTGCCGGGCTGCAGCGTGCTGAGTTCGCCCACCGCGGCGCGAAGCCCGGCGAGCGGCGTGACGACGAGGTGCAGGTCGGCGGCGCGGGCAGCGGCGGTGAAGTCAGCCGTCAGATCCAGTTCTTCGGGAAGGGGTACGCCGGGCAGATAACGCTCGTTGTGCCGCGTCGTCGCGAGAGTGTCGATGTGACCTGCGTCGCGGCCCCACAGGATGACGTCGTGGCGCGGGCTGAACGCGAGCGCCAGGGCGGTGCCCCAGGCACCGGCGCCGAACACGGCGATGCGCATCCGCGTCAAAGCCCCCACACCTCACTGATCTTGAGGTGGCCCTGGGTGCCGTCCTTGTGGCGGACCTGGATCCAGCCATCGCCCGATTGCGCGACGAATTCGAGGACCGCATCCTTGACGGTCTCGAATGCCGCCGGCGCATCGTCCGCGGCCCGCTGGCGCACCACCACCCGCGGCACGGAGACCATCACGGTGCGTTTTTCGGACAGCGCCCGCCGTTCGATCCAGGTCAGCGCTCCGCCCGCATCGCGCACCTTGACCCACTTGTCGAGTGTCACGACGACTTCGACGGGAGTGCCCGGCGCGACGATGTACAGGCGCTTGCCCTTCTCGGAAGGCGCGTCGAAGAGTACGGCGGGTTCGCCGACCGAACGGAATTCGATCGCCTCGGCAGCGCCGGCCGACAGGGCCAGCGCGGCGGCGAGGGACAGCGAGAAGCGGAGGTTCGGGTGCATTCGTCTCACTGGACCGGCAGTTCGCCAGCCTGCGCGGCGGCTGCGGCCTGCTGTTGCTGCTGGGCCTGGTACAGCGATTCGAAGTTCACCGGCGCAAGCACCACCGGCTGGAAACCCGCGCGGGTGATCGCATCCGACACCGATTCGCGCGCATACGGGAAAAGGATGTTCGGGCAGCCGATCATCATCACCGCCTCGAGATCGCCTTCCGGAATGTTGCGGATCTGGAAAATGCCCGCCTGCGCAACTTCGACGAGAAACACCGTCCGGTCTTCCGCCAGTTTCGACGATACGGTCACCGTCAGCGTGACTTCGAAAACGCCTTCGTCGACGTTGCTGGCCTCGGTGCGCAGTTGCACGTTGATCTGCGGGTTCTCGCGCTCGAGGTAAATCTTCGGTGCGTTCGGCACTTCGAGCGAGAGATCCTTGACGTAGAGTTTTTCGATCGAGAAGAGGGGTTGCGCGGCTTGTGCGTTTTCGGTCATGGAAAGGCCTGGAAAAGGAAGTGGATCGGGGAAGTGGATCGGGTGGGTGCGGTGATGCGGAGATGACCGGGCTCGCGGCGACGCGGACGTAAACGGCGGGCGGCCGCGGTCAGGGCGCTCAGGGCGCGGCCAGCAGCGGGTCGAGCTTGCCGGCGTGGTCGAGATCGAACAGGTCGTCGCAACCGCCGACATGCTGGTCGCCGATGAAGATCTGCGGCACCGTCCGCCGCCCGGTGAGCTTGATCATCTCGTCGCGCAGCGCCGGATCCTGATCGACGCGGATCTTCTCGATGTCGGTCACGCCCTTGCGTTTGAGGAGCTGTTCGGCACGCACGCAGTAGGGGCACACGTTCGTGGCATACATTCTGATTTTTGCCATGTTCATTTCCTCTTGCGGCTGACCGGCTGCCCGGCTTTTTCCCATTCGACGAGGCCGCCCCGCAGGTTGAAGAGTTTCTCGAATCCCGCTTTCCTCAGCGTTGCGACCGCTGCAGACGAGCGAGCGCCGGTGAAACAATAAACGATCAGCGGGCGATCCTTGAACTTTGCGAGCTCCGCGCTGCGCCGTTCGAGGTCGCCCTGCGGAACGTGGCGCGCGTTCGGGATATGACCGCGCGCGTATTCGGCCTGGTCGCGAATGTCGATGACGATCGCCTCTTCGCGGTTGATCAGCAGCGTTGCTTCGATCGGAGATACCTGGCTCTTGTCGCTTTGCGCGCGCGCGAAGTCGAACAGCAGCCAGCTGCCGCTCGCCACCGCGAGCGCAGCCCAGTACCAGTTTTGCTGGAGGAATTCCACGAAATCTTGCTCCGTTCTAGGGGTTCGATGCCAAGGGTGATAATTGAGATGACAATTGAGGCGGCAACCGGGATTGCAGCCGGCAGTGCCGGCTCACATCCTGTCGCGGGCGACGCCGCAGAACACTTCGCGCATCAGCACGATCAGCTGCAGCGTCCGCTGGTCGCAGACTCGGTAATAGACGCGATTGGCATCCTTGCGGGTTTGCAGCACTCCCTTGTCGCGAAGGATCGCGAGATGCTGGGAGATGTTGCTCTGCGAGGTGCCGACCGCCTCGACGATTTCCTGGACGCAGATTTCGCCCTCGCCGAGCACGCACAGGATCTTGAGCCGCAGCGGGTGTGCAATCGCCTTGAGGGCCCGAGCGGCAGTCTCGATGTGTTCGTGCTTGTCGATCAGGTCGATGATGGCGTTGTTGTCCACTGTGGCCGTGAAGTGCAGATCAGACGACTAGTATAAAATACCGCGGCCCGATTAAGGGCGAGTCCGGTGTCTTTGTGTTGCGCCGGGCGCTCCGGTCCCGGCCTCGTTCCGACGTCCGATGTCAGCTTCACAATTTCAACCATTTTTTTCCGAGCGTTCATGTACAAAATCGTTCTGCTTCGCCATGGCGAGTCCACCTGGAACAAGGACAACCGCTTTACCGGCTGGACCGACGTCGATCTCACCGAGAAGGGCGTCGAGGAGGCGCGGGTTGCCGGCCAGTTGCTGAAACGCGAGGGCTATACCTTCGACCTGGCCTATACGTCGGTCCTCAAGCGTGCCAACAAGACCCTGAACATCGTCCTCGAGGAACTCGACTCGCTGTGGCTGCCGGTCGAGCATTCGTGGCGTCTGAACGAACGGCATTACGGCGATTTGCAAGGCCTCAACAAGGCCGAGACCGCGGCGAAATTCGGCGACGACCAGGTGCTCGTCTGGCGCCGTTCCTATGACACGCCGCCGCCGCCGCTCCCGGAGGGCGACGAACGGCTCGCCAGCGGCGATCCGCGCTATGCATCGCTGCCGCGCGCGCAGTTTCCGCGCACCGAATGCCTCAAGGACACGGTTGCGCGCTTTGTGCCGTACTGGGAGACGGTGATCGTGCCGAACATCCTCGCCGGCCGCCGCATCCTGATCGCGGCCCACGGCAACAGCCTGCGCGCGCTGATCAAGTATCTCGACAACATCTCGGACAGTGAGATCGTCGGCCTGAACATCCCGACCGCGCAGCCGCTCGTCTATGAGCTGGACGCAAACCTGCGCCCGATCAGGAGCTACTACCTCGCGGATGCCGACACGATCCGCGCCGCCGAGGCGGCGGTGGCGGGGCAGGGCAAGGCGAAGGGCTGAAAGCCGCCCGAGAATGATAGTCCGGCTCGGCTTGCGGTCCCTTGTCCCTGCGCTGGCGGTGGCGCTCCTGCTGGGCGCTTCCGCGACATGGGCGCGCGAGCCGGCCGAGGTCGTGCAGAAGCGTTCCGACCTCGAAGAGGTGAAACGCCGCATCGCGGATCTGCGCAAGGAGATTGCCGATACCGAGGAAACCCGCTCGGGCGCTGCCGCCGAGCTCGCCGCGGCGGAACGGGCGGTTTCGCAGGCGCAGCGCCGGCTGCGCGCGCTGGCCACGGAGCGGGCGACGACCGAGAAGTCGCTGGCGATCCTCGAGGCCGAGCAGGAAGCGGTGGAAGCCCGGATCGCGGGGCGACAGGAGGAGCTTGGCGAGTGGCTGCGCCGGCACTATGTCCATGGCGCCGGCGGCGGGGTCGCGCCGTTCCTGGCGAGCCGCGACGCGAATCAGTTCGCCCGCGACGCTCATTATCTCGAACACCTCGGCAGGGCCCGCCTGGCGCTGATCGAGTCGCTGCGCGGCGATCTGCGGCAGAAAGCCGAGCTCGGCGAGTCGATTGCCGGCCGGCGCGACCGGCTGGTGGCGCTCGAAGCGCAACAGCGCGCTCAGCATGCCACGCTCGAATCGATGCAGGCCAGGCGCAAGCAGGCCCTCGACGGGATATCCCGGCAACTGCTCACCCAGCGCAAGGAAGAGGAGACGCTGCGCCAGGATCAGCAGCGGCTCGGTCGTCTGGTGGAAGTCCTCGCCCGGCGCGCGGCCGAACGGGAAGCCGCGCGTGCCGCGGCCGCTGCTGCCGCGCGCGAAGCTGCGGCCCGCGCGGCGGCAAGGGCGGCAGCGGAAAAACGGGCGGACGCGGCGGGAGCGGCGCGGTCGACGCCGCGCTCGCGCTCGGAGGCGGTCGTCGGCGAAGTCCGGCAGGCCGCGGAGGCGACTCCGACGGGCGTGAGTTTTGCACAGTTGCGCGGCAAGATGCGATTTCCGGTCCGCGGCGAACTGGTTGGACGTTTCGGTGCTCCAAGGGCGGAAGGTGGCACGACGTGGCGGGGTGTTTTCATACGCGCCTCGGGCGGTGCGGAGGTGCGGGCAGTGGCGGCGGGCGAGATCGTGTTCTCCGACTGGCTGCGCGGCTACGGCAACCTCGTCATCGTCGATCACGGCAGCGACTACCTGTCGATATATGGCAACAACGACGCCTTGCTGAAGGAGCTCGGCGACGTGATTGCCGGGGGGGATCCGATAGCCAGCGTCGGGGCGAGCGGAGGCGCCTCCGAATCGGGTTTATACTTTGAGATCCGCTACCGCGGACAGCCGGTCGATCCCTTGCAGTGGGTGCGGCTCAATTAGTTTTTCCGGGGTTCCCGGCGTTTTTTCCTCGATGGAGTAGTCATGCGTAACAAGCTTCAGAAAGCGGGTTTGATCATGACCGGCGTGTTCGCCGGAGTGCTGATCAGTCTCAATTTCCCCGCCAGTGCCGACAAAGTTTCAGCTGCCCCGCTGCCGGTCGAGGAGCTGCGCGCATTTGCCGACGTGTTCAACGCGATCAAGCAGGGCTACGTCGAACCCGTCGAGGACAAGAAACTCATCAACCACGCGATCAGCGGCATGCTGAGCGGGCTCGATCCGCACTCGGCGTACCTCGACGTGGAAGCGTACAAGGAACTGCAGGTCGGCACGCACGGCGAGTTCGGCGGGCTCGGCATCGAAGTGGGCATGGAAGACGGCTTCGTCAAGGTCATTTCGCCGATCGAGGACACGCCCGCGTTCCGCTCGGGCGTCAAGGCGGGGGACCTGATCGTCAAGCTCGACGAAACGCCGGTCAAGGGCATGACGCTCAGCGACGCAGTCAAGCGCATGCGCGGCAAGCCGAAGACCGACATCACGCTGACCATCGTGCGCAAGGGCGAGGATCGCCCGGTGGTGCTGACGCTGACGCGCGAAGTGATCAAGGTGCAGAGCGTCAAGTCGAAGATGGTCGAGCCCGGCTATGGTTACCTGCGCGTCGCGCAGTTCCAGGAAAACACGTCGCAAGCCGTCGCCGAGCACCTTGCCAAGCTCGCCAAGGAAGGCGACATGAAAGGCCTGGTGCTCGACCTGCGCAACGATCCGGGAGGCTTGCTGCACGGCGCCGTCGGCGTGGCTTCGGCGTTCCTGCCGGCGAATGCGCTGGTGGTGTCGACGGACGGACGGACCGATGACGCGAAGCGTGAATATCGGGCGCGGGCGGACGACTACCTGCGTGGCAGCCGTGAGGATTTCCTCAAGCACTTGCCGGAGGCCGCTCGCACGCTCCCGATGGTCGTGCTCGTCAATGCCGGTTCCGCCTCGGCTTCCGAAATCGTCGCCGGCGCGTTGCAGGACCACCGCCGCGCGGTCGTGATGGGGACGCAGACGTTCGGCAAGGGCTCGGTCCAGACGATCCTTCCGCTCAACAGCAACACTGCGATCAAGCTGACGACGGCCAGGTACTACACGCCGAGCGGCCGCTCAATCCAGGCGAAAGGCATCGAGCCCGACATCATCGTCGAGGAAACGGCAAACGGCTCGTCGCGGCGCCTGCGCGAGGCCGACCTGGAGCGTCACCTCGGCAATGACCGCGATCCCGAGGCAGAGCCGAAGAACGCCGACGAACCGAAGACGGGTGACCAGTCGCCTGCCGACGACGAGGCCGAAGCGCTGCCGCGTCCGGAACTCGCGAGCAAGGACGACTACCAGCTGAATCAGGCGATCAACCTTCTCAAGGGCCTGCAGATCGTCCAGAATAAGAAGGAATAAAAGCGCGATAAGGAGACGTGATGCGTCGGGAGACTGCCTACAAGCTGGCCGGCAGGCATCATGACCACCCGGTTGCCGGAGCCGGGCTGGAGAAGCAGCGGGAAATCCGTTTCGCATCCCTGCCGCCGGGCCAGGTCACGCAGGCGATGCGTTCGCTGCAGACGTTCAGGGGATTGCGTGTTGCGACGGGGGAACATCCCCTATCGCTGATCGTCTCCTACTCGGTGCTCGAGTTTTCGCTCGAAATGGTCGAGAGCGCGTTGTCCGAAGCGGGTTTCCACCTCGACAACGCGCTTTACTGGCGGCTGGTGCGGACTTTCGTTTATTTTTGCGAGGAAACGCAGCGGCACAATCTGGGCTCGCCCGAGCGGCTGATCAAGAAATCCAACGAAGTCTACGTGACGGCGTATGACCATCACCTCCACGGCGATCACGACGACACGCCGGTGGAATTCCGCGAATACAAGTAGGCCGGGTTCCCGGGGTTCGTTCCACCGGGCCCTTTCCTTTTCCAGACCGGCGTTGCCGCCTCACCCGGGTTTTTCTCTCCGATGAATGACGACCAGCTTTTGCGCTACAGCCGGCATATCCTGCTGCCCGAAATCGGCGTCGAGGGGCAGGAGGCGATTCTCGCGTCGCGAGTCCTGGTGATCGGGGCCGGAGGGCTCGGCTCGCCGGCGGCGATGTATCTCGCGGCGGCCGGCGTCGGAACAGTGGTGCTGTGCGACGGGGACACCGTCGATCTGACGAACTTGCAGCGCCAGATCCTGCACAGCGCCGAAGGGGTCGGGCGCCTGAAGGTCGAGTCGGGGCGCGACACGCTGCTCCGGCTCAACCCGCAGGCGCGGATCGAGCCGCTCGCGATGCGCCTTGACGGAGCGGCGCTCGACGAACAGGTCGCTGGAGCGGACCTGGTGCTGGACTGTTCCGACAATTTCGCCACGCGTCACGCGATCAATCGTGCCTGCGTCCGCTTTCGCAAGCCGCTCGTCTCGGGCGCGGCGATCCGCTTCGACGGGCAGGTTTCAGTCTTCGACCTGCGCCGATCCGACAGCCCCTGCTACCACTGCCTGTTTCCCGAAGGCCAGGAGGTCGACGAGGTGCGTTGCGCGGTGATGGGGGTATTCGCGCCGCTCACCGGCATCATCGGTGCGACGCAAGCGGCCGAGGCGCTGAAGCTTCTGATCGGCTGCGGCACGTCGCTCGACGGCCGTCTGCTGCTGCTCGACGGTCTCGCAATGGAATGGCGCAGCGTCCTGCTCGGTCGCGATCCGGCCTGTGAAGTGTGCGCCGGCCGGGACGACTGAGTTTCCGGCCGACCCGCTTCAGGCTTTCAGCGGACGGGCGAGCAGGCGAAGATCGCCGCCGACGAAGCGGACGTCGCGCCATTGCAGCCGTATCGCGCGGTCGAGTTGCACGAGTTCGGGCAGGTTGAACAGTCCTTGGGCGGCGTCGCCGACCAGCATTGGCGCGACGTAGAGCAACAGTTCGTCGACGCAGTTCTCGCGCAGCAACGAACCGTTGAGCTTGAGTCCCGCTTCGACATGCACTTCGTTGATGCCGCGGTCGCCGAGTTCGCGCATCAGGCTCGGCAGATCGACTTTCCCCTGGCCATTCGGCAGCACGACGACTTCGGCACCGAGTGCCGCCAGCGCCGCGCTCTTCTCGCGGTCCTCGATGGCGGTGGCGATCAGGCAGCCTCCTCCCTGCAGCAGTTTCGCCGACGGCGAGACATCGAGCCGCGCGTCGACGAGCACCCGCAGCGGCTGGCGTTCGCACGGCACGGCCCGCACCGTGAGCTGGGGATCGTCCTCCCGCACCGTGCCGATGCCGGTGAGCACGGCGCACGCGCGTGCACGCCAGCGATGTCCGTCGCGCCGCGCGGCGTCTGCGGTGATCCACTGGCTGACGCCATTGTTCAGCGCGGTCTTGCCGTCGAGGGTGCCCGCGGTCTTCAGCCGCACCCACGGGCGCCCACATGTCATGCGGGACACGAAGCCGATGTTGAGCTCGTGCGCATCGGTCGCGAGCAGGCCCGTGGTGACGGCGATGCCCGCTGCCCGCAGGCGGGCGACTCCGGTGCCGGCGACGAGCGGATTGGGATCTTCCATCGCTGCGACGACGCGCGTGACGCCGACGGCGATCAGCGCGTCGGCGCACGGAGGAGTGCGCCCGTGATGGGTGCAGGGTTCGAGCGTGACGTAGGCGGTCGCACCGCGCGCGGAGTCGCCGGCCGCGCGCAGCGCGATGACTTCGGCGTGTGGCTCGCCGGCGCGCTGATGCCAGCCTTCGCCGACAATGCGGCCTTCCTTCATCAGGACGCAGCCGACCCGCGGGTTCGGCGTCGTCGTCTCCAGCCCGCGCTTGGCCAGTTGCAGCGCGCGGGCCATCGCAACGTGGTCAGCTTCGGAATAGGTCATTCTCGGACGTCGGTTGCGGGGGTTCTGCGGGACGATTGCGCTTGGGGCGCGCCTTGACTTCGCGAATCACCTCGGCGAATTCGTCGACGTCGGCGAAGTTGCGATAAACCGAGGCAAAACGGATGTAGGCCACCTTGTCGAGCTTCTTCAGTTCGCGCATGACGAGTTCGCCGACTTTTTCGCTCGGCACTTCCTGTTCGCCGAGCGCCAGCAGTTTCGCCTCGATGCGGTCGACCGCCGCGTCGAGCGCTTCGAGCGTGACCGGGCGCTTGCGCAACGCGAGTTTCATGCTGCCGGCAAGCTTGTCGTGCTCGAACTCGCTGCGGTTGCCATTGCGTTTGACGATGTGCGGCATCTTCAGGTCGATGCGCTCGTACGTCGTGAAGCGTTTGTCGCACTTCGGGCACCGCCGCCGACGGCGAACCACTTCGCCGCCTTCGTTCTCACGCGTGTCGGCGACCTGAGTATTCGGGTCGCCGCAGAAAGGGCATTTCATGATCGGCGCCGGGACGCTGGAACGGCTGACGAAAAACCGCTGCCGTGCGCCGGCAGGTGCTCTCGGTTCAGGCGCAGGTGCCTACTTTCCATACACCGGGTGACGGGCGCACAGTTCGGCGACCTTGGCGCGGACTTCCGCGAGGACTGCCTCGTCCTGCGGCGCGTCGAGGACATCGGCGATCAGGTGCGCGACCTGCTCGGCTTCGATCTCGGTGAAGCCGCGCGTCGTCATGGCCGGCGAGCCGATGCGGATGCCGGAGGTGACGAAAGGCTTTTCGGGATCCTTCGGGATCGAGTTCTTGTTCACCGTGATGTGCGCCGAGCCGAGCACCGCTTCGGCCGCTTTGCCGGTGATGTTTTTCGAGCGCAGGTCGACGAGGAAGACGTGGCTTTCGGTGCGACCGGAGATAATGCGCAGACCGCGCTCTTCGCCGAGCACGCGCGCCATCACGCGCGCATTCGCGATGACCTGTTCCTGGTAGTCACGGAACTGCGGGGTCAGCGCTTCCTTGAAAGCGACCGCCTTGGCGGCGATGACATGCATCAGCGGGCCGCCCTGCAGTCCCGGGAAGATCGCCGAGTTGATGGCTTTCTCGTGTTCGGCCTTCATCAGGATGATGCCGCCGCGCGGGCCGCGCAGCGTCTTGTGCGTCGTCGAAGTCACGACATCGGCGTGCGGCACCGGGTTCGGGTAGTAGCCGGCGGCGATCAGGCCGGCGTAGTGCGCCATGTCGACCCAGAAGATCGCGCCGATTTCCCTGGCGATCTTCGCGAAGCGCTCGAAGTCGATGCGCAGCGAATAGGCGGAAGCGCCGGCGATGATGATGCGCGGCTTGTGCTCGCGCGCGAGCCGTTCCATCGCGTCGTAGTCGATCTCTTCCTTTTCGTCGAGGCCGTAGGCGACGACGTTGAACCACTTGCCGGACATGTTCAGCGCCATGCCGTGCGTGAGGTGACCGCCTTCGGCAAGGCTCATGCCCATGATCGTGTCGCCGGGTTTGGCGAAAGCCATCAGGACCGCCTGGTTCGCCTGCGAGCCGGAGTTCGGCTGCACGTTCGCGGCCTCCGCGCCGAACAGCTTCTTGATGCGATCGATCGCGATCTGCTCGGCGACATCGACGTGCTCGCAGCCGCCGTAGTAACGCTTGCCCGGGTAGCCTTCGGCGTACTTGTTGGTCAGCTGGGAACCCTGCGCCTCCATCACGGCGTGGGAAACGTAGTTTTCCGAAGCGATGAGTTCGATGTGGTCTTCCTGGCGGCGGTTTTCGGCCTGGATGGCGGTCCACAGTTCGGGGTCGACCTTGGCGAGGGTGTCTTGCGCAGAGAACATGAGACGGACTCGAAGCGATTGGTTTTAAAAGCGGATATTAGCACGCACCGCAAGCGGTCATGGTGGGGCAAGCATTCGCCCGCAGCCGCGCGGACCTCTCGGGCAGACGCGCGTCCGGCGCGGCCGCCGTGCCGCTCGGAGGGCGGCTGTACCGAGGCGCACCGGATCGTCAGCTGTTCGGCAGTTCGTCGCGGGCGGCTGCAAGGTGAGCCTGATCAGCCCAGGCGAGGAGATGCCAGCGGCGGCCGTCGAACTCGATCCAGTTGAGGGCGGCGTTGGGAATCGCGAAGTCGCGCGGCGCGTCGAGCGCCTTGCCGGTCGCGACGCGATGGGCGATGTCGAGCACGCCGCCGTGCGTGACGACCAGCGTCTGCTGGCCTGCATGACGGGCGGCGATACGGTCAAGTGCGCGGTGGATGCGGGCGGCGAAGACGCCGAGGCTCTCGCCGTCGCCGCAAAAGGCGAAGTCGCGGTCGCGGGCGTGGAAGCGGGCGTAGTCCTGAGGGAACCGCTCGCGGGCTTCGTCGTAGGTGAGGCCCTGGAATACCCCGTAGTGCCGCTCGCGCAGTTCGGGTTCGAGCGTCGCCTCGAACCCGAGCGCGCGCCCCGCCGCCGCGGCAGTCTGCTGCGCGCGGCGCAGGTCGCTGCAGTAGAACGCGGCGAAACGGTGTCCGGCGAGGCTCGCGGCAGTCGCTTCGGCCTGGGCGTGACCGATTTCGTTGAGCGGCACGTCCAGGTGTCCCTGCAGCCGTCTTTCCGCGTTCCACGCGGTCTCGCCGTGTCGGACCAGGCACAGCCGCGTCGCGCGAGTCATCACCATCCGTCGCCCCCGTCCTTGTCGCCCCAGCCGCCTCCGTCGTCCGGCGGCTGCTGGATCTGGATGGTGTCGAGATCGACGTCGATCTTTGCGTCGAGGCCGCCGGTCACCAACTGCGGGAAGCCGATCACCATCGCGATCATGAATATCTGGATGACAACGAAAGCGATCGAGCCGCGATAGATGTCGGTCGTCTTGATGCCCGCAATTCGCTCGCGGGTAATACGATCGAGGTAGGATGCCCCCGGGGCGACGCTGCGCAGGTAGAACAGCGCGAAGCCGAACGGCGGAGTCAGGAACGAGGTCTGCAGGTTGATCGCGATGATCACGCCGAACCAGATCAGGTCAATGCCCAGTTTGTCGGCGACCGGTGCAAGCAGCGGCAGCAGGATGAATGCGATCTCGAAGAAATCGAGGAAAAAGCCGAGGAAGAAGATCACCGTATTGACGAAGATCAGGAAACCGATCTGGCCGCCGGGAAGCTTGTCGAACAGGTGTTCAACCCAGATCTGGCCGTCGACAGCAGTGAAGATGAAGCTGAAGATCGTCGAGCCGATGAGGATGAAGAGGACGAAGACCGACAGCCTTGCGGTCGCCTCGAGGGACTGCGTGAGCGTCTTGAAATCCAGCCTGCGTCGCATCATCGCCATGATCAGCGCCCCGACCGCGCCCATCGCTCCACCTTCGGTGGGAGTGGCCACGCCGAGGAAGATCGTGCCCAGCACAAGGAAGATCAGTGCCAGCGGCGGGATCAGCACGAAGGTGACGCGCTCGGCGATGCGCGACAGCAGTCCGAGCTTGAACAGGTGGTTCAGGGCCGCCAGAAAAAAAGCGAAGAGGGTGCCGAAAGTCAGTGCAACGACGATCGTCTCGTCGAGCGGAGGCGTGGGCACGTCCTGGCCGTTCAGGCCACTGAGGATTTCGCCGTAGTACTTTCCGAGTGCTGCCGAGAGCGCGGTCACGATGACGGCCAGAACGCCCAGCGAGCGCAGGCCGGAAGTCCCGTCCGGCTCACGGTAGGTCAGTGCCTCGGGCGGCAGCGCAGGCACCAGCTTGGGTTTGAATATCGCCAGCCCGACAATGAACAGCGCGTAGAGCGCGACGAGCATCAGCGCCGGGAGCATTGCGCCCTTGTACATGTCGCCGACGCTGCGGCCGAGCTGGTCGGCCATGACGATCAGCACGAGCGACGGCGGGATCGCCTGCGCGAGCGTACCGGAGGCGGTGATGACGCCGGTGGCGACCGGGCGGCTGTAACCGTAGCGCAGCATGATCGGCAGTGAAATCAGGCCCATCGAGATCACCGACGCGGCGACGACGCCGGTCGTCGCCGCGAGCAACGCGCCGACGAAGACCACCGCGAGGGCGAGGCCGCCGCGGATCGGGCCGAACACCTGTCCGACCGTCTCGAGCAGATCCTCGGCCATGCCGCTTCGTTCGAGGATCAGGCCCATCAGCGTGAAAAACGGGATTGCCAGCAGTGTGTCGTTCTGCATGATGCCGAACACGCGCAGCGGCAGCGCCTGGAACAGGGCTGCGGGAATGAGGCCGAGCTCGAGGCCGACGAAGCCGAAAAACAGCCCGCAGGCAGCGAGCGAAAATGCTACCGGAAAGCCGGAAAGCAGAAAGAATACGACGACCCCGAACATGATCGGGGCAATGTTGGCAGAGACGAACTCGATCATTCTTTGGACTCGCCGGCAGCGTGGTTGGGTGGGGTGTCGCCGAGCGCGGCCTGCACGTGATCCTGGGTGTCGTCATGCCCGCCGATGGCGAGGCAGTCGGGGGCGAGCCCCATCAGGAAACCGATGCGTTTGACCAGTTCGGATATCGCCTGCAGCCCGAGCAGCAGGAAACCAGCGGGAACCAGCGCATAGACCGGCCAGCGGATCAGTCCCCCGGCGTTGGAGGACATCTCGCCCGAAATGTAGGCGCCGTGCACCACCGGCCACGAGAAGCTGATCATGAAGTAGCACAGCGGCAGCAGAAAGATGACGATGCCGAAAATGTCGACCCAGGTGCGCGTACGCTTGCTCAACTTGTTCGAAATGACGTCGATGCGCACGTGCGCGTTCTGCAGGAACGCATAGCCGGCGCCGAGCATGAACACTGCGGCGAACAGGTACCACTGGATTTCGAGAAACGCGTTCGAGCCGATGCTGAACGCCTTGCGGGCGACGGCGTTGGCGGCGCTGATCAGCGTCGCGGCCAGCACCAGCCAGATGATCGACTTGCCGATGAAGCGGCTGAACGCGTCGATGAGGTGTGACAACTTGAGCAGAGTTCCCATCGGGTAATTCGCCTGAAACGGAGGGAAGTGGCGCGAGCAGCGGCGCGCAGCGCCGCGCCCGGCGCGAATCGGATGCTACAGCGCCGCATCGGGGGGCGGGAAGCGGCGCCGGCCCCCGCGGGGGCCGGACGTGATGCAGATCAGAGTTTCTGTGCCGACATGTACTGGTCGTAGCTGCCTTCGGCGATGCCTTCCCACTGATACGCGTCGGCCTGGAAGCGCGAGTAGTCGGCGTAGATCTTCTTCCAGTTCGGGTTCTTGTCGTTCAGTTCGGCATAGACTTCGCGCGACGCCTTGAACGCCGCGTCCATCACTTCCTTCGGCAGGCGGCTGAGCTTTGCGCCTTCGGCGATCAGTTGCTTGAGCGCCGTCGGGTTGCGGCCATCATAAGTCGCCTGAACCTTGACGTGCGCGTCGGAGGCGGCCTGGCGCACGATCGACTTGTACTCCTCCGACAGCGCGTTGAACGCCTTCGTATTGATCAGCACCGAGAACTGCGTGCTGCCTTCCCACCACGCCGGGTAGTAGTAGTTCTTGGCGACCTTGTGCAGGCCCAGCTTCAGGTCGTCATAGGGCCCGATCCACTCGGCGGCATCCACCGTGCCTTTCTCGAGCGACTGGTAGATTTCCGCTGCGGGAATGTTCTGCGGCACCGCGCCGAGCTTGGCCAGCACGCGGCCGCCGAAGCCGCCGATGCGCATCTTCAGTCCGTTCACGTCGGCGAGCGACTTGATTTCCTTGCGGTACCAGCCGCCCATCTGCGCACCCGAATTGCCCATCGGGAAATTGACGATGTTGTAGTTGGCATAGAATTCGCGCATCAGCTTCAGGCCGTTGCCTTCGTACATCCACGCGGTCTGTTGCCGGGAGTTCATGCCGAACGGGATCGCGCAGTCGAGCGCAAAAGCTTCGTCCTTGCCAAAGAAATAGTACGGCGCGGTGTGCGCGCATTCGATCGTGTCCTGCTGGATCGCATCGACGACGCCGAAAGCAGGGACGAGCTCGCCCGCCGCATGGACGCTCACCGTGAATTTCCCGCCGGTGGCTTCGGTGACGTTCTTCGCAAAAGTTTCGGCCCCGCCGAAGAGCGTTTCCAGCGACTTCGGGAAACTCGACGCCAGGCGCCAGCGCAGGTTCTGCTGCGCATGGACGATGGCGGGGGCGGAACCGGCAGCGAGGACTCCGGCGATACCTGCATTTTTCAGAAATGAACGACGTTCCACGATGTCTCCCTTGACCTTCCGTTGTTGGAATGGCGCTGAGAGTACAAGGGTTCGCGCGGCGGCGAAATTCGCGGGAAACCCTAATATCCTGTGTTTCGGCCGGGCTGGAAGGGGTTGGGCGGCTGCGGCTGCGGGGATGTGACGGGGGTGTCGCCATGCTGGCGGGCGGGCGGAAAGGGACTTTCCGGAAGCGCCCCGGCGTTGCTGCCGGGAACGCTCCGGCGAGCGCGTTACAGCTTCTGCGCCGCCATGTACTGGTCGTAGCTGCCTTCGGCGAGCGGCGTCCATTGATACTGCGCCTGCATGAAACGCGAGTAGTCCGCGTAGATCTTCTTCCACGCCGGGTTCTTGTCGTTCAGCTCGGCATAGACTTCGCGCGACGCCTTGAACGCGGCGTCCATGACTTCCTTGGGCAGCCGCCTGAGCTTGGCGCCTTCCGAAATCAACTGCTTGAGCGCTGCCGGGTTGCGGGCGTCGTAACGGGCCTGGGTGACGACGTGCGAATCCGAGGCCGCCTGGTGCACGATCGACTTGTACTCGTTCGACAGCCCGTTGAACGCCTTCGCGTTGATGTACAGCGTGGTCTGTGCGCTGCCCTCCCACCATGCGGGGTAGTAGTAATACGGCGCGACGCGATGCAGGCCGAGTTTGAGGTCGTCGTGCGGGCCGACGAACTCGGTTGCGTCGATCGTGCCTTTTTCCAGCGCCGAGTAGATCTCGCCGGCCGGAATGTTCTGCGACACCACGCCGAGTTTTGCCAGCACGCGCCCGCCGAAGCCGCCGATGCGAATCTTCATGCCGTCGAAGTCGGCGACGGATTTGATTTCCTTGCGGTACCAGCCGCCCATCTGCGCGCCGGTGTTGCCCATTGGCAGGCTGACGATGTTGTAGGGCGCGTAGAACTCGCGCAGCAGCTTTTGGCCATTGCCTTCATACATCCATGCCGTGAGCTGGCGCGCGTTCATGCCGAACGGGATCGCGCAGTCGAACGCGAACGCTTCGTCCTTGCCGAAGAAATAATAGGGCGCCGTGTTCGCGCATTCGATCGAGCCCTGCTGCAGCGCATCGACGACACCGAAGGCCGGCACCAGTTCGCCGGCGGCATGGACGCTGACGGTGAACTTGCCGCCGGTCGATTCGGAAACGTTCTTCGCGAAAGTCTCGGCGGCGCCGATCAGCGTGTCCAGCGACTTCGGGAAGCTCGACGCGAGGCGCCAGCGGATGTTTTCCTGTGCATGGACGATCGCCGGGGCGCTGGCGCCGGCGAGCACGCCGGCAAGGCCCGCGCTTCTGAGAAATTTTCGACGTTCCACGACCTCTCCTTGTTGTGCTTTATGAATTTCCGGCAATGCTGGCGAGATCCCCCGAAGGGTGGTGCGGGCGCGGCGTCACAGAGGAACGCCGCGCCGCTTCAAAGCCGCACGGCCATCCGTGGTGCCCCGCCAAGACAATGAGGTGCAGCGCGCTCAGCGGCCCGCGATCTTCATGCGCTCGATGAGCACCGAGCCGCAATGCTTCGCGCCGCGCGGCAGCGCGTCGTTGCCGATCGCGACGATGCTGCGGAACATGTCGCGCAAGTTGCCGGCGATCGTGATTTCCTCGACCGCGTGCTTGATCTTGCCTTTTTCGACCCAGTAGCCGGCGGCCCCGCGCGAGTAGTCGCCGGTGACGTAATTGACGCCGTGGCCGAGAAGCTCGGTGACGACGAGGCCGCGGTCCATGTGCTTGACGAGTGCCGGGAAGTCCATGTCGCCGGCGCCGACGACGAGGTTGTGCGAGCCCCCGGCGTTGCCGGTGGTCTGAAGCCCGAGCTTGCGTGCCGAATAGGTCGACAGGAAATAGCCCTGCAGTACACCGTCGCTGACGACTTCACGGTCGCGCGTCGAGACACCGTCGCTATCGAACGGGCTCGAGCCGAAGCCTTTCGGTACGTGAGGGCGCTCGGAGATGTTCACGATCGGCGAGAGCACCGTCTGGCCGAGGCTGTCGAGCAGGAACGACGACTTGCGGTACAGCGAGCCGCCGCTGACTGCGTGGACGAAATTCCCGACCAGCGCGACCGCCAGCGGCGCTTCGAACAGCACCGGTGCCTCGCAGGTCTTGATCTTGCGCGCGCCGAGGCGGGCGAGGGCTCGTTCGGCCGCGCGCCGTCCGACCAGATCGCTCGCCATCAGATCGGCCGCGTCGCGGCGCGAGTCGTACCAGTATTCGCGCTGCATGCCGTCGCCTTCGCCGGCGATGACCGAGCACGAGATGCTGTGGCGCGAGCTGGCGTAGCCGCCGATGAAGCCGGCGCTGTTTGCCGAGACGAAGTGCGATTCCTGCGTCGAGACGCTCGCCCCTTCGGAATTCGTGATCTTCGGGCTCACGGCGAACGCCGCCTGCTCGCATTCCCGCGCCGCGGCGATCGCGTCCTCGACGCTGAGCTGCCACGGGTGGTGGAGGTCGAGATCCGGGCAGTCTTTTGCCATCAGCTCCGGGTCGGCGAGGCCGGCGCACGGGTCGGGCGCGGTGAAGCGGGCGATCGAGACGGCCGCTTCGACCGTCGCCTTCAGCGCCGCCTTCGAAAAATCCGAAGTGCTCGCGTGGCCACGCTGCTGGCCGACATAGATCGTGACGCCGATGCCTTTGTCACGGTTGTATTCGATCGTGTCGACTTCGCCTTTGCGCACCGTCGCCGACTGGCCGAAGCCTTCGGAAACATCGGTTTCGCATGCCGTTGCGCCGCCCTTTTTTGCGAATTTCAGCACGTCGGCGGCGATTTCGTGGAGCCGGTCGGGGGAGAACGAGAAGCCTTGAGCGGACATGGGCGGGAGACCAGGAAGCAAAGGCTATAATCTTACCCCGTTCCCACGCACTGTACTTTTCATGATCCACGCCGACCACGACGACAACCTGCCCGACGACGAGGAAGGGCTGCCGCTGCCGCCGAGCAAGAGCCAGCGCAAGCGCGACATGCACGCGCTGCAGGATCTCGGCGAGCAACTGGTCGCGCTGTCTGTCGACCAGTTGAAGAAAGTGCCGATGCCCGAAGCGCTCGCCGACGCGGTGCGCGAGGCCAAGCGCATAACGAAGCACGAGGCGCGGCGCCGCCAGATGCAGTACGTCGGCAAGCTGATGCGCCACATCGATCCCGAACCTATCCAGGCGCAGCTCGACGTGTTCAACGGCCTGTCGAAGGCCGAGATCGCGCGCCAGCATCGGCTCGAGCGCCTGCGTGCCGATGTGCTCGACGACGAGAAAGTGCTGCAGAGGATCGCCGAGACCTGGCCGGAAGCGGATTTCCAGCAGCTGCGCACGTTGCGGCGCAATGCGCTGAAGGAACGCGAGCAGAACAAGCCGCCGCGCGCGTTCCGCGAGCTGTTCCGCGTGCTGCGCGACCTCGACGCCGGCGCTGCCACGGTGCCGGCCGACGAGCCGCAGGATGACGACGAAGAGTGAGCACCGCCGGGTGTTCCGGCAGTGCCGGATGATCGAAAGGGGATTCTCATGAGTGACGAAATCACGATCGGCCTGGTGTCGATCAGCGACCGCGCCTCCGACGGCACGTACCAGGATCAGGGCATTCCGGCGCTGCGCGAATGGCTCGATCGTGCGCTGACTTCGCCGTGGCGCGCCGAAATGCGGCTGATCCCGGACGACCGGCCGACGATCGAGCGCACGCTGATCGAGCTTGCCGACTCCGCCGGCTGTGCGCTGATCCTGACCACCGGCGGCACCGGCCCCGCACCGCGCGACGTCACGCCGGAAGCGACACTTGCCGTCGGCGAAAAGGAGATGCCCGGCTTCGGCGAGGAGATGCGCCGGATCAGCCTCAACTTCGTGCCGACCGCGATCCTGTCGCGGCAGGTCGCCGTGATCCGCGGCAAGAGCCTGATCGTCAACCTGCCCGGACAGCCGAAATCGATCCGTGAAACCCTCGAAGGACTGCGCGATGCCGACGGCTCGGTAAGTCACGTCGGCATCTTCGCGGCGATTCCGTACTGCATCGACCTGATCGGCGGGCCGTACGTCGAGACCGATGACGAAGTCATCAAGGCTTTCCGTCCGAAGCAGGCGATCCGGCCGAAAAAGGCCTGACTCCGGACTCGCTGCGGGACGCTGCCGGCGCAGGAACGGGCGATCTTCGGCTAGAATTGTGCGCTTGCCAACGCTGCCCAACAGAGTTTCGCCATGTCCGCCTCAGTCAAGATTCACATCGATGATGTCCGCATCCAGGAGATCAAGGAACTGATTCCGCCCGCCCACGTGCTGCGCGAATTTCCGGCGACGCCGAAAGCGGCCGAAGTGGCGTACGAGGCGAGGCAGGGGATCCACCGCATCCTGTTCGGCGCGGACGACCGCCTGCTGGTCGTCATCGGGCCGTGCTCGATCCACGATCTGGACGCGGCGCTCGAATATGCCCGCAAGCTCAAGGTCGAGGCGGCGCGCCACAAGGACGATCTGCTCGTCGTGATGCGGGTGTATTTCGAGAAGCCGCGCACGACGGTCGGCTGGAAAGGGCTGATCAACGATCCCTACCTCGACAACAGCTTCCGCATCAACGAAGGCGTGCGGCTCGCGCGCAAGCTGCTGTGGGAGATCAACGAGATGGGCCTGCCGGCGGGCACCGAGTTCCTCGACATGATCACGCCGCAGTACATCGCCGACCTGATCGCATGGGGGGCGATCGGCGCGCGCACGACCGAGAGCCAGGTGCATCGCGAACTCGCATCCGGCCTGTCGTGCCCGGTCGGCTTCAAGAACGGCACCGACGGCAACGTCCGGATCGCCGTCGACGCGATCAAGGCCGCACAGTCGCCGCATCATTTCCTGTCCGTGACCAAGGCGGGGCATTCGGCGATCGTCACGACGCTCGGTAACGAGGACTGCCACGTCATCCTGCGCGGCGGCAAGAGCACCAACTACGACGCCGCCAGCGTCGATGCAGCCTGCAAGGAGCTCGCCGCTTCGGGCGTGCCGGGCAAGGTGATGATCGACTTCTCGCACGCCAACAGCCGCAAGCAGCACCGCCTGCAGATCGAGGTCGCGCGCGAGGTCGGCGCGCAGATGGCTGACGGCGACGACCGCATCATCGGCGTGATGGTCGAGTCGCACTTGAAGGAAGGGCGTCAGGACCTGATCCCGGGCAAGGAGCTCGAGTACGGCAAGAGCATCACCGACGCGTGCCTGGGCTGGGAAGACAGCGTCACCGTGCTCGAAATCCTCGCCGAGGCGGTACGGCAGCGCCGCGTCAAACGCGCCGACCTGGAGTGACGCGGCGGCCGGGTAGCTGCCGTGCCGGCGGCTGAGGGCCGGGAAATGGATGCGCCGGTCTGCCGCAAAACCCCGCATCTTCCAGGCCCGCCCGCGATGGACGCGGGGTCCGGCGCCTGAAGTCGCAACGTCGATCCTCCGCATCGGGCACAAGCCGTGTCGCGCAAGATCATCCACTGCGATTGTGACTGCTTCTACGCGGCCGTCGAGATGCGCGACGATCCGTCGCTCGTCGGCCGTCCGCTCGCAGTCGGCGGCAAGCCCGACGAGCGCGGCGTCGTCGCGACGTGCAACTATGAAGCGCGCGCTTTCGGCGTGCGCTCGGCGATGTCGACGGCGCACGCGCTGCGGCTGTGCCCGCACCTGCTGCTGCTGCCGCCGGACTTCACCCGCTACCGTGCGGCGTCGCGCCAGATCCTCGCGATCTATCAGGAATACACCGCGCTCGTCGAACCGCTGTCGCTCGACGAGGCCTATCTCGACGTCACTGCCGTCGATCGCTGCCGCGGCAGCGCGACGCTGATGGCGCAGGAGATCCGCAGCCGCATCCATGCCGAAGTCGGCATCACCGCGTCGGCCGGGATCGCGCCGAACAAGTTCGTCGCGAAGGTCGCAAGCGACTGGAGGAAGCCGAACGGCCAGTTCGTCGTGCCCCCGCAAGAGGTCGACCGCTTCGTCGCCGAGCTGCCGGTGAAGAAGATCTTCGGCGTCGGCAAGGTCACTGCCGAGCACCTGCTGCGGCTCGGAGTCGAGACGTGCGGCGATCTGCGCGGCTGGGGTCTCGCCGACCTGACGCGCGAATTCGGCAGTTTCGGTGCGAAACTGCATCGGCTGTGCCGCGGCATCGACGATCGGCCGGTCGCGCCCGACCGCGAGCGCAAATCGCTGTCGGTGGAGACGACCTACACCCGCGACCTGCCCGACCTGGAGGCCTGCGTCGATGCGTTGCCGGCGCTTGTCGAGCAGTTCTCGCGCCGGATGGCGCGGCTGCACGACGGCGAGACGGTCCACAAGGTCTTCGTCAAGCTGCGGTTCTCCGATTTCACGCGGACCACTGCCGAGTGCGTCAATCCGCGTCCGGGCCCGGAGACATGGATCAAGCTCCTGACGGAAGGGTATCGGCGCCGCGCGCTGCCGGTGCGCCTGCTCGGTGTCGGGGTGCGCTTCGCCGCCGCTACGGCGCCGGACCCGCAGCTTTCGCTGTTCGCGGGCCTCGTTCCGCACGACGACGGCCGGCCGTGACGCTGATCTCAAGCGTTCTTGCCCTTCTGCCACAGCACGTCGCCGCGACCTGCGGCACGGTTGAGGACGCGGCCGAGCACGAACAGCAGGTCGGAAAACCGGTTCAGATACTGGCGCGGCCCGTCGTTGATCGCTTCTTCCTGTCCCAGCGCGACGATTGCGCGTTCCGCCCGGCGGCAGACGGTGCGCGCGAGGTGCGCGAGCGCCGCGGCGCGGCTGCCTCCGGGCAGGATGAAGTCCTTCAGCGGTTCGAGCGGTTCGTTGAGCCGGTCGAGTTCGGTCTCGAGCTTGTCGACATGCTTTTGGCTGATCATGCTCATGCCGGGAATGCAGATTTCGCCGCCGAGGTCGAAGAGATCGTGCTGCACATCGGTCAGCAGCGCATGCACATGTTCCGGCAGGTCCTCGCACAGCAGCAGCCCGACGACCGCGTTCAGCTCGTCGACTTCGCCGAGCGTGTCGATGCGCAGGCTGTTCTTCGCAACGCGCTTGCCGTCGCCCAGCCCGGTCGTCCCGGCATCGCCGGTGCGGGTGTAGATCTTCGAGAGCCGATGTCCCATTTTCTCGTCTTCCTGTGCAGTTGGGGTCGGCCGATTATAGGCGAAGCCTCTCGGCCTCCTTTCATCCGTTAGAATTGCCGTTTCACGAATTCCGCTGTGTCGATCCGATCAGTCCAGGCGAACCTCCCCCATGAAAAGCGCTGAAATCCGCGAGAAGTTCCTGAAGTTCTTCGAATCCAAAGGTCATCAGATCGTCGCCTCCAGCTCGCTGGTGCCGCACGACGACCCGACGCTGCTGTTCACGAACGCCGGGATGAACCAGTTCAAGGACGTCTTCCTCGGCTTCGACAAGCGGCCGTACAGCCGCGCGACGACGTCGCAGAAATGCGTGCGCGCCGGCGGCAAGCACAACGACCTCGAGAACGTCGGCTACACCGCGCGGCATCACACGTTCTTCGAGATGCTCGGCAACTTCAGCTTCGGCGACTACTTCAAGCGCGACGCGATCACGTACGCGTGGGAACTCCTGACCGAAGAGTTCAAGCTGCCGAAGGACAAGCTGTGGGTCACCGTCTATGCGGACGACGACGAGGCCTACGACATCTGGACGAAGGAAATCGGCGTGCCGGCCGGGCGCGTGATCCGCATCGGCGACAACAAGGGCGCACGCTACGCGTCTGACAACTTCTGGATGATGGGCGACACCGGACCGTGCGGCCCGTGCACCGAGATCTTCTACGACCACGGTCCCGAGATCTGGGGCGGCCCGCCAGGATCGCCGGACGAGGACGGCGACCGCTACATCGAGATCTGGAACAACGTGTTCATGCAGTTCAACCGCGACGAGGCGGGCGTGATGCATCCGCTGCCCAAGCCCAGCGTCGATACCGGCATGGGGCTCGAGCGCGTCTCGGCGGTGCTGCAGCACGTGCACAGCAACTACGAGATCGATCTGTTCCAGAACCTGATCCGCGCGGCGGCGCGCGAGACCGCGTGCGCGGACCTCGACAGCCCTTCGCTGCGCGTGATCGCGGACCACATCCGGGCGTGCTCGTTCCTGATCGCCGACGGCGTGATCCCGGGCAACGAAGGGCGCGGCTACGTGGTGCGCCGCATCGTCCGACGCGCGATCCGCCACGGCTACAAGCTCGGTGCGCGGGCCGCGTTCTTCCACCGGCTGGTACCGGACCTGGTCGCCGAGATGGGCGCGGCATACCCCGAGCTGAGGGCCGGGCAGGCGCGCGTCGCCGACGTGCTGAAGCAGGAAGAGGAGCGCTTCTTCGCGACGATCGAGAACGGCATGGCGATTCTCGAAACCGAGCTGGCCGCGATGGCGACAGCCGGCAGTCGGACGTTCAACGGCGAAACCGCGTTCAAGCTGCACGACACCTACGGCTTTCCGCTCGACCTGACGGCAGACGTCTGCCGCGAACGCGAAGTCACCGTCGATGCGGCGGCATTCGACGCGGCGATGGCGCGCCAGAAAGAGCAGGCGCGCGCCGCCGGCAAGTTCCGCATGGCGATGAACCTCGAATACGAGGGCCCGGAAACGAAGTTCCACGGCTACGAGCGGCTCGAGGAGCGTGGCAAGGTGCTGGCGCTGTACAAGGACGGCGCGCCGGTCGTGGAACTCCAGGAAGGCGACCTCGGCGTCGTCGTGCTCGACAACACCCCGTTCTACGCTGAGTCCGGCGGCCAGGTCGGCGACCGCGGTGAGCTGCGCGGCAGCGCCGGGATTTTCGAGGTCGAGGACACGCAGAAAATTCAGGCCGCAGTGTATGGACACCACGGCGTCGTCAAGACCGGGCGACTCGCGGTCGGGCAGGAACTCGTTGCACGTGTCGACGGCGAGGCGCGCGCGAGCACGCAGCGCAACCATTCGGTCACGCACCTGATGCACAAGGCACTGCGCGAAGTGCTCGGCGCCCATGTGCAGCAGAAAGGCTCGCAAGTCGACGCCGACAAGACGCGCTTCGACTTCGCGCACACCGCGCCGCTGTCGCCCGAGGAAATCCGCGAAGTCGAGGAGCTCGTCAACGCCGAGATCCTCGCGAACGTCGCGACCGAGGCGCGGGTGATGTCGATCGACGACGCCCAGAAATCCGGCGCGATGATGCTGTTCGGCGAAAAGTACGGCGACGAGGTGCGGGTGCTCGCGATCGGCTCGAGCAAGGAACTGTGCGGCGGCACCCATGTCGCCCGCACCGGCGACATCGGCCTGTTCAAGATCGTCTCGGAAGGCGGTGTGGCCGCCGGCGTGCGTCGCATCGAGGCGGTGACCGGCGCGAACGCGCTGCGCTACGCGCAGGAGCAGGAGCGGCGCGTGCAGGGCATTTCGGCACTGCTGAAAGTGCAGCCCGACGAGGTCGCGGAGCGCATCGGCGGCATCCTCGACAACGTGCGCGCGCTCGAGAAGGAGCTTGCGCGGATGAAGTCACGGCTTGCCGCGAGCCAGGGCGACGAGCTCGTCGCGCAGGCGGTCGAGGTGCGGGGTGCGAAAGTGCTCGCCGCGATGCTCGAAGGCGCCGACGTCGCGACGCTGCGCGAGACGCTCGACAAGCTCAAGGACAAGCTCAAGTCGGCCGTGATCGTGCTTGCGGCGGTCGCCGACGGGCGCGTGAGCCTGATCGCGGGGGTCACGGCCGATCTGACTGCGAAGCTGAAGGCCGGCGAACTCGTGAACATGGTCGCGCAGCAGGTCGGCGGCAAGGGCGGCGGTCGCCCGGACATGGCGCAGGCAGGCGGCACCGAACCGGCGCATCTGCCGGCAGCGCTCGCGTCGGTCAAAGCCTGGGCCGAAGCGCGCCTTTGATCGCCCGCGCTTCCGGAAAAAGCCGCCTGCGGGCGGCTTTTTCCGGTTCCGAGCGGCAGCGCGTCGACGGCACCCGCGGCCGGCCGTCCCTTCGCAGGCGGGGCGGGTCGCTCAGAACGGCAGTTGCACGCCCGGCCAGACGCCTTCGATCGCGCGCCTGAAATCCGCCTGGATGCGCTCGATCGCTTGCTGCGAGTCGGCTTCGAAGCGCAGCACGACGACCGGCGTCGTGTTCGACGGCCGCGCGAGGCCGAAGCCGTCGGCGTATTCGACGCGCACCCCGTCGATCGTGACGACATCGCTCGCGTCGTCGAAGCGCGCGGACTCCTTCAGCCGGCGCACGAGCTCGAACGGCTCGCCTTCGGCCATCTTGATATTGAGCTCGGGCGTGCTCACCGCATCGGGCAGCGCGTCGAGCACCGCGCTCGGATCGGCTGCGCGCGACAGGATCTCGAGCAGCCGCGCGCCGGCGTACAGGCCGTCGTCGAAGCCGAACCAGCGCTCCTTGAAGAACACGTGGCCGCTCATCTCGCCGGCGAGCGGCGCGCCGGTTTCCCTGAGCTTCGCCTTCACGAGCGCGTGGCCGGTGTTCCACATCGTCGGCTTGCCGCCGTGCTCGCGGATCCAGCCGGCGAGGTTGCGCGTGCATTTGACGTCGTAGATGATCTCGCCGCCCGGCACGCGCGACAGCACGTCGGCGGCAAACAGCATCAGCTGACGGTCGGGGTAGATGATCTGCCCGGCTTTCGTGACGACGCCGAGGCGGTCGCCGTCGCCGTCGAACGCGAGGCCCAGTTCGGCGTCGGTGTCGCGCAGCGCGCGGATGACGTCCTGCAGGTTCTCGGGCTTGGACGGATCGGGGTGATGGTTCGGGAACGTGCCGTCGACGTCGCAGAAGAGTTCGACGAGTTCGCAGCCGAGGCGGCGGAAAAGCTGCGGAGCGACTGCGCCGGCGACGCCGTTGCCGCAGTCGATGACGATCTTCATCGGCCGGGCCAGCTTCACGTCCGAGGTGACGCGGTCGAGGTAGGCGTCGATGACCGGGGCTTCGCGCAGCTCGCCTGCACCGTGGGTGAGGTCGTTGTCGACAATGCGCCGGCGCAGATCCTGGATCAGCTCGCCGTGGAGCGTCTCGCCGCCGAGCACCATCTTCAGGCCGTTGTAGTCGGGCGGGTTGTGGCTGCCGGTGACGCTGACGCAGGAATCGGTGCCGAGATGGTAGGCGGCGAAGTACGTCAGCGGCGTCGGCACGCAGCCGATGTCGATGACATCGACGCCGGCGGCGCGGATGCCGTCGGCGAGCGCACCCGCCAGCTCGGGGCCAGACAGGCGCCCGTCACGGCCGATCGCGATCGCGCGCTGCGAACGTTTGCGGGCCTCGGAACCCAGCGCCTGGCCGATCGCGCCGACGGCCTCGGCGGTGAGCGTCTTGTCGACGATGCCGCGGATATCGTAGGCCTTGAAGATCTCGGCAGCGGGCGGAACGTGGGAGGAGGGCGTCGCGGAGTTCGGAGTAGGAGTCATGGCGCAGGCCGGTCGAAGGTGGGTGAATGACGAGCGGCATTATCGCAGACCTGCCGGGGCGCGGCCTGTCCGGGCTGTTACAGCCCGTTCAGTGCATGACGTGCGCCGCGCCGTGAGCCGGCGCATGCGGGTTTTCCGGCGCCGGCGACGCGTGGTGCATGACGAGGCGCCAGCCGAGCGCTCCGCGCGTATAAACGTTGGTCGCGATCATCGGCGGCGGCAGTCGGTCCTCGCCTTCGACCGCGACGTGTTCGATCACGTTGTGGATCGTCAGCAGCATGTTCTGGCACACCACGTGGTGGGACGTGCGCACCTGCAGCCGCGTGCCGCCGGCGAACAGTTGCCGCCACGACTCGCGCACCGCGGCAAGCCCGACCAGGCGCGGCGTGTCCGGGTGCACGCAGACGACTTCGTCGTCTTCCGACCAGACTGTCATCATTGCATCGAGGTCGGAGCGTGCCAGCGCATCGTAGAACGCCGCTTCCGCTTCGGCGACCGAAGTGTAGATGGGTTTGCTCACGATGAATTTGCTCGTTGCGAAAAGGCGGGGAGTGCGGGGGGGATTTTCGCCCCCGCTGGCGGAACCGGCAGCCGCGTAGCGAGGCCGTTCAGTGGTGGCCTTTCGGATGCTCGCCGGTGAACACGTACTTCGCGCTGCAGTACGGGCACACTGCTTCGCCTTCCTTCAGCACGTCGAGAAACACCCGCGGGTGCCGCGCCCACAGCGGGGCGTCGGGGCGCGGGCAGGCGAGTGGCAGGTCAGCCGCGGTGACGGCGATCGACGGGGTCTTGTCGCGAGTTTCGACCATGGAGAAATCCTCAGACGTGGGTGAGCCAGCGCTCGTATTCGGGCGCGCGGCCATTGACGATATCGAAGAAGCGGGCCTGGATCTTCGCCGTGATCGGGCCGCGACGGCCTTCGCCGATCGTGCGGTTGTCGAGTTCGCGGATCGGCGTCACTTCCGCGGCCGTGCCGGTGAAGAAGGCTTCGTCGGCGATGTAGATGTCGTCGCGCGTCATGCGGCGCGACTCGACCGTGTAGCCGAATTCGCGCGCGACCTGGATCACCGAGTCGCGCGTGATGCCGGTCAGCGCCGACGCGATCTCGGGTTCGTAGATCTTGCCGTCCTTGATGACGAAGAGGTTCTCGCCGGAGCCTTCGGCGACGAAGCCCTGGGTGTCGAGCAGCAGCGCCTCGTCGTAGCCGTCCTCGGTCGCCTCGAGATTCGCGAGGATCGAATTCGCATAGCTGCCGGACATCTTCGCGCGCGGCATCGTGACGTTGACGTGGTGGCGGGAGTAGGACGAGGTCTTGATGCGGATGCCCTTCTCGAGGCCTTCCTCGCCGAGGTAGGCGCCCCACGGCCACGCGGCGATCGCGACGTGCACGGTCGCGCCGCGCGTCGAGATGCCCATCTTCTCCGAACCGTAGAACGCGAGCGGGCGCAGGTAGCAGGATTCGAGCTTGTTGGCGCGCACGACTTCCTTCTGCGCTTCCATCAGCTCTTCCTTCGAGAACGGGATCTCCATGCGGTAGATCTTGCCGGAGTTGATCAGGCGCTGCGTGTGTTCGGCGAGGCGGAAGATCGCGGTGCCCTTGGCGGTGTTGTACGCGCGCACGCCCTCGAAGACGGCCAGGCCGTAATGCAGGGAGTGGGTCAGGACGTGAGTCGTGGCTTCGCGCCACGGCACGAGTTTGCCGTCCTGCCAGATGAAACCGTCGCGGTCAGCCATGGACATGGTGCGTGTTCTCCAGCGGAAAATCAGGTTGGTGTAGGCGTCCGCGGCGAAGCGGATCAAGCGGGCGATTCTAGCGCAAAGTCCGGTATTTTTGCCGCGCTGCGGCGCGTTCTCGGCACCTGTCGGGCGCTGCCTGACCATGCTCCCGGCAAGTCGCCGGACGGTTTGGTGAAACAAAACTGCAGACGACGAAAGCCGTGGGCGCCTGCGCGTCATCGCATGCCGTCGCGCCACAACGTTCAAGGGCAGCGCCCGAGGCGCTAAAATCGCGCCTTTGCCCGGCAAAGCGATGAACAGATCCTGGAAACCCAACGTCACCGTCGCAGCGATCATCGAGCGCGGCGGCCGCTTCCTCGTCGTCGAGGAAGAGACTGCCGACGGATTGCGTTTCAACCAACCGGCGGGCCATCTCGAAGAAGGGGAGTCGCTCGTCGCGGCGGCGACGCGTGAAGTGCTCGAGGAGACCGCGTACCGTTTCGTGCCGGAGTGCCTCGTCGGCGTCTATCAGTGGCCGGTGCCGGACGGTGACATCACTTACCTGCGCTTCACTTTCGGCGGGGCCGTGCTCGGCGAGTCGACCGGCGCGAAGCTCGACGACGGTATCGTCAGGGCGGTGTGGCTGACGGCGGACGAACTGCGCGACTGCAGGGCCCGCCACCGCAGTCCGCTCGTGATGCGCTGCATCGACGACTGGATTGCCGGGCGCCGCTACCCGCTCGAGTTCATCACGCACTACCCCGGCTGACTGGGGCACCGATGCATCGTTGGCCGTTCATCTTCGCGATGTCCGTCGGCAGTGCCGTGCAGGCGGCCGCCTCCGTCGACGTCTGCTTCAATTACGGCTGTGCGGCGAGCGCGGAAGTGCGGTTTGCCGACCAGCGGCTCGACGAGGTCGGGCGGCTGTTTTCCGACGCTGGCGATGCAGAGCGGGAACGGGCGGCGATATCCCTCGCGGTCGCCGCGTTGCACCGGATCGCCGGGGAACAATCGCCGATCGCGGCCGATCGTGCCGGCAATTTTCTCGATGACGGCATCGACGGGCGAATGGACTGCATCGATCACGCGACGACGACGACGCGCCTGCTCGCGCTGATGGCAAGCCGCGGCTGGCTGCGCTTTCACCGCGTGCTCGAGCCGGCGCGCCGCTCGCGCGTGATCTTCCAGCATTTTTCCGCGCTGATCGAGGAGGTCGCGCCGCCACCGCGGCCCGCCGCACCGGCCGTCGCTGCGCCGGGCAGTGTTCCCGATCACGTGCCGCTGTTGCTCGCGCTGTGCGACTGCCAGAATGTCGTCGACGACATCCCGCGGCCGCGCGACCCCGAAGCGTTGGCGCCTGGTGCTGCAGAGATCGCGGCCTCGGGCGGGCGTTTCGTCGTCGATAGCTGGTTCGGAAATCATGGCGAGCCGGCAGTCGTGCTGCCGCTGGCCGAATGGCTCAATGGAGAAGGACCGAATGTCCAGTAATACCGATCCCAACGGGATGAAGGTCGTCGTCGGCATGTCCGGCGGCGTCGACTCCTCGGTGACCGCGCTGCTGCTCAAGCAGCAGGGTTTTGACGTGACCGGCCTGTTCATGAAGAACTGGGAGGACGATGACGACGACGAGCACTGCTCGACGCGCCAGGACCTCGTCGATGTCGCGTCGGTCTGCGACGTCATCGGCATCGACCTCGAAGTCGTCAATTTCTCGGCCGAGTACAAGGATCGCGTGTTCGCCGATTTCCTGCGCGAATACGAGGCCGGGCGCACGCCGAACCCGGACATCCTGTGCAACTCCGAGATCAAGTTCCGCTGCTTTCTCGATCACGCAATGGCGCTCGGCGCGGACCGCATCGCGACCGGACACTATGCGCAGGTGCGCGAATGGACCAATGACGGGCGCAGCGAATACCAGCTGCTGAAGGCCGAGGACGGCACGAAGGACCAGAGCTATTTCCTGTACCGGCTGAGCCAGGCGCAGCTCGCGAAAACGCTGTTTCCCCTCGGCGCCCTCTACAAGCGCGACGTGCGCCGCATCGCGGCCGACGCCGGCCTGCATGTCGCCGAGAAGAAAGATTCGACGGGCATCTGCTTCATCGGCGAACGGCCGTTCCGCGAATTCCTGATGCGCTACCTGCCGATGCGTCCGGGCGAGATCCGCAACCTCGACGACGGCCGCGCCATCGGCGAGCACCAGGGCCTGATGTACCACACGATCGGCCAGCGCAAGGGGTTGCACATCGGCGGCATCAAGGGCCGCCAGGACGACGCCGGCGAGCACGATGCGTGGTATGTCGCCGGCAAGGACGTCAAGACCAACGTGCTGTACGCGGTCCAGGGGCACGAGCATCCGGCCCTGCTGAAGACCCGCCTGACCGCGACCGACCTGCACTGGATCGCCGGTCGCGACCCGCATACGCACTGGGTGTACACCGCGAAGCCGCGCTACCGGACGCCGGACATGCCGTGCGAGATCGAGGCGATCGCCGACGGGCGCGCCGAGATCGTGTTCGCGGAGCCGCAATGGGCGCTGACGCCGGGGCAGAGCGTCGTCGTGTATGAATCGAAAGTGTGCCTCGGCGGCGGCGTGATCGCCTGACCGCTGCGGTCGGGCCTGGCCCGGCGCCGACGCTCAGTCCCCGCTCTTGGCTCCGAGGCTCTTGCGCAGCAGTTTTTCGATCAGCGGATTGAGCGGCGCCTTCGCCTCGTTTTCGGCCCCTGAGCGGAACCGCTCGGGTGTGCCGTCGCGCTTCATCCGGCCCTGGATTTTCAGTCCGTTGAGTTTCTCGAGATCGGTGCGTTTCATCGACTTTGTCCTGGCAGAATCGGCCGCGCCAGCAGGCCGGGGTGAGTTCAGGGCAGGTTCATGCAACCCTGGAAATGGCTGTGGATTCTCGCACTGTAATGTTCGCAGCGCTCGATGTATTCGCACGTGCTCTTGGGCATCGGCACCCGCGCCCGGGTAATGTGGCCGACCAGATCGCGGCCTTTGACGATCAGCTGCAGCCCGTCGGCCGCAAGCTGCAGATCTTCCGCCGAGGTCGCGCCGACGAGCCGCGGCGCAAACGCGGCGAGTTCTTCGCCGGCCACGGCGAAATCCGCCCACACGTCGAAAATCGCCGGGTCGGTGCGCAGCGTTTCGCATTTGATCTTGGCGGCTTCGGTGAAGCGCAGCACCGGGCCTTCGATGCCGTCGAACAGCCGCGTCCCGCCGAAAGTGCGGACGATCACCTGCGCAATGCGATCGATATCGCGCAGCGTCTGGGCAATCTTGATATAGCGGCTGTCGTAGAAGGCTTCGACCGGGATCGAGAATGCCCGGAACGGCTCGCCCCACAGCTCGTCGATGCCCTCTTCGCCGCTGCGGTGCAGTACCATTTTGCCGAAAGTCAGCGCTTCCTGGAGACAGAAGCCGCACTCGCGCATCAACGCGTTTTCCTCGTCGATCTCGATGCCGAGCTCCTGCAGTTCCATGAGTTTCGTGAAGATGTCGGTCGCGCGGTTGAACAACGCTCCGGCGAGCATCGCTCCCTTGACCCGCTTTCGCGCCGGTTCGGTCTCCGACTCGAAGGCCTGTCGCGCTTCGTTCAGCCGACGTCCCGGGATGTTGATACCGTGTTCGACGTGATTGAACAGCCGGCGCGTCAGGGCTTCGATCAGCTGCTTCTTTGCTCGCAGCGAGTCCACGGGCGGATCGTAGGCCTTGATCCAGTAACCGTCGTAGAAGACGCGTTCGATGTTCCCGATGACGCGAACAGTGCCATTGGCGATCAGTGTGTTCATGGCGGCCCATTTCGGTTCATGTGACTGACAGTTTAGGCATGAAACCGGGCGTTGTGCACTGCACGAAATCATGTTTCCCCGTCATCCTGCATGCGGCACGCCCCAGGTTGGGCAGTTTGGGCGTGTCACATCCCTACGCCATCCCGAATTAGGTTAAATCGGCAGGGATTGCGGCCCGCAGCACTGTCTGCGGCTCGCCTTCGCGCACGCGGTTGTTGAACCACCATAGCGCGCCTTTCTTGATTGTCCAGTCGGCTTCCGCGCCGCACAAAAGCAGCGCCGCGAGCCGCCCGAGCGTGGGCTGATGGCCGACGATCAGACACGCGCCGCGCCCCTCCGGCCAGCGGGCCGCGGCGATGAGGTCCGCGACGCCGGCCTCTGGCCCGATCGACGGCACGATCTCGAAATCCCGCGTGAACGCCAGCGCGGTCTGGCGCGTGCGCATCGTCGGGCTGACGAGTATCCGCAGTGCTTTCGGGTGGTGCTCGTCGAGCCAGCGCGCCATGCGCCGCGCCTGCTCGCGCCCGCGCGCGCTCAGTTCTCGGGCCCCGTCCGGACTGCCTTCGACAGCCTCCGCGTGACGCCACAACAACAAATCCATTGCTTGCTCCCGGTCAAAGGGCGCCAGCCTGAATGCGGCCGGTTACGCCTCGATGACGGGTCGACCGTCCGCTCTCGGTTCGAGTGCCCTTGCGCGCTTAGCGGCTCCACGGGGTCTTGCCCCACAGCAGCGGCTCGAGTTCGCGCAGCGAACGCCGCGCCAGGCGCGCATATCTCGGACCGTGCCAGCCGCTGACGAAAGCCGCCGCGGCGCGCAGTTCGACGTCCTCGCCAGCCCAGCCGAGCAGCCGTCCGCGGGCGACATCGACGTCATTGACGAAGCCCAGCGCATCCTGGGCCCGGACGATGCGCTCGAGATAGCGCCGGCTGGCCTTGGCGGGGAACAGCGGAGCGAAGAACTCGACTCCGTAGCGCAGGCGCTTGAGCGCGATCCGCAACGCGTGCAGATGCGCCGGCACCAGATCGGCCGCGGCTTCGAAGCGTCGCCGCACTTTCTTGCGCAGGCGCGTGAACTGGAGGCGCGCGAAATTGCGCAGATCGATCGCGTCGATCAGCTCGCTCGTCGGCAGCGCATGGAGTGCGGCGGTGAATCCGATCAGCAGGCGGCCCTGGGCCGCAAGGTCGAGGTCATGGACCGCCGCGTCGCGCGCTTCATCGCGTGCGGCGAGGGCGAGTCCGGCCAGCCGCGTGATCGCCGGTTCTTCGACCGTCGCGCCGGCGACGACGGGAGCGAGCACTTCGTCGTAGAGCACGTCGAGGTCCCGCGTGTCGCCGAAGCGATCGGCATTGAGCTTGAGCCGTTCGCGCCAGTCAGCGACGAAATCCGCGGGCAGGGCGGGCGCGAACAGTGCGAGCAGCGAGCGCAGTCGCCGCAACGCAACACGCAACTGATGGATGAATTCCGGTTTGCTGCTGTGCGCCGCGGCGCTCACGTTCGCCTGCCACTGCCGCAGGCACGAGGACGCCAGCGTCCGGAACGCTTCGACCGGCGTCTCTTTCGCGCCGATCGTCGACGCTTCGGCGCGCATCGCTTCAGGCTCGCAGCCCAGATGCAGCCGGTAGCCGCGTTCGGCCTTGCTGACGTCGTTCGGCAGCAGCGGGAGGTCGGCGGCGAGTTCCGACGCGAGCAGCAGCAGGTCGAGCGGTTCCCCTTCGACGAGCTCCAGTTCGAGCTCGCAGATCGGTTCGTGCTGTTCGCCGGCGATCACTTCGCCGGTGTCGATCATCATCAGGATGCGCACACCTTCGCGCGGGGCGTACAGGCGTGTCTCGCGGCGAAAACGGGTCGAGAACACCGGCTGCAGCGCCGCTTCGTGCCGCTTCAGCAGCTTCAGCACTTTGGGCGCATCGATGGCGGAGAAGTCGAAGGCGTCGCTGTACGGCTGTTCCCATTCCGGGCGCTGGGTCAGGCCGCCGGCGGAGACAGCCGAGCATTTCACCGTCTGCAGCCGCACCCGCCCGTGGCGCCGGATGCGAAGCGCGACTTTGCGCTGCTTCAGCGCAAGCTCCGGCGTGTCGAAGTAAGTGTTGTCGAGCGTCACCGCGTTGCCCTGCCGGGCGGCACCGCTGAAGACCGGATGGCGACGCAGCGCGGGCACCGCTTTCGCGGGCAGGCTGAGCTTGAGTTCGATTTCCTGGCTCATCGGAAGGGGGCGGACCATGGGTGAGGAAGTGGGCGATTGTAGTCCGCGTGCCGTTACTGAAGATGCATGGCGATGCGATGGGAGCGCTGCGGGAGTTGGGGGCGCCGCCGCGGCTCAGGGGCTGCCGAACACGATTGCCCAGAGCGCCTGGACCGGCGCCCGAGCAGCCGCGACCTCGTCCGGATCGACCAGCGACAGCAGGCCGTTGAGGCGCTGGCGGTGCTGCAGGCGACGGAACAGGCGATAACTGTCGCCGCAGCGCGCAGCGAGCTCCTGGGGAATCAGGCCGAGTTCGCCAGCGATGCGCAGCAGCGCGATGTTGCCGAGGTTGCCGGTGAGTTCCGGGTAGCGGTGCGCGTGGCCGAGCACGAGGTACTGGATCAGGAATTCGACGTCCACAAGGCCGCCGGCGTCGTGCTTGAGGTTGAACCGTTCGCTTTTTCCGGCGTGCGCGGCGCTCATCCTGCGGCGCATCGCCAGCACTTCGGCACGCAGGTTGTCCAAGTCCCGCGGCAGGCGCAGCACTTCGCAGCGGATGCGCTCGAAAGCGGCGCCGATCGTCGCGTCGCCGGCGGCGAAGCGGGCGCGCGTCAGCGCCTGGTGCTCCCACACCCATGCCGATTCGAGCTGGTATTTGCGGAGCGACTCGACCGACGTCACGAGCAGGCCGGAGTCGCCGTTCGGGCGCAGCCGCAGGTCGGTCTCGAACAGGATGCCGGCGGCGGTCTGGCTCGATAGCCAGGTGTTGATGCGCTGCGCGAGCCGGGTGTAGAGCTCGAGCGCCTCGGGGGCCGGATCGTCGAAGAGGAACACGATGTCGAGGTCCGACGCGTAGCCGAGTTCCTTGCCGCCAAGCTTGCCGTACGCGATGACGGCGAATGCCGGATTCTCGCGGTGGCGGTTCTTGATCTTGCGCCACACCAGCGGCAGCGCGAGTTCGAGCATCAGGTCGGCGAGCGCCGACAGATGGTCGGCGAGCTTCTCGACGGACAGCAGGCCGGCGATGTCCTGCGTCAGCAGCCGGAACACCTGCGCGTGGTGCTGCTCGCGCATGACGTCCATCTGGCGCTCCATGTCGGGCTCGAGCGTGTCCAGCGTGTCGCGCATCTGCGCGCGCAGCGCGTCCCAGTCCGGCGCCGGTTCGAGATTGCGGTCGTCGAGTAGTTCGTCGAGCAGGATCGGGTGGCGCGTCAGGTACTGCGCCGCCCAGCGCGACGCGCCGACGAGGTCGGCGACGCGCCGCAGCGCCTGCGGGTATTGCTGCAGCAGCGCGAGGTAGGCGCCACGGCGGCTGATCGCTTCGATCAGGTCGATGCAGCGCGCGAGGGTTTCGTCCGGGCCCGGCGTCGCGGCAGCGACTTCGACGACGCGCGGCATCAGCGCGTCGAGGCGGCTGCGGATGTGGTTCGGCAGCTGCTGGTAGCGTGCGCTGCCGTGCAGCGCCGCGAGTCGGTGTGCGGCGCCGGACGGGTCGCCGTAGCCGAGGCGCGAGAGGATCGGTTCGGCCTGCTCGACGTCCCGTGCGGCCGCCCACATACTGTCGAGGGTGTGGGCTTCCTCGCTCGGATCGCCGAACACGTGGTCGAAATGGCGGCTCACCGCGGCGCGATGGTGATCGAGCACGCCGAGGAAGGACGCGTAGTCGGGAAAGTCCATCGCCCGCGCAATGCACTCGCGGTCTGCGTCGTTGCCGGGCAGGTCGTGCGTCTGCGCGTCGTCGAGGTACTGCAGCCGGTGCTCGAGGCGGCGCAGGAAGTCGTAGGCTTCGGCAAGTTCGCCGACTGTCTGCGGCGTGAGCATGCCGCGCTCGCCGAGCACCGCGAGCACGTCGAGCGTCGCGCGCACCTGCAGTCCCGGTTCGCGCCCGCCGCGGATCAGCTGGAACACCTGCGCGGTGAATTCGATCTCGCGGATGCCGCCGGGCCCGAGCTTGATGTTGTTCACGCGGTCGCGGCGCGTGACTTCGCGCCGGATCTGCGCGTGCAGCGCACGCATCGCGTTGATCGAGCCGAAATCCAGGTATTTGCGGAACACGAACGGATGCGCGATCTGTTCCAGCTCGTGATAGCGCTCGCCGGCCAGCACGCGCGCCTTGATCCACGCGTAGCGCTCCCATTCGCGGCCCTGGGTGATGAAATAGTTTTCCAGCGCATCGAAGGAGCACACCAGCGGCCCCGACTCGCCGTTCGGGCGCAGGCGCATGTCGACGCGGAACACCTGGCCATGCTCGGTGACGTCGGCGAGCGCCTGGATCATCTGCTTGCCGAGCCGTTCGAAGAATTCGAAGTTGCTGATCACCTTGTTGCCGCCGGTGTCGCCGTCTTCGGGGTAGACGAAGATCAGGTCGATGTCCGACGACACGTTGAGTTCGCGCCCGCCCAGCTTGCCCATGCCGATGACCAGCAGTTCCTGCTCCCAGCCGGTCGTCGACAGCGGCGCGCCGTAGCGTGCGACGAGCCCTTCACGCAGCACTTCGTACGCGGCACGCACCGTCACTTCGGCGAGGACGGTCATCGTTTCGGTCACTTCGGCGAGGTCCGCGGAGCCGTTCAGGTCGCGCGTCAGGATGTGGCAGACGACCCAGCTGCGCAAGTGGCGCAGGCTCGCTCGCAGCCTCGCTTCGTCGAGGCCGCGGTTCGCGAGGAACGACGACATCGCCGCGCTGTCGAGCGGTTGTCCGATCGAACCCGCGAGCTGTGCGGCGAGCCACGGCCGGCTGTCGAGCATGCGGCGCAGGAATCGGGAAATGGACGCGGCGTGGCGGAGCGCTTCGGGCAGCGGTGAGGAGTCGACGGACATGGGAGGCGAGCTCCGGATCATTGTTAGAATGGCGGGCTCCTGACGCCGCGTGGTGGCGTCGGCGCGGAGGACGTGGAGCGGATTGTAGCCAAGCCTGTCCGTTTTCAGTCGTGCAGCATCGGCCTCAAGCATTGTCGAGATGAACGCTCCTTCCGTCCTTCCTGCCGCACACGCCGCCTCCACGACAACACATCGCCGCGCCGCCTGGCGTCCCCTGGCCATCGGGCTCGCGGTCGCATTCTTCGTCGCGGCGCTGTCGTTCCTGCTCGTGCGCGACGTGCTGCTGCCGCGTGCCGACCACTACCGCGGCCAGCTCGCCGCGCTGATCGGTGACGCCATCGGCCTGCCGGTTTCGATCGACGCATTGTCGGCCGACGTGTCGGGGCTGCGCCCGCGCCTGCATCTGTCCGGCGTCGAACTGCGCGACCGCGAAGGCCGTCCCGCGCTGCGGCTCGAGACCGTCGATGCGACGCTCGCGTGGTCGTCGCTGCTGCGCCGGCAGCCGCACTTCCACCGGCTCGTCCTGCATGCGCCGCAACTGGCGTTGCGGCGCGACGCCGGCGGGCAGCTCTTCGTTGCCGGGATTCCGGTCGCCTCGAGCGGGCCTTCCGGCGGGCTGTCGGACTGGCTTTTCGGGCAGCGCGAGATCGTGATCCGCGATGCGGTGGTGAGCTGGCACGATGCGCGGCGCGCGGCCCCGGAGCTGCGCCTCGAGCACGTGAATTTCCGTCTCGCCCATGCCGGCGGGCGTTACCGCTTCGGCCTGCAGGCTGCCCCTCCAGCTGCGCTCGCCTCGACACTCGACCTACGCGGGAACGTCACGAGCGCCCAGCCCGCGGAGCCCGGCACGTGGAGCGGCGAGCTTTATCTGGCTCTCGCGCAGGCGGACCTGGGCGGATGGCGCGCGTGGATCGACTACCCGATCGAACTTGCGGGCAGCGGCGGCGTGCGGGCCTGGCTGGAACTCACACGCGGGCAGCCGGAAGCGTTCACGGCGAATTTCGCCGCCGATGAGGTCACGACGCGCCTCGCTGCGGACCTGCCCGAACTGCAGCTCGCCAGCGCCCGCGGCTGGCTGTCCGGGCAGCGTTCGCCGGGCGGGCTGAGCTTGTCGGCGCGGGCGCTGCAAATCGTCACCGATGATGGCCTGGACGTCGAACCGGTCGATCTCGATTTCACGCTGCGCGAGGCGGTCGACGGCGACGCGGACGAGGGCCAGTTCAGCGTGAACCGGCTCGATTTCGCCGTGCTCGCGCGCCTGGCGGCGCATCTGCCGTTCGACGAGGCGGTGCGCGCGCGCCTGGCGGCGGTGGATCCGCAGGGGCGGCTCGAGGCGTTGCAGCTCGCGTGGCGCGGCGAGGTCGCGCGGCCGGACAGCTGGAGCCTGAAGACGCGGTTCCACGAGCTCGGGCTGCGCCCGCAAGGCGTGCTGCCGGGCCTGGCGGGGCTGTCCGGCGAGATCGAAGGCGACGAACAGCGCGGCCGTTTCCGTCTCGTCGGGCAGGACATGGCGCTCGACCTGCCTGCGGTCTTCCCCGAATCGCGCCTCGCGTTCTCGATGCTGCGCGCCGACGGCGGCTGGACGCGGAAGGACGGACAACTGGAAATCGCGCTCGATCGCACGACTTTCGAAAACCCGGATGCCGCCGGCAGCGCTTCGGGCTGGTACCGGCCTGCGGCCGAAGGGCGCGGAGAAATCGACCTCGCGGCGCATCTGACGCGCGCCGAAAGCAAGGCCGTGTGGCGCTACCTGCCGAAAGTCGTCAATGACGCGACGCGCGATTGGGTCCGCCACGCCCTCAGTGGCGGCACGGTGCCGGAGGCGCGGTTGCGGCTCCGGGGCAAGCTCGACGACTTTCCGTTTCGCGACGGCGCATCCGGACAGTTCCTGGTGACGACGCGCGTCGCCGGAGCGAGCCTCGACTATGCCGAAGGCTGGCCTGCGATCACCGACATCCACGGCGAAGTGCGTTTCGATGGGCCGGGGATGCGAATCGTTGCCGAGCGGGCGCGCATCTTCGGCGTGACGCTCGGGCGCGTCGTCGCGGAGGTGCCGGAGCTCGACGCGCCAGCCGGCGAGGTGATGACGATCAACGGGCGCGCAGGCGGTCCCACTGCAGAATTTCTCCGCTTCGTCTCGGCGAGCCCGGTCAGCGGGCGGATCGACGGTTTCACCGACGGCATGCGCGCCGAGGGGCGTGGAACGCTCGAGCTGAAGCTGGTAATGCCGCTGCGCGACATCGCCGACAGCACCGTGAAAGGCGAATTCCGCTTCGCCGACAATCGGCTGTGGCTCGTCGACGCGTTGCCGCCGCTGAGTGAAGCTGCGGGCAGGGTGCGTTTCACCGAAAAGGACCTCGTGATCCCGAGTGCGCACGGACGGCTTTTCGGCGAACCGATGCAACTGGTCGCCGATGCCGCGAAGGACGGCGGCGTGAGCTTCAGGGCGACAGGTGCAGCAAGCATCCAGGCGCTGCGGCAGGCGCAGGACTGGCCGGTGCTCGCGCACCTGTCGGGGACGCTGCCGTGGCAGGCGACGATCGACCTGCGCGCGCAGCAGACCCGCGTCGTCGTGCAGTCCGACCTGTCGGGCGTGGCGTCGAGCCTGCCCGCGCCGATGAACAAGAGTGCGACGGCGCGCTGGCCGCTGCACGTCGTGCTCGCCTTTCCCGGCGGCGCGCGTGAGGACATCCGCGTCTCGCTCGAAGGGCGGGCCGAACTCGAGCTCGTGCGGCGACGCAGCGAGCAGGGATGGGAGATCGAACGTGGTGGCCTTGCACTGTTTGCGCCGCTGCGCCAAGCCGACCAGGGCGTGATGGTGGTCGCCGACCTCGACGAGTTGGACGTCGATGCGTGGCGCGCGATCTTCGATGGCGAGGAGGTCGCCGATGAGCCGCCGGGCGCGGGCGCTGCCGCCGCGCAGATGCCGCCGCTGGCGGGCCTCGAACTGCAGGCAAAGCGCGCGACGGCATTCGGGCAGAGCCTGTCCGGGGTACGGATCGCGGCCCGAACCGATGACGGCGGCTGGAAGGGGCGCATCGCGAGCACTGAAGTCGAGGGCGAGTTCGACTGGCGCGACCGTGGCGAAGGCGCACTCCAAGCGCGTCTGAAGCGTCTTGTCGTAGGAGGTGGCGCGGACGATGGCGAAGGCGGCGGCGCGGATCCGCTCGAAGCCTACGAGCCGCCGCGCCGCCTGCCCGGGCTGAATGTCGTCGCCGACCGCTTCGTGCTGCGCGGCATCGACCTCGGACGCCTCGAGCTGCAGGCGCGCAATCGCGGCGATGTCTGGCATCTCGATGCCCTCGCGATCGCCAATGCCGACGCGACGCTCACGGGGCGCGGCGAGTGGCGTCCCGGCGCCCGCGCCAGTACCACCCTCGATTTCCGTCTCGAAGCCAACGACATCGGCCGCTTCGCGACGCGCATGGGCTACGAGGAGGCGGTGCGCGGCGGGCACGCAGTCCTCAGCGGCAAGCTCGGCTGGAGCGGCGCGCCGACGCGCATCCACTACCCGTCGTTGTCGGGCGGAATGCTCGTCGAAGCGGGCAACGGCCAGTTTCGCAAGCTTGAGCCGGGCATGGGCCGCCTGCTCGGCGTCCTCAGCCTGCAGGCACTGCCGCGACGGCTGACGCTGGATTTTCGCGACGTCCTCAGTGAAGGATTCGCGTTCGATCGCATTTCCGGTAGCATCGACGTCAGCGCCGGCGTCATGCGGACCGATGATCTGCTGATCCGCGGCCCGGCGGCCCGGATCCTCATGAGCGGTTCGGCGGACGTCGAAAGGGAAACCCAGGATCTGAAAGTCACGGTTCAGCCGACGCTGTCCGAATCGGTCGCGATCGGCGCGGCGGCCGGACTGATCAATCCGGTCGCCGGCGTCGTCGCATACGTCGCCCAGAAAGCGCTCAGCGACCCGATCGAAAAGCTGTTCGCCTTCAATTACGCGATCACCGGCAGCTGGGCGGACCCGAAGGTCGAGAAGCTCGCCGGCCGTTCACCCGCGGCGAATCCGCAACCTGACCAGGAATGATGACCGTGAGCGTGTCCCCAGACCCTTCGCCCGGAGCGTGCCGGATCGCGGCGATCCAGACCGTGTCCGGCCCGGATGTCGCGGAGAACCTTCGCATTGCTGCGGCGCTGGTTGCCGAAGCGGCGGCCGACGGCGCGCGGCTCGTCGCGCTGCCGGAGTATTTTCCGCTGATCACGCCGGACGAAACGGCGAAGGTCGCGATCCGCGAGACCGAAGGCCACGGCCCGCTGCAGGACTTCCTGCGCGAGGCTGCCGTGCGTCATCGCCTGTGGCTCGTCGGCGGCACGATTCCGCTCGTTGCCGACGCCGACGGCAAAGTTCGCAACAGCATGCTGGTGTATGACCCCGGCGGCGAGCAGGTCGCCCGCTACGACAAGATCCATCTGTTCGGCTTCCGCAAGGGCAGCGAACAGTACGACGAGGCGGCGACGATCGAGGCCGGGCACGAGGTGGTCACGTTCGACGGCCCGTGCGGCCGCGTGGGCTTGTCGGTGTGCTACGACCTGCGTTTTCCCGAACTCTTCCGCGCGATGGGCAAGGTCGATCTGATCGTGTTGCCGGCCGCCTTCACGTGGACGACCGGCCGCGACCATTGGGAAGTGCTGCTGCGTGCGCGCGCGATCGAGAACCAGTGCTACGTGATGGCGCCGGCGCAAGGCGGACGCCACCCGGGCGGGCGCGTGACCTGGGGACACAGCCTGATCGTCGACCCGTGGGGCGAGGTGCTCGCCTGCCGGGACGAAGGGCCCGGCGTCGTCGCCGCGGACCTCGATCCGGAGCGTATCGCGGCGGTGCGCGAGAGCCTGCCGGCGCTGCGGCACCGCTGCCTCGCAACCTGAACCCGGGGTGCCGGACAAGACTCCGGTGACCTTTATCGGATCGGCCCTGTCGAACGGGGCGACCCAACGACTGGACAAACAATGAGCCCGACACAAAATTCGCTTAAGGTGGCCGACCGCTACCTGCTGAACCCCTACGATCTGGGCCATCCGGAACTCGAGAAAGTGTTCAGCAAGCTGTTGAGCCACCAGCTCGACTATGCCGACCTGTATTTCCAGTATCACCGTTCCGAAGGCTGGAGCCTCGAGGAAGGCATCGTCAAGTCCGGCAGCTTCAACATCGAGCAGGGCGTCGGGGTGCGCGCGATCTGCGGCGAGAAGACCGCTTTCGCCTACTCCGATGACATTTCTCTGCCGGCGCTGACGGCGGCTGCCGAAGCCACGCGGGCGATCGCGGACGGCGGCGGGCAGCGCAGCGTCGCGGTGCGGCCGCATGCCGGCCTGCCGCGCCTGTACCGCGGCGACGATCCGCTCGCCTCGCTCGACGACACCGCGAAAGTGAAGCTGCTCGAACGGCTCGAACGCTTCGCGCGCGACGAGGACCCGCGCGTCACGCAGGTGATGGCGCACATCTCCGGCTCGTGGGAAGTCGTCATGGTGATGCGCAGCGACGGCCACATGGCAGCCGATGTTCGTCCGCTGGTGCGGGTTTCGGTCACCGTGATCATGGAAGAAAACGGCGACCGGGAGCAAGGCAGCGGCGGCGGCGGTGGCCGCTTCGACTACGGTTATTTCGACGACGACCGGCTGCGCGAATATGCCCTCGCCGCGGTGCATCAGGCCCGCACGAATCTCGGCGCCGCGCCGGCGCCGGCCGGCACGATGAGCGTCGTGCTGGGACCGGGCTGGCCCGGCATCCTGCTGCACGAGGCGATCGGCCACGGGCTGGAAGGCGACTTCAACCGCAAGGGCAGTTCCGCGTTCTCGGGACGCATGGGACAGCAAGTGGCGGCCAAAGGCGTCACGGTCGTCGACGACGGCACGCTGCCGGATCGCCGCGGCTCGCTGACGATCGACGACGAGGGCAATCCGACCGAATGCACCGTGCTGATCGAGGACGGCATCCTCACCGGCTACATGCAGGACACGATGAACGCACGCCTGATGGGCGTGAAGCCGACCGGCAACGGCCGCCGCGAGTCGTTTGCGCACCTGCCGCTGCCGCGCATGACGAACACCTACATGCTGAACGGCGACAAGTCGCATGAGGAAATCATCAAGTCGGTGAAAAAAGGCCTGTATGCAGCCAATTTCGGCGGCGGGCAGGTCGATATCACGTCGGGCAAGTTCGTTTTCTCGACCGCCGAGGCCTACCTCATCGAGAACGGCAAGGTCACGCGCCCGGTCAAGGGCGCGACGCTGATCGGCAACGGCCCGGACGCGCTGACGCGGGTATCGATGATCGGCAACGACATGGCCTTGGACCCGGGCGTCGGCACGTGCGGGAAGGATGGCCAGAGCGTGCCGGTCGGAGTGGGGCAGCCGACGCTGCGCATCGATGGCCTGACCGTCGGTGGGACCGGCTGAAGATCGCCGGCGCCCCTGCGTCCCGAGCGGCGTGAGGCGGAGCTGCTTGTAGCCCCGGCGGAGTAGTGCCCACCTGCCTCCGCCGGTGCCGTTCAGGGTTCGGTGACCTCGATCGCGTTCTCCACCCGGCGCACGCCGCGGACCGTCAACGCGTTGCGCTGTGCGCGCTCCCGCTGCGCTGCGGTGGTGACGACGCCGGCAAGCGTCACCTGCCCCCCTTCTGCGAACACGGCGATATGGGTCTGCTGCAGCGTCGGGTCGGCGACGAGCGCGCTCTTGACGTCGCGCTGCAGCCCCCGGTCGCGTTCGTCGGGCGGCGCGGCTGCGAAAGCCATGTCCGCTGCCTGGGCGGGAGTGGGGGCGATGCAGAAAGCGATTGCAGTGGTAGTGAGCACGGAGGCAATAGTCTTCCGTCTGATCATGCGCAGACTCCTTGTGCAATAGACAGGCTGAAAAGGCGAAGGCCGGATCCCTCGCGTTGTAGCAGACTTCATGCCGGTTGCCGAATGGCGGGTTCGATCAACGGGTTGGCGTAACGGGGCAGGGGGCACGGTGTGCGGTGGCCCGCTGCCCGGCCGCATTTTGTCGGGCAGTGGCGACCTAAACGCGGGGCGCGACGCAAGACGTTGTATCGAAGGCGTTATTGCTGTCGTTCGCGGGCGACAACTCCGCCGTCGCGGAACAGGCTGGGAGTCAGCGCATGCCGTTGCAGCAGGCGGTAGAACTCCGTGCGATTGCGGTCGGCGAGGCGCGCTGCGTCCGAAACATTGCCGTCGGTCAGTTTGAGCAACTGGATGAGGTAGTTGCGTTCGAAGCGTTGCTTCGCTTCGGCATAACTCAGCGCTTCGATGCTCGGCACCCGCAGCGCCCGCTCGACCAGTGCGAGCGGGATCAGGGACGTCGTCGCGAGCGCGCAAGCCTGTTCGACGACGTTCTGCAGCTGGCGGATATTTCCCGGCCAGGCTGCTGTCGCGAGTGCTTCCATCGCTTCGGGGGCGAAACCGCGCAGCCGTTTGTGGTATTTGCGTCCGATCACCTCGAGGAAATGGTTCGCGAGCAGCGGGATGTCCTCGCGGCGCTGGTCGAGCGTCGGCAAGGTCAGGCTGACGACGTTGAGCCGGTAGAAGAGGTCCTCGCGGAACTGCCCCTCGGCAAGTGCGAGTTCCAGGTCGCGGTGCGTCGCGGAGATGATCCGCACGTCGATCGGCTCGGCGCGGCTCGCGCCGACCGGGCGCACGGCGCGCTCCTGGAGCACGCGCAGCAGCTTGACCTGCAGCGCGAGCGGCATGTCCCCGATCTCGTCGAGAAACACCGTGCCGCGATGGGCGGTGAGGAAAAGCCCGGTGTTGGCCGTTGCCGCGCCGGTGAAGGCGCCTTTCACATGGCCGAAGAGTTCCGATTCGAGCAACTGTTCCGGAATCGCACCGCAGTTGATCGCGACGAACGGCGCGTTCGCGCGGCTGCTGATGCGATGGATTGCGCGTGCGAGCAATTCCTTGCCAGTGCCGCTGTCGCCGCGGATGAGGATGCTCGCGTCCGACGCGGCGACGAGGCGGGCTTCGTCCATGACAGTCGCCATGCGGTTGCTGTGACTGATGATTTCGTCGCGCCAGCCGCTGTCTTCGGCGGCGTCCCCGACGTGCATCGGACCGCCCACCTGCAGCGCCTGCGCGATCTTCTCGAGCAGCGCCTGGCTGTCGAAAGGTTTCGTCAGATAGCCGAAAACGCCCCGGGAAGTCGCTTCGACGGCGTCGGGAATGCTGCCGTGCGCGGTGAGCAGGATCACCGGCAGCACGGGGCAGGTACGCCGGATTTCCTCGAACAGCGCGAGTCCGTCGCGGTCCGGGAGGCGCACGTCGCTGACGACCAGGCTGAAGCGTTCGACCGCGATGCGTCCGAGCGCAGCCTCCGCCGTCTCGGCGGTGCTGACGCGATAACCGCTCGCGTGCAGGCGCAGCGACAGCAGCTTGAGCAGGTCGGTGTCGTCATCGACGAGCAGCAGGTGGGCGCCGGCAGTGGGGGCGGGGCTGTGGGCTTTCATCGCATGATCCTCCGTTCCGTCGGGGGCGGCGGCGGTGCCGCATGGGCCGCCGGGCGCTCCGGCAGCGTGCGTTCGATCTCGGTCAGCGCTTCGATCTTTTCCTCGAGCTGTCGGGCATGCCGGCGGCTTTCCTTGAGATGCTGGCCGGTGTGTTCGAGTTGCCGGGTGAGGGATCGCGCCGCCGTCTCGAGACGGCGCTGTTCGGCAAATTGATCGGCGAGCAGGCGCGCCAGCGGACGCAACGCGACCGCTTCGGGTCGGATCGACGCCTCGACGACTTCCAGCAGCGCCAGCGCGTGCGGAAGATTGCTTCCCGGCGAGCGGGCAAGCGCGATCGCCTGAAGCAGCTGATGCAGCGGCTCGCCCGCGCCGACCGCCAAGGCGTCCCGTTCCCGTTCCAGCTCGGCCGGTTCGAGCTGGCGGACGAAATGGTAGTACTCGATTGCGCTCTCGACTGCGCGCCGCCCGCTGTCCTTCGCCTGCTCGTCGCCGGAGCCCGGTGCAGCCAGCGTCGCACACCCTCCGAACAGGATGGCGGCCAGCAAGGCCACGCACGTCTTTCCGGCGCACAACGGGCGCCGGGCCACAGGAGTTGCCGGAGCCGACGAGGCAAAGCGACCGGTTTCGGTTTCAGCTTTCATTGGGAAATGCAATCCTGAAATGAGCGCCTGCGGAAGTCGGCAGCAGCTCGATTTTCCCGCCATGCGCGTGGACGAATTCGCGCACGATCGAAAGGCCCAGACCGCTGCCATGACGGGGCATCGCCGGTTGCCGGCTCCCCTGGTAAAAAGGTTCGAAGATGCGCTCGGATTCGTTTTCAGGCACGCCGGGGCCCTCATCGATGCAGTCGATCGTCACCCCGCGCAGCTCGCATGCGATTTTCAGTCGCACTTCGCCTCCTGGCGGACTGAACGAAATCGCGTTCGCGACCAAGTTCGCGAACGCGATTCGCAACTTGTCCGGGTCGGCCGTCAACGGCGGGACATTGGTGTTCACGTCGATATCGACGTGGAGATTCCGGCTTTGTATCTGCAATTGCTGTTCCGCGACCACCGACTCGAGCAACGGACGCAGTGCCACTTTCCGGCGCTTGAGGCTGCGCGCGTCGAACACCGCTGCGTTGTAACCCAGCAATCCTTCAATGCGCAGCTGCAGCGCGCGGCTATTGTGCTCGAGAATCCCCACCACTTCGTGCTGCCCGGTCGTGAGCTCGCCGACGACGCCGTCCTTGAGCAGCGCGATCCCTTCGCGCAAGGATGCGAGCGGAGTTTTCAGTTCGTGCGAGACATGGCGCAGCACTCGCGTACGGTCCGCTTCCAGGTCCGCGAGGCGCACCCGCAGCCAGTCCAGTCGCCGCCCGACCCGGCGCAGGTCGGCCGGCCCGCCAATGCTCACCGGTTCGTCGAAGCGGCTCTCGCCGAGCGCTTCGATCGCGCCTTCGACCCTGTTCAGCGGACGCAGTACCCACCATCCGGTGAGCGCGGCGAGCAGGAAGGCTGCCGTCACTGCGACCAGCAGGTGCCACGCCAGCTGTTCCCGATTGCCGTCGAGTTCGTCGAGCAGCCGTTTCGACTCGGCCTCCAGCTGCAGGCGGAGTTCCGCGGCGAGCTGCTCGTTGAGGGTCGGCAACTCGCCCAGTGCCTGGAGCGTGGCGTCCGCTCCCGCGCGAGCGTTCAACGCTGCCGCGGCCCGGTTGGCGGCATCGATCCACTGGTTGACGAGCCCTTGCGATTTCGCGCTTCCGAGACCCGCAATCCATACCAGCGCCGTCATCGAGTCGTCGCGCGCCTGCTCGAACCGCTCGAGCAGGACGGGATCGTCGAGCACCAGAAACTGGCGAGCGCTGCGTTCCATATCCACCGTGCGTTCACCCAGTTCCTGGAGCGCGCTGGAAAAGCCGAGCGCGTGCTTTGCGCCTTCCCGACTGCGCGCCGCAAAGTCTTCCAGGGTCAGCAGTCCGCCGAGCGCGGCGGTGCCGAGGATCGCGGCGATGAGCAGAAAGCTCGCAAGCAGCGTGGAACTGAAGGACAGGCGGGACATGGACGGCCGGCGAATAGCTCGAAGTCCGGCGTCGCAGTTTAGGGTGGGGTCGGGGTCGGGGTGCGTAAGGAAATGCAAGCTGGCGCTTTTTGGCTACACCTGTGTCGCTAGGTAGCGACATTGGCAAATTTATATGATTCAAATAGTTGCGATGAAGCGCCATACAAGGCGTCGCTATTAGGCAACACAGGATGACCAAAAATCTCGTGTACTGTTCCAGCTTATATTTCCAGGAATATGAATTTAAAAGACTAAATCTCCATGGCCTGGATTTTGCATTCGCGTCCCGGGTCGTCTGACGCGAATTCACCCCAGGAGAGATCATGTTCAGCAAATCCCCAGTGTTCCCGAAAGCTGCCGATCCACAGGCCGCGCGTGGACCGCGTATCGGGCCGGGCAATTTCGCAGCCGCTCAACCGGCGGGGCCGGTCAACAGTTCCAACACTTCTGCCGAGACATCGCCGGGCGGGCGCGATGTCGCCACGAGCAGCATGGGAGGAGGGGCAGGTTCTTCCACCTCCCTTCCCCGCGCCAACGAGGCCGCGGAGGATGCGGGCTACGCTTCGGGCAGCCGTCTCATCGTCGGGCCCGAGGTCAAGCTCAAAGGCGCGGAGATACTGGATTGCGACACGCTGATCGTCGAAGGTCGCGTCGAAGCGACGATGGACAGCCGCGTCATTCGCATCGCCGAAAGCGGCTCGTTCGCCGGGACGGTCGGCATCGACATCGCGGAAATCCACGGCCGGTTCGACGGCGAACTCACTGCGCGGACCCAACTTGTGATCCACGCGACGGGCCGTGTCAGCGGCAAGATCCGCTACGGCAAGATCCTGATCGAGGAAGGTGGCGAACTGTCCGGCGACATTCAGTCCCTGGCTTCGGCGAAGGAGGCGGGAAGAGCCGTGGCGCGCGAGGAGTCGATGCCGAAAGTCGCAGTCGTGGGCGCCGGCTGACGGGTGTCGTGTCGTAGCGACACACGCCAGGATGCGGCTCGCGAGAGGCGGGCTGCTCCGGGGGCGCCGCTTTTCAGTTCAGTTCGCGCGGCTTGCGCGGTCGTCGGAGGCGAGCCGCAACGACAGGTAGCTCCAGTGCTTCTCCCACGCTGCGCGTACCAGGTTCGGGTACTCGGGCTTGCCGAGGCTGCCGTTGTAGCGTCCGAGCGCGCGGTACAGATCGCCTTTTTCGATGTCGAGGTAGTGGCGCAGGATCGTGCAGCCATAGCGCAGGTTCGTGCGCAGATGGAAGAGATTGTCTTCCGGCAGGCCGATCGTCTTGATCCAGAACGGCATCACCTGCATGAAACCGCGCGCTCCGGCGCTCGACACCGCGTATTTGCGGAAACCGCTCTCGACCTGGATCAGGCCGAGCACGAGTTGCGGATCGAGTCCCGCCCGCGTGGCTTCGTAGTGCACTGCAGTCAGCAATTCTTCCCGGTAATGACGGTCCGGGATGCGTTTTTCGAGGCGGCGGGCCATGTCCTGCAGCCAGCGGACCCGTTCGCCCTCGTTCGCAATCAGGAGTTCCGGAGCACCGGCGTCGCTGACGGCCGCATGCAGCGCCGAACGCACGCTCACCGCCATCGGTTCGTACTGCTGGCGGCCGGCGAGCGCGTGGGCGGGGGCGCCGGCGAGAGCCGCGAGCAGAACGACGTGCAGCATGAGGCCGCGCCCGGCACTCATGCGACCGCGATCGGCGCTCCTCACGCGGCCGGCTGGAGCTTCGACCCGACGAAGGCCGCGAGTTCGGCAAGCGGAATCTTCGCCGCCTCGGCGTCGCGCCGCCCCTGATATTCGGCCATCCCTTCCTTCAGTCCGCGATCGCCGATGACGACGCGATGCGGCACGCCGATCAGTTCCCAGTCGGCGAACATCACGCCAGGACGCTCGTCGCGGTCGTCGAGGATCACGTCGATGCCGCCGGCGCGCAGCGTTTCGTAGAGCTTCGTCGCTTCGTCGCGCACCGCTTCGGACTTGCCCCAGCCGACCGGGCAGACGACGACGCGGAACGGGGCGATCGCGTCGGGCCAGATGATGCCGCGGGCGTCGTGGTTCTGCTCGATCGCCGCACCGAGGATGCGCGTGACGCCGATGCCGTAGCAGCCCATTTCGAAATGCTTCGGCTTGCCGTCCTCATCGAGGAAAGTCGCGTTCATCGACTGCGAGTATTTGGTGCCGAGGTAGAAAACGTGGCCGACTTCGATGCCGCGCTGGATCGCGAGCCGTCCCATGCCGTCCGGGCTCGGGTCGCCTTCAACGACGTTGCGCAGGTCGGCGACGAGATCGGGTTCCGGCAGGTCGCGGCTCCAGTTCGTGCCGGTCAGGTGGAAGTCCGCTTCGTTGGCGCCACAGATGAAGTCGGCCATGTTCGCGACAGTGCGATCGGCGACGATCTTGACGGCCTTGTCCAGGCCCCCGGGCCCGAGGTAGCCAGGCTGGCAGCCGAAGCGCTCGGCGATCTCGGTTTCCGTCGCGAAGCGGAACCCCGCCTTCAGGCCGGGGATCTTCCCCGCCTTGACCTCGTTCAGTTCGTGATCGCCGCGCACGAGCAGCAGCCACAGCGTGACGCCGGTCGGTTTGCCGGCGTCATCGACGTCATCGGTCGCGAGGACCAGCGACTTCACCGTCGTTTCGATCGGCACGTCGAGGAGCTTCGCGACCTCTGCGCAGGTCGTCCTGCCCGGGGTGGGGGTCTTTTCGAGCGCCCTGGCCGGCGCGGCACGGGTGGCCAGCAACGGCAGCGCTTCGGCAAGTTCGATGTTGGCCGCGTAGGCGGAACCGGGGCAGTAGACGATTGCATCCTCGCCGGTGTCGGCGATTACCTGGAACTCATGCGAGCGATCGCCCCCGATCGCCCCGGTGTCGGCAGCAACAGCCCGGTACGTCAGGCCGAGGCGATCGAAAATGCGGCAGTAGGCAGCATACATCGCGTCGTAGCTGCGGCCCGCGGCCGCCGCGTCGCGGTCGAACGAATAAGCGTCCTTCATCGTGAACTCGCGGCCGCGCATCACGCCGAACCGCGGCCGGCGCTCGTCGCGGAACTTCGTCTGGATCTGGTAGAAGTTCTTCGGCAATTGGCGATAGCTCTTCAATTCCTGCCGAGCGATGTCGGTGACCACTTCTTCGGACGTGGGTTGCAGCGCGAAGTCGCGCTCGTGCCTATCCTTGAAGCGCAGCATCTCGGCGCCCATATGTTCCCAGCGGCCGGTTTCTTTCCAGAGTTCGGCCGGCTGAACGAGCGGCATCGTCAGTTCGAGGGCGCCGGCGCGGTTCATTTCTTCGCGCACGATGTCCTCGACCCTGCGGATCACGCGCAGGCCGATGGGAAGGTAACTGTAGATGCCGGCTGCGACCTTGCGGATGAAGCCCGCACGCAGCATCAGTTTCTGGCTGACGACCTCGGCATCCGAGGGGGCTTCCTTGAGGGTGGAGATGAAATACTGGCTGGCGCGCATGCTGGATCCGGGATTCGGGCTGGTGAGCAAAGACGCGATTTTACCGTGTCGAGGACCGATATGCAGATCGCGGTACGGCGCCGGGCGTGTTGCCCGTCGGCCACGAAGCTGCGGAACGGGAACGCATCCGGTGGTGCGCCTTTCCAAGCCTCTGTAAATGTGGAAAAATTGTGACAGTTCTTGAATTGAAGGTTTGATCATGCTCGATCGTGAAGGCTATCGCCCGAACGTCGGCATCATTCTGGTCAACACGCGCAATGAGGTTTTCTGGGGCAAGCGGATCCGTGAGCATTCGTGGCAGTTCCCGCAAGGTGGCATCAAGCACGGCGAAACGCCGGAGCAGGCCATGTTCCGTGAACTGTTCGAGGAAGTGGGTCTGCGTCCCGAGCATGTGAAGATTCTCGGCCGCACGCGTGGTTGGTTGCGGTACGACGTTCCGAAGCACTGGATCAAACGGGAATGGCGCAATACCTACCGGGGACAGAAGCAAATCTGGTTTCTGTTGCGTTTGGTGGGGCGTGATTCCGACGTCTGCCTGCGAGCCAGCACTCATCCGGAGTTCGATGCCTGGCGCTGGAGTGACTATTGGGTGCCGCTGGAAGCCGTGATTGAGTTCAAGCGGCAGGTGTACCAGCAGGCATTGTTCGAACTGTCGAAGACGTTGTTCCGGACGCGGCCGCGGGATCCCCCCGAGGCCTACAAGGCACTGGCCGAAGTGCGCGAGCCTTGAGCGCCATTCCTAGTCGCCCCGCATGCCGATGTCCGGCGTGCGGGGCTTTTTTCTTTGAATTGACTCATTCGTCTTGCGAATTCCACTGATTGACGGCGATGAACTCTCCGGAAGCGATCGGGTCAAAGGGATGCGTCGGGGCTGTTCGGCTGCGGCCTCTGCCAAGCTTCTCGGACATGAAAAAGATGCGCTTGCGGCAGGCTGGAAAGACCGTCGGCATGGTGTCGGTACGCTTGTCAATGTTCTGCAATGGGAGGTGTCCATGAACCGTGAATTCGATCCGCTTCCGCAGGCACGCCTTGCGGGCCTGCACTGCGAAGTTGCGAGAACCGACAACAACCGCAGGGTCTCCCGCAACTCCCCGGCGATAGAGGTCATGACCGACCTCACGAGAATTCCCGCAGCGACGATCGCGGGCGAAACTTCGCTGGCCGATGCCAACCGCGCAATGATCCTGCGCGGAGTGCGCCTGTTGCTCGTGACCGATTCGCGTCACCAGGTGATGGGTGTGATTTCGGTCGCCGACCTGCTGGGCGAAGGTCCGGTGCGGACCGCACAGGAACGCGGCGCCAGGGTCGGCGAACTGACTGTCCATTCCGTCATGACGCCACTCGAGCGCACCGAGGCCGTCGAACTCGGCGAGGTCATGCGCGCGGACGTGGGGCACGTTCTTGCGACGCTGAAACGCTCCGGCCGACAGCATGCCTTGGTGCTGGAACGCTCCGAGGGAGGACGGGGCCTGATCAGGGGGATTTTCTCGGCGTCGCAGATCGCACGCCAGCTCGGCGAACCCCAGCCGGTCAGCACCGAGATCGCGAGGAATTTCGCCGAAATCGAAGCGGCAATCTCCGCGTGAGGCAATAAGCCCGGCTCCCACGGTGTCTCATGGTGCTTTCCCCTCCGCTGGAAGGCTGAAGGCGAGACCCGGCAAGCGCACCTGGATATCTTGAAAACCTCGAGCCGTAGGGGGCCGCCGGTCCACCCGCCGAGCGGACGTGAGGCTGGTTTTTGCTTTTTCGATTGCCGACGACGATCCGGAACGTGACAATGCCGAAAAAACCTCTGTGCTGCATTTCCTCCGATTCCAGTTGCCACCGGGCATGATTCGGTCGTTAAAGGCCGGTGGAGCGTGCGCAATCGGGATCGATCATCCGGCGCACTCTGCCGCGGTGGATACGCTGCCCGAGAGGATTCGTTTGTCCCTGTGCGGAGACCTGCAAGCGTGAAACCGTTCCAAACCGTCGTCCAAGTGGGGGTGGCAGCTCTCGTGTTCTTTTCCGGCGCAGCTTGCGCCGGTCTTTTCAGCGACCCGGATCCGAACTGGAAGGAAGGCCCCTACGAGTTGCCCGCGCCGCCTCTTCCCTCCGCGTTGCATGAATTCCCCGTCGATGTGACTTCGCGCAACCGTTTTCTGCTCGATGAGCATAGCCTGACCGTGGGCGAGGACGGCGTCGTGCGCTACGTACTCGTGGTGCACACTGCGGGCGGCGCCGAGAATGTCACTTTCGAAGGCATTCGTTGCGAGGTGGCGGGATGGCGTATCTATGCGGTTGGCCGCGACGGGGGCGAGTGGGCGGTGGCGCGCGACGCCGGCTGGCAGCCAATCCTCGACACCGCATACAACCGTCCGCGTGCAGCTTTGGCGAAGGAATATTTCTGTGACGGAGTGGTCCCGCCCCGGGACGTCGGCGAAGTGCTGCGGCGCCTGCGCGGCAGGGAGCCGGCATTGAAATGACCGACATTCAGAGGTGTTCATGATCGACGAAGCGATTGTCCAGTTCGACAAGACTTTGCGCACGCTATTCGCGCCCGCGCGCAGCGTGCGCCCGACGCCCGGCGCGGACGTGCCCGAAACGCATCTCGGGGATCGTGATCGGCAGCATGTCGCGGCTCTGATGCGCGTCAATCACAGCGGCGAGATCTGTGCTCAGGCGCTGTACCAGGGGCAGTCGATGAGCGCCGGCGATCTCGACGTCAAACGCGAGCTCGCGCGAGCCTCGGACGAAGAGACCGAGCACCTGGCGTGGACCGAGCAGCGCATTTCCGAACTCGGGGGGCGCAAAAGCCTGTTGAATCCGTTATGGTACGGTGGGTCGCTGGCGCTGGGGCTGCTGGCGGGGAGGCTTGGCGACCGATGGAATCTCGGCTTCCTGGCCGAAACCGAGCGCCAGGTCGAAGCGCATCTCAGCAGCCATCTGGAGCGTTTGCCCCCCGAGGACCGCAAGTCTCGTGAAATCCTCGAGCGGATGAAGGCGGACGAGGCGCATCACGCCGATGTCGCGCTCGCCCTCGGGGCTCACGAACTGCCTGCGCCCTTCAGGGGAGCGATGAGGTTGATGGCCCGGGTAATGACGGCGACCGCTTACCGGATATAGCGAGAAAAACCTGCGCGGCGCTTCCAGGCAGCGCCGTCACTCGCATTCGACGATGTCCCATTCGTGCACCAGTTCGGCGGTCTTGCCGAGCATGATCGACGCCGAGCAATATTTCTCTGCGGAGAGGTGAATCGCGCGCTCCACCGCCTCGGCCTTCAACCCTTTGCCTCGCACCGTGTAGTGAAAAGTGATGCGGGTGAACACCTTCGGGTCTGCTTCCGCTCGCTCGCTCGAGAGCTTTACCTCGCAGCCGCGAACATCCTGACGGCCGCGTTTGAGGATCAATACGACGTCAAACGCCGTGCATCCGCCAGCGCCCGCAAGCATCATTTCCATTGGCCGGGGGGCAAGATTGCGGCCGCCTGCCTCCGGTGCGCCATCCATCGCCACGACGTGACCGGTGCCGGTCTCCGCGAGGAAAGTCATTCCATCGACCCACTTGATAGTGCATTCCATCATCTACTCCGTTGTCCGCTTGATGAGCGAGGGAACCTCTGGGCGAGGCGGAGCGGCATTTTACCGGATGACAATTCTGTACGGCCAACCCGGCGCGAGAGGGGTAGCACCCAGGGTTTCTATTGCGGCGCAATATCACATATGAAATGCATAACGGTGTGTCACGCACAGGCGGCTCCATACTGGCCATGCTGGCAAGGTAAATTGATCAATATCAATAGTTTGTGAGAAAATAAACAACGTTTATAGAGTAATCAAAACATTTATAGTGCAATGCACAATAAAAGCTTGTGAGGGGAGGCGGGTTTCAGCATAATCGTGACCAGTCGGATCGAGATCGTGTGGCGATCCAAGCAGTGTCTCCTCCACCCTCCTCCTTTGGTGTGGATTTAACGCAGTCCTTCATGGGCTGCGTTTTTTTTGCCTCTTCTACGGGGCCAGGGTTGCGGTAGGTTGCGGTAGCCCGAATTTGACTTCCCGATAGGGTTGCGGGTACCATCACGAGCTTTCCGTTTATTGGCCTTCGCCCTAGGCCGGACAAGATCGAGGATTCGAATGAAAACGTTTTCTGCCAAGCCGCACGAAGTCAAGCGCGACTGGTTTGTTGTCGACGCGTCGGACAAGGTGCTTGGCCGGCTTGCCGCCGAAGTGGCCCGTCGCCTCCGTGGCAAGCACAAGGCCATTTACACGCCGCACGTCGATACGGGTGACTTCATCGTCGTCGTCAATGTCGAAAAGCTGCGGGTGACCGGCAACAAGGCGCTGGACAAGAAGTATTACCGTCATACTGGTTATCCGGGCGGAATCTACGAAACCAACTTCACCAAGCTGCAGCAGCGCTTTCCCGAGCGCGTGCTGGAAAAGGCGGTGAAGGGCATGCTGCCGAAGGGGCCGCTGGGTTACGCCATGCTGAAGAAGCTGAAGTGCTACGCGGGTGGGCAACATCCGCATTCCGCTCAGCAGCCCCAAGTTCTCGAGATCTGACAGGAGCCGATCAATGGCTGTGAGTTACAACTACGGCACCGGCCGCCGCAAGACTGCGGTTGCCCGTGTGTTCATCAAGCCGGGTTCCGGCAACATCATCGTCAACGGCAAGCCGGTCGACGAATTCTTTTCGCGCGAAACGGGTCGCATGATCGTGCGTCAGCCGCTCGTGCTGACCGAAAACGACAGCCGCTTCGACATCATGGTCAATGTGATCGGGGGCGGCGAGTCGGGTCAGGCCGGCGCCGTTCGCCACGGCATCACCCGAGCGCTGATCGAATATGATGCAGAACTCAAACCCGTGCTGCGCAAGGCCGGCTTCGTGACTCGCGATGCTCGCGAAGTCGAACGGAAGAAGGTCGGTTTCCGCAAGGCGCGTCGCCGCAAGCAGTTCTCGAAGCGCTGATACTTCGTATCTGCGAGGAGAAAAGCCGCCCTTCGAGGCGGCTTTTCTCGTTTCGAACTCAAGATCAACCGCTGCGAGTGCGATAATTCATCGCTCGGGAAGGCAGTCACGGCAAGGAGAAGGCATGATCAAGATTGGTGTGGTCGGTGGAACGGGATATACCGGAGTGGAACTGTTGAGGCTGCTTGCCCGCCACCCCGAAGCGAACCTGGTTGCGATAACCTCGCGCGGCGACGCCGGTATGCCCGTTTGCGACATGTTTCCGAGTCTGCGCGGTCGTGTCGATCTGCGCTTCGTGACTCCGCAGGACGCGGCGCTCGAGCGCTGCGATGTAGTCTTCTTCGCCACGCCCAACGGGATCGCAATGCAGCAGGCGAGGGAACTCGTCGACGCCGGCGTGCGGCTGATTGATCTGGCGGCGGATTTCCGCATCCGTGACGTCGCGGAGTGGGAGAAGTGGTACGGGATGAAGCATGCTTCGCCGGATCTGGTGGCCGAAGCAGTCTATGGTTTGCCCGAGCGGAACCGCGAACGCATTCGTTCGGCCCGCGTACTGGCTAATCCGGGGTGCTACCCGACCGCGGTTCAACTGGGCTTTCTGCCGTTGGTCGAGTCCGGTGTGGTGGACCTGTCGCATTTGATCGCGGACGTGAAATCCGGTGTCTCGGGGGCGGGACGCAAGGCGGAAGTGCACACGTTGTTTGCCGAGGCCGCCGACAACTTCAAAGCTTACGCAGTGGCGGGACACCGGCATCTTCCCGAGATTCGTCAAGGACTCGAGGCGATGGCAGGGCGAGACGTTGGCCTCACCTTTGTTCCACATTTGACGCCGATGATCCGCGGCATCCATGCGACGCTTTACGCCAGGCTTTCGGCGGACGTGAATGTGCAGAAGCTGTTTGAAGAACGGTATCAGGACGAGCTCTTTGTCGATGTTCTACCCGCAGGCAGTCATCCGGAAACTCGTTCGGTAAGGGCCAGCAACCTTTGCCGCGTGGCCGTTCATCGGCCGCAAGGCGGCGACGTCGTCGTGGTCCTGTCGGTGATCGATAATCTCGTCAAGGGTGCGGCCGGGCAAGCCGTCCAGTGCATGAACATCATGTTTGAACTGGATGAGTCGCTCGGGCTCGATATCGTTCCGGTGTCCCCGTAAGGGAACTATCGGATGGACCGGTGATCGGACTTTGACGAAAATGCTTCCCGTGGCGCATCATGTGCCAGTGTTCTGATAGAGGAGAAAATATGAACACCGTAGTTGACACCCCAGAACTGATGGTCTTCACGGATAGTGCGGCCACGAAGGTGAAGGAGCTGATTGAGGAGGAGGGCAACCCCGAGCTGAAGCTGCGCGTTTTCGTGAGCGGCGGCGGATGTTCCGGTTTCCAGTACGGCTTTACGTTCGATGAGGAAGTGAACGAGGACGACACTGCCTTCGAAAAAAACGGCGTGACGTTGCTGGTCGATCCGATGAGCTACCAGTACTTGGTAGGGGCCGAAATCGATTACAGCGAGGGGCTGGAAGGATCCCAGTTCGTGATTCGCAATCCGAACGCGACGAGCACTTGCGGCTGCGGTTCTTCGTTTTCTGCGTGAGCGGAAGACCCCTGCCGGTTTGCCCAGCAAGGCAAAGCAAAAACGGGATGCTGGTGCGCCCCGTTTTCTTTTCAGCTTTTCTGCGCCGGAAAGGTCAATCGGCTTGAGCCACCACTGTTCGATTCAGGAGCGCTAAGCGTTGTAGCAGTGGTGCAGTTTGACTCTTGAATGCGGTGAGTGCGGCGGGTCCTAGTGGCTGGACGGTAGGTAGCGCAATCTTCATGGGATCGTGCGCAACATTATTCACGCGGATCTCGTAGTGCAGGTGCGGGCCGGTCGCCCAGCCCGTAGACCCCACATAGCCGATCAGATCGCCCTGCCTGATTTTTGCGCCTTTTCGAAGACCGCCGGCAAAGCCGTGAAGGTGAGCATAGGCAGTGGAGTAGCGGTCCCGGTGTTGCAAGATAACAATGTTGCCGTAACCGTTCTGCCTGCCTACATAGTTTACAACGCCGTCTGAGGCGGCTTTCACAGGCGTGCCGGTCGGGGCTGCAAAGTCCACGCCGTTGTGGCTGCGCCAACTTCGATGAATGGGGTGTAGACGCCGCCCGAAGGTGGACGAGATTCTGGAGAACTCCAGAGGGTACCTTAGGTACGCCTCATTCAGCCCGCGACCCTCGGGTGTGTAGTACGCCTCGCTCCCATCCGCGTCGCGATGAAGTACTACAGCGTATTTTTTCCCTTGGTTAACGAACTCGGCCGCCAGCACTCGCCCACTACCCGCAGGAGCCCCGTTGTCGTAAATCGTCTCGTAGACGACGCTGAATTGATCTCCGGCACGCAGATCCGTGCTGAAATCGATCTCGGTGCCAAAAATCTCCGCAAGCTTTGTTGCGACGCTGTCGGGAACACCTGCCGAATCCGCAGCGCCGAAAAGGGTATGGCGGATCGTTCCGATGCGCATCTCGATATGGGTATCCACTTCGAGGTGAGCTTGGCTGCGGGAACGGATCCCCTCCGGCGTGCGCTCGATCGTGAAGCGTGAATCGCCTCTCGCGACGGGCAAAGTCAGCGAAACGAGCTTTCCACGGCTGTCAACGAGCGCCAGTACGGAACGTCCTGCGCGCAACTGGCGAAGTGCGCTTCGGCTCTCAGGGTCGCCAGACAGGAAATCGAGCGCTTCCTGGTCGTCAATCTTGAGACGGCGAAAGAGCGCCTGAATCGTATCGCCCGGCTGCACCCGCTCGTCGAAAACGAACGGGATGGCGGCACTGGCACTGGCGCTAGGCTGGGCGGTAACGGACCCAAGCTGCTCGATGACCGATTGCACCGGAAACGGCGGCAAGGCATCGCCGGGAACCACTGCAGTGGCCGCAACGACGCTGAGAAGCGAGGTGCCCATGAGAGTCCCAAGCATCCATCGCCGGCGGCCCGAAGGGAGATGGCGGAACAGTTCGGCTAGAATCGTGTTTTTTCGTGCCTGCATGGGAAACACTGGGCAAAAACTTGCGCGAGTTTAGCAAAGTTTTTCCGGCTGCCCTAACGAATGGAGAAATGCATGACTGACGTACAGGCGGCCCTTGAGCTGATAAAGCGGGGAGCTGAAGAGTTACTGATCGAAGCGGAACTGGTCGAAAAACTCAAATCGGATCGCCCTCTGCGCGTGAAGGCGGGTTTCGACCCGACAGCCCCCGATCTGCACCTGGGGCACACCGTCCTGCTCAACAAGTTGAGGCACTTTCAGGAACTGGGTCATCAGGTGATGTTTCTGGTCGGCGACTTTACCGCAATGATCGGTGATCCGTCCGGGAAGAACGCCACTCGGCCGCCCTTGTCGCGTGAGCAGATCCTTGAAAATGCACGCACGTATCAGGAGCAAGTGTTCAAGATTCTCGATCCGGACAAGACGGAGATCTGCTTCAACTCCTCGTGGATGGAGTCTCTCGGGACTGCGGGGATGATCCGGCTGGCATCACGGCAAACGGTGGCGCGCATGCTGGAGCGGGACGACTTCGCAAAGCGCTACGCGGGAGGGCAGCCGATCGCGATCCACGAGTTTCTGTACCCTCTATGCCAGGGCTACGACTCGGTGGCGATGCGGGCGGATGTCGAGCTCGGAGGGACCGACCAGAAATTCAATCTGCTGGTCGGCAGAGAGCTTCAGAAGCATGAGCGACAGGCGCCACAGTGCGTCCTCATGATGCCGCTGCTGGAGGGGCTCGACGGCGTTAACAAGATGTCGAAGTCGCTCGGCAACTACATCGGTATCACGGAAGCACCCCGCGAAATCTTCGGGAAGATCATGTCCATCTCCGATAGTTTGATGTGGCGCTATTTCGACTTGCTGTCCTTTCGTCCCGCCGGCGAAATCGCGCACTATCGCGTCGAAGTCGAAGGTGGGCGTAATCCGCGCGATCTGAAGGTGCTGTTGGCGCAGGAGCTCGTGGCCCGGTTCCACAACCACGCTGCTGCAGAGGATGCCCTCGCTGATTTCGAAGCCCGATTCCAGCGGGGTGCATTGCCAGACGACATGCCTGAAGTGAATGTCGCGGTGGGGGAGGGCGGTTTGCCGGTGTTCCAGGTCGTCAAACAGGCAGGACTGACTGGAAGTACATCGGAAGCACTGCGTATGATCGAGCAGGGCGCGGTTCGACTGAATGGGGAGCGAGTCGAGGACAAGGGTCTTGTGCTTCGGCGCGATCAAACGGTTGTTCTGCAGGTGGGGAAACGGAAGTTCGCATCTGTTGTGCTCAATTGACGAGAATTTCCGTGATAAAGAAGGCCGAAAGCTAACGCACCGGCTGGCCCGAGAATGTCAAACGCATCAGCCGATCGCTTCAATCAACAAACGCTTCAACAACAGTTGACTGCCTGTTGGATGTGTCTATAATTCGCCCTCTTCGCGGCACCGAGCGGTTGGTGAAGCGCGGTGCGAGGCGCGGTGGCGGTAGAGGGAGGTCTTGCGGGGGGTCAGGAAAGAGTCCGGCA